>Ga0209187_1001219_pt1 | contig 32163 bp, 27 predicted proteins | sample BantaG_FD_187430 | JGI IMG/M metagenome (GOLD analysis project Ga0209187, IMG submission 187430) | Marine algal microbial communities from Bantry Bay, Ireland - BantryBay_4 metaG (SPAdes) (version 2) | ecosystem: Host-associated > Algae > Red algae > Unclassified | place: Bantry Bay, Ireland...
TGCACTCAAATTTTGATATAACACCGATTGCTAAGCTATTATTAGCAGAATAATTCAGCTAAAAGATGAAAATTTTTAATTATGATTGTTGGTTGTGAAAAATTAAGTGGTTTTCTGCCAGACACTAAATAGATACCTCATTTGACGTAGTAAACTTAGTTCACTTTTTCTGCAAACAACTTTTTAAACTTAGCCAATTTTGGGCCAATAATAGCACTACAATACGGCTGATTACTATTTAAATTATAATAATTTTGATGATATACTTCAGCAGCATAAAATTTTTGTACTGGCACTATTTCTGTAACAATTGCATCATTATATAATCCACTTGCACCTATTGCCGCCTTCGATGCTTCTGCTTTGGCTTTTTGTTCTTCATTGTGAAAATAGATACCCGATCTATATTGTGTACCCACATCATTACCTTGTCGGTTTAAAGTGGTTGGGTCGTGAATGTTCCAAAAAACATTTAACAGAACTTCAAAACTAATTACCGCTGGTTGGTAAGTTATTTGTATAACCTCCACATAACCAGTCATTCCTGTACAAACTTCTTTATAAGTTGGGTTTTCAACCAAACCATTGCAATAGCCTGAAACCACTTTATCAACTCCTTTTAGTTGTTGAAAAACTGCTTCTATGCACCAAAAGCAACCACCACCTAATGTAATAACTTCTGTGTCTTTAATATTTTTTGTTTCCATTATTAATCAAAATTAAGTAATATTATTTTACATTGCTACGGCATCCTTAAATTAAAATCACAAATTATAAGTTATGATTTTTCCTATTGGAGATCAAAATGTAAAAGGTGGGCATTACCCAATTGTTAGCTACGCTTTTTTAGCACTCAATATTATTGTTTTCTTAGTTCAAATTATTACCCCCGGAAATTTAATTTGTTCTTATGGATCAATACCAGCCAACATTGCACAAGGTAATGATATGTTTACCCTAATAAGCAGCATGTTTTTGCATGGCGATTGGATGCACTTAATAGGCAATATGCTATTTTTATGGGTTTTTGCAGACAATATTGAAGCCGTTATTGGCAACTTAATGTTTTTTTTATTTTACGTTGGTGGAGGCATTATTGCAGCCTTTGCACATATCTTTTTTAGTATTGGCGAACCTTCTGTGCTAGTGGATTGCTGTACAATTTGTGCTAACGTAATGCCAGCTAACTGTGGTAACCTTTTGCCGTGTTCGGGTTCTGTGCCAACAGTTGGTGCTAGTGGTTCTATTTCTGCAGTTTTAGGAGCTTATTTTATAATGTTTCCTGGCTCAAAAATTAAAGTATTGTTTTTTATAAGAACCTTTACCATTTCTGCCCTATTATTTCTTGGTTTTTGGATAGCCCAACAACTATTTAGCGGCTTTGCTGCTTTAGGTGCAGGCGGCACATCATCTGGTGTAGCTTGGTGGGCGCATATTGGCGGTTTTGTGTTTGGTATACTAATGGGTTTTTTGTTTAAAAAATGGTTTCCAAAAATTGATTTAATAAAAAGACCAGCACCATTAGGTCCAAAATATCAATCGAGAAGAAAAGGATTTTAGCGAAAAAAACACTTATTTATAAAATTTCACTTAATAAACTTGACCTGTTTTAATAATGATGTATCTTTGCTGACCAAAATGGTGGTTGTAGCTCAGTTGGTTAGAGCGCCGGATTGTGGTTCCGGAGGTCGCGGGTTCGAGACCCGTCTTCCACCCATAAAAAAGATGAGCCTTTTGGCTTGTCTTTTTTTATTTTAAAGGCTGCTTAAAGATGTTAGTAAATTAATAGAGTGGCCTTATTTTTTTATCATTCCTTAGGCATAATTGAAGCATAGTTTTTTACGAGCCAATTGGTTTCCATTTTAGCCCCGATTGTAACGGAAATCCTTTTTGAGCAATGGGTTTTAACCTATTGCTCAAAAAGATTGGAGTGAAAAGCGGGGACACTATTTATACGAGCCAATCAACTTTCGCTTCGAAACGAAACACTTCAATTGTTATTAAAAACATTCGAAATTGGGAGTTGCAGCTTCAAAATTTAATGGGCTTACCAAAGGGCTGCAACTTAAACTGTCGCGGGTTTCCGAATCTAAAGTTACACGGTGGATTTTTACAGTAGTTCTGCTTGCTAGCAAACCCAAACCATTTTCTATGTTCGAATAAGGGTTTATGCCTTGCCCTCCCCCAACTATGCTTTGCTGTTGTGCTGCAATTACTTCGTTGTATTTTAAAATATCTTCCGAACCGTAAGAAAACTCGTATTGTACGCTATCAATGTTGCGATTAATAAAAGCGACTGGTTCAATATTTTCAGCCAAATGTTTAAAAAATGCATTTCTATATTCGTTGGTAAGGGTATTTAAGTTATCGGCAATAATATCAAAATCGTAGGTTATGAGGTTATCAATTGGCACAATAGATGAATTGATTAAATTCCACTCTAAGCTTTTGTTAACTGGTGGTTGATTGTTTTCTATTTCAGAATAAAAAAATGTTAACCGTAAACCGTAAAGCTTAGCATTGGGTGCTTTTCGCCATCTTACAAAAGGGTTTTTACTAACCAAATTTACTGCCGATCTTGGTTTGGGGCTTAATATTTCAAAATCGCCCATCAAGGCTGTGTTGGCGGTAACTGCATTATCTGTTCCGGTTTCAATATTTAATTGATAGGTGTATTGATTGTTTAAAACAGAATCGGTGTGGTACAAATTGTAAGGTTGGGTTGCAAATATATCTCCTTCTTCAAAGTCTTTTTCTAACTGAAAATTGCCTGCTAATACCTTTTGCATGGGTATGGTTCTAATTCTATCTCCATCATCGAACTCCAATAAATCAACCGATTTTAAATTTTGAGGAAATAATGAATCTGCAACACCAGCAATTTCGAGTGCATTAGTATTTTCATCTAAAAAAGCTTTTTGTATTCTAATAAAATTGTCTTTATCATTATGGTCTAATATGCCGTAAACGATGATAAATTCTTTCCATTCTGAGGTTAATTGAAAATCACTTTCACAGCTTGACCAAAAAAATAGAGCAACTATTGCAAATACAATAAAAATAAATTTATTCATTGTGGCGAAAATAAGGCTTTTGTTTTATTGAAATGTATAATTTACAACTATATTTGGTTAATGAGATCATTTTTTAACAATAAAAACTTTGGCTACCATGTCGGTTAGTAAATTTGTTGACACTAAAAGGATAACCGTGCACGTGTTGGCTGAAATGAAAGCGGTTAATGAAAAGATAAGCATGTTAACGGCTTACGATTTTTCTATGGCGCGCATTATTGATGCCGCAGGTATTGATATTATTTTGGTAGGCGATTCTGCCAGCAACGTTATTGCAGGCCACGAAACAACTTTGCCTATTACTTTAGATCAAATGATTTACCACGCCAGTTCGGTTATAAGAGCAACAAAACGTTGTTTGGTAGTGGTTGATTTGCCTTTTGGCACTTACCAAGGCGATTCGAAAAAAGCCCTACAATCGGCTATTAGAATTATGAAAGAAGCTGGAGCGCATGCCGTAAAATTAGAAGGCGGTATTGAAGTAGCTGACTCTATTGAGCGCATACTTAGGGCAGGCATTCCGGTAATGGGGCATTTGGGTTTAATACCACAATCCATATATAAATTTGGTACGTATACTGTAAGAGCAAAGGAAGAGCAAGAAGCTGAAAAACTAAAAGGCGATGCTAAAAAGCTACAAAAATTAGGCTGTTTTGGTATTGTGTTAGAAAAAATACCCGCAACTTTGGCAGGCGAAGTAGCTCGTTCTGTAAATATACCTATAGTTGGTATTGGCGCCGGTAATGAAGTAGATGGGCAGGTTTTAGTTATGCACGATTTGTTGGGTATTACTAAAGATTTTAGTCCACGGTTTTTGCGCCGTTACCTAAATTTGTTTGATGATATAAAAGGTGCAGTAGAGCAATATATTGATGATGTAAAAAGCAGAGATTTCCCGAATAGCGATGAGCAGTATTAAGGATTTTTCTATTGATAGCTTTTAGTTAAAATATAGTGACAGCGTTTCGGGTTTTTCAAAATGTAAAGTTAAGTGTAACTGTTCAAAAGTCAGACCATTTCATTGTTAGACGTTAGACATAATTTAGGCGAAAACGAGTGTTTTTGACTTCACTCATCCAAATTTATCTCAAGTCTGTCAGCGAAGCGGTCTAACTTCTGACCTCTACTGAATAGTTACAGTTGAGTTGATATTTTTTAATTGAATTTGAAAGTTAGCGGCTCTGAAAAATGCTGATGAGTTATACATAAATAGTAAATTGTTTTTTTTTAAGATGCTTTAATTATTAGTTATACATTGTAATTAGCTTTCTAATTTCTGGAAAAAAATAAATTCTGAACTCCTTGACCCCTCGAAAAATGAAATGCCACCAAAAAGCAATTGATTTTAAAAGTAAGCACCCTCAGTAAATCTGCGTATTTTTATTTTATGAAGAAGTGAGCTGGATACCAATAGCTATCGGTATTGATTTTTGGGACTGGGGTCAGGATTTCTGAACTTCAAAAAAAAATTTTTACAACATTTAGCAACAATCATATTTTAGCTTTAAATTTTAATTACTTTTGTTTATCTAAATTTTAAAAGAAACTATGCCTTCAATAGATGAAATGCAAGCCTTATGCTCACAAGTAAGGCGAGATATTATTAGAATGACGCACTTGGTAAACAGCGGCCATCCGGGCGGTTCGTTAGGTTGTACCGAATATTTTGTGGCTTTGTATTCAGAAATAATGCATCATAACACCAATTTTAAAATGGAAGGTAGTAAAGAAGATCTTTTCTTTTTATCTAACGGACATATTTCGCCAGTTTACTATAGCGTATTGGCGCGGTCGGGCTACTTTTCTGTTGAGGAGCTAAATACTTTTAGAAAAATTGACTCTCGCTTACAAGGTCACCCAACTACTCACGAAGGTTTACCAGGCATACGTATTGCAAGTGGTTCTTTGGGGCAAGGTTTATCAGTTGCAGCAGGTGCAGCAGCAGCCAAAAAATTAGCTAAAGATGATAAATTAGTATATTCTCTTCACGGTGATGGTGAACTACAAGAAGGCCAAAACTGGGAAGCTTTTATGTTTGCGGCTCATCATAAATTAGATAATATGATTGCCACTATTGACCGTAACGATGCACAAATTGACGGCACAACCAAAGAGGTGATGGATTTGTTAGATCTACATAAAAAAATAGAAAGCTTTGGCTGGCAAGTAATGACTATTGAAGATGGTAATAACTTACAACAAGTAATAGATGGTTTAAACAAAGCAAAATCGTTAACTTGTAAAGGCCAGCCTGTATGTATAATTATGAATACTTTAATGGGTTACGGAGTTGATTTTATGCAAGGAAGTTACAAATGGCACGGCAAAGCCACCAATAAAGAACAAACAGAAATTGCTTTAAATCAGTTAGCAGAAACTTTAGGCGACTATTAATTGTTATACTCTTAAATATTGAAAATTATTTTTTGGAATACCGCTAAACATTCGTTGTTAAATGAATTGGCTTTATTAGTAAAACATCAACAACCCGATGTTTTGATATTAGCAGAAATTGGTAATACTCCAAAAGAAATTGTGCGTACACTTTCAAATAAAACATTTTCTTTTAACTATAATGAAGATCCTATTTGCGAAAAAGTATACATATTTTCAAAATATCCAGATAAATGGATGCCGCTTGTTACCAGCACTTTGCGCCTAACAGTTAGGAGTATGCAAGTGCCACAATATCCAATTTTTAATTTGTTAGGTATTCATTATCAATCAAAATTACATTGGGATTTTATAGACCAAGCAGCATATACCGTAGTAGCCAATAATATTATTGACAAATTTGAAAATCAACAACAAAATAATAATACCTTGTTAATTGGTGATTTTAATATGAACCCTTTTGAACCAGGAATGATACAAGCCACCGGCTTTCATGGCGTAATTAATAAAAGTGTTGCAAAAAAAAAGAAACGTATAATTGACGGTAAGGATTATCCATTTTTTTACAACCCTATGTGGAGTTTTTTTGGAGATAAGGGCAAAGGCAAGGTTAGTGGAACATTTTATCAAAGCCACTCAAAACCAGTTAATTATTTTTGGAATATTTTTGACCAAGTATTACTACGCCCAAGCTTAATTAAGTATTTTAGCGAAGAAGATTTACAAATCATTACTAAATTGGGAGATGATTTAAATTTGCTAAAAAAATCGGGTTTGATTAACAGGAAAATATCAGATCATTTACCCATTAGTTGTACAATAAAAAAAATTGAAGATGGCAAGAAGTAAAAATTTATGGCCTCAAAATTTAAATGAACTTAACGCAGGCTTGCCTACCGTTGAGTTATTGAATGAGCAGGCCGCTTATTTAAGTAAGTCCACTAACAATATATTGTTGGCCAATACAATTACTGAAAATTATGTTCGCCCAAAATTGGGAGATATTAGTAATTACCGGGTTATCAACTCTAAAAAAAACTACCAACATGGCATTGTACACAAATTAAATATTGTTGCCCCAGCTATGGGAAATTATAACTTTGAGTTAGTATTTTTGTTTCAAGAGTCGCCCGATTCTTATCCATTAAAAGTATATTCGCCTTTATTAGAAAAAGAATATGATGTGGCAGATACTGAAAGCTTAACCGAAGTATTGGGGCAAATTTTTCAAAATAAAAAAACAGTAGATACCATTCAACATTTGGTAACACTTTCTAAACGTAAAATTGATAAAGTAGATTAAAAAATGGCATTACAAGATTATGATTTAACCATTAAGTCAGACACCCGAAGTGGTTTTGGAGTTGGCTTGCACGAATTGGGTAAAGAAAACGACAAAGTTGTTGCTTTATGTGCCGATTTAATCGGTTCTTTAAAAATGGACGCTTTTATAGCAGATTATCCTAAACGCTTTTTTCAATGCGGAATAGCCGAAGCAAACATGATTGGTGTAGCAGCAGGTTTAAGTATTAACGGCTTTGTTCCCTTTACAGGCACTTTTGCTAATTTTTCTACTGGTCGAGTCTACGATCAAATTCGTCAGTCGGTAGCTTATTCGCATAAAAACGTAAAAATATGTGCTTCACATGCAGGTATTACTTTAGGTGAAGATGGCGCAACACATCAAATTTTAGAAGATATTGGTATGATGAAAATGTTGCCAGGCATGAAGGTTGTTGTACCTTGCGACTTTAACCAAACCAAAGCCGCTACAAAAGCCATTGCTTCTGTTAACGGGCCATTTTATTTACGTTTTGGCCGCCCAAAAGTTCCTAATTTTACAAATGAAGATGCTGTTTTTGAAATTGGCAAAGCTCAAATTTTAAATGAAGGAAAAGATGTGACCATTATTGCTTGTGGCATTATGGTTTGGAAAGCTTTAGAAGCAGCTATTGAGTTAGAAAAAAATGGTATTAGTGCAGAAGTGATTAACATGCATACTATTAAACCTTTAGATGATGCAGCTGTTTTAGCTTCTGTTGAAAAAACGGGTTGTGTGGTTACTGCTGAAGAACATCAAAAAAATGGTGGATTAGGAGGAAGTATTGCTCAACTATTGGCTTGCAATAAACCAACACCAATGGAAATGGTAGCGGTTAACGATAGTTTTGGCGAAAGTGGTACACCAGATTTACTAATGGCCAAGTATGGAATTGACACACCAAATATTTTAGCAGCGGTAGAAAAGGTTTTGGGTAGAAAGTAAATAACATTTTTAATCTCAAGTTTATTTATATTTTCTATAAGATAATTTGTGTAAAAAAATTGAAATAATGCTGCACTTCCTATCGCAAAAAAATACAAGAAACTATTCTGACAAAAATTCAACATCTTCTAATGTGCCAGCAACTGTAATTTGAGAGACTTTATCGAAGTTGATTAATACTACATTAAAATTTGCGCTAAAATATTTGCAATCGGTTTCATTTACAAACTCGGTAATCTCAAAAGTACCAGCAGAGCCATCAATTTCTGAACTGTAAGAGCGAGAGTCGCTATGCTGCATAAACATAAAGGTAATACTGCGGTTTTTAATATCGTAAGTCCCAATAGCAAAGCCAGGTTTGGCTTGGCTTATTTGAAACAATCCACTACCATCAACATTGTCGGCTAAAATTAATAATTCATCACTTTCGTTTATAAAAGCATTAGCTGAGCCACTTACAAATGAAGAGTTATTTACAGTATAGGTAGCCATGTCTGCATAATCTTCTCTACAATCAAGCTCGCAAGCAGGGCAACTTCCGCCACAATCAATACCTGTTTCATCGCCATTTTGTTCGCCATCTTCACAAGAAGTGCAAGGTTTGCAAAAAAGACCACCACAGTCAACTCCTTCTTCTCCAAAATTGGCTATATTATCAAAACAATCACATCTATCCGGGCAAGGGCCGCTGCAATCAATACCTCTTTCGCCACCATTTTGAATACCATCGTCGCAAGTTGGCCCTTTATTACACGCAGAAAAGCAAATGGCAACTATAAAAATTAAACAACCGATTATTTTGTAAAAATTCATTTTAGAAATTAAAGATATTTAAATTTTGTTAAACATAGAGATAAACGTATTTCGCAAAATTTAATTGTAAAATATTAATAATCGGCTGTTTATATTGTAATTTTTTAAAAACGCTCTTGTTGGCTGAAAAAAAAGTCACTTTCAATTTTAGCGTTTTCATCACTATCAGAACCGTGAACCGCATTTTCACCAATACTAGTAGCATATACTTTTCTAATTGTACCATCTTCTGCATCAGCAGGGTTAGTAGCACCAATCAATTTTCTAAAATCTTCAACGGCATTATCTTTTTGTAAAATAGCTGCCACTATTGGCCCTGAAGACATAAATTCTGTTAACTCACCATAAAATGGACGCTCGCTATGAACGGCATAAAACTGCTCTGCTTTACCTTTGCTAAGGTGCATATATTTCATTGCTACAATTTTAAACCCTCCATCATTAATCATTTTTAAAATACCACCAATTGAGTTTTTCTTAACCGCATCGGGCTTAATCATTGTTAAGGTAATGTTACCTGCCATAAGTTGTTATTATTTGTGCACAAAAATAAGCAAAGCAAGTTAGCTTACAAGTTCTCTTTCACTTAATTCTATTTTTTTTGCACTTAGTTTACATTCTTCAATAGTTTCTAATTTAAAAAACCATAATTTCGCAGCATAACGAAAATGATAGACCAATTAAAAGATTTTTTTTCTACTCCAAAAAAAGTAGTAACTATTACTCATCAAAACCCAGATGGTGATGCCGTAGGTTCTTCGCTTGCAATGTATAACCTATTAATACAAATGGGGCATACAGTACAAGTTATAGTGCCTAATAATTTTGCAGAATTTTTAAAATATAATGAAGGAACGGAAACAATACTTCAGTTTGATAAAAATGAAAGCACCAAACAACAAGTACCAGAAGTATTTGCTGATGCGGATTGTATTATTGTTTTAGATTTAAATGATTTAAAACGCACAGGTGTTATTGAAAAATATATTGATGCCGCTGATGCTTTTAAGGTTATGATAGATCACCATTTACAACCGCAAAAATTTGCAGACTATATGCTTTCTGACACATCAGCTTCTTCTACAGCCGAGTTGGTTTTTCAATTTGCCAATCAAATGGGCTGGCAACAGTATATAAATAAAACGGTAGCCGATTGTATTTACATGGGTATTTTAACTGATACTGGCAAATTTAGCCATTCGGTAACTAAGCAATTGCACGAAACCGTGGGTAAGTTAATTGAAGCAGGTGCAGATGTAAAAAAGGCTGATATTGAATTGTTTAACAACTATTCTTTTAGAAGAATGCGTTTTTGGGGCTTTTGTTTAGGGCAAAAATTAAGAACCATAAAAGGTGTGAAGGCCGCTATTTTACCCTTGAGCATAAAAGAAATGCACCGTCATAATGTACAAAAAGGCGATACTGAAGGTTTAGTAAACCAAGGTTTAGCTATTAAAGATATTGAGGTTTCTATTCTATTGAAAGAAGAATACGATAAAATTAAACTTTCATTACGTAGCAAATCTAATTTTTCGGTAAATGAGATGGCTAGAACACACTTTAACGGGGGCGGCCATAAAAATGCTTCTGGTGGAATATTAGAAATTCCTTTAGAAGAAGCCATAAAAAAAGTAGAAAGCGTATTACATTTGTATAATGAACTTAAATAAAAATATAAACTATATGAACAAAAACATTTTTTTTGGCATGTTCGCTATTTTCTTTTTAGCAGCTTGTGGTGGAGGTAGTGGTTTTAAAAAAACAGATTCTGGTTTTGAATATAATATGTTAAAAGACTCGGAAGGCCGAACTGTAAAAATGGGTGATTTCTTGACACTTAATATGTCATTTGCCACTATGTCCGATTCTTCTTTGTTTAACACTTTTAGCAACGAAGAGCCACTTAATTTTAAATTACAAGAATCTTTATTTAATGGAGCTATAAATGAAGGTTTAATGATGATGAGTAGTGGAGATAGTGCTCAATTTTTAGTACCAGCAAGCAAGGTATATGGCGATCAACTTCCTGCATTTTTAAAAGCAGATGATAAGCTGAAATATACGGTAAGTATATTAAAAATTGCTTCGGCTACCGAGCAACAAAAAGAGTTAGAAGCTAGTATGGCTGCGCAAAAAGTTAAAGATGAAGCAGCATTAAAAGCATATATTGAAGAAAAAGGATATAAAGCTGAAAAAACAGAAAACGGTTTGTATTATGTAGTTAATAAAAAAGGTAATGGGCAATTTCCTAAGGCGGGTCAAAAAGTAAAAGTACATTATACTGGCACTTTATTAGATGGCAGTCAATTCGACTCATCGAAAGATAGAAACCAAGCCTTTGAGTTTCCTTTAGGCCAAGGCCGTGTTATTAAAGGTTGGGATGAAGGTATTCCAAAATTTTCAAAAGGTGGATCGGGTATTTTGATTATTCCATCTGATTTAGGCTATGGTGCCAGAGGAGCTGGACCGAAAATACCTGCCAACGCACCATTAGTATTCGAAATTGAATTAATAGATTTTCAATAAAATTTTAACAGAACCTCCGGCATCGTCGGAGGTTTTTTAACTTAAACAAATATAATTTTTTTATTTATATTAACCTGATGGCTTTATATTTTTTTTGTTTGTAAGTAGGAGTGAAGCAGGAAATATAGCCCCGATTGGAGTGGTTATGCTGCCTGAAGCGTTGGCTTTTGTGCGTTGGCAAGGCGGCATTTGAACGGAAAGCGGGGAGTCCGTTTTTAAATAGATTTATCGTTTCGCTTCTTAAAAAAATCTAATTATTTAAATGCCAAGTTAATAGCTATTTTATTTTTAGTCCATCCTAAATATCATATCTACTTTTAGGCCTTTATTATAGTTAATATCAATACTTATTTCTCCTTTCATTTTTTGTATAATTTTTTTACAAATAGCTAATCCTAAACCATTTCCTCTAAATTCTGAAAAGTTATGCAATCTTTTAAATTGTTCAAAAATATAGTCCCGATATTTTGGGTCAACTCCAATTCCATTATCAATAACGGAAATTTTGCACTTTTCTTTTAGTTTTTCTCCTTCTATTTTTATGCAGGGAGCTATATTTGGCTTGGCATAGATTAAAGAGTTACTAAGCAATTCTAAAAAAATAAATTCTAAAAACTTAGGTTCTGCTTTTATAGTTGGTAATTTTTCATAACTAATTTTGGCATTAGTTTGTTTAATTTTTTCAGAAAGCAACCTTACAGTCATTGATACACTTGAGTTTAAATCGACCTCCTCGTTCTTCTGTTTCCAAAAATCTATTTCTGTATACCGCTGAAGATTAGTTAGTAAACCTTCCATTCTATCAACACTATCAGTAACATAAGTAAAGTATTTACTCAATTTTTCATCAAAGTTTCCTTTTAGTTCTATAATTTGTAAATATCCTTTCATACTTAGTAATGGAGATCTTAAATCGTGCGCTGCAGCATAGGTTAGTTTTTCTAAATTTGTATTTAGCATAGTCAATTTTCTATTTTGACTTACTAATTCTTTTGAAGATATTTCTAATGAACGCTGAGCCAAATTATGATCTTCCTCAAAATCATCATAAGTATCGCTAATGAGTTGCAATAGATCTTCAATATCTTCAATCTGCGACTCGCTAAGTAACTTGCGCCTAATTTGTCGTTCTAATATTTTGTTGAACTTCAAAATAACTTAAATTTCGCTTAAAGTAGTAAGAGTGATTGTTTGGTTGTGCAATTCGCATTCTTTTTTAGTTGTTGATTTTGGGGCAATTTCACCATAAGCATAATAACCTGTAATTGTGCAATTATCTCCTAAGCTATGCCTAAGCACTTCTATTTCTTCATCTACATTTTGTTTCATTATTATTTTCCTACCAACACAACTAACAACTATTGCTAAATTTGGTTTTTCTTTTTCAAAATTAACTAAACTGTTATCAACTGCAATTTCGGCTCCATTAATTAATTTATGCAAATGCGATTTCATTAAGCGAGCTTTCATCTCTTCGGGCATATTACCGGCAAAGGTCATACTTTGGTCTTCCTCATTTATTGATAAAATGGTTCTAACCAAACTTTCACCAGTAGGTAAACTTAAATTAAGTGGAAAATAAAGTGCAGAGGCTGGTAATTTTTTTGCAAAATTTCCAAGGTATTCTTTGTATAAAGCTAATGCAGATTTCCCATCTAATTCGTACAATACATTTTGATTAGATTTGGTAATAACTCTATCTGGGCCAAATGAAGACCAGCCGCCATTTGAGCCATAACCTACTTTTAAACTATTGCCATAAAAGCCTACCGCTACAACATTGCCAGATTGGGGTGCTTCGTTTAACCCTACTAGTGTTTTTTCAAATTGAGCTCCATCGCCCGCCAAACCGCCAGTAATTAGTGTATTGCCATCTAAATTGCGTTTTAACCCATTAACCAGGTTGCTGCCATTAATCAACTGACCATCGCTAATTATATACAAATAACTTAAATCATTATTTGCGAGTTCTTTATAAATTGCTTTACCAAGCGCAATATCATTTTCAAAATTTTCAATATTAAAAATGGCAGATTTAATTTTTGTTTTTTTAAACTTTATTGCTGTAGCAACTGCCCCTTCATCCAAAACCTCATCATTTATAATATGTCCTGATGTAGAGTTGCTTACAATTATTGCCCCTTTTGTAAGCGTTCTTAATTTATTGTAAACTGTAGGGTTTTCTAACAGATCTCTTTTGCCATATAACAAAATCAAATCTGCTTCTGTAAGCAATTGCTGCTCTTTACAAAGCCAATTTTCATTTTCCCATATTAGTGTATTAATATCCATCATCTATAATATACCTATTATTTTTAAACTTAGTTTCAAAATTAACTTATATAGTAATTAAACTTACATATTTGTAGCTATATTATTTGCTAATGCTTGTATACTTAACATTGGGTTTGCACCACTTGCACTAGGAAAAAGACTGCCATCAGCTATAAATAAATTTTTCACTCCCCAAAATTCTCCATTTGGTTTTGTTGGTGATTTTTTTCTATTTCCTCCCATTCTACAAGTACCCATTTGATGAGCACTAAAAAGTGGAAAAAAATTGGGTTTCCATTTTTTCTTTAAATTTCTTTTGATGTAATCAGCTAAATTACCTTCTGCTCTTACATACTTTTCAAAGTTATTATGCAATATTCCAATTTCATTTGCGCCTGCTGCATAGTGTATTTTACAACTTTCTTCTAAACCTTTTAAAAGGTGTTGTAAATCAAATTGATGTAGATTATAATGTACCAATGGTTGTTTTCGTTTGCTTAATTTTATATTTCCTCCGTATTTATCTCTACATAAAATTAAAAAAGATGCAAAGTCAGACACATTTAGCATTTCATTTTTAAAAGCTTCTCCATTTTGCCAAGGTACTGAAAGCGACATCATTGCAGGGTGTACCGGAGGGGTTTCTATTTTAAAACCATAATTACCTGTTAACTGAATAAAACTATCGTTTACTATACTCATCATTGGGCCAAACCAAGGATAACTTTTCGCATTATATTTGCCCATAACAGCCATTACTGGATGTAAATACAAATTTTTACCTAACTGTGGATGTTGCAAACCGCTGCGCATTAATAAAGCAGGTGTATGTACCGCACCAGCAGCAACCACAACTCTTTTTGCTCTAATAAAACTACTTTTGGCTTGCCCCTTATTATTTTGAAGAATGTTAACACCAATAGCAATATCATTTTTTATTACAATACTGCTTACTTCTGTATCACAAAGTAGCTTTGCATTATTATCACAAGCATCTTTTAAAAAGGTAATAACTCCACTCTGCTTATGGTGATAAGGGTCGCCAAAACCCATAAAGCCTTGCCTATTATAAAACTCCGCATTATTAGAGTTTGCAATATTTCTTGGTATAGTTTTCACTTTAAAACCTAAATTTTCACTACCATTTTTGAGTGCTTTATTTTGTAAATTATGTTTTGGGTAAGAACTGTTTACCTTAGTTCTATTTTCAATAATTTCAAAATTTTCCTGATATGCTTTATCTAAAAATTGTGGGTTATCATGCTCAGTAGCCCATTCGTGTAATACATAATCAGGTGTTCTAAAACTACCAGCCCAGTTAACAGTAGTTCCACCACCAATACAACTTCCAGCAAAAATGCTCATTCCACCATCTTCTGATGCCAGAGTGCCTTGTCTTTCATACAGTTTTCTTATCATTGGCATTTCTTGTTGTGTTGTTTCGTTAGGTTTTAGGTAAGATCCTTTTTCGACTACAATAACCGATTCTCCTTTTTGTGCTAAAACAGATGCAACTACACTACCTCCAGCCCCACTGCCAACAATAACTGTATCACAACTTAAATCTTCATTATTATTAATTGTTAAAAAACTTAGGCCATTATTGCTACTCAATTTTGAAGTATCTACTGGCCCATCATATCCAAGAGCATTCCAGTTAGGATTCTTTCCATCAATAATTTTACCGTAAAAAATAAATCCAGACAATTTTTTTAGAGAATTAAAAGCTTTTCTCAATGATAGCAAATTGCTATTTGACCATTTTAAAAGTAATTGAGTCCGTGTTTCAAAATCTAACTCGGAAAAAGGTTTAAATTTAAATACACCAGTAATACCACACAATGGGCTACATAGTAGTTTCGCTAAATCTTTTAACTCTTTTTGATGTTCTGGCTCAAAAGAATTGGCTAAATCTATTAATGTATCAACAGTATCTAAATCGGTAGTATTTCTGTTCCAAAATTCTACATTTTTTGTTTTGCCATTTACTTTTGGTATTAACGTATCAAAGGCTATTGAAAAAGCGTGCTTTTCATTTTCTGTAAGGTTAAACTCCAGCATTTAAAATCAGTCTTAAATTATAATTGCTTTAAAATTAGTAAAAACAATTGAACACAAGCGTTTCATTTTTCATACATTTGTTAAACTAAATTTTAATATACATTATGATCCGTAAATTTATTGGATTTATAAGCATTACACTTTTACTTATTTTTTGTAAAAACAATTTAAAAGCACAAATTACTGCTGATATTTTTACCAATTGCAAAATAGAGTTGAGCGTTTTATCTGACAAAAATAAAAATAGATATGCACCTACCTTTTTTAATAGAGGAATATTGTTTGCACAAGATGAAATTGATGGAAAAACAGGTACTGGCACTAAATTAATGTTCTCCAGGCTATCAAGATCTTATGGTTATAAAAAGCCAACCACATTTTTAGAAGATGAAGAACTATATAAAAATGTTGGGCCAGCTTGTAGCGAAGAAAAATCTACAAAAGTTTATTTTACCGCTAACCATCCTAAAAAATTTGTTTTAATGAATAATGATGGTGTTTATAAATTAGCCATTTACGAAATGAATGTGGCTAAGAAAAAGGCCAAATTGATGTTTTTTAATGAAAAAGAATACAATTTTATGCATCCAACAGTAAGTAATGATGATCGCTTTATGGTATTTTCAACCGATAAGGATAGTGGAGCTGGGGATAGCAACTTATACTTTAGCCTTAAATACGGTAAAACGTGGACCACACCAGAACCTTTTGGTGAAGAGGTGATTAATTCATCGGGTAAAGATGTTTTTCCGGGAATAATTGACGAAAACACGGTGATTTTTGCTAGTGACAGACCCGATGGTTATGGAAAGTTAGATTTATATATTACTACTCGAATAAAAAAAGATGAGTGGACTCCTCCTGTAAATCTAGGCCCTTCTATTAATAGTGAAGCAGACGATTTTGGCTTAATTTTAGACTTAGAAACTGGCAAAGGAATGTTTACAAGCAAAAGACAAGGTGGTGTAGATAGGTTATATGATTTTAAAGTAACTTTGCCAAAAGAATAGTTGCAAATAATATGTTTGATTTTCTAATAAAAACATTGATAATACTTTTAATGAGTCCACCAACGGGCTGCAACAAAATAAACACTCAAATTGAAGACTTACCTTTAAATAAAATTAGCTTACCAGAGGGCTTTAAAATAGAAACTTTTGCAACAGAAGTAGAAAACGTGCGAGCAATAACACAAAGTGATAATGGTATATACTACGCAGGCAGCCGAGGTGCAGGAAATATTTACGCTTTAATTGATTTAGATAAAGACAATGTAATTGACAAGCAAGTTATAATTTTTAAGGATTTAACCTACCCTACTGGTATTGTATGGCATAATGGTGATTTATATTTTACCGAAATAAACCGTGTTTTAAAAGTTATCAATATTGATGAAGTTTATGATAAAAACCCAACTTACGAAATTGTAAATGACAACTTTCCAACTGATGAGCACCACGGTTGGAAATATTTAGATTTTGGGCCTGATGATAAATTATATGTGCCAGTAGGTGCACCTTGTAATGTTTGTGATAAGGAAGATGAAAGATATGCCAGCATTATGAGAATGAATGCAGATGGTAGTAAGTTAGAAGTGTTTGCCAAAGGAGTTCGTAATTCTGTAGGTTTCGATTTTCATCCGGTAACAAAAAATTTGTTTTTTACAGATAATGGAAGAGATTGGATGGGTGATGATATGCCATTTTGCGAGTTAAATACTGCTGCAAAAAATGGTTTACATTTCGGCTTTCCATATTGCCATAGCGGAGTTTGGTTAGATGACAAGTTTGGTAAAAACAAAAATTGTGAAGATTATGTTTCGCCATTACAAAACCTTGGGCCGCATACTGCGCCATTAGGTATGGCTTTTTATAAAGGCACTCAATTTCCAGAAACATATAATAATGCTATTTTTATTGCGGAGCACGGCAGTTGGAATAGAAGCAAAAAAATTGGTTACCGTATTTCTATGGTTCGTTTAGATGAAAATGGCCAATCAAAAGGCTACGAAATATTTGCAGAAGGTTGGTTAGATGATGGCAAGGTTTGGGGTCGCCCCGCAGATGTTCACATGAAAAACGATGGCTCTTTATTAATTACAGACGATTTTGCCAATGCTATTTACAGAGTTACTTATGAAGAGAAATAACTAATAATTTATTTTCTACTTATTGAATTGTAGTGATCAATTACTTCTACTATTAAACTTAAAATTCCCACTCCAATTGATCACCAATTTTTAATTGGTCTTCATCTACTTCAACTATTTTTAATTTAGATGCTTTATTAACACTCAATCTGTTACCTGTAGCTTTCCAACTTTTAACATCAATAAAATCAGGTATTAAAATTTTTTCTTCTGTTTTTACTTTCTTTTTACCCTTAACTACTGTAAACTCAGCAGCCGGATTTTTATGAGTGCTAAAGGCAGTTAACTTACTGCCTCTACTTTCATTTATGAAAAAATAAGTCTTTTTTAGCGGAATACCTTCTTCTAAAACAAATCGTTTAACATAGTAATTTTCAAACTCTGCTACATAATGAATTGCGGTATAAACTAATTCTGGACTATGTTTTGTAATATGCAAAATATCTTCGTGTCGGTAGCGGTTGGTCAACTCAAAGTCAGTTAGCTCAAAACTTCCATTTTTATATATTACTGCTATTGCCTGGCCAGTATCAAATTGCCCTAAAAATTGACCTCTTTCGGCAGTATTTAATCTGCCCGTTGTTGCATCATACCAAATATCTCTACCACCAATAGTAGAACTACCAACCTCTAACAAACTTACTTTTTTTATTGGGTATTTTGTAATGGTATTTCCAGCAGAAAGTTTGCCTTTAATATCTAACTCCGAAAAATCAAATTCAAATATTTTCTTGCGGGCAGTACAAGCTGGCGATAATTGAATACTTATTTTTTCTGCCTCACCATTAGGATTGGCTGTAAAATAAACCACTTTTGCTTTGTCATCATTTTTAACTAAGCTATAATCTTTATCGCGGGTAATTGAAGTTACATTAAAGCGCTTCACTAAACTTTTACCAGCTTTTGGCGAGGCATAAATCAAATTATAAGTAGTGCGCTCATCCCCTTTTTTCCAAACGGCAACATGTATAATATCTTTACCAACAAATTTTTTGTCAGATAATCTGCTAACCATTAAAGTGCCGTCTTTTTTAAAGGCAATAATATCATCTACATCCGAACATTCCCCAACAAATTCATCTTTCTTTAAGCCAAAACCCAAAAAGCCATCTTTGCGGTTAACATATAATTTTTGAGATGCAGCTGCTACCTGCCTAACTTCAATATTTTCGAATGTAGTTATTAGTGTTTTACGTTCTCTATCTTTTCCATACTTTTTTAAAAGGTTTTCGTAATATGCAATGGTAAAATCAGTAATATTTTCCAGATTGTGTTTTACAAGTTCTAAATCCTCTTCAATTTTTAGCAACAACTCATCTGCCTTAAAACTATCAAATTTTGAAATGCGTTTAATTCGTATTTCCGTTAGTTTCACAATATCTTCTTCGGTAACGAGCCTAAATAAATGTTTTATATGTGGCTTTAAACCATCGTCAATTGCTTTAATTACCGCCTCCCAGGTTTCGCACTCCTCAATATCACGGTAAATGCGGTTTTCAATAAATATTTTTTCAAGAGACGAGAAATGCCATTTATCTTCTAAAGCCCTTTGCTTTAATTCTAATTCTTTTTTTAATAAGTCACGGGTTTGCTCTGTGCAAAATTTTAAGATGTCCGTTACTTTTAAAAAGTGCGGCTTATCGTCCATTATTACACAAGCATTTGGCGATATAGAAACTTCACAATCTGTAAATGCGTACAATGCATCTATGGTTAATTCAGGTGAAATTCCAGGCCCCAATTGAACAGCAATTTCTACTTCCTTTGCGGTATTATCAACTACCTTTTTGATCTTTATTTTACCTTTATCCTCAGCTTTAACAATGCTATCCATTAAGCCTACCGTGGTTGTACCATAAGGAATATCTTTTATCAGCAAGGTTTTTTTGTCTTGCATTTCAATACGAGCACGAACCTTTACTTTGCTGCCTTTACCGCCATCATTATAATTGCTTACATCAATAGAACCGCCTGTTAAAAAATCGGGATATAACTTAAACCGTTTGCCTTGCAAATGTTTTATCGAAGCATCAATCAACTCACAAAAATTGTGCGGTAATATTTTTGTACTTAACCCAACCGCAATGCCTTCTACCCCTTGTGCTAACAACAATGGAAATTTTACGGGCAACGAAACCGGTTCTTTTTTCCGACCATCGTAAGTTGCTTTCCACTCTGTTGTTTCTTTGTTATAACCAACCTCTAAAGCAAATTTTGATAAGCGGGTTTCAATATAACGGGCAGCGGCAGCTCTGTCGCCAGTTCTAACATCTCCCCAATTGCCCTGAGTATCAACCATTAAGTTTTTCTGACCTAATTTTACCAATGCATCACCAATACTAGCATCACCATGCGGGTGATATTGCATAGTTTGCCCAATAACGTTTGCCACTTTATGAAAGCGGCCATCATCCATTTCTTTTAAGGCGTGTAATATGCGGCGTTGTACAGGTTTTAAACCATCGTAAATGTAAGGTACGGCACGTTCTAATATTACATAGCTGGCATAATCTAAAAACCAACTTTCGTACAACGCCTTTACCGATAGGTTTTCACCATCTAATACCTTAATTTTTGGTTCGCCGTTTTTTTCTGCCATTTCGTATACACAATATTAACTCAAATACAAAGGTAAGAATTTTCCTATTCAAGAAACACCACAAATATCCACCAACTAATACCAACATTGAATAGTTTAGTGAACAGTACTATTACGAGAATTCTTTATAACACAAATGGTATTAGTTTTGTAAATTTATAATTAATAAATTACTAAATTTGTTTAGATTAAGAACATTTATCAAACACAGAATTATGAGATTCAAATGCTTGTTTACTTTTTTATGCTTAATTTATATTTTCAAAACAACTAATGCGCAATTTTCCAATATAGAAATAGTAGGGAAATTAAATTATGAAAATACTTTAAGTGATGTTTGGGGCTACGCTACCAATAATAAAGAATACGCTTTGGTTTGTGTTCAAAATGGTGTCTCAATAGTTGATGTAAGCGATCCAACTTCTCCTAAAGAAATACATTTTGTTGAAGGTTTTTTTGCAAATGCTCGTGATATTAAAACGTATAAAAATTTTGCTTATTCAACAAACGGCAAAGAAGAAGGGCTTCTAATTATTGATTTAAATGAACTTCCTGAAAAGGTTGAAGTCAAAAAATTTACTGGTATTGGTGAAAACGTTTTTACGGCTTCGCATAATTTATTTATTGATGAGTTTGGATTTTTGTATGTAGCCGGTCATAATATTAGCCCGGGCGGTATATTAATATATGATTTAAATACCGATTTTTGGTCGCCGGAATTGGTTGGTATATACAGAAAAAATTATGTACACGATTTGTATGCCAGAGAAAATATGCTGTATACAAGTGAAGGAGACCAGATGGCTATAATAGATGCTTCTGATAAAAGTAATTTAAAAATATTGGGTACTCAAAAAACTTATGGTTACACACACAATAGCTGGCTTTCTGAAAGTGGCGATGTTTTGTTTACTACTGATGAAACTTCAGGAGCATGGGTAGTTGCCTGGGATATAAGTTCTTCTAACGACATTAAGGAACTTGGCAAAGCACAATCGACTATAAATGGCAAGGTTATACCACACAATACATTATGGTTCAACAACTATTTAGTCACCTCTTTTTATACTGATGGCTTGGTTATTTTTGATGTGGCGAATCCCAATGTATTAGTTAAAATAGCTCAGGCAGATACCGCTCCACAATTTTCGGGCGATGGATTTAATGGCTGTTGGGGAGCTTATCCATTTTTACCATCTGGAAATATATTAGCAACTGATATTGAAGAAGGACTTTTTGTATTAAAAGCAAACTACAAAAGAGCCGCTTTGTTAAGCGGAATGGTTAGGGATTCCTTATCAAACGATTTACTTGGGAATGTGAAAATTACCATAAAAAACGAAGATAATGAAGCTTTTACAGATATAGATGGAAGCTATATTATAGGTTTAGCCAATGAAGGAACTTATGAGGTAAGATTTTCCAAGATCGGATATTATAGTGAAATTAGTCTTATAGATTTTGTAAGCGGAGAGACTGTTAATTTCGATAAAAATCTTAGTAGAGATGAAAATTTTGTATCGACCCAATCAGCAAATTCACCTCAAAATACAAGCTTAATTAGTTTGTCGGAAAATCCCTTCACAAATAAAATTGAGCTTAGTTTAAAAGATCCTGCTCTGTTGAATAAGGATATTGAAATTATTTTTTTCTCTAAGTACGGGCGGTTATTGGAAAAACAGAAACTGTTCAATAATAAAATTACCTGGGGAGTTATGATGCCTTCTGGAATTTACCACTACGTTATCAATAAAAAAAATTGGCCAATCTATTTTGGGAAAATTGTTAAGCTAAAATAGTTTTAGGAGCTCATATTTTTAATTGATTTGTTTCAGCTACATAATGATTTGTTTGTTTCAGGCAACTATAGAATCCCTATTTTTTTAGATAAAGCATAATTTGTTATCTAATTTTTTTATGATAATAAGATAATCTTACGGATTTCTAAGAAAGAAAATTATATTAAAATTTAATATCTTATGTTGATTACATAAATAAATACTTTAATGTATAAAATCGCATTATGAATAATAAATTATATTTTTCATCAAAACAACAATTTAAAACAAGATACATTGGGAAAAATTAGAAGAAATTGCTCTTAAACGCTAAGTATAAAAACAGTTTGCGTTTTATCAAAAATAGAAACTTTTTACAGAGCACTTAATTTCACAAAAAGTAAATTGAAAAACTACAGAGCAAATTGATTTTATACAATGTTAGCCAACGTTTATTTTGTCTTTTATAAAATCATATGCTGATTTTATATATTGAAAAATTATATAACCATCGCTAATCTTATTTCCGAAATTTGGAAATTCATTTTTGCATAAATAAATCATTTTAGTTCCCCATATTGAAAAATTCTCGATTTTATTTTCATCAATTAATTGAGGTCCAAGTGAAGTCAACAAATAAATTCCATATGATTTTACATTTTTAAATTCAAGTCTATTTCGATTTTTCAATCCAATAAACTCTATTCTGTCGTCGTACAAGTCAATTTTTCTTGCGAATCCAACTAAGAAAATAATAGTTAAAAAAATAATAATTCCAAAAATGCAGTATAATAATATTTCAGAATTTGGTTTAGAATTTAATATTGTAAATAAGTATATGAAAAAAAATAGCAGAATTGAAAATCCAAAAAATGGAATACCCAAATTTGAATTAAGTTTAAATAATCTATAAGTATTAAATTTTTCTTTCATTAATTTTAATTAAGGTTATAATATTTTTTTATTACTGAACATTTTTATTTGTTGTAAGCTCCATATATAATTGTAAACTGATAATTTTAAATGTTTGCTAACATACTCTACTTGCAATAAAAATAAACAACCACCTACAAAAAAGTAGATGAGTTCAAATACTACGACTTAAAGTCGTTACTAAATAAGTCCTGCTGCGAATTCGTGTAGTAAAACGGAACGGATTGCGCAGTATCTTCCTGTTTAGCCTTGGCAGATACTGCACATTCAAAGCTTCGCAATGAATTGCGGCAAGACACTTTTTCAGCATAATTAAGTGTATGATATAAAGCCTCGAACACTCGAAATAAATTTGTCGCACTAAAGTGCGAGGTTTTAACCTATAAAAGGAGACCAATAAAAATAACCAAAAATTGAAGAAACCTTCATTGCAAATAATGAAGCGAAAAATTATACGATAATTAGTATTTAAGCAACTAAGCTACCTTCAAATACCTTGCGCTAACCCATTCGTAAACGCCTACCATCATACCTAAATAAAATATATTACCTAGTAAACTCCAATGGAAGAATGGTATACCTGCTACGTAGCAACTGAATAATCCGCCAACATTCATTGGGTACATAGTGCCGCTTAGCCAAACACCAAAGTTTGAAATTAAGAAGAAAATAACTGCTGCAACAAAGCCACTTCCTACAACATTTTTAATAGAAATTTTGCGCAGCATAAAATAACCAGCAACTACAATTAAGGCAATTGAAAGAAATGACCAAAGCTGATAACTGGCTAATAAACTGGTTTCGTAGCTCGAATAAATTGTGATATTCAACAATAAATCACTTAACCACCACGCTAAAACAGGTACAATTAAGGCCCACTTTTTGTTTTTAAAATAAGCTGCTCCAAACAAAGCAATTGCGGCAAGTGGCGTAAAATTTCCAGGATGTGGAATTAATCTGCTTAAAACTGCCAAAGCTATAAAACCAATGATTAATATAAACGGAATACTATTATTGTTAAACTTCATTTTACTATTTATTGCAAATTTACTAATCATTTTTGAATTTGAGTTTTTTTGATTGTAGATTTTCTGTTTTATCTTACTTAAATGTAATTTATTTGGTTCTTTTCTGCTTAAAAAAATTTTGTAACAGCACTTTTGATGCATTTGCCTCTACCCCACCTTGCACTTTTAATTTTTTATGTTGTTGTTGATGTACAAAATTTGAATAACCCGTTTTAGGTTCGTGTGCGGCATAAATCAATTTATCAATACGAGCCAATTGAATTGCGCCAATACACATTGTACAAGGCTCTAAGGTAACATAAATAGTGCAGCCTTTCAATACTCTGCCACCAATATAACTGCTGGCAGCGGTAATGGCAATCATTTCTGCATGCGCTGTTGCATCATTTAAACGTATTACCTGGTTGTAACCTTTGCCTATTATAGTTTGCTCGTAAACTACAATGGCCCCAATAGGTACTTCATCATCATCAAAAGCTTTTTCAGCTTCAATTAGCGCCTGCCGCATAAAGTAGGCATCGTTATAAATATTTGTTACTGCTAACATTTTTTTTACAAAATTAAGAGCTATTGTAAACATTTTCGCTATTACTTTTATTATATTTCACCAAAAGTTTAAAACTTTGATTAAACAGCTATTTATAAAATATACAGCTTTAGCTTTTATACTGATGCTAACTATTAGTAAATACAGTATTGCACAAGAAATTTGGTCTTTAGAACGCTGCATTGAACATGCTTACAGTAATAATTTGCAGCTTCAACTAAACGATTTAAATATTGAGAATACCAAAATTGCAGAAAAGCAGGCCAGAGCAAACCGTTTGCCCAGTTTAAACGGAAATGTTGGTTATAACATTAACTTTGCCGGTGCTATAGATCCTACAACTTATGAGTTTAGAAATCAACAAATACAAAATAATAATTTTGGATTAACTACACAGGTTCCTTTATACCAGGGCGGGCGATTAAAAAAGCTGATTGAAAAAAGTCAGTTAGATTTACAAAAGATTTTAATTGATAAAGAAACGGCCAAAAATGATTTGAGTTTAACCATTGCCTCTGCCTATTTAAGTGTTTTACTGGCAAAAGAACAATTGGCAATTACCGACAATCAAAAAGCATTAAGTATTGAACAAAAAAATAATACCCAACAATTAATTGATGCGGGGCTTTTGCCTGGAGGAGATATATTAGACTTAGAATCGCAAGTTATAAATAATGAGTTAAGCATTACCATTGCACAAAATAGTTACGATATGGCTTTGTTAAATTTAATATTGATATTGGATTTAGAGCCAAGTACAAAAATTGAATTAGAAACGCCACCAAATGTTGAACCAACCGCTGATATGGTTTTTGCTTATAATGTTGATGATATTTACATTGCGGCTTTAGAAAATCAACCTGAAATTAAAAGTGCTGAAATTGATACTGCTATTTCATTAAAAAATGTGGAAGTTGCCAAAACATATAACTATCCTACGCTTAGCTTTGTAGGAAATTTGTCAACTAACTTTTCTACTGCTCGGCAAGAATTAGATAATATTACTTTAGGAGGAGTTAGACCAATTGGTTTTGTTGGATTAGACACTGCTCAAATAGTAAACGAACCTATACTTACACCTTCATTTAAAAAAATAAAATATGGCTCTCAAATAAATGATAATTTTTTGCAATATATTGGGCTTAACTTGCAAGTGCCTATTTTTAATCAATTTCAAGTAAAGTATAGTATTGAACAAGCAAAATTGGGGCTTAAAACCGCCGAACTCAATAGCCGCATTGCAAAACAAAATTTAAACCGATCAATTAGGCAAGCCTATTTAGATGCGCTTGCGGCAGGCAAAACCTATGAAGCTACCCAAAAAAGTATAGAAGCACTTAAAACTTCTTATGAATATGTAGAAAAAAGATATAATCTTGGTTTAGCCACTTCTTTAGAACTTAGAGCTGAACAAGATGCTTTAACATTAAACGAACTTCAAGCTAAATCAAATAAATATGACTATCTATTCAAATTGAAAATTTTAGATTTCTATCTTGGCAACCCGATAAAGTTTTAAAATGGCAATTCGCAAAAAAAGAAAAAGTAATAATTGGTTGTTGTGGCTCTTAATTATTTTGGTAATATTAGGTGTGCTCTTTGCTATTGTGGGCAAACGAATAGGCTGGATTGGTAGTGATGGCAGCATAAAAGTAGCCGTTGAAAAAGCCACATTGCGCACTATTATTGAAACTGTAAAAGCCAATGGTAAAATATATCCAAGTGTTGAAGTAAAAATTTCACCCGATGTTTCTGGCGAAATACGATCATTAAATATAGTAGAAGGTGCAATGGTTAATAAAGGTGATTTATTAGCTGTGATAGATGCCGACGTATACCGAAGTATGGTAGACAAAGCAGTAGCCGCAGAAAATAATGCCCGGTCAGCTTTAGAATCTTCTAAAGCAAATTTAGCCTCGCTTAAAACCAATGTTGCCTCTTTAGAAGCAAGAGTGTTACAAGCGCAGGCACAAGTAGATCAAGCCTTGGCAGATTATGAAAGAAGTGAGCAGCTTTTTAACCAAAAAGTGGTTTCTAAAGTAGATTATGAAAATTCAGAAACTCGTTATAATACTTCGCTTGCTGACCTGGAAGCCGCTAAACAAGCCGTTGAGGGCGCTAAGCAAAATATAGAAGGTGCTAAACAAAACATAGAAGGTGCAGGCTTTACTATTGAAAGCGCAAAAGCAAACGTAAAAGAAAGTAGAGATAACTTAAACAGAACAAACATATTTGCACCAATGACAGGTATGGTTTCTTTATTAAATGTAAAACAAGGTGAACGGGTAGTTGGTACAGCTCAAATGACGGGCACAGAAATGCTACGCATTGCCGATTTTGAAAATATGGAAGTAAGGGTAGATGTGAGTGAAAATGATGTAGTACGTGTTACCCGTGGCGATACAGCTGTTATTGAAGTAGATGCTTATACTGACAGAGAATTTAAAGGGATAGTTGATCAAATTGCAAGTTCGGCTCAGGGCGTAGGTAGCATGGTGCAAAATGAAATTACTAACTTTACGGTTAAGGTTTTAATTTTAAAAGAAAGCTATGCCGATTTGATAAAAGATAACAACATTACGCCATTTAGGCCGGGCATGTCCGCATCAGTTGAAATACAAACTAAACGAGTTGACGATGTTTTAACCGTACCTATACAAGCGGTTACTACCCGAAGCGCATCGGGCGATACCTTGAAAACAGCAAAAGATATAGTAGAAGTAGTGTTTACTTTAGATAGTTTAAAAACGGTAAAAACCAAGGTTAAAACTGGTATTCAAGATGAAACATATATTGAAATTATTGATGGTTTAGAAGAAGATCAGGCAGTAATAACAGCACCTTTCCGTACGGTTAACAAAAAATTTAAAGGTGATGAGAAGGTAAAAGTAGTAGAGAAAAAAGAGTTATTCAAAAGCACTAAATAATAGTTTTTTTTAAGAAGTGATTTTTAAAGCATTGCGATTATTTTTGTTTCTAATGTTATTTTATAATAATTTAGAAAGAGCCAAAAACTGCATAAAAAAAGACAAGTAAATCTTTGAGGTTAATATTTTTTGATGCATTTATTTTTCTCAAAACTATGGTTAGTAATTTATATCAAAAAATTCTGCAATCCGTAATCTGTGTTCTGAAATCTGTATTCCGTAATCTGTATTCCGTATTCCGTATTCTGTAATCTGTAATCTGTAATCTGTAATCTGTAATCTGTATTCCGTATTCCGTATTCCGTATTCTGTAATCTGTAATCTGTATTCCGTAATCTGTATTCCGTAATCTGTAATCTCAACTAAACAACTCTTTTCCAAAAAAAAGCAATAGATAAACCTACTACAATATGCCAAATACCCCACCAGGCTGCTACCAAACCAATACCGCCAACATTGTATTCATAAAAATAATTAAAAAACAACACCAAACCCAAACCAGAATTTTGAATACCTGTTTCAATGGTTAATGTTTTAGTATCAGGCAATTTCAGTTTAAAAAGTTTGGCAATACTAAAACCTGTAGATATGGCTATTAGGTTGTGCAACAGAACTATTAAAAAAATGTACTTCACATATTTTAAAAAATTATCCCAATTACTAATAAAAGCCATTAATACAATAACTAAAAAAATTAAAATAGAAGCATATTGCATATACTTCATAATTTTAGCAGTCGCCTTTGGCAGGTAGTGATTAAAAAACATACCTAATACTAAAGGTATTGCTAAAATAAGTAAAACAGTTTTAAACATTTCATAAGCACTTACATTTATTTGCTGCATAATATCAGGAGCATACCAATTACCATAAATCTGAAAATTTAGTGGTGTTAAAAATACTGCACTTAACGTAGCGAAAGCCGTTAAAGTAACTGATAAAGCTACATTACCTTTTGCTAATGACGTCATAAAATTAGAAACATTACCACCAGGGCAAGCCGCAATTAATATCATACCTAAACCAATACTTTGATTTTTGGGCTGAATTATCATTACTAATAAAAATGTAAATAAGGGTAATAAAATAAACTGACATAAAATACCCAACAAGGCAGGTTTTGGCTGGTTAATTATCCTTTTAAAATCAACAGGCTTAATGCCAAGTGCCACCCCAAACATTATAAAAAACAAACTAATATTTAGGGGTATAATTGCCTTCTGCACATTAGGCAGTTGCAAAGTATCAATAGTTGCTTGAATCCACAAAAATTCATCCATTACTGAAACATAGAGAAAAAATGGCAATAAAAAAACCGGAACGTCAATGTTCCGGTTTCAAATGTCGGTTAAAAATAATTTAGTTAGAAGGAAATGAACCAGCATCTCCACATTGTTTCACATTTATTTCTACATCAATGCTTGTTGTACAAAGGGTGTCATCTGCATCAACATTGCTGCCAACTGCATTGGCCGGAGTATATGTAGCAGTTATTGTTATTGGAGTAGTGGCTATTCCACTTGGATTAAAAACGCTTCCAGAAACGCCCGGGCCAGTATAAGTAAATGAACCATTAAAACTACCTAAACCACCAGGGTTATCATTAATTAAGGTAGCATCTAATACTGAAATACCCGCTTGAGTACATTGTTCTGTAGCCAAAGAAAAATCAATAACAGGATAGTAGCATACATTAGATAAATTAGAAACCATACTTCCATCTTCTAACATTACCATTATTGGATCTCCTGTATTACAATCAACAAAATCTGCCGAATAACCAACTGCATCTGTATGATCGAAACTAACCGTATATTCGCTCATTGCCCCCATTGGAGTTTCCGTAAACATTAGCGGTAAGGCTTCATTTAGTATACCCGTTGAATTGCTACCTAAACAAATTGATAAATCTGCACCACCTTGTAGGATAATCGTTTCCGAAAATGTACCGTCACCAGCTCCATTTGCAGTTTGATCATTATTACAACTGCAAGGATCAGAAGCAACTAATTCTAAAGCACAAGCAATTTTTTGCGCACAACAAGCAGCACTTAAAAAGTCTGGATTATAACAGCCATCGGCAGAAAAGTCGCTAATGTTATCGCCAACTGCTGGTATTACTGTTGGTGGGTTAGCCGAGTCGTAAGCTAATGCTTGTATTAAATAATCTCCAACCACTTCATCACTCCCAAAATTACCTGAAGCATTACTATCTAAAATTGTTCCTGTAGCTGGATCAATCAAAAAGTAAACTAATATATCTCCACCACCAGAAGTATAAGTCGCACTTATTTCATCATCAGTACATAAACACTCTAAAAATATAACTGCATTTAAAAAATCGTTGGTACAACCAACAATGTTATTTGGGTCGTCACCAATAGTTGGTGGAACGTTTGTGGGTGGATTTGCAGAATCGTACACCAAGTGAAGTACCGTTATTGTTGTACCTACGGCAGCACCGTTAAAAGATATTGGTCCAGGCCCGAGAGTACTTGCTGCAATATTACCAGCAGCATCTAATTCTAAAAAATATTCAGTATCGCCTCCAACTGCACCAGTATTGTTTATGGTAAAATCGCAGGTTTGTGCATTTATATTTATTGTAAAAAACGTTGCAACAATTGCTAATAGTAAATGACTACAATATTTTATTATTTTATAATTATTCATATCTAATCTTTTTTGTTTTAATTGTTAAAAAATTTGATTAGATATTACTTGGACCAGGTTCCTGGAGTAATTGGACAATCAACACCTGAACAAGCTGCTGGTGGAACAACCAATACATCAAAGGATATACAACCGCTTGCGTCGGTAACTGTAATGGTTTGAGGTCCGTCAGTTATTAGCAAAGGCCCAAAAGTAGTAGCAGCACCGTAATTGCCCATTGTTACGGCTGGTGTTGGACCAGGCGTAGCAGATATTGAATAATTAGCACCTAATGAACCAGCAATATTTTCATTTATTATTGGGTTAAGGTCAAAAGTATAGGTGTCATCAGCGTTATCTGGTGTTCCTATGTCGTCACAAGCCGAAACAACTAAACCTTCATCAGCAAGTTCTAATAATTGTATACAAGATGTTACTTCATAGCACCATACGTAATCTCCAATCATAAAAGAACCATCCATACTAACATCCGTTAAAACTATATTACTTATACCAGTAACATTATCATCGTTATCTCCAAAAAAACCACAATTTGTATCAGCTGTACAGGAGCTGCCACAACCAAAATCTTCTTCCCAAGCTTGCACACCCATTAAGGTAGCTGAGTTTGTTGCAGCTTGATCTGTTGAAATGGTAACACAAGCAGGACCAGCGGGAGCTGTGCAAGTTCCATCTGAATTTCCTAATGGCGTGCAACCGTCATCCCCTGGGCTAACTCCATTATCCCAAATATAAGTATTCCCACCAAGTACTAAAACCGGATCCGCATCACCTAATAAACCGTCACCCTCTGTTACATCCACGCCTGAAATGCAAATGGTAACTTCTTTACACGCACTTACTTCACAAGGTGCCGGACAAGCAATACTATAATTATAAGTATAACATCCTGCTACAAACGATCCTGTAGGTTGGGTAATATCTACATTTACCATTCCCAAACTCACAAAATCATCATCAGCATTTATACCTCCTGAGTCATACATACACGCGCCGCCATCTTCTTCCCAAACGTCAACTGTTACACCTACCATTGTAGAGCCACCTGCAGAACCAAGCGAAATAGTGGTTGATGGAGAACAACCATCAATCAAATCTGCATTTGTTACCGGATAGTTTCCAGGTACCGGACTTGCACCGCCGCATATCACACAACCATCAGAAGAACCTGAAGGAGAGAAGGTGAGTATTTGCCCGTTTATACTTATAGTAGCTTCAAGTGCATCATCTGTTGCTGGAGGCTCTCCAGCACAAGCAGCTGTTATGTCTATACTGGTGATTGTTAGTTCAACATTTGTTGAATTGGCATCGCAGGCCTGACTCTTTACCTCAATCACCGAAATTGCAATCAAAAGCCATAATAATAAGTTAGTTTTCATTTTGTAATTAGTTTTATTTGTTTAGTATAAAAATCTATTATTAAGATAAAAGTAACAATTTTTCAAATTATAACAAATTTATATTTATAAAAATGATAGTTTTATAGAAAATAATTATATGTAAATCAAATTACAGCATCTGTCAGTACTTTAAAATATTGGAATTGATTACTAATTATTTTAGTTCTTTTAGTTTGACCTCAAACATCCATACCATGATTTATAATTATTAGAGCACTATAAACTGAATGGTTTGCTGTAAGTCCAGAGTCATCTGCTGTATAGTAAGTTGTTGAACCATTGGTAGCTGAAAGCACTAAAGTTTGCGAAGTAGTTTTTTATAGGTTTGATTTGAAGTGATTGGCTGAGTTAATGAATCCGATATTGAAACACCATCTTGTTCAACCAATAAAACAAGGCAATCGCAAAAAAAAGATTTAAATAATTAGCAAAAAAATTAGAAGCGAAAAGGTTTTCCCTCGTAGAAATTTTGGTCCCGCCATCCGTTCAAATACCATTTTGCCAACGCTTCAAAGGCCAAACATAAAAATGGTATAACCACTTCTGTCCTTTAGGTTTGCAAAACAAAAGTTGGGGAATAAATAAATGTGTAATCATTCCTTTCATTTTTGTAATTTTTATAGCAAGTTATGTCCTTTAATCATAAAATATTTAAATGAAGTTAAAACCGGGGATGGCGCGTTATACTGCTGTCAAGGTTAAAGACCTACCACCCGTTTAA
>Ga0209187_1001220_pt1 | contig 32156 bp, 18 predicted proteins | sample BantaG_FD_187430 | JGI IMG/M metagenome (GOLD analysis project Ga0209187, IMG submission 187430) | Marine algal microbial communities from Bantry Bay, Ireland - BantryBay_4 metaG (SPAdes) (version 2) | ecosystem: Host-associated > Algae > Red algae > Unclassified | place: Bantry Bay, Ireland...
GCATGGAGCCCTGATGGTCAATATATTGCGTATGTGAGCAACCGTGATGCGGATGAAGAGGCGGGCGCATGGCGCTTGTGGGTGATGAATGCGGACGGGTCGAATAAGAGAATGTTGCCGATTGATGTAGCGCTAGAGTATGCGTTCAACAAGGAACAGATGGTAAGTTGGGGACTTTGACGGGCTGACAAGACATGGTTATCAGTATGGTTTTTGCTGCCGATGTTGATTTGAATTCTGTCACGATGTTACAGCCCCAATTTGACAAAGTGACAAAAAACGACAAGGTGACAGAGCAAATTCGTTAGGCATAATACATAATAATTGTATTCAGCCAACTCATCTTGTCATGTTTCTGGCTGTACAACTTCTATCGACGCCAGTCAACTAATCCGCCAGCAGAAAAAACGCTGCCAAGTCGCTTTGTCACTTTGTCATGCGTCTAAAGCTCTATCTCTGCGTGGATCAACCCATCCCCGATATCGTGCGTGAAAGTGAAACCTAACTTCTTGCAGACCCGACGCATCCCCTCGTTTTGGGGCAAAATCTCTGCAACCACATGCTTCAACCCCTCATCCCGCGCGATATCCAACAAGCGCGTCAACAACTCCGTGCCTAAACCCGTACGCTGGAAATTATCTCGCACCAAAATTGCAAACTCAGCATCATCCGAGCCATGCAGTTTGGTCAACTGCCCCATAGCAATAACCTCCTGCTTGCCGTGTCCATCATTCTTCTCTGCCACCAGCGAAATCTCGCGGTCATAATCGATAAAGCACATGCGCGCCAACTGCTCGTGCGAAACAAGCTGCTCGGGCGACATCGGTCGGAAATAGCGAAGGTAGATACTACCCGGCGAAATCGTCTGATTAAAGGTGCCCATCTGCGGTTCATCCTCGGGCCGTATCGGGCGGATAATAAGCTCTTCGCCCGTTGGTAAAGTCCACGGCTTCACATACTGGCTTGGATAAGGTCGAATGGCTGACTTTGGCAGATCCTCATTTGGCGTCTCTGTATCGTGCAGAACAATGCGCGCGTCGAGCGCCAGCAAACTGTCTGCCCGAGCCAGAAGCGGATTGATATCGATCTCTTTGACGCGCGGCTGTTCGACCACTAGCTGGCTAAACTGCACCAGAATCGAGGCCAACGCTTCCAAATCAACCGGCTTGCGCCCACGGATCCCCTGTAGCGCCTGATAAATAAGCGTTCGTTCCATCATCCGTTTGGCGAGCGTGCTGTTAAGCGGCGGCAAGCCCAAAGCCCTATCTTTGAGTACCTCTACAAGCGTCCCGCCCGAGCCAAAGAGCAAAACCGGACCAAATTGTTGATCGATACTGCTGCCAATGATGAGCTCATACCCATCTAATTTTTCCATGGGCTGTACGGCCACCCCTTCAAAATCAGACTTACTTCCCTGTTTGCGCACAGCCGACTGAATCGTTTGAAACGCCTTGCGCACCGCTTGCTCATCTCTCAGATCGAGCTGCACACCGTTGACATCTGTCTTGTGTGTAATCGTCCGCGAATTGAGCTTGAGTACAACGGGATAGCCAATTTTTTTTGCTTGCTCAACTGCTTCGTCCACTGTTTCGGCTAAAACGGTTTCAACTGTGGGAATGCCATATGCGGCAATAATCTGCTTGGCCTCATACTCCGTCAGCAACGTGCGTCCTTCTGCACTAATTGTCTCCAAAATCGTGTCCACATACTGCTGTCGATCCTCGGGGAGCGTCTCGCTTGTCTTTCGTTTGGCAAACTCCGCTGCCCCCGTTCCAAATCGCTTTTTAATCATGTTGGTAAATTGATCGCGCAGATCCAGCCGTTTACTGGGCAGTACCGGCGTTTCGTAAATGCTGCGCAAATTGAGCGTGTATTGCCACATATAGGTAAACGTGCGTGCCGCTGTATCTGGATATTTAAAGGTGGGGATGCTGGCTTTATTGAGAATATCAACCCCTGCCTCTACATCATCCCCGCCCATCCAACTGGCGAGCAGAGGCTTACGGTACTTGGCATCCTTGATGACCTGTTGCAGATTTTGGGCCGTTTCAGTCGGATTGGTCATATCTTGTGGGGTTAAGACAACCAGCAGCCCATCGCTAGACGAATCTTCGGTGATAATTTCGATTGTATCCGCATACCGTTTAGCGCTTGCATCACCCAAAATGTCAATTGGATTGTTGTGGCTCCACGGATCGGGCAGACACTCATTCAACTTGGAGAGAAGCTCTTCGCTCAAGGGTGTAAGTTGGCCCCCACCCTGAATCAGCGCATCTGTCGCCAGCACGCCTGGGCCACCTGCATTTGTCACAATTGTGAGATTTGGCCCGCGGGGGCGAGGCTGCTTTGAGAGTACCTCTGCCATAGCAAAGACGTCGGCAATCCGCTCCACGCGCAAAACACCACTACGCCGAAACGCGGCATCTAGCACCTCATCACTGCCCGTCATCGAACCAGTGTGGGACGCTGCTGCCTGTGCCGCCTGCGCAGTGCGACCCGCTTTAATCACAATAATGGGCTTGCTCAGCGATACTTCTCGTGCCGCCGAGAGAAAGGCACGCGGATTTCCGATAGACTCCATATAAATGACAATGCTTTTCGTATGGTGGTCATCGCCTAAATAGTAGAGTAAATCGCTCCAATCAACATCGAGCATCGAGCCAACCGAGGCAAACGCGCTAAAACCAACCTGTTCACTTTGGCTCCAATCGAGGATGGCCGTCAGCAGCGCACCACTTTGGCTGATAAAACCGACATTGCCTTTGCGCGCCATTCCTTTAGCAAAAGTGGCGTTTAAACCAGTTATTGGACTCATAATGCCGAGACAGTTTGGGCCAACAATGCGCATTTTTGCTTGACGAGCCTTACGCAAAATTTCCTGTTCAAGCAAAACACCCTCTTCGCCGATTTCTTTAAAACCTGCCGAGATGACAATTGCTCCTTTTACACCGGCCTTCTCGCATTCTTCAATAATATTTGGGACAGAGCGCGCGGGCGTAGCGATTATGGCTAAGTCAATTTGATCTGGTGCATCGGAAATGCTGGCATATGCATGAACCCCTAGTACATTCTTACGTTTTGGGTTAATCGGATAAACCGCTCCACCAAATGGGCTGCTGAGCAAATTCCAAATTAGTGTACGGCCAACGCTGCCTTCTTTTTCGCTTGCGCCAATAATAGCAACATTGCGTGGGGAGAAAAACACGTCGAGTGGATGGCGTCTATAAGAAAAGTCAATCATAGGTATCAGTAAGTGTATTGTATGTGTGAGTTATTAATTCGATAACTGCGTTGCAGACATATTATATGCTATACGTACGCCATTTTATGTATGCCTAAATCGGTTGTATATCGTAGTCTTTAGCTAACAAATATATCATGTTATTGTTGGATCCAATAAGTTATAATTAGTTACGTACTCATATTGATTCGTTTTTCTTTGGTTCAATCAGTAATTTTCTGCTACGCTGCTGCTGATAGGCCATTCCAAAAATAAGATATACAGTATAGCCGCAAGCTACTCCAGAAAACCGTTGAAATACGTATAATTATTTTCCTGGTTTAGCCGTAAACGTTTTGTATACGGATTTAATCGATAGTATCCTGCTAATTCGGAGGCAAAAGGTCCGAAACTTGTCTCATAGGTTTTACGTCTAAATAAATAGGAAGATCAACAAAATAAAATTCTCGCGAAGGATTTAGATTTTCTGAACGATTAACAATATGAAGGCGGATTTACAAGTAATATATTATTGTAATCTGCTACATCAATTGTATCTAATGTGTTGCCGATAGGTTCATGCGCACATAATTTATAAGATGAAGATAAACACCATGAATAAATACTAAAGTGTAAGATTTTAGACGGTAATAGCGTCTATAGTATATAGATGATACATAGAGGCTGCTGAATCTCAGTCCAAGCGACGTTTTTTAGCAATCATCGACTAACTTTACAGTTTGTATGAAATGTACTAACAAGTAGTACACTCGATAATTTATCAGCTAGAATATGCGCCACTCTAGATAGTTCAATCTAGATAGTCTAATATGTAGAGCTAAGGCGGTATTTTGGCAGGTGACAACAGAAAGGCTAGATTCCCGTGCAAGAAACGGCTTTCCGGCTTGATGGGTACCCTACAATTTACGCACATGTTTCACAAAGTGGGCATGGACGTTACAGTGGATAGATTAGCTCAGATATACGTTACACTCTGGCTTTACAGACTTGGACGGTGTCTCGGCAAGTAATGTATAGAAAGGCTCGGTTCCTGTGCAAGTCACGGTTCGCTGGCTTTGATGATAGATTACTTTCGAAAAGAAGTTGCTGTGCGAAGAGTTGCGTTGTGCTATATTTATGTTTTGACATATCGTAGCGACGGTCTCTTGGCATCAATAAGTGAGTATACGCTGAAATTTCCGTTCACGTGACGATATTTCGGCACAGATACATTCTTAATTGTGGCTTCTCCAGAACTATTTCAGCATACCGCGCTAGGATCTAAGCATTGTTGTACATAATAGCACACGGCGATTTTTCTAGCTCTAATATCGTAGTCGATCAGATAGTCTGACTTTATATGGACATTAATTACATAAAACTTATTAATTAAAGTCTGTTGGTAAACTTATATATGATAGTTGTTGTACATTGCTGTATATAATGTTGTATAGAGTAAGAGTATAGTACAAATTAACCCAAGCTCGCTGGAATATTCGCTGCATAGTAACTATGTACGACGATATTTCGGCAAAATTATCAACTTCTAACAATAATAGATAAATTCCTACAGTTTTACTGGTTCCTGCTTAGATACATTGCTAGGGTAACGGACTGTTAATTCTTGCATGGAACAAATGTTCATCACAGTAAAGCGAATGACTGTGAATCATATTGGGCAGAAACTATCTATGTTAGAGCAATAAGTTTTTGTATCCTCGGCAAAAGCACAAAAGCCACAGGGCGGTTCGCTCCGCCCTGTGGCTTTTGTGCTTTTTTGATATTTAACCACAATATTTTGTGATAGTAAGTGTTAACACTGTAATATTTTTTCTTTGAACTCAGAATGTATCAGTATTAAAATAGAGAAGCGCTCATATGTAAAAATGTGAAAACAGAGAAATTATGTCAGATAAAATATTTATAAAAGATCTGCTTGCTCGCGGAATTGTAGGGATTAATCCTGAAGAACGGATGAATCGCCAAGATATCGTAGTCAGCGCAACGTTTTGGTTCGACACGCGCGTGCCTAGCCGCAGCGATAATGTTGAGGATACCGTAAATTACCGGACAATTGCTAAAGCGTTGCTGGCGCACATGGAGTCTGGTAAGCCACTTTTGGTTGAAAGATTGACCGCAGAACTGGTGCAAATTTGTTTTGATACAGATTCGCGTATCGAGGCAGTTGAATTGTCGGTAGAGAAACCGGGCGCGCTTCGCTTTGCGCAATCTGTTGGGCTTTCTATCTATCGAACGCGAGACGAGATGCTTGAAAATGGATCATGATACCTATACCGGTGACATTTGGCAGCAATATTAACAAAGAAGCCAATTTGCCAAAAGCTATCAAGAAAATTCGAGCAATCCTGGATGCTTTTCTTAAAGCTGTAAGTTCAATTTATGAGACATCTCCGATAGGGCTAAATGACCAAAAGAGTAAGCAGCCGACATTTTATAATGCGGCTGTTTTATTACAGACAGTGCTTTCTGCTGACAAACTACGCGACCGATTGCGTCAGGTTGAAAAAGATTTAGCACGCGTACGCTATCCTAATAAATTTTCTGCACGCATCATCAATATTTATATCGTTTTTTATAGTCGTAACGTGGTTGAAACCACAGAAGCTTCACCCCTTCTTTAGACATTGCTCGCTTTGCCCGTTAGCGGTTCCCCTTGCGGATATTGCACCAACATTGGTGCATCCTTCAACTGGACGAACTCTACGTACGCTCGCGGATCAACTCATCGACGACAATGAAAATAATATTTCAAAGGTATGCATTACCTAGCAGCTTTCCGAAGAGAAATTTTCTGCACTCAGATTGATCAGATTTAGCCATAGGATGACCTAGAAATGGACAGTCTATAGAAATGGCTCATGGCCGTCCTATTTCTAAAAATCTGAGTGTGTCCATATTTATACCACATGGGCCCGATATCTAAGTACGAAATCAGCTTTTTGCGCGCTCTGATAGCTTGCTAGAACAAAAAATAGTATCGGGAATAAATCAATGGCATCACAAATGAACAGCACTACGAATAATATCAGCGGATCTCTCAATACACTTGATTCAAACGCCCCGCATAATTTGTCTACCAAAGACGATTCTTACGATCCAGAATTTGAGGCGTTGATTACTGCCATGTTAAATCGTCTAGGCGAGAATCCGAATCGAGACGGTTTACAAAGAACGCCGTTACGCGTGGCGAAAGCGCTAGATTTTTTAACAAGCGGATATACTCTATCGGTCGACGAGGTGGTAAATGATGCACTTTTTGATGATCCTTGTGAGGAAATGGTCATTGTAAAAGATATTGAATTCTACTCGTTATGCGAACACCATATGCTGCCATTTTTCGGCAAGACGCATATCGGGTACATTCCCAGTGGCAAAATTATTGGGTTGAGTAAGCTAGCCCGCGTAACGGATGTATTCGCACGGCGATTACAGGTGCAAGAACGTCTAACCAATCAAATTGCAGATGCGCTAATCAATATTCTTGATCCACTTGGTGTGGCTGTTGTTACAGAAGCATCGCACTTTTGTATGATGATGCGCGGTGTACAAAAACAGAATAGCTCAACTATCGCAAGCGCAATGCGCGGCAATTTTCGCAGCGATGCGCGTACGCGCCAAGAGTTTATGAACTTAATTCGGCGATAGGATTCCACCCTATCTTGTTGCTATTATCAGTAGTTTACGATTTACCGTTCAGTTAGCACGCTCACGTACGGCTGCTTTCTGGTAGATCCGCACGTGGGCGTGCTAACTGAACGATTTTATAGACTTTCGTGAAGTATTAAACATATGTATTATCGGTTTCGATGTAATACCGAAGATGGTGGCTGCGTCATTACCCCAGATTGATTTAGGCTACTCCAGAAAAATAGCTCGCACATCTTAGCATTCTTCTTGGAACAGCTTTCAGCCATGCTCTATATTTTTAGAATGGCTTTACCTCTACTCTACCCAAACTATCGAATCTTTTTATTTGAGCAAAGTCACCCTATTTCTTAGTAACTGCACAATCACACTCATTAAGACTAAACCAGAAAAGTAATTATACGGATTTTTAGCAATTTCCTGGCTTAGCTTGCGGCCATACTGTATATTTGATTTTTTGGAATGGCCTAAATCAGGAGATCGAACGGAGCAATTCGACTCATGGATATTTTCCGTGATCCAAATTGTTCCGCCAACTTAATGATATTGGCTAAGACAAATGAGTCGAAATTGTGCAACAGCCCATCGGTTACGCGATCGCTGTACATTTTGAACGGCTTCCGATATGAATTAGGAAATGTTGGCTATTCAGATCGCCAAATAAATGTGCTACAATCGTCCGATATTGGATGCTATAATTACGAGTAGGGTGAGGTAAATGAAGTATGCGTAAACTTTTACATAATATTCCAAAAAATCTCCAGAAGAACCAGCGAATTTGGATGGTTTTTTACGCTATTTGTGCAGGAATAGTGACTTATTTACTTGGTGATTCATTAGCAAGTATAAGTACTTGGGTGTTCGTTATAACAACGACTACCATTTGTTTCATCTGCCTGACCGAGGTGCACATCCATCAGGTCGTTGCAGGAATTTCGATTTTTTATATGCTTTTAGGAAGCATATTTTATGCAGAGTATGAAAACATATTTTTTGGTACGTCGTTAGCAATTTTTGCCATACTGGTTACCTTATTTATTGTAAGACGCATTAATAAAAAGCAAATCATATTGCGCAACCACTATGATTCACTACTAAGGATAACGCTAGAGAGCCCAAATCCAATTTTTCGTGTTGATGCAGATGGTACAGTTTTATATACCAACCCGAGTGGCACATCTCATTTGCAGAGCCTTGGTACAAATATTTTAGGCAAAATACCACTTATTTGGTACGAATTTTATCAAAATGTTTGTGAATCTGGTGAAGCCAATAGCTTTGAATATCGAACGCCCCGCGGTGATCAATGGTATTCTGCATATTTTGTGCCTATAAAAGGACATGATTACGTCAATATATATATTTCGGATGTAACAAATCTCCGTGAAACGCAAAACCATTTAGAAGATCAAACGCTCTTTTTACAAAACATTCTTGACACGGTTTCTACACATATCTTTTTGCGCGACCGGCAAGGCCGAATCACACTAGCCAACCAAGCCTTCGCTGAATTTTGTGAAACAACACCAGAGGAATTAATCGGTAAGACGAATTTTGATTTAATTCCTAACTCATCCATTGCAGAGAGAATCGACCTAGAGGATCAGACTGTTTTTGAAACTGGAAGTGAAACTCTCATTGCAGCCGATAAGGTAGTGCATGAGTCGGGGAAAATAAGTTGGTTACATAAAATCAAAAGACCATTCTTTTCGCAAGGTGGTAGGCAGACACATGTGATGGTGGTTGCTACCGACATTACAGAAGCCGTTCGAGCTGAGCAAGCTCTAGAAGAGAAACATCAACTACTTGAAGCAATAATCAACAATCTACCAGATCCAATTTTTGTTAAGGATCGCAACAGCCATTTTATTTTGACTAATAAAGCCTACCTATCTGCCTACGCTTCTGGATATGAAAGCGTGATCGGAAAAACAGATTTTGATCTCAATTCGGATACAGCTGCCAAATATGTTGAAGAAGATCAGCGAATTATGGAGAGCGGTGAAGCGCTAGTGGTAGAGCAGGTTAATATAAATGCCGAAAATGAAGACGGGATAAAAAAGTGGTGGTTCTATCGTTCAAAAATTCCTTTGCGCACCGCTCAAGGTGAGATCACCGGCGTTATTGGCGTCAATCGCGACATCACTGCAATTAAGCAGGCCGAAATTGAAATGCGTAATGCCAAAGAGGTGGCAGAAGCCGCAGATCGAGCTAAATCAGCGTTTCTCGCCAACATGAGCCACGAAATTCGGACACCCTTAAATGCCGTTATCGGCATGTCTAGCCTGTTGCTTAGTACAAAGCTAGAAAGTGAACAATCTGATTATTTACGTACGATTCGTACTAGCGGTGAAATGCTGCTGAACATCCTCAACGACATTTTAGATTTTTCTAAAATTGAATCAAACAAAATTGAGTTAGAACACAAACCATTTGCTCTTGTACCATGTCTTGAAGGAACCTTACGCATTTTTTCGGCAACAGCGTTAAAGAAAGATATAACTCTTATTTTAAATACGGACGCTGATGTCCCTGCTATTATCATTGGCGACTTAACACGTATTCGCCAAATTCTGGTTAATTTGGTGGGCAATGCCATAAAATTTACCGACAAAGGCGAAGTTGTTCTGTCTGTTACAAGCAAGCAAATTCGTAAAAATGTTGTCACGCTACGCTTTACAATTCGCGATACGGGAATAGGCATTAAATCGCATCAACTCGACACACTCTTTGAATCCTTTTCACAGGCTGACGCATCGACCACGCGCCGCTATGGTGGAACAGGACTTGGATTGGCCATTAGCCGAAGTTTGGCAGAGATAATGGGTGGGAGTCTTTGGGCTGAAAGTGAAGTTGGAGTCGGCTCAGAGTTTCATTTTGAAATAGAAACCGACATCGAAGCTGATATTAATAAAATACACGTTCTTCATCGAAATTCAGTGGATGGAGCAGATGTGACCAAGATTGAAATGAGTAAGAGAATAGATGAAGAGGGAATAGATGAAGAGGCAATTGAGCTTGATGATAAGTCATCCTTATCAACTTTGCCTTCTGCCCACTCGCTACCCAAAATAGAACCACTCATCACACATCTGGAGTCGTTGCCTAATGAAGTGGATACAATCCGTCGTACCGATCTTGAGGCGCAATCAACTAGTAAAATTGTTGAGCCTACGGAGCAATCTAGACCATTTGTGCAGCCGAAAAGCACCTTCGAAGAACCCGTTACTAACGCCAACTCGCTATCAATTCTTCTCGTAGAAGATAATTTGGTAAATCAAAAAGTCGCCCTAAAAATGCTAGAGCGACTCGGGTATGAAGCTGACGTGGCTGCTAATGGTCTAGAGGCTATTGCATCGATCGAACGTAGACCCTACGACCTTGTTCTTATGGATCTACAGATGCCCGAAATGGGTGGGATTGAAGCAACTGAGCACATACGTAAACAAGTTAATCAAATAGTTACTCCCTACATTATCGCAATGACAGCGGATGCAGTGGATAACGCACGTGATCGATGTATGGCTGCGGGCATGAATGACTATGTAACAAAGCCTGTTCGGCTCGAACGGCTGAAGGATGCGCTAGACAGTGCATGTACCGCTATCGTTCAACTACAGTAATTATCAAATGATAGTGATCATCGAACGGTATCACTATTAAATCAGGCTCTCTATTTTTTGTGAAATAGCGCCGGTTGAGAGCTAGTCGCTGACGCTATAGCAGTATGTACTGTATCGCCGCTTTGCCTGAGCTTGGTCGAGGTGAAACCAAGGTGGGCCATTCCCATACAGTATCTCAAGAGTCTCAAATCATCTATCCAAACTCATCCCCAGCTCGTTCATTAATCGAGCGACCTGCGGCAGCGGGTTTGCCCTCGCCTTGCTCTTGACCACGTCGCTTCTTCTTCTTTCTATATTTAGGCGCTCTGTCTGGTGGACTATCGGGGTGCATAATTTCGCTTTTAGTTACAACTGGATATTGCTCGAAAATTACCACATCCTCTGGCGAGATCGAACTATAGATACGCTCTCGTCGCAGCGTACGCGCATAAGCATTTAGTCCCATTGCCTTCACTAAATCGTCCGGTCGACCTGTGGCCCCATCGCGCGATTGAACACGCGCAAAAATGCAGTGTTCTTCCGTCTCGGCATCATACCCCTGATAGCTCAACTCAAAAATAAGTGGACGAATATTGTACCGATATTTTCGGCTTTTACGCTCGCGCTCCATCCAGATAGTTTCCTGCTCAAGGAAATTCTCGATGCTTTTGACAATAGTTTCTTCTGCAATTTCATCTGGATCAGCATAGATAATGATTGTATAATCTGCGCCGATGAGCCGACTTTGCAGCGTATCCGTCTTTAGAGGCATCTCCTCTAGCGAATGGACCTGCACACCTGGTGGCAACTTGGCCCGAATGCGGTCGGTCACCTCCCCTAATGGCTGCGGTGGCGATAGGATGATGTCTAGCGGCTCGCGCACGCCCGTAATGCCAACGCCAAGCGGCGCAGCGAACTGCATATGTGGCTGCGGGTTGAAGCCCTGCTTGTAGAGCAGCGGCAGATCGGCGCGGCGGATTGTTCGCTCCCACATGCGGAACTCATCCATATGCGAGATAAATTTAATCGCTTCACCCTTTTCGTAGAAGAGCCGCACACGTTGCCGCGGCAGCTCTTCTTCTGGCGTGCGGACATTTGGTGATTCGTTGTTCATTAATCACCCGCCTCTTCCAGAACAATCCCTTCGCCTTCTACCACATCTTCTACCACACCCTCTACACGTTGAGCCACCGTTCCGTGACGCCGTTGCGGAACCCGCTCGTTGAACTGCCCTACTTCATCGCTCATATCATCATTGAAATAAAGCGGAATCGGCACAATATCTACCGGCTGTCGCGCCTTGTCTTTACCCAGTGGAGGGCAAGCCCACGCATCATCTGGCGCGTCGCGACGTTGTTCTTTGAAATAGCCCAAAATGCCGCAACTGAAACAGTGCTCGCGGCAGTCGTCCACCACGCCACCTTTATACGTGTTGATATATTCGTCGACTAAGAATTTCTTTTGCAAGCCAGCCGAGATGTGCTCCCACGGCAGCAACTCATCGGTGGGGCGCTCGCGACGGGCGTACCAATCCATGTCGAGATCACTTTCTTCGAACGCCTCTTGCCACGCATCGAAGTTGAACCACTCGCCCCAACCTTCGAGCCGAGCGCCGCGGCTCCACGCACTTTGGATTATGTCTGCCAAGCGACGGTCGCCCCGCGTCAAAAGCGCCTCGATTAGCGTTTCTTGCGAATTGTTCCACGTTAGCTTAATGCCCGGGTGACGCAACTCCTGCCGCAGCCGACCAATCTGTTCTTGAATCACAGTTTCCTTTTCCATAGGGATCCACTGGAAGGGCGTGTGTGGTTTAGGAACCAATGTGCTTACGCCGACGCGAACTTTGGCTTTCTTTCCCAAAATGCGGCTCCCCACAGCCATGACTTCGTTGGTGAGGTCGGCAATGGCCTGCACGTCGTCTAATGTCTGTGTGGGGTGACCAATCATGAAGTACATTTTGATGGTTGTCCAACCGCGCTTAAAGACTTCTTCCGCCGTTTGCAGCAGATCGTTCGAGGAGATCGGTTTGTTGATCACATCGCGCAGGCGGTCCGTTGCGGCTTCGGGTGCAAAGGTAAAGCCCGAGCGCCGCCGACCTTTTTCAAGCAGCGCCATGAGATCAACGCTAAAGCTTTCGATGCGCAAACTAGGTAGGCCGATGCTGAGCTTTTTATTACCGTGTTTTTCCATGGTGCGGCGCACAAGCTCTTCGACGTGGGTATAGTCGCTGCTGCTTAGGCTCAGGAAACTCACCTCTTCGAAGCCGCAATGTTCAATCATTTCATCCACAGCTTGCAGCACTTCGTCGACCGTTCGTTCACGCACCGGTCGAAAGATCATGCCCGCTTGGCAGAAGCGACAGCCGCGGGTGCAGCCGCGCATAATTTCGATGGCCGCGCGGTTGTGGACCACATCGATAAAGGGCACAATAAATTTGGTAACGGGAGGGGGCATGACGGTGACAACCCGCTTCATCACCTGTTCTGGCGCGTGGGGGTTGTTTGACGTAATCGCTGCGATAGTATTGTCCGCGGCGTAGCTGATATCGTAAAATTCTGGCACATAAACGCCAACTATCTGCGCTAGCCTTTCCCACAACTGCACGCGCGTCTCATCTGTCTCGCGCCAAGCTGCGTGGACTTCAATAATGTCGAAGATGATTTCTTCACCCTCACCGATGATCATAGCATCGAAAAAGGGGCTCATCGGTTCGGGGTTATAGCAGCCCGAACCGCCCGCAATGATTAGCGGATGTTCTTTGCTGCGGTCGATGGTACGCAGCGGGATGCCGGAGAGATCGAGCATCGTTAAGACATTGGTATAAATTTGTTCGTATGGCAGGCTAAACCCAATGATGTCGAATGCCATCATCGGCTGGCGTGTCTCTAACCCAAAGAGCGGGATGGCGTCGCGGCGCATAATCTCTTCAAAATCGGGCCACGGGCAGTAGACGCGCTCGGCTACTAGATTGTCGCGTTTATTAATTAAGTCGTAGAGAATTGAAAGCCCCAGATTGCTGCCGCCAAGTTCATAAATGTCGGGAAAGGCAAGGGCTATTTTGGAGTCGAGCTGTGGATCGGACCACTCTTTGGTGATGCTGTTGAGCTCGCCGCCCGTGTAGCGTGCGGGCATCTTTACGGTGTGGAGTACACGATCGAGCGCGCGCGTGATCTGTTTAGGGGTCGTTAACATATTTATTCCTTTTCATCGCATCGTCTAGGTTATAACTATTATTATCAGTAGCCCGAAACTGTGAAACAAGTATCCCGCGAGTGCGGGTACCGCCGCTTGTTTCCATTTCGCTCTACTAACATATTAATTGCTATTGCCTAGTCAGGACTAGAACCCGATTGTTAATATTATGGTACGTCAATTCATAATTATACCTGTTGACCCTGTAATAGGGTAATCATCTTGGGCTATGGGGTGCATTTAGTTTGAGGGCAAAGGGTAAAATGTGGGTGCAGATGCGACGGCTCTCGAACTAAATCATGCCCCTGTACGCCCACAAATTTGACAATGAAGTGCCCAACACGTACAATCTGATTCGGCCCTAATGTTCTACACTGGCTTTGTCAGCAACATCGCTCAATATCGATACGCTATTGAAGTTGATATCGACGTTGAACTGATGCTGTATTTCGAAAGTCACGGTTTGGCGCATTCGTCTAGGGGCCTAGGACACCGCCCTCTCAAGGCGGAGACACGGGTTCAAATCCCGTATGCGCTACCATATAAGAGGTTCATCGTTTCTGCGGTGAGCCTCTTTTGTATTTTAGTGATAGGCTGCGGCTGGCATCTGTATACTTTTCTAATTTCTGCTTGTGGGAGTGTGGTCCAGAACTTTTTTGAGTAAGTGTATGACTCCCCTTTAGGGATCTTGCGCTTTTATCGAATCGTCACAATATTTCTTGGTTAATTCCGATTATGCTAATATAAATGCCTTTGGCAAGTTAGAGTAATTGTTTCCCATTACCCCCGATTAAGACTAAATTAGAAGAATAATGGTTCAATTGAATCTCATGTGATTGCCAGAGCGCAACGCACTGTTGACTACATGATTCCTGCTATCTGGGCCATTCCAAAATAAACCGCAATCTACTTTAGAAAAATCTATAGAATCTGTATAATTATTTTTCTGGATTGGCTTTAGTATGAAGAAACAAAGACGGCATGGATGATTCGTAAAGTCTGGGTTTAACCCAGCCCGCTACGGGCAATTTGGTACAGGACGCTTACGCAGCCACCGAAAGCGCGGCATCTACAAAATGTCCCGCTAAATAATGAAGAACTCTATTATCTATCATAGTTATTTTAAAGTATTCTGCTGCAAAATAGTACGCACTGCCCTGTTTGCCCTAAAATAAATATAGTTTTGTTGTAGATGAGAACTATATTGCACCCATAAGTTTTATCTACAAACAAATTTGGTGAAACAGTGCAAAAATGGCTCAATGCCGAGCGTATAGCAGAGATCGCAGTCAAAGGAGTAGATCGTCTTAATGTCAAATAACAAACAGCAAGCTGTCGCGGTAGAAATCCTTAGCCCCGAGGATGGAATGACTGGATCCTTGGGAAAATATCTAGTTAAAGGAACAGCAACGGCCCAATCAGAGGTCGTTCTTAAGATAAACAACCGAAAGTTGACGACACTTAAAGCGAATAAAAAAGGCCAATGGGCCGTCATGGTGAATTTTAAGAAGCCTGGTTCTCATACTGTTCGTGCATATGCAGCGGATATACCCGAGGACGAGGTTTCGGTTCTCGTCAATATGATCGCCCAGAACACGGATGGGGGTAGTAGATCGGACGAAAGCACGGAGACAGCGCGACGCGACGCTGCTTTGATTAGCGCGACGTCGGCTGGAGTTGCTGCAACCGACCATCCTGCTGTTGACGATATAACAATTGTCGAAGGCCATCCTCTTTCGTATCGACCTGATGATACACAAAAAACAGTTGATGAAGGCGCAATCCGCAAACATTACAACTGGAAATGGCTCGCGCTAGCGCTCCTACTGTTGCTCTTGTTGGTACCTTTCTTATTGCGTAGTTACGTGCCGGGCATGGAAGGCTTGCTTTCTGGCTTACCTGGAATGGGCAACACGCCCACAGTTTCTCTGCCGGATGGTCCGATTGAGGTTGGTGAATTGGGCTTAAGTGGAACCGGCACCCCTGGCGGTACGCTTGAACTCGTGCTTGATGACAATACGGCTGCCACCACAATCGTTTCGGAAAGTGGTAGATGGGCACAAAACTTAACCTTTAGTGAAGCTGGTGACTATCAACTAGTTGCCAATATGATTGATGGTGATGGTGAGATTGCACACTCTTCGGATCCTGTAACCGTTAACGTTGTAGATGCGCTGACATCTGCTGCTTCAGAATCAACTGACGCTGCACTAGCGGAACCAACAGATGAGCTAGCGGAAGAGCCAACAGAAGAAAAGGTAGAAGAGGTAACGGAAGAACGGGCAGAAGAAGTAACGGAAGAACAAACAGATGGCTCGACAGAAGAGCCAAGCGCAACAGGCGATTCTATCGAAGAAGTTGCCGAAGAAGCTACTGAAGAAACTGAACCAGAAGAAACCGAACCAGAAGAAGCTGAATCAGAATCAACCGGTTCTCTAACCGAAGAGGCGGATGATGGATCGCAATCTGCTGGTCCCCCAACCATTGATTTGCCAGATAGTCCCGTTTCTGTCGGCCCGGTTGACATTACCGGTGCTGCGTCCGCTGGCATGATCGTTGAACTGGTCGTGGATGGTGACGCAGGAGGCAGTGCAGAAACTGATGAAAATGGAAGATGGCAGATAACCGAAAACTTCTTTGAGATTGGTGATTACTCTCTTGTTGCGAATATCTACAATGACGCTGGCATCATCGTTGCTACATCGGACGGGTATATGCTATCCGTTCTTGATTTGGCACAGAGCGGTGCGGGTGACTCTCCTGAGGACGATGAGGCTGGCAGTGATGAAGCTGGTAGCGGCAATAGTAATTCGATTGTGACCATTCGCATTCCTGCTGAACCGATTGGCGCAGGTACATTCGTTGCAGATGGAACGGCACCACTTTCTTCGACTGTCAATATCATGCTTGATGCACAGATGATTGCGGCTGCTGTCCCAGATGGGAATGGTCGATGGGCAACGCCTATTACGGTCACAACGCCCGGAACCTACGTAATGCAGGCCAGCGCGCTGGATCCGCAAGGTGAAGTGTTGGGCAATTCTGAACTGAGCATTTTGACATTGGTCGACGATGCAGCTAATGATGATACAGCCAGTGACGATGCAGTCGGTAATAATACAGCCGATGATGATGCAGCTAGTGAAGCCGAACAGCCCGATACAAGCGATAGTCGAGAGCCGACTAATTCTGGGTCGGAACCTGCGGTAGAAGCACCATCTGCGCTCTCTCGGCCAACGATTGCTGTTGCGCCAAGCAGCGATGGCAGCAATTTGATTACCTTCTCGGGTACTGCTGAACCCAATACACAACTAACTATTTATCTAGATCGGCAGTCACTTATTGCGTTTACTGTAGGTGGTGATGGCACTTGGCAATACAGCACTCAAATTGCAATCGGCGAGCATGATGCGTTTGTCAACTCTTCTGCTACAGATGGGCGAATTGGCAGCAGTTCAACTCTAGTCGAATTCACGGTCGATGCGGATGCAACCGATGAATAATCAGTTGAAGAAGCAACAATTGGGGGAGAAGCAGACGGAGTAGAGGAAACAAATGCGGCTATTCCACAAGCTGAGGATGGTGCATCCGAAGCTATCGGTCTGCAAACAGAAATCGTTAGCGCACCGAGATTCAATTATTAGAGCGCTGCTGGCATCTATGAAATGAGCGGTGAGGGCGAATCTGGTTCGTCTGTGCAGATCATTGTGGATGACTTTGCAACTGATGTTGCGTCTGTACGCGAAGATGCTACCTGAAGACATGGGGTTACGTTAATATCGAGGACATATGAGCTAAATGTCTATGGTTTGCGACCCGATAATCGTGTATAGCATTAGCGGCATTCATTCAACCAGCGGAGGGATTGAACGGTTGTTTTTTGCAAAATAGTGTAATAGATGGAAAATGTAGCACTATTAAACATGAGCTCTGACAGGTGTTTAACAGCAAGCTGACAGCCGCAAATGGATAAAGTCGTGCTATTATGATACCGAAGCAAGAGATTGTTTCATCTCTCATACCTGTCTAACTAAACTGTCTATAGAAAAGCCCCGATGAATCTAACTCATTGGGGCTTTTCTATTCTGTGGCGAATGCGTCTACTTCTGATTTGCTTCATTGATCAGCGCCGCAGTCTCGATCACTGTCGTGCTTGGGTCGGCCACCCCATTAAGCACCTTGATCAGCATATCGCCACCATAGCCCCATACCTCGGCCATTTCTGCTGCGTTTGGCATTGCGTGCGCAGTGCCAGCCTGTCGCCGAAATCCTTCCAGCAGCGGATCGCCGTTGATGCTGGCCCACTGGTTGGCCGGTAATCGACTGGCCTGTTGTGCCAGAACCGTTCCATTCTCTGCATTTGTTAGGCGTAACGCTAACTGTACGGCCATCATCTTATTTTGCTGCGAGCTATTTGGATTAAAGAGAAATCCTTCCGTGCTCATCCATGGGCGCGCTGGCCCGGTTGGCCCGGCTGGCAGCAACATCACCCCTAAATCATTCCCAAGCGCACCCCGTAATTCTGGAATGCTCCACGGTCCATCTACAAAAAAAGCAAACTCACCCTTTTTGAAGCGGTCAACCAACATTCCATAATCTGTATCGACATAGCTACCGGAACGCTGATTTATCTGTACGAGCCAGTTGAGAAAGTTTGCTGTGCCATCATTTTGATCAAGCAAAATCGTGCCGTCCGCACCAATTAACTGTCCCCCATAGGCTGGAATGCCCCAGTATAGAAAGTAGAGACTGTTATATAGACCAACGCCAAAAGAGGGATTTTGCTGCGGTAAAGCCAACAGTTCAGTCGTTGTGCCGGGCAGCAGCGCATTGTCGATCAGGCGCTGATTGTAAAAGAGGCTGATCACCTCGAAATAAGCCGGAATGCCGTAAAGCTGGTTGCTGCGGCGCAAATTTTTGACTGTTTCGGGCCAGTACGGGTCGAGCGCACGGGGCGGCAGCAGCGCGTCGATTGGGGCGATCACCCCCGCCGCGGCCAAATCGCCCAGCCACCAATTGGGCATGAGCACTAAGTCGGGACCGCTTCCGTTCTGCACAGCTTCGGCATAGCCCTGCGCCAAATTGTTGTAGGCAACAAAGAGCGTGTTGATAGTTAACTCGGGGTAGGCAACCAGCGTTGTCGCCAAAACTTTTTCAAGCGCTTCGGCGTCAGCACCGCTCCAACTGTGCCACAAAACAAGATCCCCCGAAAGCGGGATCGGCGTGGCGGTTGGAATCGGCGTTGCCTCAACTATCTGTTCATCAGATTGTTCGCTGGCACCATTCGATTCGGATTGGCTGCTGCTTTGCTGATCCACTGGCAGATCAGATTGTTGCGCTGCATCATCTCTGGATCCCCAACAGGCGTTAAGAGCCAACATTATGCAAAAAATGAGGAGCAGTAGAGGCAATCTGTGGACTGCGAAATAGGTTTTAGGAATGGGGTGGAGTAAATGGTTGGGCAATTTTGAACTCATATAGTTTGTGCGTGAATGACCTTATTTGATAATTGATTCGACCGCTTTGCGTACAATCTCTGTGCCAGGGTTGTCGATAATGACGACGTCTCCGAGTCCCTGGGGAATAATATAACGTAGCGTTTTGCCGGATCGTTTCTTGTCGTGAAGCATCGCGGCCATAATCTCGTCTGCGCTGTGGCCGCTGACGGTTACTGGCAATTCGACGTGCTCGAACGTCGCGCGAATTCTTGCGGCTAGTTCGGGTGTACAGCGGCCCATGCTGGCGGCCATGTTTGCTGCGGCGACAGTGCCAATGGCTACCCCTTCGCCATGGCGCACGCGAAAATTGCTGACTAATTCTATAGCGTGGCCAAAGGTGTGGCCTAAGTTAAGCGTGGCGCGGCGACCCTGCTCGTATGGATCCTCTTGTACGACGTCTATCTTAACGCGCACCGCATCTGCAACCATGTTGACCAAACTTTCGGGACCAGTTGATCCAAGCTGTTCGAAGAGATCCGGCGCGTCAATGATTCCGTGTTTGATGACTTCTGCTAACCCCGATGTAAATTCAATGGGTGGCAGCGTACGCAGCACATCGGTATCGATTATCACCAACTCCGGCTGCTTAAATGCACCGACCAGATTTTTCCCTTGGGGTAGATCGACGCCGGTTTTGGCTCCAACAGATGAGTCGACCATTGCCAGTAGTGATGTTGGAATTTGCACGAAGGGGACGCCACGCAGGTAACTGGCTGCGGCAAAGCCCGCCATGTCTCCGATGACGCCGCCGCTGAGCGAGATGACTGGGGCACGGCGATCTTGGCCGTGTGCCAACAAATGGTCATAGATGGTGGCAACGGTGTCGAGCGTTTTGTGTTGTTCGCCTTCGGGCAGCAGACAGACACTTGGCTCGTAGCCCGCGACGCGCAAACTTTCGGCCAGCGGATCGGCATGGCTGGCGGCGATCTCCTTATTTGTGATGATTGCGGCTGGCCCACTTGTCGCGTATCCGCGCGTGGCGCGACTGCGGATAAATTCTCCGCTTTGTGCGAGAAACCCTTCGCCGAGGCAGATGTCATAGCTGCCGAGCGGGTTTTGCACTGGCAGGATAGTGCTCTGTGGGGTGCTGTTGTTTGGTTGGTCTTCTAGTTCGATTTTGAGTGTCATGGCTTTTACAATATTTTGGGCGCTATATTTGGGGCACGATATATCATGCCCATACGATCTATATTGATATATCATGCCCGTACGACCTATATGAGTAGGCGTGATTTATCTGAAAAGCGTAAAGTTTTCTGGGTGAATGTGTTGAGATTGGTGCATGAGCACGGCGTTCATCAATTCGATTGCGACGCGCGATTCGAGCGTGACGCCCGCACGTACACCCACGCATGGATCGTGCCGCCCTTTCTCTAATGTGAAATCAATTTCGGCAAGATTTTTTTGCACGGATTGCTGCGCCTTGTTGATGGTGGATGTCGGTTTAAAGCCGACGCGTGCGACGATTGGCATTCCGGTGGTCATGCCACCGATTAGCCCACCGTGGCTGTTGCTTTGATAGCCACCCTGTCGGATGGCGTCGTTGTTTTCGCTACCTACCCGACCAACAACGTCGAGACCTGCACCAATCTCGCACGATTGCGCCGCGTTGAGGCCACCTAGCGCGCCCATTAGCTTGACCTTGATGCTTTGATAGAGTGGGTCGCCCACAAGCGGCGGCACATTGACGGCGACCACTTCAACAACCGCGCCGATGGAATCGCCATCAATGCGGGTTGCTTTGATTAGCTCGCCCGCTTCGTGTGCAAATTCGGCATCGATTGTGTGGATCTCGGCGTTGAGCAGACGCTCTTCGATTGACTGAATTTGGGCAGCCGATATCTGGGACGAGGAGCGATTGCGGATCTGTTCTTCGACGAGCGTTGCAAGGCTGTTTGTGCTTTGGAGCGGACCCACTTGGACGATGGATGAAAGGATGGCGACACCAAAATGCTCTCGGAGAAAGAGGCGGGCAACGGAGCCACCAATCACGTCGGTGATGGTGGATCGATAGCTGGAACGGCCGCCGCCACGAATGTCGACAAATCCGCGCGATTTGTGATATTTGAGCAGATCGGTATGACCCGGTCGCACTTGGCCTGTTTCGCCCATAAACTGCTGATAGTCGCCCGACTTTTTTGCCGTGGAGAGGACGATGGCGGCGATGGGTTCACCTGTGGTATAGCCCGCTTCGTATGCGTTGGTGGAGAAGCTGTTTTCACCCACCGTTGCATGTAATTGCGGACCAGCCAGCAGCGCTTCATGATCGTCATTGTAGAGGCCAGAAAGCAGCAGCACTTTGTCTTTTTCGTTGCGCGGTGTGCCGTGGCGATTGCCACCTGGGCGGCGTCTGTCTAGAAATTGTTGGATCACTTGACGCGTAAGATGTAGCCCGGGCGGGCAGCCAAAGATGGTTGTGGAGATTGCTGGCCCATGTGATTCTCCTGCGCCGGCGACTGCATAGATTGGACCACCCAAGATTTCCATATTGCTCGTTTTTCTAGTTGAGATATTGTATATTTGTCGTTTGCTTTATAAATGATGAATCGATATTTTATCATAGTCGCTTCGAACCGTTGATATGATGGTGTAAGCGCAAAGATAAAAACAGCCTGGATGCGTTACGCATCTAGGCTGTTTTTGAAGTATATTCTTGTCGTTCGATTTCGTCTGTTTTTGGCTCTGGCGCAGTTTTCGGTTTGTTAGCGCATTGACCTCACCCAGCTCTATCTGTCACCCACAATTTTGCCACCTCCCTACACTTTTCCCTACTAGCGTGTGACGAAGGGCAAGAATATCGCCCCATCGACAGGAAATGTGGCCGTCTGTGTTAACCCTACATCCGGGCCTTGGATATCTCCGACTGTTGTATCAATTAGAAAGTTCGCACTACTGTTGCTTTGATACCCTGGTGGCGTGGCGTAGCTCATAATGTATTGTGTTGCGGGTACATCTACAAAGCGGTAGATGCCCTCTTCATCTGTCGAGGATGTAATAGTCAGTACTTGACCGGTCGTGCTTATATCGAGCAGAATCACAATCATCTCTGGAAAGACGCGTTCTCCACTATCGTACTGTCCGTTCCTATTTTCGTCGATAAAAACGCGCCCTATAATATCTCTTGTTTCACCGACTGTTGGATCCGTTGGCGGCACGCTTGTTTCTGTTGCAGCGGGCGTACTTGTTGCAAGCGGATTAGGCGTTGATGTGGGATTAGCGATTGGCGTTTTCATGACAATCGGCGTTGCGCCAGAAATCGGCGTCGCACCAGAAATCGGCGTTATATTGGGAACCGCAGTTGGCGTGCTGGTTGCAGTGGGTGAAGCCGTATCTTCTGGCTGGCACTGTGCGGTCTTACTATTCAAATTTACCTGATCCGGTGTTAGGTAGATATCATCGATGTATACCTTTTTGCTTTCCCATCCCGTGCGAGCATAAAAAGTTTGGAGCCGATCTCCCGTTCTGTTGCGGAATGAGAAGAGCGATTGACTACCGCTTTTAATTTGAGTGATTTCGCTCAAGTTCCCACCCTTGGCGTAAACTTCATAATGATCGGCGTTATTGTCAATCACTAGCCAAATACAGTGCCAAACATTTGGCTCAAATTGTGCATCTAGGTTTCGAGCTTCTGCACCATCGCGTGCCATAAAGTTGTCTGGAGATGAGTTGCTGTAGGAGCCAAATTGTGAGCCGAACTGTACTTCGAATGCGTTAAAGTCGCTTGGATTCGTTATATCCGAAAGACCGACAAAGACATCGGCATCTCCTGTTCGTTTAATGCGGAAGTGAAGTGTTCCTGTTTCACCCTGATCGATTCCTATTGGCAATGGTTTTTGCGCACCTGCATTGGCACCCAACATACTAAGCGCTTGATCTATATCCTGACTTGGGTTTGTCTCAACATAGGCACGAGCACCTCTCCACTGATTTACACCGTTGAGTACGCCTGACATGCCGCTAAACGATTCTGCAAATGGCTGTGTCTCCTCATTTGCTGGCTGCGTTGGTTGAGGCGTGGCTGTTGGCGGTAAGACGGTAGGCCATGGCGTTGCGGTTAGCTGTGGCATTGTGGTTGGCTGTATTGTAGTTGGCTGTGGCGTTGCGGTTGGCTGTATTGTAGTTGGCTGTGGCATTGCGGTTGGCTGAGCTAGAGTAGGTGTTGCTTGTTGTGTAGGGGCTAATGTTGGAGCAGGCAGTGAGAGTTCACGCATTAATTTGTAGCTGCCTGGCGCTGCGTTAAAGTAGATCGACTTTCCATCTTCGCTAGCTGTAACAGTCTCTGTTCCGCTGCTGCTCTGGATAGACCATTGACCCGGTTGCAGATCGGTGACCAACGTTTTGACTGTAGCCGTACCGCTGTTGACGGTAATATTCACCTCATTGTCTAGCAATTGAGCGCTTTTACTAAAGAAAACGGCACGATCTGCAATCTGTACGCCAACCATCTGCGCTGAATCGAGCTTGGCTGTTGTCAGCGGAGATGGACCGCCTTCTGCATCCATTACCTGCATGATATTTAGGAATAGATCCGAAGCGGCCGGGCTACTGGGAGATAGCTCAATGCGCCATGCACCAGGCTCTACATTGGGGTTGCTGGGGTTCATGTATACGTTTCGATTATCGACCCAAAATTCGTAATTAGTGCCACCGATTTTATCGATTTGTTGATTACCAGCATCTGGTAGCAACACATCTGTTACCATACGCCCATTGTTTGCACCATCCGTACGCGCGATAGAGATGCGCGAGCCAGAAATTTGTGGTTCGTCAACGCTATGCAGTAGCCACTTCTTCTTATACGAGTCATCCGTCGCGGTAACTTTGTCAAAGACAATTAATGCCGCTGGATGTTCGGTATCTTTCAGATCGAGGAAGACAAACGAGCGCTTGATCTCTTCGGCTTTGGCTGGATATGCGTATTCTTCTGGTGCATTATAGCCAGGTGTCAAGTCACCCTTGAGGTACGTATAATCAGGCGCAAGCGCGTTGCCGACCTCATGGGCGAGTACCTCTGCCCTTTTCCCATAATCAAACATCTGCTGGATCGAATCCCACTCGTTGCCAAAGTTTGGACGATACTGTCCGCCATCACGTGTCTCTACTTCATACCCGTAGTGCAGCATAAGTGGCTCATTTGGATCTTCGATTAGCAATGAATTATGGGCAATTGTGCGTTGGTAGTAGTTTCGACTATGACGAGAATTATAGCCGCCACTGCTCCCTTCGTAAACGCCAGAATCTAGCGCAAGCGTTCCCTTATAGTAAAGGCCAAAGTGACCTGCATCTAAATGTGCATGGTTACCAAAATAGTATTCACCAACATTCATCATTGCCATCGCTACATTGGACTGCTCACCACCATCTACGTCCCAGCCTGTTCGTGCAACCATTGAACCAGAGGGCGATGGGAAATAGCGCGAGGTTGGCAGATCCTCAATTGCGTTTTGCGACACTGTTGGATTCCAGAAGATAAAGGTTCGTGCTGAATCCAATAGCGTCCAATATTCTCCATCCTTATTCAAACGCGTTGCTTCATTCATTAAGTATGGATCATCATGCAGCTGCGCCATGATTAGTTGATTTCGTGGATCGATATGTTTTGGGTCAAAGCTGTCGCCTTCGGTTAGAAATTTTCCACTTGGCGTCCGGGCATAGAGCATATGGTACGGCACTTTGCTCTGATCTGAACTGTAGATTCCATCGTAATTAATTTTGTTAAAAAGAAGTGCCGAATGTGCCTCATGAAAAAAGCGGCTGACGGCATAACTTGTCCCTTGATGATGTTTCCCCATTGCATAATACGCATTTCTCGATGGGGCGAGACCTTCTATAAAGCCTGGATAGATTTTATTAAATAGCTCTTGGTCTTCATCGAAAGTGGCTATCCCTGCGGCAAGCAACGCAACGGGTGCATCTTCACCAAAATGACCAGTTAGGTAGGTTGTCTTCTCAACAAAAGGCCATCCAAATTCGGAAAAGCTCGCTAACTTTTTAATACCGGCTATCATCTCTTGGCGTTGTGCATCGGAGAGTAGATCATAGCACCAATCATAGACTATTGCCGCCGCGATAATGCTTTCGTATAGTTCACGTGCCTCGCTCAATGTATCGTATGGTTTTTGAAGAGAATCAAGATAGTCCAACATCATTGTAACGGATTTTTGCCCGTTCCCTGTGTCGCCATTGATGAGATAGAGAAACGCGCGTGCTTCGATACTGCGTCGGATGGTTGTGTCTGCACGTTGGCTGGGCGAGCGGCCATTTTCGGCTGCTTGAAGCTGTTCTGCTAGCCGCGTCTTTACATAGGCCAAGCGTGGATCATTGTAACGTGCCTGAAGCGCCGCCACATCTTTTGCCTGCGCGTAGAGCCGGGGGTGTGCTGGAAGGGCTGGATACGTGGCAATGACAAGGTTGTCAATCCGTTTATTCCCAACGAGAATGGAGAAGTCCACTTTTTGTAGGTTGAGTAAATCAAGCTGATTCTTCGAACTATCTGGTAGTGCCACATCCACCGTAATCTGCTGTGTTTGACCATTCGCAATGGTGGCAGAACTCTGCGATAGACTCATCTCTAACGGTTGATTCGAAATTGTCTCCACGGCCAAATCAAATTGTTGAGCCGTGCCTGTACTATTTTGCAGCGTTACTTCGTGCTGCCACACAGTGCGCCCATTCACCGTGCGCGAATTCGAATAGGTCGCTTTGATAATCTCTGGAGAAAATTGTATATCGTCAAATGTAAGGGAGGTCTCCGGTGCAGGTTTGTTTCCCCATCCATTAGTGTTGAAGCGGACTCGTTGGATTTGATTCCAGCCAAGTGGCGTGCCATTTTCTCGAAAGTCATCAATTGATAAATTGAAAAAACGCCAACCTGTCCAATCAATCGTTAGATCATGAATGTAGATGTCAATGCCATTCGATGTTAAGTCGTTCGATTCTAAAACGATGTTAACCACAGCACGGTTAGCAACGGCTGAGTGTAGCCAAAATTGAAATTTGTGGCCATCTGGTACTTGTAATGCTGGCGAGAAATTGCGTGCCACCTCTGGATTATTTAGATGATCTGTCCACTGACCGGCATATGAACCCGTATGTGCGTTGGATTGTTGGCGAACAACCGAATCCCACGATGAATCTGACTCGAAGTCGCCAATGACGAAGATATTATTCGCATCAGGGTTGAAAGAGTGGAGGGAATTAAAGGACTCTGATTGGGCTGAATGAGGCGTCGTTGCGGATTGTGCTGCCGTGCTGTGAATGGTAGACAGAAGAAAAATGAGGAGCGATACAAGCACGATTCGAGGAAGATATATTCGTCTTGTATCTGTACGTCTTGTATCTGTACATAAATACGCGGTTTGATTGCAGTCATGCATAATGGTTTGATGGATTCCTTCTCGTTGGCAAGTTTGGGAGCAAACCACAAAGTGTATAAATAACGTCGTCAACGTAACATCGTCAATATAATCTCAATAGTACATAGTCGAAATTATATAATAGATTAAATGACCTAACGCTAGTCTATACGATTTGGGCAGCCTTATAGATTCGCCAACTGATAAAACTTCTTTGGTTAGAAAGCCTCCTAATCTCGAGGAATAGACATTTTTTTGTCTATTTATATGCTCAATGCTATCTTCAGCCAAATTAATTAGGCCATTCCAAAAAATAGAATATACCGCATGGCCGTTAAGCTACTCTAGAAAAACCTATAAAATCCATATAATTATTTTTCTAGACTAGTCTTAAGCTAAATAACATTGAGCGCTAGTGTGCAGTGTAAGGAGATACGTATTAAAATAAAATATATATAAGCAACAGTATATCCGAGCCGATGATTTATTACATTACGTTTTCTACACAAAATAGGTATCGTTACAATACAGGTCGTCTATCTAAAATAGAGTATATGTTTTTGGAAACTCTATCGAATTAATACGGTTGATGTACGACTGCCGGTGCGATACCATCATATTTTTGGATGGAATTTTTATAGTTCTCAATAAATAGTAGCATTAGTTGAATGCTAGATACTATGCTATGCACGCAGAATTTGAGATAGTCTCTATTGAAAAGATACGAAATAGGTACCAATTCTCTTAGCTTAACGGCCTTACCCCTAATACAGCTTCTACAAAATTCCGTACAGCCTGATGATCTTTCTTGCCTGGTTCGCGTTCTACTCCGCTTGCAACGTCGACGCCCCAAGGCCCGACATGCTGAATCGCCTTCGCTACATTGTCCGCACGTAAGCCACCGGCCAGCAGTAAACCAGGATACGCTTTGGCAAGCTTTGCTGCACTGTCCCAATCGGCGCGTTTACCCGTGCCACCATAGACGCCCGCTTCATAGGCATCTAACAGCCAGCTTGGTCTCTCATGGAATGGCATTGCATCACCCTTGGCATACCACTCGGCTTGATCGTTGGCCTCGCTTTCATCTGCTGGGCGCAATGCTTTGTATACCCGTTGTGGGTATGCACCCAGCATACTTTGATGCATATCTGGTGACTCATCGCCATGTAGCTGAACGAGATCCAGCCCTGTTTTTTCTAAGATATCGCCGATGTGTTGCGCGCTTTCATTGACGAAAACGCCAACTGTTTTGAACCGCATTGCGCTAGTGCTCTCTTCTTGTTCGCGCTGAATTGTTGTAATAATCTCAGCTATTTGCGCAGGGGATACATAGCGAGGTGATTTGGGGTAGAGAATAAAACCAAGCAGATCTGCCCCAACTTCTACTGCTATCCGCGCATCTTCGATGTTGGTCAAACCACAAATTTTGATAAATGTTTTCATCTCTGATTATTCTACCTACTCTTCTATTTCTCTTTCTGCATCTTCTTCTATTGTTTCTATCCGACCTGCTTCGACAAATTGGCGCACTTTTTTGCCCCGTTCGTGAGACGGCAGTTTGCAGAAGGTTTCGCCAACCAAAATTGCGTCGCACCCCATCTGTGCCATTGCCAACACATCTTCTTCGTTGCGTATGCCGCTTTCACCAACGACAACTTTCCCTTCTGGAATTTGGGCGCGTAGACGGGCCGTATTTTCGATATCGACAACAAAGGTTTTTAGATCCCGATTGTTGACGCCGATAATGTGTGCATCAATCGCCAGCGCTCGCGCCAACTCTTGCTCATCGTGTACCTCGACAAGCGCTTGCATCCCGAGCGCGTAGGCGAGCCGATATAGCGTGCGTAGATCCTTATCGCTTAAGACGGAAACAATGAGCAAAATTGCGTCTGCACCGGCCATGCGCGCTTCGTGGATCTGATATTCGTGATAGATAAAGTCTTTGCGCAACAGCGGTGGACCAGTACGAAGCCGCTCTTTGATTGAGGTGAGATATTCGAGCTTGCCCTGAAAGAAGCGCAAATCGGTTAGGCAAGAAATGGCCGCCGCACCATTTTGGGCATATGTATCGGCAATCAACTCAGGATCCCACTCCTTTGCAATAAGCCCCTTGGATGGACTCGCGCGCTTAACCTCTGCAATGAGGCTGGCACCCGATTCTGCCGTCAGCGCGGCGGCAAAATCTAGCGGATCTGGCGCGAGTAGGGAGAATGCTTTGACTTCGCTCAGTGACATAAGCGCCATTTGCTTGGGCACCTCTTGGCGCTTCCAATCCATAATCTTTTCGAGCACTTGGCCCTTATGTTTTGTAATATCTAATTTAGAGTGTTTCATAATATTTACCAGTTAATTCAGTCATCTCGTTTTATTTTGTGGCGTTTCATTTTGTGGCGTTTGATGTTTTAGGCAATGAAGAAACCATGCTACAATCGGGCTATACGACATGAAGCCGTGGAAAAAAGCTACTGCGTTTTGTATTTTTGTGGATCTTTATCATTATCTCTGTAGTGGGATGCTAAAATATCATTAATTTTTAAGCGATTTTGCAATAATATAAATCTGTAGTATGATTTCCATTAGAATATTGTAACATTTGATTAATCATAACTTTATAGTTTCTCATAGCTGATTCTCTCCATCGCCCACTCTCATCGCTCCCAGCATCATAAAATCAGCTTACTCAATCACACCCAAATGTAAATGGTTGAAGAGCCCTGTTTGGAAAATAACAGCGTTACATTTTTATTCATCTAAACGTATAGTTAATGACCATTACTTGATGATTGGATTAAGTACGGTCTATTCGGTACACGCAGCGATTAGCTTTGAACGAATTTTTTCTATCAAACAATTGTTGTGAAGTACAAACTTAGCTTTTCTCGACACATTATATTATCAGTATTTATATCAGATCGACGAGTTATTTAGAAATGCTTGTTTTAGTTGATGTATCTACACAGGAGAGGTGGTAAAATGATCAGAGAAGAAGGATTAACCTCAGGGCAAAAAGCATGTATTGGTGCATTAATACCTGCTTTACTGTTTTTGCCCGTTGTCTTAACCCTCGCTGTCATGCAATCTAATACAGCACTAATGGAACTGCTTGTTGCTCGCTTCGATGATGAATTGGTTCGCCTGTTTTGGGGACTTGTGTTTGTTTCGTTAGTGGCCCTCTTTGGTTTGATTAGCGCAACTGTCAGCCGACGCCGGTCGGAAGCGCGACGGGGTCAGTTTCAAGGCCACACATATTAGTCTAATCCCGTGGATTAATTGTTCATAACGTCAGCAACAACAAAGAGGACAAAAGAGCGCATCCCACTTGGGATGCGCTCTTTTGTCCTCTTTGTTGTAAAATTATTTAATTGCTGACCCCTAACTTGGATACCTTATCTATAACCGTGTCAACAATCGTGCGGGCCTTAAACTTCATCTCATCGAATCCAATTTTTACCCGCTCCCCAACTTCTAAGTCGGGCCGCCCTTCGATTGGCAAAAGCAGCCAAAGAGCTAGATAGACGAAAGGCAAATAAAATTGCGCAAGCAGCGTCAACCCAATCAAGATCAGGTAGACAAACATTGCATCGATCCCAAAATAAAATGCGAGTCCAGCACCGACACCACCAAGGGGACCATCTGCCGGTCTTCTTGTTAATTTTCTGTCAAACATAATTTTCCTCGAATTTTTAGTTTTTCTAGCAACTTGTGGGAGAGCAATTTTCTGAGTACAAAATTAGCTTATTTAGCTCTCTCTGACAGCCTGCTAGAGTGGATCGTTCATTACGTCACGACGCTCTCTACAGCCACTGAATATTTTTCGTATAGTTTCTCTTCAACAATTTGCTTCATGCGCATCACCGTCTCGTGGATCTCGCCAAACGTTGTATAGAGCGGCGTAATGCCCAAACGAATATTGTCCGGCGCACGGAAGTCGGGAATAATCTGCATCTCTTGAATCATGCACTGCGTGATGCGCCAACCCTCGACATGACCAAATGACACATGCGAACCGCGACGGGCGGCATTCTGCGGCGAATTAAGCGTGAACCCCAGCGGCTCCAATAGCTCGCGCCACAGGGCGATCAGGTACTCCGTCTGCGCGACGGACTTACGCCGTACTGAATCCATGCCCGCTTCCGCCAGCAGATCGGCCCCCACACCAATGGGCGCAATGGAGAGCACATTGGGTGTACCGGTAAGAAACTTCCCAATTCCGCCCATCGCTTTATACGTATAGTCGAAATCAAATTGATTCTGCTGACTCATCCAGCCTTGGATCGGGTTGTTCAGCCGCTCTTGCAGATCGCGCCGCACGTAGAGAAACGCATTGGAGCCAGGCCCACCGTTAAGATACTTGTATGTGCAGCCGATTGCCAAATCCGCATGGCTATCGTTTAGGTGAATGGGCATCGACCCCGCCGCGTGGCTCAGATCCCAGAGCGTTAACGCACCCGCATCGTGCGCTAGCTTGGTGACAGCGGCCATATCATAGATATACGCGCTCTTGAAAACCGTGTGCGAAAGCGTCAGCAGCGCTGTCTCGTCATCCAGCGCCGCGGCCAATCTTGCCACCGGGCCATCGACCCCGTTGGGCGACGCCACCACCTCAATTTCGTGGCCCGCGCCCAGCAGATCGCAAATGCCTTCCAGTGCATAAATGTCGGACGGAAAATTCAGGTCGTCGGTGACGATTTTTGTGCGGCCAACTTGCGCCCGCAGCGCCGCGGTCGCCAGCTTAAAGAGATTGACCGTTGTCGACTCGGCCACAATCACTTCGTCAGGCTGCGCACCGATTAGCTTTGCGATCTTTGCGCCACTCTCTTGCCCGATATAAAAATATTTCTCCGCCCAACTGCGGATTAGCCTCTTGGACCAAGTGGCCTGTACATCGGCGAGCAGCGCGCTCGTCGCCTTGGGCATTCGGCCCATCGAATTGCCATCCAAATAGATGAGCACCGGGTCGTCGATCACAAATTTGTCGCGAAACCCGGCCAGCGGGTCCGCCGCATCGAGCTGTTGCGCATACCCTGCATCGATTTGCATAAAACGTTCTCCCTTGATAGATTGCCTATATCCAGAATTCTATCACCTTATTCGAGATCCCATGAATCCGAAAACCATTTTGCAGCCAACCGTCACGCTGGCCGACCCCCACATCTGCACCGACGCCCGCAATCGACTCAACATTTTCAGCGCCATCTTCGACTGCCTTGTGCGGCGCAACCCCAACCCGGCAGCGGATCCACAATTTTTGCCCGCACTCGCCACCAACTGGCACGTTGCCGACGACGCCCGCCAGTGGACTTTTACACTGCGCGACGACGTACATTTTCACAACGGCACAACGCTGACCACAGCGGATGTCGTCGCTTCGCTCATGCGCGCGTGCGATCCGAGCGTGGGGGGCGAATTGGGCACCGAGGGGGTGTGGGCGAGCTATCTGGGGGATGCGGCGATCCGCACGGCGGGCAACGACACCGTTTCCATTACCACCGCGCAGCCCTTGGCGGATCTGCTTGATCTGCTGGTGGCGATCCCCATTTTGCCGCGGGCTCTGTGCGAACGGAATGTGGCGGCCCCATTGGCCGAACTTTTGATTGGCACGGGTCCGTGGCGGCTCGTTGCG
>Ga0209187_1001222_pt1 | contig 32019 bp, 30 predicted proteins | sample BantaG_FD_187430 | JGI IMG/M metagenome (GOLD analysis project Ga0209187, IMG submission 187430) | Marine algal microbial communities from Bantry Bay, Ireland - BantryBay_4 metaG (SPAdes) (version 2) | ecosystem: Host-associated > Algae > Red algae > Unclassified | place: Bantry Bay, Ireland...
CTACCTTCGGTACAAAACGTCACCGTCGGTCGTCCGTCATAACAAAGATTAAACGTAATTTTTGTATTTCAAAATAGGATCTAATGCAGATACCTTAATTGGTGTCCGATTAATTAGGGGCAAAACAACTTAACCATAAATTATTCTCACTATCTATTAATGATTCTGTCACATTAACATTAGGAAACTCTGAGCTTTCTAAGTGTTTGAAATCCGCATTATAAGTATAAATTCCTTTTCGAGTATTCACCAATAGTGTGGAGTCTGATATTTCGGAAATACTATTTGCAAAAAAAGGGTCCTGTAACTTAATGTCTTCGACTTTATAATAATCTTCCATCTCTTTAAACCTAAATATTGAATTCCTAAACATAGAATATCCATATAGGTGTTCTCCAAACCTGAAAAATGTTCTTATTGCAGAATGAATCGTGTCATTAATTATTTTTCTTTTATCATCTTTTATTATATATGCTTCAAGTGAATCTTGAATAATATATAGATCTTCATTTAGACAGGGAATTTTAAAATTGTGCTTTCGAAATTCTGATTTTCTGAGTGTATTTCGATTTAATATAGAGCCATATTTCGGATTTCTAAATACACCTACTTCATCTCCTTTAATCCAAAAACTAAGCATCGACATATCCTCATTAAAGTCTACAATATCTAGTTTATGGTCTGGAGAATATCGGCAGATTTGATTAAATAAATTAATAAACCATAAATTATCATCCTGGTCGATTTTCAACTCTAAAATTTCTGGATTTCTAAGACCTTTTAATTCTATTGTTTGAAAGAAACACCATCAAATTGTATTAGACCAGTTGAGGTCCCTATCCATATAAAACCTTTACTGTCTTGTACAACACCATAAACATGTAAAGCATTTAATCCATCCTTGGCGTTGAAATAGTAAGCACTCCTTTCTAATTGTGCTTGGGAAGTAAGTTGTATGCTTATACACAGGATTACTAAGTATATCTTTAAATAAAAGATACTGTTCTTTTTTAAACCTCTGATTTTTTCACTTGAAATAAACACTGCTTACTTAGATTAGTAAGTGAATCTAATCTTTATCATAATAAATTCACTCATAATACTAATAAATAGTTATATCGATGTTATCTATCTTCTTTGATAAAAAATAGACTATACATCGCTATTCTTCGTCTCTATTATAGTCTGTCCAAATGGTGTCTAGGAATTTTTCTAAAGAAATAAAGCCTGATCCCCAGTCTTCATATCCTTCGCCCAAATTTCCTACTTTCATATCTTCTAATGACTTGCCTTCATCCATAGCACTAAGTACTCTGTCTCTCATTGTTACAAGCATTGTATAGTATTTTAGAAGATCGGATTTATTTGACAGTTTACCATGACCTGGTATAATTTTGGTGCCACTATTTGTTAACATTAAAGCGACTTGTACTGCTTTTATTGCACCATCTATAGATCCGCCAGATCCTAAATCAATGAACGGAAATCGTCCAGCAAAAAAACAGTCTCCCATATGAATAACATTGCTTTCTGGAAAATAGACGAATGAATCACCATCGGTGTGTGCATTGTGGACGTGTATCAACTGTAATGGTTCACCATTCAAGTGTATCTGCATGGTTTCTTCAAATGTAATTGTAGGCCACGCTGCTTTAGGCGATGCTTTGACTTCGCGATTAAATGCCTTCATCATCTGATCTTTAGTCAATCTCTCAAAGACATTATTTTGTGCAACGATAATAGCACCGTCATTACCAAAATTCTCATTTCCCCCTGTATGATCACCATGCCAATGTGTATTCAACACATATTTAATGTCGTGTTCTGTAAGTACTGATATTGCAGTCTTTATTTTTTCTGTGAGCGGGGCAAATTGTGTGTCAATAATTATGACACCATCATCTCCTTGAAATACACCAATATTCCCTCCAGATCCTTCAAGTATATGAATGTTATCTGTCACTTCTAAGGCTTTGATTTCAACTTTAGAAAAATCTCTTTGTGCTACTAATGAAAATTGTAAAACAACAAAGCTTAGAAGAAAAAGATACTTCATAATTATTTATTTAGATGGTTATAATATGCTGCACCAATTATACCTGCATTATTTTTTAATTGAGCAGGTATAACCTCTGCTTTAGTATCTAATAACGGCCCATACTCGTCAAAGCTTTTACTGATACCTCCTCCTATAATGATACAATCAGGAGATAGTAACAGTTCAATGTGTTTAAGCACAGCTGACAATTCTTCACCAAATTCAGGCCAATCTAATTTCTTTTCTTTCTTCGCACGATTTGAGGCATAGTCTTCAGTGATGCTATCTTTCCACTTTAAGTGGCCTAGCTCTGTATTAGGAACAAGGTTACCATCGACCATAAATGCCGAACCAATTCCAGTACCTAAAGTCAATAGCAGAACTGATCCCATTTTGCCTTTAGCTGCACCAAAAGTAAGCTCTGCCAAACCTGCTGCGTCTGCGTCATTGACAACAGATACATTGTTAACATTGAGCTCTTTTGAAAGATATGAAACGATATCGAAATTGATCCAATCTTTATGAATGTTAGCTGCAGATAATGACACTCCGTTTTTGACAATAGCGGGAAAACCGAATGCAATCGGTTTGTCAGCCCATTCAAAATCGTTTATTATTTGCTTTATTATCGCTAATACTGCTGGAGGGGTCGAATTTTCTGGTGTTTTATATTTGATTTTACTCGTAACAAATTCACCTGTTGTAATATCGACAACAGCGCCTTTTATTCCTGTGCCTCCAATGTCTATGCCTAGTGCTTTCTGACTCATTTTATTTTATAACAACTATGTTCATTTGAATATCTTCACGAGGTCTATCACTTCTGCCTGTTTGGACATTTGAAATCTTATCTATAACATCAAATCCACTAATGACTCTTCCAAAAACAGTGTATTCGGCATCAAGAAAGGGTGTACCTCCATTTTTAAGATATGCCTCTTTCACTGATTCTGTATAGCTAATACCTTTTGAATTTTCCATTTGCTGTATTTGAGCTTCTGTCACTGGTTTTCCATCTACAATATAGAATTGACTTCCAGAACTTTTCTTTTCTGGATTCACTTGGTCTCCTGTTCTGGCTGCAGCAATTGCTCCTTTGGTATGAGCAAATCGCTCATCGATTTCAGCGGTAAGTTGATACCCTGGACCTCCGCCCCCGAGTTGATCTGATGGACCGGCTTCTTTTGATTTTGGATCTCCACCTTGAATCATAAAACCATCAATAACTCTATGAAATAACGTACCATCGTAATAAGATTCTTCTACAAGCTTTACAAAATTGTCCCGATGAATCGGTGTTTCATCATACAATTGAATAAGCATATTTCCTTGAGATGTTGATAATTCTATCAAACATTCTTCAGGGGCATCAAAAAATATCTCTTTTGATTTTGTGGTGGTCTTTTTACCTTTTTGTACAGTCAACGTGACATCATGTTTTCCAGACTTCACAAATCTGTGTGTGGTCGTCTTTTCCGAATATTGCTTTCCATCTATGTCCCAGGTAACTTTATCTGCATCATCTACATCGACGGCAAAAACTGCCTCAGCAGGAACTACTTTGTCATTCTGCTGAACGGCAAAATCTGAAAACAACTTAGAACATGAACTAAGTGTCGTCATCAATAATAGTAAATAAACGAGTTGCTTCATTTTACTTGTCATTTAGATAATCTGATTTTCATTTTAACATCTTCCACGGGTCTATCTGAGGCATCCTTTTGCACTGCTGCAATCTTATCCAACACATCCATTCCCGATACCAATTCACCAAAAACAGTGTAATCTTGATCTAACATTGGTGTGCCTCCTAAGGTTTTGTATTTTTCTCGTTGTGATTCATTATACTGAATGCCTTTCTGCGTTTGGAATCTATCTAGAGTCGCGTCTGTTTGTGGTGTACCATCAACAATATAAAATTGGGAACCACTACTTTTTTTGTCTGGATTGGAAGCGCCTCCAGTTCGAGCTGCAGCCAATGTACCTTTAAAGTGCGGTGCTCCAATCTCAGCATCAAGCGTATAACCTGGTCCACCTGTTCCTAAACGTTGACCTGGAGCAGCTTCTCTCGATTGTGGATCACCACCTTGAATCATGAAGCCATCTATTATTCTATGAAATAACAAGTCATCATAGAACCCCTCCTTTATCAGTTTCATAAAATTATCTCTGTGTATTGGCGTAGTGTTATACAACTCTGCTTTCATTGTACCATAATCTGTCTCAATTGTCACATATTGGGTCTTATCTCCACACGACATTAGTAACGAACAAAAAATAGCGATACAAGTAAATTTAATTAGGCTTTGTTTCATCAATAAAGTGATTTTCTATAAAGTATTGAATGACTTTTTGTTTAAGTAATATTTCTTGATTTTTTACTCCCTCTACATCCATCCCTCTTATTTGCCTGAAGTGCGGCCAACCGTCCTGGTCATTACCAGTAAATTCAAAATAGCCCTCCCTTTCTAACAAGCTACAGACTGCAACATGCATCAGGTCTTCCTTTTCTTCCTTGGTATAGGTATCTTTGACGACACCAGATTCTTGCACACCAAGCAGAAATAGCACAGCTTGAAGATCAGGCAAAGCGTCTTTGTCTAAAGAGTTTTGTACATAGTGCTGTACTTTCAACCAATAAAAGTCTATTTCCCAATCTTCCATTTGCACTGTAAAACTACTACTCTTCGCGAATCAATGCAGGTATTTCAGCAGCTTTTTTAGCTGGCAATACTGCAGCAATGAATCCAATCAAACTAACAATCATAATAACAAGTAAAATATCACCTAGTCTCAACTCTATGGGATAGGCTTGTACGATATGGCTTCCTGCCATCGCAATAATGCCAAAATTTATCTGGATATAGTAGATAATCACTGATAATATAATACCCAAAATGACACCTAAGGTAGTGATCAAGATTCCTTCTTTAAGGAACAGGCCTAATATATTCTGCCGAGTACTCCCCATTGACTTCAAAATGGCAATGTCCTTTTTCTTCTCTAGGACAATCATCCATAAGGAACCCACCAAATTGAATGCAATCAACAGTATGGTAAGCGTGCCAATCAACAAACTCATATACTTTTCTACATTCATGACTTTAAAATAAGTCTCCTCTTGCTCATATTTATTTTTTGTTTCAAATTTAGGTCCCATTAATTCTTTGAGTTTAGTCCGCACAAGGGCTTCATTTGCCGATGGAGTTAACTTTATTTCTAAAGCATCGATCTGACCCTTTGTTTTCAATAATCCATCAATGAGATTCAAAGAGGTCAATACATATTGATGGTCTTTTTCATTTTGAATGGAAAAAAATCCTGATGGTAATAATTCTTTTGTAATAAAGTCTTTCTCTAATGCACTTCGCTTTTTTCGTTTTGGTAGATATATACTTAATGAAGTACTGAAATCGTCAATGTTCATGGACAGTTTTCTGGCAAGGCCATAACCCGTCACAGCATAATATCCGTCTTCATCTTCTACAATATACTTCCCATCGTCTAGCGTTGAGTCAATAGCTGTGACAACGGCAAACATCTCATCCACTCCTTTAATGATCCCTACTTCTTGAATGCCATTATATTCGAATAAGGCGACCTCTTCAATGGTCTTACTCACTGCTTCGATTCCGTCAATTTCGATGAGCTTAGTCATCACCGAATCATCCAGATCAAATCGTTTGCCTTCTACCAAAGACAATTTGATATCAGGATTGAAATCATCGACAACCTCCTTAATTAAAGATTCAAAGCCATTGAAAACAGACAAAATTAAAATCATGGCTGCTGTACCAATAGAAATTCCCAACACAGATATACTTGTGATTATGTTTATCGCATTGGTAGACTTTTTACCAAAAAGATACCTCCTCGCAATATCTGTGAATACATTCATATTAAAGTAACGGCATTAAGGGACTCGATGACCTGTACTGGCTATCCAAATTTCGAACCATTGTTCATTTGTCAACGTCTTCTCATAACATTGTTTTGCTAATAGGATCCTGTCAAGCTTGGATGAACCTATCACCGGAAACATACCTACGGGGTGATGTAGTAAAAACAAGTAAGCCATTTCATCCAGGGTCCATTCATATTTATCTGCGACATCTTTAAGTCTACCTCTACGCTTAACAAAATCAAAATCTTCTGATTCTTCAAAAAGTTTACCTCCACTTAATGGTGACCAAATCATTGGTTTGAAATGATACCGTTGACATTGAATGAATGTACCGTTTGTAAACGCTTCCAATTGCAATACAGATGCTTCTATTTGGTTTGTGACCAATGGAACGTGAGAATGAAGGTCGTTGAATTGAGTTGTTGAAAAGTTTGATACGCCAAAATGCAAGACTTTCCCGGCAGCTTTTAATGCGCCAAATGCTTCTGAAATTTCGTGTAAATCCATCAATGGACTCGGCCTATGTATCAGTAAAACATCAATATATTTAGTCTTCAAGTTCGCTAGAGACTTATCTACACAATCTAAGATGTATTGTTTGGTCGTATTGTAAGATTTGATGCCAAATTCTGGTCGCTCATCACAAGGGTAGCAAATGCCACATTTTGTTATCAATTGAATTTGGTCCCTCTTTAATGATGTTGTTTCAAAAGCTTTACCAAAATCTGCTTCTGTGGTATACCCTCCATATATATCCGCATGATCAAAACTAGTGATCTCGTTTTCGACACATTGTTCTATCAAACGAGCCATATCACTCGTATCCAATTTAGCTCCCCATTGACCCCAATTCATGACGCCAGCAATTGCTTTTGATAATTCTGGTCCTTTATTAGCTAATCGCGATTTAAAACCCATGACATAAAGATGCGAAAAATCTGTGTGAGTAAGTAGAGAGTCATCGTATGAATTACCCATAAAACCTGAGTCAAAAGTCGGTCCCAAATATAGTTGTTTCTCTAAAGTCTGTCTAATAGCTATGTTCAAACAAAGATGTGCCTATCCAAATCAATTTTAATTAAATCTCTCTGTATTGTAGAAATAAGTTGGAATTAAAGTGGCAATAGTGCATTAATTAGCATTTTAACTCAACTCCTTTTTATTTCTTTTTAAAAAATAATTGCTTATAAAATACATGTTCTAAGTCGTTGATTATAAGTTACTTAAAAATATACGGTCTATTTAACAAATCTTCATTCCATAATATTTACCAGTAAAAATTAGGGTATTTGCGATCTTGTAGTCGGGAAAACCCTAAGTAAAGAAAGAACGTCTTTATCTAATTTCAGAAAGAGAATAAAGATTCTTGAAAATTTAAACCCGCAATTGAAACAAAAAAACATTAAACAATTAAAATAACTTCTGTTAAGCTTTAGGATAAGCTCAAACATCTAAAGAAACAAAAGTCAACTCTAAACTATAATACCATGAATCAAGACTATCTAACAGTTTTGGTAACGGAACTCCGCTGCCATAAATCAATCAAATCCGAGCCACAACTCAGTTCAGAAATTTGGAATAAAAGTGGTTTTGAATTGTGCTCTAAAATAATCAGCAACACGTTATTGGTTTCATTCAGCGAAAAAGATATGTTTAAGTACGGGACTTCTATATCTTATAAAACCTTACAATCAATATTCCGTAGAAGATATACTCTAAAATATCCAATTGATCCTAGATCTTTAAGTACACTTACCAAGTTAGTTCGCTTCTTAGGTTATAACAATTGGACGGACTTTATTAATAAAACGAATCAAAACACTAAAAAGGCAGCTAAAACTGAAGAGGCCCAGTTAGTTAACTTTATCAAAGGTGCGGTTAACAATTCATTTGAAGCTATTTCTGACCTTACCACTTGTGCTCTTGAGACTTACTTTGATAGTCAACATTCAGCATTTAAAATGTTGAATGAAGTCATCACACATAACAAGTCTAATAAAAACATCATTAACAATCCCACCAACCCCTCAACTGTTGAAATCTTAGATATCGAAGTAGAAAATATTGACGACAGAACAGCCAGAGTTAAAACAAAAGAATATTGGTTATTGTGCTGGTGGAATAAAGAACAAAATAAATATACAACACGCCTCAAAGACATTAATGATCATATGTATACATTAATAAAGGATAAACAAAACTGGCGAATCATGAATGATGTGACTCTCAGTGATAAATATGAATTACAAACATCAGAAAACAAATAGTTTGACCAAGATAAATTCTAAGGTCTTCTAATAATGAGTCCTCCAATATGATTTAATTAAGCAAATTAATTACTCTTTATAACAATTGATTTAATTCTTCAATCCACTTATTATATGCCTCATCGTTTTCTAAACATTTTAGATGAGCAGGATTCTTCGTCCAGTCCACCAATTCAGTAATTAACTGTTTGTTCTCTTTATTTCTATTTAATTGAGCTATAAGGCTCTCATACTGTTTACCTAATTTCTCACATACTGAAGAAATTGTTGTCTGTTCCGATATATCATTATTGAATAGAATTTCTACTGTAGATGTTTCTTCTAATACAACAGGCGATGGTTCATCTGTAGATGAATCTTTACACTGAGTAAATAATACTACAATAACAATTAAAGCTAGAAATCTCATACTATTGATTATCTGTTATAAATTAAATCACCTGGAGTTTTACTAAATATTTTTTCTATAATTTTTGTACAAAAAATAAAAATAGCAAAGAAAGATATCAACCATGTTAATAAAATCGGCATTGAATCTATTGTCATAATTTTTATTGCTATTCTTGAGCTAACAAACTGTATGAACACTAATAAAATTAGAGCGATAGCACTTGCCTGTAAAAACAGTTTGCCACAGATAACTGAATAAGATCTAACAATTTTTTCATTAGACAAGCCAAAAGCTTTTAGCGTTCCGATACTTGATTTAATAGACGAGATATGACTTTCAAGAATATGGTGAAGGAATAGAATAACAAAAGAGATGCTCAACAAAATAATTATTATTGATGTTGACATTGCCATATTAGCAACAGTCGCAAAATTCTCTTTCGCTTTGACATCATGTAACGAAATTTTAAACCCATAATTAGACGCCAAATGGTCACGCAGACTACTCACCTTATCCAAAGAATTAAAATTTAATGTTAAATAATAAGGGTCTTCTATTTGGCAAGGCCTATGGGCATTACATTCTAAATCACTAATCGCAAGAAGTCCCTTTTCATTCAAATACTGGTTAAACAACTGTGACTCATAAAAGTCATCTAAGCTCAATGTTACCCACTGGTACTTAAACCTGTTTATATATTTTTGTTTTATATCCGTGTATACGACCAGTCTGCCACTGTAGCTTTCAAAATCTGAGATAAAGACATCAACATTTGCTGTATCTCTAAGCATGACCTTCACATTATTTGTTTTCGTTTGTTCCCTAAATTGTTCTGCGGCACAACGCATTTGAAGTATACTCATCATATGGTCTGAGACTAAGACATCACAATTGTCAGGCAGCTGATCTACGATACCCAGTAAAGGCAACGCAAAAAATTGATTTCTGATTACGGATACAAAAAGATTGTCTTTTTTTCGCTTATCAGCACCATATACAGATTTATTAATTATAGCCCAGCATTCAGATTGTAACTCTTCCTTATCAATATAAATATTGTTTTCATCAAGTATTCTAGATAACAATTTAGATTGGCTGTCAATTGACCTGACGCGCAATTTACCCAATGTCTCACCATTGATTTCATTGATTCCCTCAATATGTTGTATGTTATAATAATTTACCGTATCTAAATTAAAGCTATTGCGAAGTTCCTTGTCTTTAAAGTTTTCAATAATATAATTAGCTTCATCAACTTTATGATTAGGGATGTCTACAGATATCCAATTCGTATAGGGGTTTTCCATTTGGACCTGAAGCTTATCTTTATAATTCTGTAGAAATGATAATGCAAAATAACTTACAAACAAGATTAATGTGAGTATAATTAAATTATACGCTTTCGTACCCTTTATTTTTGCGAATTCTCGCTTATAAAATAATTGATCAAAATTATTTATTCTCTCCATTTTAAACATTAATAATTAGACTATAGCTAGCCTTGGCTTTTTTAAATCAAAATCTTGCCGACTATGGAAATTGTCAGTCATTTCTAAGGTATTAGGGCCTTCAATTTTATTTACTGTAATGATGTAATCTGCATATTTATTAGCCAAGGCTGTATTGTGAGATACCACTATAGCCGTTTTATTTTGCGTTTTGATATGATCCCTTAATGAATCAAAAAGTTTATCTCCCGTTTCGTCATCAAGGTTGCCTGTCGGTTCATCGGCGATAAGCAACTTATATTCTCCGACCAATGCTCGGATAAATGCAACTCTTTGTTTTTGTCCACCAGATAATTGAGTAACTGGATTCTCAAAAATATCATCTGGTAAGTCAAACTCCATAGCAAAATGTGAAACAATATTCTTTGCTAATTCCATATCTGCACCTGAGAGTAATAGAGGAAGTAACATGTTTTCTCCAGCACTGTAATAGTTAATCAAATTGGGGGTTTGAAATAAAAAGGAAAAATATTTTGCACGTATTATTGAGATTACTTTTTCAGAATATTGCCACAACTTAGACAGCTGATGAAATTCATCTTGAATATTAAGTGAGCAATCGGATGCCTCATGAATTGTATTATTCATTAATCCTAGTGCCTCTATAATCGTGCTCTTCCCTACACCAGATTTACCTAGGATAAAATAAATATTACCTTCTTCTATCCCTATACCATTGGCATGAATTAAATTTCCAGTACCATCGTAAGAACAGTTGAGTGAATTTATTTTATATAAAAGTTTTTTCTCCATTTTCTTTTTGCTAGCAGCTTTTATTTTGATAAAAGTAAATCATCAAGTGGAATCCAGAAATACGTATTCTCTTCATATATGTCCGCATTTGGTGATAATTTGCCTGCATTATAAGAAAACTCATGTTTGAGCCCCTCTCCTTTTATCTTATTGAGCTTGACTAATGATCTTGAAAAATTCTGATAGATTCTCTGAAGTGTATTTCTATCCAAATTATATATATCTCCAATCTTAAAATTTAGTTCTGTTTTAATATTATAACCCTGGTCTGTGATGCCTTGTAATAAATAATCCAGATAGCCTATACTCTTATTTCTGATATCCATATCTGAGAGGTCATCTCCTGATAATTTTCTGACTAACTCTAAAATATTACTATATAATGCCTCTCGTTGCTTGTCCAGAGATTTGGTTGATGCTTCATCAAGTCTTTTAATTGTATTAATATACTCGAGTAAATCTTTCTGGGGCATGAAGGCTACATATTTAAATGGTGAGTGCTTAGCATCTTTATTGTATTCAGAAGGAAAGTAAACTTCATGAAATAATTTAATCTGTTCATTTACAACTTTCTTAATGTCGATTTTGTCAATCTCCGGATTGTCTTGCATGTACTCCATGATGATGTTAGCAACTGCTGGATTCCACTGGCCAGTTGCCACATTTTGGTTGGAAAATGGCAAACCATTACCGTCACCAATAATTGATGTAATTAATTTGTGTGTTTGCTTAGCGACTACATGTACTTTTAAGACATTTTTGTAAATAAATTCAGATATGTGTGCAGAAGAAAGTGTTGTAGCTACAGTTTGTGGATATAGAATTCCAGACTGGACAATACCGTTTTGCAATATTACTTCACCTGAACCATCCAGCGAAGGCATAGAAGGATTAGGAATATCAAAATGCTCAAATTCATCCTTAATTTTACTATAATCATTAAAAGAATTGTTTGCTGAATTTATCATGATTGATCTTAAATCAGCGGTTAATTTCTTCACACTTTGATTTGACGATATATTAGGTTGAATCAAGAAAGTATTCATTTCAAACTTTGCAAACTTCTCAGCAAGCTTTGTTTCTGTTACCTTGTACTTACTTGTTTGTTCATCTAATTGCAGGAGTCTAGGTTTATCATAAGAAAAGTCTCTATTTTCTGCCAACACAAGCATAATGTTAGAACTATTTTCTCCGAAGCCTGCCATTTGGCAGCTTTTGTCTAGGGCATAGTACAAGTTGGTCCAACTGTCTTCATTTGAGGCATTTTCAATAGGGTTCCAATCGTTTAAATAACCTATGGTTGCGCGCTTATCAGAAGATAATTCAGTAAACCTAAATGACGATTTCTCATCAATATTAAAATCATCAAAAATGCCAATACCAATTTTAATATTAGCATCTAATAGTTCATAATCAATATTCTTAATAAAGTGGTTGATGCTTTCTTTATATGCACCAATTTGTTTTGAATTTTGAGCTAGTATAAAAATATTAACGTTGTCTCTTTTAAGTCTGGATTTATTGGTGATGCTATGAATGTTTGCATAAACAGTTTCACTCGAAATAGGCCCTACAAAATCTTGATTTCCTTTTAGCAATGTATTGAGTCCTGCATCAATAATTTCTGTCTGTACCTCTCCTACCGCAGCGCTATGGAACACATTATCAAACTTTTCTATTACAGGATATCTAAGCACCATTCCTTTGTGTCTTCTAGGATTGGTATCTGACATTTTGAATCGAGGTATATTTACCGGATCATTCTCCATAATAGAAGAAGGATACCCGCCTTTCGAGGCAATTTGTGCGTCCTCTTTAGTTCTATATGCCTTTATTTGAAAGTCCGTATTTTCTTTTCTTTCATCAAATGCAACTTCATCAAAATTTGGTTCTAGCGCTAGTCTTGTTCTCCATAAATGAATTTTATCCTTATCTACCCAGCCAATGATATCTTCTTTTGAGAGTGTTCGATTAATTACAAGTTCCTTTGATACAAGGTATCTGTCTTTGCTAGACTTAAGTATGAAAAAATAATTATACAGGTTGATGTTACCAATAGCAAAATCTGATTCTGGTCCGTCATATATTTTTGCTATCAATCTAGTTTTAGAATTCTTTACCTCCTCATAATTTTTTAACTTATTTAAAGTCAAACCCTTTACATGTATACCATTGTTTTCATTTTGTAAAGCCGTGTTCCAAAGAAGTAAATGCTCACAACTTATCCAGCCGTAGTCAATAAAACCTGACAATTTTTTATTGCTCTGGGTAATACCAGATCCAAGCCTTAACCACTTTCCTTTCTTTTCTATGACATAATAATATTGTTTGTAGTCCAGCATTTCCTTTTTCTCCGAATTCTCATAAGGCTTAACAAAGGTTTGATTTTCAACCCTATCGGAAAAGACAATCCACTCTTGTCTCAATACTTTTGATGATAATCCTTCGGCTATGTATAAATTTATATCATTATCATTATCAAAATATTTGGGGTGCGCAAAATGACTTGGTAATGATTGCACTCGTTGTCCATAGCTTAAAATAAATACAAAGCAGAATGGAATTAGTAATAAATTTCTCATAACTAGTATTTTAAGTTTATACTAAAATCTATGAATTCTAGATTAATTTTTGGATAAGTGTTATCTGATTCAGTTGTTTGTGAAAGAAGATTATTTTTAATTTTAATTTTTTGTATTAATAGGTTGTTCAAGACCCCTTGACTATTGATCACAGAAAAAACTTGTGTAAATGAACGCTCAAGTATGCGATGGGCATAGGATAAAATAGTGCTATTATCTGCTTCCTTTTTCTGCGCATTTGCTTCTTCTCTTTCAAGCATTTCAGCAATAAGATTAAACCTATTTTTGTCTTCAAAAACAGTCTGATATATTTGACTGCTTAACGCTTTTTCTTTGGTCTTATTTAATGGTGATGTTTTACGTACGGGTATGTTGAATTGTTGTACCACTAATTCTACTGGCAATAATTCTTCATTACTAATTTTTTCTATTTGATACGCATTCTTCTTAAGGTCTATCAGAACAAACAGATCAAAATAAATGACCTCGCCATCCTTATAAAAAAGTCTTTTATCTCCAGGTGATATTCTACTGTAAACGACTTTCTGAACTGCCAAGTGTGCACTAAATTCACCTTGTTCATTCTTACGGTCAATAGAAATCAATCCAGCATATTCTAAATTCGAATCTATTCCGTAATCACCAAAATAATGGTTAACTGTGCTGACATATTCCGGCGGTGACAATTCAGTATATCCGACATGTAAGTCTGAATACAGCTCTGCATCTGTTGTGAAAAGCTTTAAAAATTTATTGTTATTTACTTCTGTGTATGTTCCATTTTCATCCTGGAATCCGCTTAGCTCAATAAATTGCCCCAATAAATGAGTAAGTCTTTTTTCAATAATCTCAATTTCTCTTACCGATAAGCATTCACTGTAGCTTGCATGTTCTAATTCTATCACAACTCTACGGTCATAACTTAACTCGTCATCAACGCTTGATTGAGCATAAAGGATCTGACATAAGCAGAGCGCCACAATTATATGTATAACTCTATCTCTCATTATATTTCATTTTCATAGGTCAAGTCATATAGTGAACTGTGATTGTCCAGGTATCTGACTACAATTTCTTGACTAGAATTATGGCTAAACTCACAACCGTCAAATTCAAAGAGGTCGCCTTTATTGGTCGTTCTGCACTCCAACAAATATGCCTGCTCAGCATCAAGGATACCGAGTGAGCCAAGACCTATTTGATTTTCTCCTTTATTGATAACAACATCAAATGAAGAAATCTCTTGACCTATTTGAGATAGAGTGACAGTCATTTCAGAACTAGTAGATGCGAAGCAATGTATATCATGTAAAGAAATTTTTTGCTCTGGTTTTAATGTTATAATAAATAGGTCAGTTTTTGATTTAAACTTTGCTGAATTGTCAACGCAACTTCTTTCGATACCTATGTTTTCTGGATTGAATAAACTTCCACTTATTGTTTTTTTATCTACACTAGTAACAACTGAATTGGTATTCGCTACCACTTTAGTAATTTTACTTTCTTGCAGGTGATCCTCATTAAAAGCTTTAGGAAGTATTACCCTCGTTTGATCGGTATTTATTTGTTTCTGAATATTATGCACGGCGCTCACTGGTTCCACTTTCCTAACATTATTTGCTATCTCTTTTATTGCACTACTTCTTTTAGTTGCTGGAACTCTAATCACCTCAACCTTTTCGCTATCTTTACGTCCTTTCATATCAGACTTAGACCTCGACTTTGATTCTTGTTTAGGCTTTGCTAATTTCTTTGATTTAGGCTTTGTACTTGTATTGTTATTACTTGCTATTTTTGGCTTTGACTTGTTCTTCGTAGATGTTATCAAATTTTCTTCGTCAAGATCAATGGTTACCTCATCAAGCTCTTCTATAGATTCCTGCAGTAAATTACCTGATTCACAATCAGTGAATTCGGTATACTTGATTGGAAAAGAAACATCAGTGGTGTTGTTATAATTACATGTATTTTCATAGACCAAAGCTATCAATACATAAGATGGTAACTCATCTGTATTAAAGCTTGCATCCTTCCATGCCTTAGTAAAGCTTTGCTCATTAATCGTAATTCGTAGTTGTGCATCACTAAGAGTTTGGTTTAAGGGAGACACACTAATTTGGTATGAGCCATCAATTTTACGGCAATAATTCAATGCTATAGACTCAGATACTTCGTCATAAGAAAGTAGTACTGGACAATCATCAGTATTATCAAAAGTAAAGTTGTAAAAGAAAATAGCAATTACAATTAATCCACCTATAATAAGTATAGGCTGATTTAATATGTCTTTGCTTGTATTTAATTTGGACTTAAAATTACCCATGCTATTAATTATTTTTAATACAATTCATTGTCTATAATTATTGACTGTAAAAAGTGAAACTCATCCTTGTCCTCTTTGGTTGAGATAATGTTTGTGCATTTATCAGGACCAGGCATATTCTCCTCATCCGTTCTAGAAACTATTTTTATTCTAGGCTTAACTATTGCCTCCTCTAAATTATCTGTCTCGACAACAGTTGGTTGAGTTGCACTATTGTCGATTTTCCTCAGTTTGACAGTATTGATTTTAATTGCCATAATTAAGAATTTTGGTTTACTAATAATCCTCTAGATTTTATTTCATTTTGAGTATCTAGAATAACGTTTTCAAATTCTTTATCTGTAAATAAGTTTCTACATGTTTCTCCTATTAAGGGAAAAACCATCATTCTGCCTGTAATTATCAACACATCAAATATGCAATCACTAAGACTTTCCTTAACATTATTAAGACGCTCTTCAATACTATTTTCTATCTCAAGAAAAGGCACCCTGAAATTTAGATATCTATCATTAAGTAGAATAATGTATTCGTTCTGTCCAATTTTATTTAAAACATTAATGTTGATTTTTTTTAGCTCCTCGCTTATCAAAAATTTTTCCGTCTCCGAAAATTGATCAATTCGTATCGCGTTTTGCTCTTCTAGCTGTGTAATCAACAATTGGTCGAGATACCCAAATCCGTCAACAGTTATTTTCTTCTCTCCAAGGACAAAAGTTTTCTCCATCGATAAATTTATGACTACCTGCTGCAACTGTTTTTCCCGAGTACTTTTTGTATACTTTTGGCATGCTGTTCCGTAAGTAGAATAAGATGTCGATAGTACTCCATTGGCTTTTATACAAGCATCTAGATCTTCTTGAAACTCCTCATTAACATCAGGTGCTAAAGCTACCACGGCTGAAGTTATTGCTTCTATTGAGTTTGTATTTATATCGTGCAATATTTTCTTAAACAAGATTGCAGTTAACTGTCTATTGTTCCACTGATCTCCTTTTGAAGTAATAAATGTTTGCCTTGGTTCACTTAGAATATTTGTAAATATATTCAGTTTAGGATTTGCCAATTTTACATTCTCTAGTGTCTTGGTTGTGTAGCAAAAATTATCTTCCAAAATAAATGTTGATTCATATTCTGATTTATTCTTCGATTGCTTATGCACAATAGTTTTACCGTTATGTTCCTGATAAGCAACTTTAATAAAATTATCTTCTATGACAAATGCTGCCTTCATATGCTATTATTAATTGATTTACTATACGCCTTACCTGTATCATATAAGCTCTTCTGAGAAGTGGTTATATTATTTATTTCTATTTGAAATAATCTCTCTCTTGACTTAAACATTTTCAATTCCCTTATTCGGTCTTTTTCTTCTTGATGAATTAGTGACGTGTAATGTTGCTCGATTTTCCTATTGGTTGATTCTAAGTAGTTTTTAATACATAGTTTAATCTGATTTCTTGCTTGTGTTTGGGACAACTTGATAAATTTTTGAATTTCCTGGTGCTTCATGTTTTTCAGTTCAAGTGTCTCAGCAAGTCGCGTAGAATTATTATGCTCCTTCATACCTACGTTTTTTGAATAAATAAACCAGAAGATCAATCCAAAAAATATCATGCCAAAATAGTCTTCAAAAGGACCAAGGATTTTAGGTATCTTTTTCATCTCAGAGACGATATTTAATCTCATCTGAATGGTTAGAACATTATCCATTAAAATTTTAGCCGCCATTTCTCGATCTGAATAAACTGGAAATATGACATACGTTGATCCATCACCGTTTGTAGCTTTAGAATACTCTATATTCTTTCTCCCTCTTTCCCCTATCGAATGTTTGAATAAGTCTTTTCCTGTGTCCTTATTGTCAAGATCACCATTATTAAGTGCATCATCTACAGCAGCTATAAATTTCGTTATGTTATTATCGTACTTTTCTGGCATTTCTGAAACAACTACGACAGATTGATTTTCATAAGTTATAAAGTGTTCAGCTATCGCACCCACATCAGATGAAGGGATAAATCGAGCTATCATTATCAATGGAAACAATGCAAAAATAGGCGTTTTCAATGCAGCAAATATTGATCCCCTACCTTTGTGTTCTGCCTTTCTATCTTCATGCCTGATTACTTCTGTATCCTTAAAAATTGTCTTATCAAAACCATCTGTTTGAGTATGATGATCATTCAATTGAAGTGTATTGTTGTCTTCCTCTCTCACACCATTAATCAAATTAGATTGCGTATCATTTAATTTGTCGTCTATTGATTTTACTGATGATTTAAATACATTCGAAGATGCCGTCGCACATTTTTGTTTAAACTCCTCTACAAAATCTTTCGGGAAACGAAATACAATTGCTTTACCATCTATATTATCGTCGAAGCCAACAAAATCATCTATCTCCTCTGATAATTTTTTATACTCAGGATGTTCTATGCTATATAGTTTCTCTATCTCGTTTTCGAAGTTTAACAATACTTTCTTAGTACCCAGACTGATCTGCTGTTTAACCTGTCCACTTTCTATCTGCAGTGCCCGAGCATTTTTACTTAACAAACTTATTTCTCTTCCTTTATTTATGGTAATGTTGCCACACAAGATTGAATTTCTTCTTCTTAAAATCTTATAAACTATCTTTAATTCATTGTGTATAAATCGTTCTTTATTTCTATAGACCTTCATTAATATAAGCCTGTCTGACATCGCATTTGTAATGGCTTCCATTTCATTCTCACATTTTATAAGCAATATGTTTCTCCTAGCTCTCAATCTATTGATCAATTTTTCATTCACAGTAGCATCAAACAAAACTAAATGGATACTTTCTTGATTGACGGTGTACTCCTGAAAGTTAAAATCTGAAAACTTGTAAATAAACAATGAATCACCAACTAGACTCTTCTCAACTTGATCAGATTGATTACACCTTATTGTCACTTTATGTTCTTCACAATATGGAATTAGCCTTTCACTAATGCTATCAAGTAGATCTTCATTAAACAGGCTACCAAGATTGATTTCTAGTTTAGTGACATGAGTATTGATTCTTGTAAGAATGTTTTCAATAATCTTATTATCATTAATTGTTCGAAGTATCTCCAGTTGCTTGTTTTTAACTGCATTAAAGTTCTGTGATATCGTTTGAGTTATTTGCATTGACTACAGTTTGATAATCGTAAATTGAGATATACTACCTTCACTTAATTTGATTTCATCATTCGCAGTAATGACCGCCTTTTCAATTACTTCTTGTTGGTTTATGTATACCGTACCTTCCTTTGGTTTAATAATGAATTGATTATGTTCCCTTTCGATGACAGCGTGATCTTCTTTTATATCTACATCAGGCCATTTAATGTAAAGGTCTGCTTCTGGGCTTTTACCTATCGAGAATTCTTCTTTAAGCTCATTCTGAAAATGTTGCTCTAAATGATAAATATCATTATCGATTTCTATAGGGCTTTCAATTTTCAAACCTAATGACAGTATTTCTTGTTTCTGCTGATAAACATACCAGCAGAGAATTATAGAAAAAATGGTGAAATTGAATAGTAGAAAAACTAAATTATCATTCAGTTGAGATGTTATAATATTGCTTGTAAATACAAAATACAATAACACAGAAGCGACGCTTATCTGCACACTATTAAATAGTATCCCTCGCAACGAATTTCTGTTTACTTTATCAAACATCAAAGAAGAAAAAATCGCTACTCCACATACAAATATTACATTTAATGGTATGCTATTTTCATTGTTAACCACAATATATACTACAGCTAATAGACCAGTGAATGCAATAGAACATGCTATAACTGTGTTAACCAAGAATTTAGATATTTTAAAGCTTTTATCATAAGACCATTTAATAGCTCCAATACATATTGCCGAAACTAAGCACATCGTTCCAAGAATGGACACATTACTCAGAACAGGTAGTTCTGTGACAGCACTATTCAGATCAATATTTGTGATTTCTAGTACTAAAATCTTATACAAAGCGACTCTTGTTAAGCCTAAATAGATCAATCCGCTACACAGGCTTCCAACGGCAGCAAGCCAAATAGGCAGCACAAATTTAAATACACCTGCTTGTCTGATAAATATGTTTTCCTTAATATCTAAATCAAAAAAGTGCTTGTATTCTTTTGCAAATTTTGGATTAGACATGTTTTCTTTTATGTACTTCCAAGACTCTAAAAGCATCACTTGTTCACCAACAGTAACGACTGTGTCCTGATCTTGTATTTTTGTCATTTTTAAAGGATCCGTTTTATGTAGTCCTTCTTTTTTTACTTCACCATAAGTAAAGACACAATTTCTCTTAAATGAAATCCTATTGTAAATAGGAATTAAATAGTATAAAAGTAGACTCAGTAAACTACCAACAAATAAAACCCTCTTAAATGACGCAAATAATTTCTCACTTTTGGTATTTACAATAGTACTTGTAAATGGCCTTAGAATTGTTTGGATACTTTTATTTACTTCAACATCTCCATCCTCAAAATTCAATGCGATTTGAGTTTTCTTATTCTGAATTGTTTTTTCTACGTTTTGTATATAACTAATCAGTAGTGTCTTTGTACTCAATGGTAAACTTGATCTTGTCATATCACCTTTTGGAATAAAACTAAAATCTGGGCGACTTACTGATCGTTGATTTAGGTGATCCAAATATTCAAAAAAATCATAATTGAAGATAGCTTGTTTAGAAACAGGAATTATTTGTGTGCTTTCTAATTGATCAGTGTCGATGATGTCTTTAAATGAAGAATTACTTCGATTAAATTCTCCACTTAATCCATTAGTTAATAAGAAAAATTTCTTGTACTCATTAAAATCCGTAGACCTAAACAATCGTCTGAATTGTGTTGGCTCCCCCACTCGAATAGTCTCCATCAGATGTTTGACTGTAGGTAAAAGATTATACTTTGTTACTCTTTTTGATACAGAAGTATAAGATGAAACAAGTCTAAGTTCGAATACAACATTATTTGGATGCTTAGTAATAATCTCAGATGCCAGTTGGATATAATTATTTAACAAGTGAATGGAATCATTCAACTCGCCTTGATCTATTGCAATTAATATTTTATTTGGAATAGTAGCTTTATCTTCATTCAGATTATTCAGTCCTTTTGAAATAGCTGACATCTCAAAATTAGTACTTCCGTCTACTGTCAAACTAAATTGATCAAATTTAGAATACAATTCTTCTATAGATCTGTCATCTGAACAGATAATAACATCAAGTGTATTTGTCTCTATATTCCAAAATGCCTTTTTAATGGAATAGTCTGGTTGTTCGGCAAATAGTTGCAGACCAAAAATCATAAGTACTATGGCAAATAAATACTTCATTTACTTAAGGTATAATTTAATACAAATCGATGATTGTAACTGGCTCCTCTTTTTAATGCTGTGGGATTGTTTTGAACATTTTGGTTTTGGCTGAGATCCTGAAAAAATAGATTATCGTCATTGATGTATTCAGCAGTTACTCCCAAAGAGAGCCCAGCGAAAACTGTAAATCTTACACTCGCTCTTACTTGGATGTCAAGATGTTTTTTATCTCCATTGTAATTATAAAAAAACCTTGAATCACTTTGCAATAGCAATTTATCAGGTATAATTTCTTTATTGTATTCCATTGTCAATTGCGAACCAAAAAAGAATCTTGTTTTTTTGAATGATCTTACTACATTTTGTTCCTCATCATATACAAGCTCATTACCATGAAGAGAAGAGCCTAGAAAAATTGTTGTATCTCCTGATTCATTAAATGCTGGTTTTTTAGCTAACTCTATATCATTGACATAAATAATCTTACTAGCGATCGGAGAAAAATTAATCACATAATCAAAATCATTTCTTCGTTCTACACCAATAGACAATGTTGAGGTAAGCGGTGACAAAAATGATGACAATAATTCGAAATCACTTCGGTGTGGTTTTATATAGTTACCCGTATATGAAGGTAAGAACTGTGTGCTTGAATATGATTCAACAGCTATATAATTTGGTGTAAAATTAATTTGCTTCGAATACTTCGTTTTTAGGTTTATAAAATCATAGTTCTTTTTAAAAGGGGTAATAAAGTCATTACCATCTTCGAGTTCAACCAAATTTGATGAACTTTTATTTACGCCAAAATTAAGTCTGAGCGTATTTTCAAAAATATATTCTGTGTCTATATTAATATTATTCATTTCGAAATCAAACCCTAATTGCATGACAATTCCTTCTTGTCCAATCCTTGGATTTATAGAAAAATTACTATTTCCAGATATTCCGATATTAAATAAATGATTCCAGCCGGCATATAAATCATCCTTGCCTTGCCCCACAGATTGCTGAGCAATACAAAAAATAAAAATTAGCGCTAACATTGTTTTATGAATCATTATTTCAATCATATTCCTGCGTTTAATCACAGAGTATTTACGAATGTATGGCACTTAAAAACTAAATCAAGCATGTCAATTGACGATTCCAGAATGATTCTAAATTATTTCCTTCTTAATTCTATTTTAATTCTATGAGATCAATAAAATATAAAGTCAAAGAGTGGGATTATAGCTTTAAATCTATGACCTGGTGGGATAAAGAAAAGATGAGTCAAGCAAAAGTTATGGTTATAGGTTGTGGTGCATTAGGTAATGAGGTAATTAAAAACTTGGTCTTAATGAATGTTACAAATATAGTTGTCGTGGATTTCGATAAGGTAGAATACAGCAATCTGTCAAGATCAATTCTGTTTGATCAAACAAGTGCAGAACAAGCTATCAACAAAGTAGACGCCATTAAAGAAAAAGTTGCTCATATCAATGACGCTATCGAGATTGAAGCGATACATGCCGATATACGCTTTGGTGTTGGTTTAAATTACTTTAAAGACGTAGATGTCATCTTATCTTGTGTAGACAATCGCCTTGCTAGACTTTTCATCAATCAGTATGCTTTCCAATTTTCTACCCCTTGGATCGACGGTGCTATTGAAAATATCTCTGGTACCGTTAAAGTATACCAAAAGGGAAAGAGCTGCTATGCTTGCTCACTCACCGAAACAGAACGGCAAGACATTCACGCCAAGTTATCCTGCGCAGATGTTGCTGGCCATACTAGTTCTTATAATAGTATACCTACTACTTCAATAGCTGCCTCCATCATCGGTGCGATACAGGTTCAAGAAGCTTTGAAGATCATATATGACTATCAGGAAAAAGTGATGTCGCAGAAGTTGTACTATGAAGGTCTCAATAATGTCTATCTCAACTATGAAGACAATGGTTATTCTGAAGATTGCCATTGTGGATGTGATGATGTCTGTGTTCAGCAGTCTGATCTCACAAATCAGTCAAGCCTGATTGATTTATTCTATCACATAAAACACAATTGTCATGACGAAGATCCTGTCATTCTACTTAGAGACCCTTATGTCACAAAAATCCAACTTGAACAGAAAATTCAGCCAACTAGTGTGAGCATAGCAAAACATAAACTCAGAGCGATCTATCAGCAATCAGTAATCATCCTGGAGCAAACAGATAAAATCGATAGGACATTTTCTCATCGCAGTTATTCTCTTGAAAAACTGGGTATAGCAAACGACGATATTATAAAATATATAGGGTCAGAAGGTGTCGTAAAATTCTTAAAATTAATTCCAATATCATGATAGAAGAAATACCAATCATCATTAGGGTAATGCCCAATGCTGATGAACTCGAAGTAACCGTTCCTCGATCAGCAACACCGAGGGAGTTAATTTCACATATTTTGGATGCTAGTCTTGGTATACCCAAAACAGATGCACAGGCAAATCAAATTGCTTATCAACTCATTCCAAAAGGAAAGAATCAAGTATTGCAAGAATCAGAATCATTCGAAAAAGGAGATGTTCAGGCAAATGACGTCATTCTTATGATTCCAAAAGTAATTGCAGGATGACAAATCACGATCCTTGGTTGAGCAGGCTACACAATGAGTATCTTCTTGTAAAAGAGTATTGTGCAAATTCTACTTGTGTTTCATACTCAGCATCTCCTTTGAAAAAAGGCTTGCCACCAGATAGATATCTGATCAAATATGCTGTTAAAAGCATTGTAGAAATAGATGATCAAGAGATACCTGTCTATGGTTATGAACATTTGGTACTTATAAATCTACCGCATAATTACCCAATGGTGTCAGGTCCCGAATGCAAAATGGCTTCGAATATTTGGCACCCAAATATCAGACATAATGGCTCACACAAAGGAAGGATTTGTATAAACTCTAAAGCAATGGGAGCTTGGTTGACTCTAGATATGTTAATACAGCACATCGGAGAAATGCTACAGTATAAAAACTATCATGCAGAAAATATACAGCCATATCCTGAAGATACAATTGTAGCAAGGTGGGTAAGAGAAATCGGTGAACCAAATGGCTTTATGAATTTGCGACTTGGAATCACAGTGGATAACAGGCCTCTACAGAAGCCCTCTATCAATTGGTCATCAACAAGGAAAAAGAAAATATTCATCAAGCCTAAGTCAAGTCAATTTATTGCTCATTAATAATGTCACTATGAAAAATATATTTCTTATTTTATTTATGATGGCATTCCCCACAATATTAATATGTCAATCAGCTGTTACGTTTGACTACTTCAGAAGGTCGGGTAAAGTTGACGTTCGCTATTACGTGAAAAATGAAAATGGCAAACAACCATTGCACGGTGTGTCTAATTTTAAACTACCAAACTCATCTGAAGAGCAATTTTTTATTATCGAATTTTCTAATCTGACACTTGGCATGGATAAAAATAAAAGAGGAGTAAAGCAAAAGAAAGATGCAGAAGATTATATTCTCTATATTCCACAAGATCCTCTATCCATGACAGTAAGTGGGGAAAATCTACACTTATCTAATGTAACGAATAATGGCTTCCTCTCTGATGAATCCACAGATAAAGCAAATAAGTCCGTTTCGGTCTTCTATCAATTTTTTAATCATTCAAACTCTATAGTTAATGCTGACTTTCAAATCAAATTTATCATAGATGCTGCTGAGGGAGCTAAACCATTAAAGCCAGAACACAAAGGGGGTAAAGTTATAAAATGTACTTTGAATATAGAGCCAAATAAAAGCTATCATCAACAAGTGGAACTAGCATCTGAAGAAAATAACATGTATCAGATATTTGTAAATGAAAGCAAAATTGCTTATAAAATAAACCATGCTCGAAACTATTTAAATAAATTTAATACCGTTAATGAACAAAGAGCCAACGAACTCAAACATTATCTATCCTCAGTGTCAGACTTTATTAATCCCAAAGATTATGATAAAATTATTTTTAGTAAAATTGCTCAATTCTGTGCGAAAGAAAAAGAAGTTGAACGTTGCAGTAATATATGTACACAATACCAAGACCTTGTCTGGGATGAACCAGATAACTACACTGGACAATATTTAGAAAAGTCATTCTTTTACAGAATTAAATTACTCTCAGAAAATCCTACAAATCAATGGCTTACTTATTGTGAAAAATTCCTTTACAAATTTCCACAATCGCCTCACCATTATGCTGTTAGTCAGTTAGCAGCTAATTATAAATCTGAAATAGAAGCAGAAAAAAAAGTCTATATCACAAAACAAAATAATTTCAGCTACAGCAATACTCAAACAACTTCTATATCTGATGAATTCGTAAATGTTACAGAATCGAATGAAGAAGAGGATGAATTTATTCCATTGTTACCTGAAAAAAAGGACTACGCTATAATCCTCATTAATGAAAACAATGATGAAATAACTATTCAAACCGAAGGTGTTTCTTCCGAGGGCTATGTCGTTGAGTTCAAAGATCAATCCGACCAACACATAGAACACGATCCGTCATTTATAGGTAAAAAAGTGTTATACAAATTGGACGATATTAAAAAAAAACAATTTCGATCTGGAAAATATAAAATATCTGTTTTTAGTAAAATGGATAAAAAAATAATGGCTTCAACTACCATTACTTATAGATCAACTAAAATTCCTCCTAAGGTAAGTTACATATTGACAATAAGTTGTTTTGTGTTGGGCTTTTATGGTTACAAGCGATATATAAAACTCTAACAAATTCAATATGAGGCCTAAGTACAGAACAATAAGACTAAGTAATTTTTGGCGTGATACACGTATTGAAAACGTCTTTATTAAAGAAGGAATTCTATCTAAGCTATCACATAAGTATATTTATTCAATTCCATTAGATATAATCGATCAACAAGAACAAGGAGGATTTTTGTTGGGTAGCTATAAAGAAGGTCCAGGTAAATTATTTGACATACAAATTGAACAACTCATTGATATTATTCCAGAACAACAATCGATAAGTAATATTGAGTTTGGGCAACAGTCATGGCAAATGCTTGATGTAGCCCTAAATACTCATCCAGATTTAAATTTAATTGGGTGGTTTCATACTCATCCAGGCCATGGTGTTTTTCTAAGTGAACAGGACATTAATGTTTCGTATACTTATTTTAATAAACCATACCAGATTGCACTGCTCTTAGACAATTTAATTTCTAAAAAGAACAAAGAATTAGAAATGGGAATATTCTCGTTTAAAAAGAATGGTGAAATTAATAATTGTTGACTTATCAGAATAGGGAAACAATGTGGAATTAATATGGAATAAATAAATTTATATTTAATTCGAAATATATTTAATGTCATAAATATTAAGTCCTGCATAATACTCTTGTAATAATAATTTATAAGTAACCTACTAGTTAAAATTTATGCTTTAATAAAGCTTTAAACTAAAATTATGGAAAGTATTTTTTCTCATTTAATTACTGCGAAACAACATGTTTCTACAGGCTTATCTGCAATTACAGGTATTGCAAGTTCTAATGGGTTAACAACCGATCCTACGCTAGGTCCTAATTCGGATTTGCCACATTATAATTCAGGTATAACACCTCCACCTGTGTTGAATGTTGGACCAAATACAGATATCCCACACTATAATCCTAACGGTGGTTGGAACAATCCTCAAGGTCTTACCGAGGATAATTCTTACACAATTGTCACAAGAGCATTTGCACCTGATTCAACATTTGGATTTGGATTCGAAGGTAATGACAGAGGTTACAGCATAGATATTGATGCTGAGTCTAAAGTTACTCAGGAGATTGGAATAGATCTAGATGAAGACCAAGCGATAACGAGTTTTGATGAATATAGTGATGAAACAAGGCATAGAGCAGTTCCAGCCGAAATACATTCACCTAGAGAAATCCCGCAAGGTCAAATAATCCATAATAACGTTGTGCAGGATGGTGATCGAACAGTGCTGCAGTTTGGAACAGAATTGGATGCCAAAAATCCATTCACAGATTTCTTAGGAGTGCCTGCTCCTTCTATAGACATTTTCACCGAGTATGAAATTATTCAAGACAAAGAAAATAATATCTTGACTATAGGTGGAACGATTACAGGTGATAATTTTCCAGCAACCGAAGCATTGATTTATGATGCAAATGGACAAGCTCTATTTCTTGGAGTAGGTGCGCCACCCGCGTTAGCAAGTCCTTTGGTTGATTTATTAGGCGAAAATAATCGTCCAATAACTAATTTTGAACTCTCTGTAAACACGGATGATCATGGTAATTTTATTTCTGTCGAAGCAGACGGCCAAGCGTATACAATAGAAGAATGGAACGAATCATTTACATCTCAGGAAATTGATTTCACAGATCCTATAACAGATCCCTTTAATGAAGCTTTTGAAGAGTTTAATGAGGCCGGAGAAGAAGTTTCAGGTGAATTTTCTGAGGCCGTTAATGAAATAGGACAGGCTGATGGATTTTTTGATACGGCAGGAGAAACTCTTGAAGGTACAGGCGAAGTAGCATGGGAAGTTCTGGAAGGTGGTACTGAGATAACACTCGGTTCAATTGAAGGCAAAATTGATACCATTACAGGTACAACAGAGGCTGTCATTGATAAAATATTTGACTAAATAGATAATGAATTATTTAAAAGCGTGAATAAATAAAAGAAATATGGATTCAATTTTCGGACATTTAGAAACAGCAAAATCACATATTCTACAAGGACAGACATCATTGGGGCTATCAAACTCCAGTGGTCAAATAACCGATCCCACACTAGGTCCTAATTCAGATTTACCACATTATAACCCCGGGATCACCCCCCCACTTGTGTTGAATGTAGGACCAAATACAGATATACCACACTACAGTCCTGGACCTTTTCAAGATTTAAGTGTTGATCAGGATACTATAATAGAGAGAAATGCGCGCCCGACTGGTGTTCCATCGCCAATCGATAATCAACTAAATCCTATAGATTCTCTAAGCGACTATAATACAGATATATTCTTGACCAGTCCTCCAAGTTGGCTTCCTAGTGACGTACTAGAAAGAGCACAACGAGATCCTGAGTTAGCAGCTCAATTAGCTTTTGTAAATGCTGCGAGTGAAATACCTCTGCAAGACTTTATGAGTATCTGGGCTGATGCAGGTGAATATCCACAATTTGATTGGAGAAATGATAGTTGTTCTTCTCCAATCTCAGGTGTTACCTCAGGTTTTGTAGAAGGCTGTATCAGACATGATTTTTTATATCGGAACTTTGAGAGAATTGATGCGCAATTTGGATTGGATGGTAGTTTGTTTGAAGGTGTAGAGCAATTTGAAAACATTGCTCATGATAGACTTGGCAGCGATTCTTCAGACCTGTCATCTAATATTTTTGATAGAGCTAGAGCACAGTTAACTGAGGAAGGAGTAGAGTTACCTGGCAGTGGTGCAAATAGTACCTGGACAGGAAATGGATGGAATAATAACGGTAATGTTTATGGTGAAATTGAAAAACCAGATAATGCATATACGCCACAAGACTGGGATGGATTTGTCGGATCAGAATATCACTTAGCACCAGGACCAATTGGCGATACTACAGAAGTTCCGACTGAACCAATATAAACTTATTAATTATGGAATCAATTATTTCACATTTAGAAAATGCAAAATCGCATATTCAACAAGGACAGACGACATTGGGTTTATCAAATTCCAGTGGTCAAATAACCGATCCTGCACTAGGTCCTAATTCGGATTTACCACATTATAACCTTGGAATCACCCCTCCTCCTGTATTGAATGCAGGACCAAATACAGATATCCCACACTATTATCCTGATGCTGGAGGTACACCCTTTTCTGGCCCTGTTTTTGATCCTGTTGGTAGCTCCAGTAATGGCTTTGATCATACTATAAGAGAACGTGTGATTGATACTTACGGAGATGAATTGGTACATGATGATCCAACGATAGATAGAGTAGGACTTCATGAATTTGATCTTGGACAATTTAGTGACTCTGTTCACAGTATTGACTTATCAGCAGTTCCGGGGGATGCGGAATTAAACTTGTTAGGATATGACGTAAATGGAGCAGCAATTGTTGCCATTGGAACAGATGGTCTTATCGTAACATTAGAAGGCGAAGCTGCTGCCTATTTAGCAAGTTTAGATTATCACGGTGAAATCGGACCATTGGGTATCAGTGTTGAAGCTCTTGTAGGAGCTCGTGCAAGTGGAGCAGCTGACTTCGTGATAAATCCAATGGAAGGAGATTTCAAAGTAGAAGTTCAAGCAGGTGTTGTGGTTGGTGCAACTATCGATGTCAACGGAGAACTTGAATTAGGACATATCACCGTAGAAGGTGGAGCAACAGGTGTTGCTGGTTTCGCTGCTGAAGTTCAACTAGATGTCGGATTTGAGGACTGGGAATTTGAATTTGATGGAGGTGCAAAATTAGCCTTTCTTTTAGGCGGTGGTGCAGATGTAAGTTTTTCTATTGATGGCAAAGAAATAGTTGCTGATCTTGGTGATGCAGGAAAGGTTGTATGGAATGAAGGAGGCGAGATTATAGGTGGTGTTATTGATGTAGGCGGAGAAGTTGTAGAATTTGCAACAGATGGATTTGAATGGATTGGCGGTGGACTACAAACAATAGGTGGTGGTGCTTCTGATCTTGTCGATATCGCTACACCATGGGATGGATGGTTACCTGGATAATTAAACAAATAAAATTATGAAAAAAATACAGTTTAACACACTCACTTTAGAAGTCATTGACTCTTGGGAGGATACAACAATTAATCAAAATTATTCCATTATATACTCACAGAAAATAGGTGAATCCTATTGTATACTTTCCTTGTATACTTTTGAAGAAAATGAAAATGACATTGAAAAATTATATGCATCAACATTAAATTCATATAAGGAAAAAAATAATTTTGATTTAGTAAGTGAGACCACTCTCGACAATGACCAATTTATTTATTCCAAAAGAAGAGACTTTCAATTTTATGATGAAGACACAGATAAAATTATGAATTGCTCTGAATACATTATTCACGATGGTACACAGTTATATATATTATCTGGAAAAACACCTTCAACACCATTGTCAGACGAATATGTAGAACTATTAAATAAGGTATTTAATTCAGTCAAATTAAATATGCCTGTGTTGAAAACCATGTAAATGTTGTGTATTTATCTAGCCAATAATTAGGCTTATTCTAGTCAAGTCTATTACATTTTAATCTGCATCCTTTTAAAATAAAGGGTGCTTTTTTTTATTTGATATTTACTTCCATTTTAATTCTCTATTGATTCCAGCATGTTTCCGACCATATAGTATCATTTATTTAAATGGCTATATAGATTTGAAGAGATAATCAGAATTTAAATTATTAATTCAAAATAAAGATATATGTCAGGTTTAACCTCAACACATAGTATCCAGGATATATCGCAAGAAGCGTTAACTGAAATTCAGACAATTCTGGAAAATGTAACTCAATTACAAGTAGAAGCTGAAGCAGCAAGAGACGCTGCATTAACGGCTCAACAAGAAGCAGAAAGTTCTGCTACCGAAGCGGCTGGTTCCGCTAGTGAAGCAGCTGGTTCCGCAACCGAAGCAGCTGGTTCCGCAACGGAAGCTAGTGGCTCTGCAACCGAAGCAGCTGGTTCTGCAACCGAAGCAGCTGGTTCCGCAACGGAAGCTAGTGGCTCTGCAACCGAAGCAGCTGGTTCTGCAACCGAAGCTAGTGGTTCTGCAACTGAAGCTAGTGGGTCTGCAACCGAAGCAGCTGGTTCTGCAACCGAAGCAGCTGGTTCCGCAACCGAAGCAGCTGGTTCCGCAACCGAAGCAGCTGGTTCCGCAACTGAAGCTAGTGGCTCCGCAACCGAAGCAGCTGGTTCTGCAACCGAAGCTAGTGGCTCTGCAACCGAAGCAGCTGGTTCTGCAACTGAAGCTAGTGGTTCTGCAACCGAAGCAGCTGGTTCCGCAACTGAAGCTAGTGGCTCTGCAACCGAAGCAGCTGGTTCCGCAACCGAAGCAGCTGGTTCCGCAACCGAAGCAGCTGGTTCTGCAACTGAAGCTAGTGGCTCTGCAACCGAAGCAGCTGGTTCCGCAACCGAAGCAGCTGGTTCTGCAACTGAAGCTAGTGGCTCTGCAACCGAAGCAGCTGGTTCTGCAACTGAAGCTAGTGGCTCTGCAACCGAAGCAGCTGGTTCTGCAACTGAAGCTAGTGGTTCTGCAACCGAAGCAGCTGGTTCTGCAACGGAAGCTAGTGGCTCTGCAACCGAAGCAGCTGGTTCCGCAACCGAAGCAGCTGGTTCTGCAACGGAAGCTAGTGGTTCTGCAACCGAAGCAGCTGGTTCTGCAACGGAAGCTAGTGGTTCTGCAACCGAAGCAGCTGGTTCCGCAACTGAAGCTAGTGGCTCTGCAACCGAAGCAGCTGGTTCCGCAACTGAAGCTAGTGGTTCTGCAACCGAAGCAGCTGGTTCTGCAACTGAAGCTAGTGGTTCCGCAACAGAAGCAGCTGGTTCTGCAACGGAAGCAGCTGGTTCTGCAACGGAAGCAGAAAATGCTAAAGAAAGTATTAATTCAGCATTAGGTGAAGTTGAAGCTTCGCTAGATGCAACACAAGCTCACGCTGAAGAAGTGAGAGGTGAACTAGAAATAATAAAAGATGAATCTGAAGTTGCTAAAGATGCTTCTGTTGAAGCGCAAGGCGAATCTGAAGTCGCTAGAGATGCTTCTGTATTAGCGCAAGGCGAATCTGAAGTCGCTAGAGATGCTTCCGTTATTGCGCAAGGCGAATCCGAAGTTGCTAGAGATGCTTCCGTATTGCGCAAGGCGAATCTGAAG
>Ga0209187_1001223_pt1 | contig 31962 bp, 25 predicted proteins | sample BantaG_FD_187430 | JGI IMG/M metagenome (GOLD analysis project Ga0209187, IMG submission 187430) | Marine algal microbial communities from Bantry Bay, Ireland - BantryBay_4 metaG (SPAdes) (version 2) | ecosystem: Host-associated > Algae > Red algae > Unclassified | place: Bantry Bay, Ireland...
CCTTCCTCTGATATGACTTTCTTGTTGCTATAGCCGTTACGCTTGTTCTTCTTCCCTAATTTGTTGCTTTGTTTGAGATGGTCTTCCATCTCTCCTTCTAACATCGTATTGACCATGCTCTGGAGCAGTCCACTAAATGGACTATCTGTACCAAATAGTGGCTTTTTTGATCTTAAATGAGACCGTAACTTATTCTCAAGCTCAGAACTTAATTCTAATTTATCTTTCATTTACGCTAAGTTAATAGACACAGTTTAATGAACAGTCTCGTCACTCCTCCTCTCATCATTATACGGTTAGCTACTTTCATGTAGAACCTCACTTTAAAGTTCTATTCAATTTTTCAACTAATGATCATATAGAGTTTTATAGTTATAGGTACGATTGCGTTCACTCAAAATAATGTTCATTTCGACCCAACATTTCCATATAGTTTATAACATATTTCCCCACAATATCAAACTCTATATTTACAATAGAACCTAAAATGAGTGACTTAAGATTAGTATTCTCATAGGTGTATGGTATTATGGCTACAGTAACGACTCGATCCTTAATACTCATAACTGTAAGACTTATGCCGTTGATAGTAATAGATCCTTTTTCTATAACTAATAAGTCAGTCTTATCGGATAACTGGAACGAGAACTCCCAACTGCCATCTAAATCCTTTGTAGATAGCATCTCTGCCATCCCGTCTACATGACCTTGCACCATATGCCCATCCATCCGAGTAGTCGGCAGTATACTTCTTTCTAAATTAATGGAATCACCGACTTTGATATATTTAAGATTACTTCTGTCCAGTGTTTCTTGTACGGCTTCGACTATATAACTGTCATCTCCGATTCGTACAATAGTCAGACAAACCCCATTATGACTAATGCTCTGATCTATGTAGAGTTCTTCTCCGTAGCTGTGAGATATGGTGAAGATTTTATTAGTCCCTTTCGACTCTATGTGCTGTACTGACCCCAGTGACTCTATAATTCCTGAAAACATTAACGGAGAATTTCTATGTAACCTGATAATAAATTTGCCTCGACTGTACCGCTATCAGAAGAATCTTCGAATACTGTACAGGTATAATAATAGGTGCCTTCCGATACTTTTTTTCCTTTTATATCTATTCCATCCCAGTTGATCTCTGGTTCATTAGTCTCATATATTATATTACCCCAGCGATTATAGATTTTGAGATCTATGGCACTGACAAATCGATTTTCTATCGGAATAAATAACTCATTAGCTCCATCTTGATTAGGTGTAAATGTATTAGGCAGAATGTATACAGAACAACTCTCTACACAGACGACTTCACTCAGCGGGCCTTCATTTCCCAGGATATCTACAGCACTGATCGCATAGCATCCCGTGATACCGATCTCAGGTATGTGGTCATATGTATTTTCGGTATTATCCAGTTCTACTAATAGTTCTAATGATTCTAATCTATTAGGTGCATAATAGATCTTATAGAATTCTAAGTCATCGCTGTTCTCACAAGTCAGATTAGGCATTGTCCAATTAAGAATATTGATAAATTCAGTAATCGAAATACCTTCATTTATCAGAACACAAGGACTTTCTACAGTTAATGTCGGTGCACATGGGCCCACGGTATCTATTGGTATACCACATACTTCTTGAGATCGATTAATTAACGGAGATGGTACTGTCGACAATCCATAGTTTCCTTCACTTTCTATGGCATAGCAATACTCTCTATTATTATCGACATCTTTATCTTCGTAGGAATTGGATGCTGTGGAGTCATACAGCATAAAATTACTCATCAGATTATCCTTGCGGAAAATCCGATATAGATAATTGACCCAGGGTGTGTTCTCTTGCCATGAGATCGTATTGATCTGGTCGGAAGATTGGATAATGCTATATACTGAACTTGCAATAGGCGAAGAACTGAAATAATTATTCGCTGAGTAGAAATCAATCTTATAGTAATATTGATTGACAATTGTATTGAGCCCATTGTCTATATAATTAAGATCTATCGGATCTGCAAAGTTCGTGGTTTCGTATTCTCCATTTGTGATCTGAGTATAGGTATTGTTATCTATAGACCGTAATACTTCATATCTATAAGGTCCAGGATTCAGTATAGTGTCTACATCATCTGGTAATGGCTTGATCCATTCTACTAATATGCTTCCTGCGATATTATCTGTAGCACTTACAGAAACTTTAGTTAATAGTGGGATATCCTGATCTAATTGCACACAGACCTCTCGTGATGGTAGACTCTCTACGATATTATATGGATTGCCTGAGGGTGTCCTACGGGCAAAGTTAGCTAATATACGATAGCAGTAGATTGTACTCTTATCTAAGTTGCTGTCTACATAGAAATATCGTCCATTATCGTTTTGATTGGTGAGGAAGTTCACAGCTGTATAGCCTCTACCTTCTAATCCGCCTGTGCAGGTATCGATAGCAAATTGGCTACTGCTTTCTTTCCTCCATACACTGAATCCTATGAAATAATCATCGAGTGTATTTTCGCATAGATAAGGTAATCCCCATTCTACTCTTACTTCATCATTTTCTAATATCTCTGCCGTGACATCTTCGGGAGGAGGACCGACTACTTTTATTCTTATGGTGGTGAGTACTGCCAAGCCTGAGGTGCCATTGATAGAGTTATCTTGTGCTCTGATGACGATTTGATAATAGCTGTCAGATATGTGTTCACATTTTGTCTCCCATACTAAGGCCTCCGTTCGTTCTACTGGGCCATATTCATTGTTGCCTGTAAGTTGTGCATTAGAGAAGTCTACTAAGAATGGCCCACCTGTTCCAAACAATCTAACCTCCTGACCGTCATCCGGATCATCGATGATAATTGGTATTTCTAATCTCGTTCCAGCAATCACGCAGAATTCTTTTTCTACCTCTATCGTCGGTGGGTTATTATTGCATATATCCACAAATATCTGCATGTCTCTTATCACACTATTCAGCAATACGCCTCTTCTATATTCATTTATTTTGATAGCAATATTATATTCTCCTGCAGTTTGTGGAGCGTCCCAGACAAAATCTCCAGTGACTGGATCCAGGCTGATTCTATTATCAGGACCTGGAAGAATCTCATCTGGTAATTCGTACCTCGGTACTTCCATTCCTTCTGATTGGAATGGGGTTACAAGTTCATAGGACAAGCTGTCTCCATCAGGATCATAAGCATTAGGATTATGTAGAAACGGTCTTCCTACACAAGCAAAATCTATGGGAGGCTGCAACAGAATAACGGAATTATTAAATCCTTGAAACTGCGTATTCACAAATGTGAATGTTGTCTGTACATAGAATGGCACGTCGACAGAATTAGGAAAATTGACATTCTGAATATTATTAACCCGATTAGGATCCATGAAGGATAGGGTATAGGTTGCACGTCCAGGATAGGTATGTTCCATCTGATAGACATTGACCTGTATATCCTCTCCAGGGAGTGGATTACTGATGTTAGTTCTTGGTATAAGTTCTGCTGTATTATCACCCCAACTCAGCGTCAGGCTGTCTCTATCAGCATCTGTGCTACTCGCTTTTGTGTACGTAGTTATAGTGGCCCTTATTGTAAGTGGACCGATCTGCTCATAAGTGATCTCTCCAGATCTATTATGTGTGGCAGACAATAGTGTGCTTACGAAGGTCAATAAAACCAATAAAATTATTCTCATATACAGACTTAACGCATTAATAGCCTAAAATATACAAAATGCCTTAATGATACTAATTGGAAATCATATGATCGAGACATTCTTGAAGACTTTCTTGCCAGGTGGGTATTGTAATACCCAGATTACTCTTGATCTTTTCTTTAGATAGGACGCTGTATAATGGTCTTGGAGCCTTTGCGTTGTATTGCTTCGTTGTTATCTCCTGTATGTAACAAGTTAGTCCAGACTTGTCCATAATCATACGAGCAAAATCTGCCCAATTACTAACTCCATCATCGCTATAGTTATAGATGCCAGTAATAGATTTCTTATCAGATTTCCTTTCTTTTTTTATTATAAATGCCATGATAGTTCGGGCTATGTTTCTCGCATATGTTGGTGTTCCTATCTGATCTGAGACTATGGATAATTGGTCTTTGTCATTCCCTAATCGTTGCATGGTTTTGAGAAAATTTTTTCCAAATGAAGAATAGACCCACGATGTTCTTATTATGGTATAAGATGATAACATCGAGGTGACGAATTCTTCACCTTGTTTTTTAGACTTGGCGTAGATACTTTGCGGATTACAATCTTGGCTTTCTGTAATTGGTGTTGCCTCTTCAGGGTTATAGACATAGTCTGTAGAGATATGTATGAGGTGGCATTTCTTAGGTAGATAATTGGCAATGTGGAAGAGTGCCATTCCATTGATTGCATAAGCGTCTGAAGCATCATCTTCTGCTGCATCTACTGCAGTATAGGCTCCAGCATTTATAAAATAATCAAAGTCTGAATCTTCCAATACTGACCTTATGTTCTCCTCCATACTTAGGTCCAGTTCTGCTCTAGATAAGAATGTGAATTTATAATTTTTATAAGCGTTGGCAATAACTGAGAGCTCCTGACCCAGTTGTCCAGATTGTCCTGATACTAATATTTTTTCCATAGTAATTAAAGGTCTCTTTTAGTGAAGCTTATGTAGCTTAAACCAACAAACATTAATATGAAAATAATAGACAAAATACTAGCTGTTTTATATGACAATAATAAGGAGAAATCGAAGTCTTTAGTTTTAATATAATCAGCCATCTTAAGCAATGGAAGCGGCATAAGATCTCCTATTGATTTCATAGGATAAAACTTAGTGAATTTATTGCCTATTAATTCCATATGCCCATACCTAATCAGCTTCTCTATCATCAATACAAAAGATAGGTATAAGAAAACTGCTAATCCTGAGCTTCTTACAATAAACCCAACCATCATCGCAAAAGTCATGTAACCAAAAGACATCAAGAAAAATCTTGGTATGGCCCATTCGTTAGTAATAGCTAACTCTAATGTAGGATTCGGAGTATTAATAAATCCTATAGTAAGGGCAATAATGGTATAATAAATCGTAGCTAAAATGCTTATAAATAAGGCAATATATAGCTTAGATAGGAAGAATTCATTACGTGATAAGCCAGCTATAATCGACTGTCTCATAGTCTTATGTGTGACCTCCAATGTCACCATATATATCATTACAACACCTAAGAAGAAAAATACCATCCAGTTACCTGCATAGCCAAGGTACTCCCATATCGTTGTGAATTGGAAAAAGGCATCAGAGGTAGGAAGTCCAGTTCTGAAATTATCGAATATCTTCCCGACCGCAAGCGAAAATGGAAAGAATACTAAGAACATCGTACTGAGCATAATGACAACAGTACTCTTTTTGAATTTAGAAAATTCGAGTTTTAATAGTTTCAGCATAGCTTCTTAATTGACTTTTTTGTCTCCAGTGATTTTCAAAAATTCTTCTTCTAATCTTGTTTTTCGTGACACCAGATGTGTCAGCTTGATATTGTTCTGATAGGCCTTAGCATTCAGTTCTGCTGCATCTAATGATTCTACGGCATTACACTCTATGATAGATCCGCTCTTAGTAATATTGCGGATGCCATCATATGCTTCTAAGAATCTTGTGAGTCCAGTCATATCAGCGGCTGCCAGTTCTAATGTCAGATCAGTGGATAGGATAGAGCCGACATTGCCAGATGCCATTAGTTTGCCTCTTTTGATTATGGTAACATGGCTGCATATCTTCTCTACCTCGTCTAATATATGACTCGCCATGATGACTGTCTTTCCCTGTGAGGCGATTTGCTGTAATGTTCTTCTGACTTCTGCAATACCTTCAGGATCTAAGCCATTAGTGGGCTCGTCGAATATGACAACATCAGGATCACCTATCAGAGTAGCGGCTATGGCCAGCCTTTGTTTCATGCCCAGAGAGTAGGTCTGGAAGTTTGATTTTCGGCGGCCCTTGAGCTTGACAAGCTCCAGGAGGTCGTCGTAGGTTCTTTTTTCTACACCTTTAATCTGTCTTATGATATCCAGGTTTTCATCTGCATTTAAGTATGGAAAGAAGTTGGGCGTCTCTAAGATGGAGCCTATCCTAAGTCTATGCTTTTCATATCTATTCTCAAACCAGGTAAACTGCCCACTGGACTGCTTCAGTATTCCCAAAATGATACCGAGTGTAGTGGTCTTTCCGCTACCGTTAGGCCCCAATATCCCCATGATCTGTCCACTTTGGACGGTGAAGTTAAGGTTGTTGAGAGCCTTGATCGGCCCATAGTTTTTAGAGAGATTTTCTATTTTTAGGACTTCCATCTGCATAATTGTTTTCTAAATATAATATTATCTATACTAGTTGTAATCAGATATAGATTAGCACAGTGAAAATTAAGACCAAGCTATCCAAATATTGCATGTAAATCTAAAGAGGCAGTATTAATCTGATGAGATCTTTCTAACCCTTTACGTTTGTTTTCGGCATATTCTGATGGATCTAAGAGAACTGATTCCATATGTGAAGCAAGTGCCTCTACTCCATTATAGTATAGAGCTGCATCTCCACAGACTTCTCTACATATCGGAATATCTGAGCAGATAACTAATGTGCCGAATGTCATACTTTCTAATAACGGTATACCAAATCCTTCGTATAGACTCGGGAATACTAAAGCCAGTGCTCCATTATACAATTCTATGAGTTCGACTTCATCTATATAACCTTTGATAAGAATTCTATCAGTGTATTTTGAGTTATTTATTTTATCATATAAAGGATCTGACTTCCATCCTTTGAATCCTACAATGATTAATTTGATATCCGCATTTTGGCTGGCTATTATTTCGAATGCACTTATTAGTTGTGTGTGGTTTTTTCTTGGCTCTAATGTGCCAACGGAAAGAAAGTAGCTGTGATTAATTTTATTTCTTTCTGTATGCTCTGTATCTATAATTAAGGAAGGGTAAGACACTTCTATCTTTTCTCTTGTAGAAGGGTAGTAGTCTATTAGTGCTTGCTTCGTCACTTGACTGTTTGCTATAATCACATTGGCATTTGATAGTATTTTTATTAGGAATATCCTATGGATATAATGACTGGCTTTGTCATGCCATTGAGGAAATAGGATTGGCGTCAAGTCGTGTATTACTGTGACTCTTTTAATTGCGGAATCCAGTCGGAAGGGGCCAAAATGTGCCATCTCTATTACCACATCTGGAGCTAATTTATTAATGATATTAGGCATATGCCATACATTTCTTAATCGTAGATGTAGAGGGATAGAAGCATTGATAGGAATCACTATTTCTTTTATATCGAATTCTCCATATGTTTTTGGGACTACGAGATAATATTCATTGTCAGGATAGGCGTCTATAGCTCTTTGTATAAATTGCTTAGCATAGTAATGGATGCCAGCTTTCTGAGTGATTAGACAATCTGCAAGAAATACAATCTTTTTTCCCATTGCTTACAACTTGATTTGATTGTATAATGAGATGTATTTTTCTATGCATTCATTAAGTGGATACTTTTTCTTAGGTGTATGATTCCACTGATTATTCAGTGCCTTGTCCATACAGTCTGCGAGTGATTGTGCATCATGATTTTCCATAATTAGATGCTTTCCTGAGATGACTTCTGCAAGGGCTCCTTTATTAGAACTTATCACTGGAACACCCATAGCCATTGCCTCTACAGCACTGAAGCAGAAGCCTTCGCTATAAGAAGGGACTAATGCTGCATTGCTTTGACTTATTGTTTTTTTTAGTACCTCCCACGGAAGATGACTTCTTACTTCTATGTGTTTTTCTATATTCAGATTCTCTATGGTCTGTATAATTCTCTTATAAAATCCAGTCGGGGTTTTAGGGATTACCATTGTTATTATGAAGTCATCTCTTTCTTGCGATAGAAGTTCGACAGCCGGTAGCAATATGTCTAATCCCTTAGATATGCCAAGTCTACCGAAATATATAAATTTAAAAATGGGATTATCATTTCTTTCCTTCTGACCCACTTTTTCAAATGCCGCATACTCTATTCCATTGTGGATTGTTATTACTTTATCTTTAGAGACTCCAGCATCGACAAGTGATCCATTAGTGTAGTCTGATACCGCTATCCATTTGTAGAAATTTAATTTTAATAAGAACCACTCGAATACATAATGAAGCGATGCAGATAGCTTATTCATATATGGTAATCGAAACCATAGCTTAGACCATACTTCGTGGAACGTTACGATTACAGGCGTAGATGTCAATAGTCCACATAAGTAAGCTGGGAAGGCTGCGTTATAAGATGTCGTATGTATAAGTTGATTCTCCTTTGCGTACTTTATCAACGGAAAGAAAGCCAAGAAGGTGAATAGATACCTGTTATAAAAGGGTAGTCTTATTATCTTGACATAATTAATAGTTTCTTGTTTTGCGAGGTCTTTAGAAAAGCGATTTGTTACAACTGTTATTTCAAATCCTTTCTTGACAAGTTGCTCCGTAAGATTTTTGAATAGTGTTTCGACACCACCTATATTTGGATAATAATTTTCTAAGACGAAAAGGATTTTCATACAGTTCTCATTGATGATTAACCAGATGATGTATAATTAGATAAATGATCCATTTCCATGATTGGTTATGGCTAATTGCTTAGTCGACGCCATCATCTAATCTGTGAGTGTCTTAGAGGCGCTTTCTTTATTGCTACTATTAGTCGTAGAGCTCTTTTTTTCAGATTTAAGTTGATCTTTCAAATTGTCTATTTCTTCTTGTTTTTCTAATGCTATTCTTCTTACTAATTCTGTCATTTGTTTTTCGAGCAAGTCGATTATCGATGATTGATAATATGTCATTATAAATAGAAAACCCAAAGCCACGAATACGACTGCATTTATATTGCTTCGAAAACCTAATGATTTAGCCAAATTGTTAGATATGAAATCTGGCTTGATAGCGAGAATTGATACCATAGCCCAGAAGCCTACCCATAACAATGTGCCTATTAGCAGTCTCTTGTTATTTCTAAATTGCGTAACTACCCGATATATGAAGAATATCGCAATTAGGGGAACAAGCCACTGATATATCTGTAGTGATATGAGAAACAAGTTGTTAGATTTAATTTTCTATTTGTGGTATAATATTATAAAAATTTATAATTAGTAATCTCACCATTTTTAATTATTTAAATACGAAAGTAAAACATTCATACCAATAGTGGCCTTTTCTTCTATTACAGTGTGTTTTCTGAGTTGCAATTCATGTGATAAGAATGGATTAGGGTCTATGTAATAGACTGACGCATCCATTGCAGCATATGCAATAAGACCTGCAGCAGGATATACTTGGAGCGAAGTACCTATTATAACAACAATATGTGCATCACCAATCAGCTCTACGGCCTTGTCCATAGCTGGGACTGCTTCTCCAAACCACACAATATGTGGACGCAATATATGGCCTTTCTCACATAGGTCTGACTCTCCTAAGTCTTTCTCCCACTCATATATTAATGATGGATCTCCGGTAGACCTAACCTTACACAATTCTCCATGCAGATGTAATACATGACTGCTGCCAGCCTTTTCATGTAGATTATCGACATTCTGAGTAATGATAATGACCTCATATTCCTTTTCTAACTCTGCTATGGCAATATGTGCAGCATTCGGATGTACGGTCCTGAGCTGTCGTCTTCGGTCATTATAGAACTTCTGTACGAGTGCACGATTACTACTCCATCCTTCAGGAGAGGCGACTTCCATTACATCGTGACCTTCCCACAATCCATCCTTATCTCTGAAAGTATTTATACCACTTTCTGCACTAACTCCGGCACCTGATAAGACAACAATTTTCTGTTTCATATTCTTCTAAATTACGATTTTCCATTCAAATAGAAAAGCTCACTACTAAAGTTAATAACACAATTTAACAGTACATAAATGGTGGATAATCAGTATTTTACATATGTGTATTTTCTTCATTCTTAATTTACCTATATTTTTGTAAGTTTTGAACTTAGTTAATGCGAACTTTATAGAACTTGTCTTGTCCAACGGAGTGATCTCTAAAAAAAATATTGATTTAGTACGATTATTGTACTATATAATTATGTAATACGCTGATAACCAATAAGATATTTATAATCAGTGATTTATATATAAGACATAAATGTAATGTGTAGAACCGAACCATCATTTCTGAGAAGTATAATCCCAATATTTGCGATATTTGGGGCCATCATTTTTTGTCCAGGAAGGACTATATCTCAGGATTTACATTACTCGCAATTCTACAATGCTCCATTAAGCATTAATCCTGCTTTGACAGGAATATTTAATGGGGACGAAAGATTTTCCCTTTCTTTTAGAGACCAAGGAAGATCCATACCAGTGCCTTACCTGACATTTAGCGCAGGCTATGACAGGAAATTTTACCCAAAAAGGAACAAGAAAGGATTTTTCGGTGCTGGTGCATTTTTCAACTATGACAAGCAAGGAGATTCTAACCTTAGATTGCTAAATCTTAACCTTTCAGGGTCTTACACGAGATTACTTAACAAGAAAAACGCAATTACCATCGGAGCTCTAATAGGTTATGCTAATAGGGCATTCGATCCCGGCTCACTTACATGGGATAACCAGTGGGATCCGAATCTAAATATGTTTACTGCGTCGAGAGGTTCTAATGAAAATTTTAATTTCGAATCATTTAGCTTTATAGAAACAGGCTTAGGACTTAATTATAGATGGCAGAAATCTGCAAGAACAAAATTGGACTTAGGGGTAGGTGGTTACCATCTAACAAAGCCTAAATCTAAGTTCTATGATTCCGTACAACAGACACTGCCCATCAGATTAGCACTCTATGGGATATTCTCAGGTAAGTTAACTCAGAAATTAGATCTACAATTAGATGCTTTGTATCAAGGTCAAAACAGTTTTAGAGAATTACTATTCGGCGCATATCTTAATTTCTATCTCAACCAACAGAGAGGAAAAGATCGTCAGGTAAGAGCGGGATTAGGATATAAGACAAATGCTAAAGTGTTGTTTGCTAAGATAGGTTTCAGAGTGAATAACTTATTTGTAGCTGCCAGTTATGATTTCGATTTTTCTCAGTTAGCTCTTGATCATCCAGGTGCATCAGGAAGAGGACCAGAAATACATTTACAATACATTATAAAGCATGTGAAACCGCCTGGAAAATTTAAAATTTGTCCGATTTTCTAAGTTTAATTATCCCAACTTAAGTAATGAATAGGAATTTATATATCATATTGTTTTTCGCTTTTTCTTCTGTGCAGCTTTTAGCTCAGTCACAGAAGGCATTCATGAATGCAGCAGAAGAAGCGTTAGTAGATAAGAACTACTTTAATGCCATGCATTACTATTCCCAAGCTGTAGAGTTTGACTCTACAGCATTAGATGTAAGGTACAGGTATGGTGAGTCATCACTAATGTTTAATGCTTACAAAATCGCAGAAGAAGAATTCCAATATGTATTGGATAACGATTCCGAGAAAACGTATCCACTAGCAGTATTCATGATAGCTCAAGCTCAACAGAATTTAGGTAAATACGATGTTGCAAGAAGAAATTATGAGCTGTACCTCTCAGAAAGCAGAGGTGATGATAAATATTATACTTCTAAGGCTGAGAAAGAAATAGAAGCTATAGATTGGGCAATCGCAAGAGCAGAAAATCCAGCTCCAGGTACAGAAGTTAATCGAATAGAGGGAGATATTAATACACCTTATTCAGAGTTTGGTGCATTATCTTTGGATGATAAATTTTATTATTCATCATTAAGATATGAGGAAAGTGATAATGATAACTATCCTGACAGATTATATAGTAAGATCTTATCTTCTGAGTCTAATGAGACAAGTGGTGAGCCAGTAAGTGATCTGAACCCAAAATTAGATATTGATAAAAAAGTTAAGAAGAAAAAGAAATCCAAAACCAACGATGATCTTGATTCTGCTTTAGATTTTGATGGCAATACACACACGGCTCATACAGCCTTCAGTACTGATGGAGGGAAGATGTATTACACAATGTGTCATTATCTTAATGCATCAGATATCAGATGCGATATATATGTGAGAGATGTAGATTCTAACGGAGAATTTAAGAACGAAAAAAAATTACCTGGATCTATAAATGGTAATGACTATACAAGTACTCAACCTACAATTGGTTACGATATAAGCACAGATAAAGACATACTTTTCTTTTCTTCTGATAGAGAAGGGGGAGAAGGTAAGTTGGACATTTGGTACTCAACTATAGACGGTGATAATTTCTCTGACCCAGTCAATATCACAGATATAAATACGACAGAGGATGAAATAACACCTTTTTTCCATAATGATAGTGGCATACTATACTTTAGCTCCAATGGATACTTAGGTATGGGAGGATTTGATGTATTCAAGACCTATCTGTCTGGAAATGACTACATGCAACCGGAGAATTTATTATCTCCAATTAATACCAGTTTCAATGATATATACTTTTCACTTAATAGTGAAGGGACAGAAGGGCACATATCATCTAATAGAACCGGTTCTCTCTACATTGAGGAGGGATATGAGGCATGTTGTTATGACATATATAAGATCGATATCGAGGAGATATTCCTCGACTTAAATGCACTAACTTACAATGAAGAAACGGGAGACTCACTATTAGGTGCAAGAGTCAAAATACTTGACGCTATAACAGGTGAGTTATTGTTTGAGAATCTGAATGACTTAGGTCATGATCACAAATTTAGAATCAAATGTGGGAAGGAATACATAATCATAACTGAAAAAGATGGTTATGCTCCAGATACAACTAACCTAAGTGTTAAGGATTGTGACAAAAATGAAATTGTAAAAAAGATTTTCCTCACACCTCAGGCTGTAAAATTAGATGTTTTCACCTTTGATGAGTCTAACTTAGAAGCCTTAGAAGGAGCGACAGTTACATTGGAATCAGAAGGGCAAGAACCGACAGTTATCACTAATGCAACAGCTAATGATTTTCACTTTGATGTCATAGCAGGTAGAGATTATATGCTTACTGTAAAAAGGCCTGGTTACCTGACTGAGAGACTTATCGTAAACAGCAATGATGTTACAGATGGCGTTATTACAGAGAGAGTATACTTGAGAAGAAACGACCTAGATCTTAACGAGTATCTGCCAGTGTTGGTTTTCTTTGATAATGACATTCCAGACCCAAGAACTAAGAAGTTATTTACAACTAAGACGTACTCTGAGACTTACTTTAATTATTTAGCTAAGAAGGAAGAGTTCAAGAACAAGTATTCACAAACTACGGGTGGCGACCTAAAAGCAGGCGCTAGAACGGATGTAGAATTTTTCTTTGAGAGTGACGTTAAGAGTGGATATGCTCAGTTGCAGCAATTCATAGGAAAGCTGAAGGAACGATTAGAGTCTGGAGATATAATAGAATTAAGTCTTAAAGGTTATGCCAGTCCGAGAGCAGCTAATAGATATAACTTAGCCTTAGGACAGAGAAGGATATGGACCATTAAGAATGAGATAAAAGCTTATGATGGTGGAGCATTGTTACCATATATCCAGACTGGAAAATTATTAGTTACTGAGATATCATTTGGTGAGGAGATTGCACCTTCTGATATATCTGATTCATATAGTAATAGACGTCTTTCGGTGTACAGTCCAGAAGCTTCTCGCGAGAGAAAAGCAGAGATTGTAAGGGTTAGAGTTTTAAATTAATTTGTATTACGAACAAGATTAACATGTCTATAAAAACAAGAATAAATAAAGTCTTATTCTTCTTCCTGGTGTCGATGATGTGTATCAGTACGGGTAGTTTTGCCACACACATTGTAGGCGGAGACATCACATACAAATGTCTGGGTAATGATCAGTATGAGATTACCCTCACCATTAGAAGAGACTGTCAGAATGGTGCTTTAGATGCACAGTTTGATGACCCAGCTACAGTTGGGATATTCGATATATTTGGTTCATTTCAGCCTGGATTAGGAGATTTAGGAAGATTACAACTCCCTTTTATGGGAGAGGATACGATTACTAATTCTATTATTTTTGATTGTAGTGCAGTAGGAAATCCGGTCTGTGTGCATGAGTCTATATATACTGGAGTGGTAAATCTGCCTTTCAATAAATTAGGCTACAAGTTAGCATACCAAAGATGCTGTAGAAATATACTACTTAACAATATAGAAGATCCATTAGAAACTGGAGCGACATACTTTACTTGCATCACAACAGATGCACTGACTGAGTGTAACAGCCAGCCTGTTTTCGATCAATGGCCAGACATCTATTTATGTGCTAATCAAGCCATAAATTTTGATCATAGTGCTACAGATACGGACGGCGACGAATTAGTATACAGTCTTTGTACACCAAGACAAGGTGCCACAATAGACAATCCACAACCTGGCGTGCCTTCTAATCCTCCTTATTCTACGGTAGTATGGCAGACACCTTACAACCTTAATAATGTCTTAGGAGGAACGGCCTTAGCTATAGACCCTCAGACTGGTCAGATTACAGGTACTCCTAATACAGTAGGTACTTTTGTAGTTGGAATATGTGTGGAGGAATACCGAGATGGAGAATTACTTTCTACAGTAATGAGAGACTTTGAGTATAACGTAAGAATATGTACTAATCCTATAGTCGCAGATTTTGAAGTATTAGATAATAATTGTGATGGCGATAATGTGGTTAGTTTTAATAACCTGACGACGGGAGCAGATTCATACGTATGGTTTTTTGACTTTCCTAACACTACACTGACATCTACTGATGAGAATCCCACTGTTACATATCCAGGGCAAGGGAAATACACAGTAAGATTAGAAGCAACAAGAAATTCTGATGGTTGTACCACAACTGTGGAAAAAGTTATAAGCAATAGTAGCACACCATTAGAAGCTAACTTTGAAGTCGCATTTGAGTCGTGTGAGAATGGTAATGAGATAAGACTCACAGATACCTCGATAGATCCTACAGGTATCTCATGTGCTCAGATATGGACATGGACTATCACTTCCACTTCTGGTACAGTCGTGGTAGAAGGTAATCCGGCGATAGTGGATGTAGGAGGAGCTCAGAATGTTGATATTACTCTTGAGGTTGTGTCGAGCTCTGGATGTGTTAGTCAGGTTAGTAGAAATATTGACTTAAGTGATATATTTCCTTCTGGATCATTTACAACTGACCTTATAGAATGTACTGATGATGGATATCTTATAGAATTGATTAATACCTCTACTGGTATCGTAGGTAATACTGAGGAAACTTGGACTGTTAATGTTAATGGAACAATAATCAATGTTACTGGGAGTCCAGTGCAGTTAGAAGTTTCTGACTTTATTATTTCTGTCTCATTGATGGTAGAAGCAGATAATGGTTGCGATATTGATATAAGTAGAGATGTAGATTTTAGCGATATGCTTCCTGTAGGATCATTTACAACTGAGCTGATCGCTTGTGTAGGTGATGGATTCCTGATAGAATTAGCCAATACTTCTTCAGGAATAACTGGAACAGGTGATGCGACCTGGACGATTAATGATAATGGAACGGTTACCAATCTAACTGGAAATCCCGTGCAAGTTGAAGTTTCGGGAGATAACCTCACTGTCACATTAATGGCACTTGCAGATAATAATTGTGAAATAGATTTTACAAGAAATGTAGACCAAAGCGAGTTTCTTCCTTCTGTAGTTATTAGTTCTAATTTGGATGGAGATTGTCAAGCAGGAAGTGGTCCCGTAGATATGGTTCTAAGTGCAGGCTTGTCTGGTGGGAATATGATGGCTAATCCTACTGCATATGCTTGGGTTGTGAACGGTGTTACATATTCTACACCAACAGTAACAATTCCTGTAGTCCCTGGTGATGTTGTTAATGCGATGGTAACTGTCACCTATGATAATGGATGTGTACTATCTTCTATGACGCAACAGCTTACTTCTAATTTTGCGCCTCAGCTTTCTATAGATGAAGATTTAGATTGTACGGGTGATCCGATATACACATTGACAGATGTTACACCTGCAGTACCAGGTGTAAGCATTGTGAGTCAACAATGGAATGTCAATGGTAATGTAACAAATGGACCTTCTGTCACTTTTCCTGTATCAGATGTACTGACACCAGTTACTCTGACAGTGACCTATAGTAATGGTTGTGTATCTACATTCACTAATTCATATACAGTCCCTACAGGCGGTGGAGATCCGATGTTAGACTATTCTGTAGAAGCATTAGAGTGTTTTGATTCCACTGGAATATTCAGGTTTACTAATTTGTCTACTTTGCCTCCGTGTACAGAGATAGAGTCTATAGTATGGGTGATCAATGGAATGACATATACGGATAGTCCGATAGATATAGAACTACCTCTTGGCGAGACTATAGATTTCTCACTTACAGTGACCCTAACTGATGGTACAGTGCTTACAACTATTAATGATGGAATAGATACTAATGATACGATCAATACTAATGATATAGTAGACGAGATAGAAATAGAAGTAGAAAATAAATTAGCCGCTAATTGTACTGATTCGCTAAGCCTATGTGTGACTAATCCGAATCCTAATGTAAATTATGAATGGTCTACAGATCCAGATTTTAATAATATCATAGGAACAGGAACGACACTTAATACCTTAGGTGGTAGTGAATATACAGGCATTATATATGTCAGGACTACAGAAAATGTAGGACCATGTGGTTATGGAGATACCGCAGTTACGATAGACTCTGATGCAATTAATTTAGCATTCGATATGCCATTTATAATATGCCCTGGAGATACGGCTAACTTTATGGTGAATAATAATAACGTAAATCAAATGATTACCTATGAGTGGAAGGGTGGTGATGGACAATTGATAGAAGGAGCTGACACTAATAATCCGCTTATAGGAATACCAGTAGATGAGACCGAAGACTTCTTCCTTGTATTATGCACGAGCAACGATCGTGGATGTACTTCTGTCGATACTATAAGTTTTGAGATTTCGACTAATGAGCCATTGCAGCCATTCACATCAACAGTAGACTCTTGTGGATCGCTGACAGTTAACTTTGATGAAGCTCCTAATATGCTTGGTGGAAATGGATGGTGGGATTTTGGTGATGGAAGTGGACTAAGTAATGAGATGAATCCTACATATACTTATGATATGGAAGGTAACTATGTGGTGACACTGATAGACTCTTCTGAAGTATGTCCTATGGAGCCTACCTCGTTAGAGATATTTGTTGGTGACTTAGACATTTTTGTAGAAACTGATACGATCACTTACGCAGATGATGAAACTCCTGTCGTACCTGCGGAGACCAATGCTAATAATGCTATAGTAACATGGTGTACAACAGCAGGTGATAGTATATATACTGGTAATCCATTAGAAGGTTATGATCCACCAATGGATACGATGACTTTAATTGTAAAAGTAGAAGATAGCTTTGGTTGCACAGCTCAAGATACTGTCATACTTATAAGAGATGTAGACAATTCTGAGGAATGCCTTGAGTCAGTTAATATTACTGGTCCAGATATGAACTTAGTTTGTATAGGAGACACATTCCAACTGTGCATTACCATGGCTGATGATTGTGTGCTCGAGGATTACACTTATATGTGGGAAGATAATGGCTGTATTATAGATGGTCAAGGGACTCCTAAGCTCACAGCTACAGCAGATGACGATAAGACATTTAATGTAGTCATTACCAGTATTGCTACAGGACAAGATAGTATGTATTCTTATGATGTAAATATTAGTAACCCTTCTGTAACGATATCTGTACCACCAGAGAATATTAACGTAGATGGTCCATTCATTTGCTTAGGTCAGTCTGTAACTCTGACAGCGGAAGGTGATCCTGATTGCGAGTATATATGGAGTACAGGAGAGACTGGTCAGACCATAGAGGTAGATCCATCAGAAGCTATGACATATACTGTAACTTGTATTAATGCCTTAGGGTGTGAGACAACTTCTATGGAGTTTATACTTAATGTCATTCCGCCACAATGTGATGAGAGTGATGTGTTCTTACCTAATGCATTCTCTCCTAACGGAGATAATACAAATGATGTATTCCAGGTCAGAAGTAAGTTTATCAGAAACATGGAGCTATTAGTCCAGAATAGATGGGGAGAAGAAGTATTTTTGACGACTAATATAGAGAGAGGATGGGATGGAACATACAAGGGTAAGGAATTAGCGCCGGATGTATTTACGTACTGTCTTAAGGTCACTTGCATTAATGATGGAGAATACGTAAAAGTTGGTAACGTGTCATTACTGAAATAAGAGAATACTACTTTAGTAAATATAAAAATTCATAGAAAAGAGGGCCAGGTAACTGTTCCTCTTTTTTTTGGTGTGCCACTTATGGTTACATCGACCAACTAATGCCATTTACATTTTGTGTAGGGATGTTCAGAAGTTACATTATTTGTCTACACTCAGTTTAGGGATATTAAGAAGTAAGCAAATGGCGCCGTAGGTGCCAAACCTTTATAGCCCAGAACGTAAGTTCTGGGTAAAAGATATAGTGAAAATGCAATTTGGCAAGACAGAATGGTGGTGCATACCAACAAGATGACCATTGTCATCTTGTAATGATGGTACTCCGATAACCTTCGGAGGTGGGCGAGCTGACCAAAAATTAAGATAAATTGGGGTAGATGCGTTACCCCGTTATTTGACAATGTCAGTCAATTATCGGGGAATAGTAAAAAATAATTATTAATATAAGTAATTAGATTTATATGAGTTATAGTGTAACTGAAAATCCCCAATATATTGCAATATTATAAATTGAATCCAGTACTCAGTATTTGGTCAAATACAGCCAATAGGGGTGACACATGACTATCAGATTTGTCATGATATTTGTAATAATCAAGCCAAATCCTCTCAGACTTTATATCCTAATCCCTGCAATTCTTGCTGGGCTAAACATAATGTAATCCCTCTCGAATTATAACTTCTTATTTCTTAATATACCTATGGGTACGCAGTATGTCATAAGTCCATTATTTAAACCGATATTTTATGTTTCGATATTTGTAATTCTCGGCTATACTATTTAAAAATCTGCATAAGAATGGTAATAATAGTGCAATGAAAATTTTAATATCCCTAAATGAATTGACCTATTCTTCCTTATCCTTTTTATTAAGATTCTCTGTCATATCTTTAGAAATGGCTCCTTTAAGAACTCTGATAAATGTCTTCTGATCTATCTGCAAGTGTACGATGCCGCCTTCGATCTTGTTTATTCTACCGATGATGCCGCTGCCTGTGACGACCTCATCACCTTTGCTCAGTGCTTTGCTAAATCCATCCTGAGCCTTTTGCTTCTTCACTTGAGGTCGCAGGAAGAAAAAGTACATAATCATGAAAATGGAAACGAAAAACAAGATCTGAGCAACTCCTGGAGATATTCCGCTGGCTTGTAAATTTATCATCTAATTATTTTTTGAAAATTTTGGCTAAAGTACAAACTGTTATAGATATTTTCCTAGTACTATTGCAATAACAAGGTATAGCTAATAATTAATAAGATATGAAGATCTGTCTGATGGGATATATGGGTAGTGGGAAGACCTCTGTAGGCGCCAGACTGTCCACTAGGTTTGACTATCTGCATATCGATACAGATATGATGATTAGTGATCAGATGGGCGATTCTATTCCACAGATTTTTGAGAAATATGGAGAATCTCACTTTAGAAGTTTAGAGAAAAAAGTTCTACGTAGTATAGATAGGAATGATAGTGTAGTAGTGAGTACAGGAGGTGGAATGCCCTGCACGCAAGACAATATTAATTATATCAATGAGCACTACAAATCAGTGTATTTACATCTCAATGTCAATAAGCTCATATCCAGATTATCTGAAAATGAAAAAGAGGGTAGACCATTGCTCAATAATATCAGCTCAAATTCTGAGCTCAAAGATTATATAGAGAGTAAGTTGTTAGAGAGAGAGCAGTATTATTTTAATTCAGATCTAATGGTGGATGCTTCTCAATCGATTGATGATGTTGCTGATGATATTTGGGAATATTTGCACGAGAGGAAATAATACTTATAAGATAATGTCTTTATTCTAAGACGGTATCTAATACTCCTATTGGATTTGCAATAGACTGATTTTGATTTTTGATTGCTGTAGTTCTTAATACATCGTAAGCTTCTTCCGTAGTTATATTTGGATTGTACAACCTCATCATCCCTATGATTCCACTTACAAATGGTGCTGCCATAGAAGTACCATTCTGAGCACCATATTGATTGCCAGGTAATGTGGAGTAGATGCCTGCTCCAGGTGCTGAGATTCCTTGACTAAGGTTATCTACATAATTACTAAATTCTGCCAACTGAAATGTAGAATCTACTGCAGCTACGGTAATTACACCTGGTGTGTTAGCTGGACTATAATTTAGAGCATCTGATTTCGAATTACCTGCTGCGACTACAACTATGGAGCCTTTGTCCATAGCGTATGATACGGCCTCTTGATATGCTTTCTCTCTACTCGGAGTACTTCTGGCGCCCAAAGAAAGTGATATAACATCAGCTCCTATATCAGCAGCTTTTAAGATACCGTTCACGATAGATCTTTGCGTTCCCATACCCATATTGTTGAGGACTTTGATACTGGTGATTTTGACCGAAGCACCCTTAGGTATCCAGGAAGCTATCCCTATACCGTTACCTGTGACAGCAGCTGCTATTCCTGCGCAATGTGTTCCATGTCCTCTGACATCCGTATCATAAGTCTCAAGTGTAGAGAAATAATTATTCTGTAGATCTTCGTGCTGTGCATCGATGCCTGTATCTAATATGGCGATAAGGCTGCCATCGCTTTTGTAGTTATTTGTTTTATCTGATAACTTTTGGTGGTACTTGTCTATATCATAGTTCTTTGTGACCCACTGTTTGTTAATATCGGGATCATTGATGGCTGAGGTCTTATTGATAATTGTGTTTCTTGAATTATTGGATGGTAATTTTAATTCTACTATTTCATTGACTTCTACATAAGCAACACGACTCTGAGATTCCAATTTGTTGATGGTATTTTCGATTGATTCAGATTCCTTGAGATCGATGATTAGGTATTCGTCTAGCCCGTAAGAATTATCTTCAGGTGTGAATGCAGGATAGATTATCTTGTAGTGGGACTTATTCTGACTTATCCACGCTTTGAGAAATTTCTGGTTTTCGAATTTTGCAAGTAATTCTCCATTAGGATCAGCTGGAGGGTGTATTCCAGTTTCTTTAGATATAGTGTGATATTCTAAGTGATTAGGTATAAATGAATGAGCAGTAAATAAGACCATGCTAGCAGTTATGATATAAATAAGTCTCACCAGTTTACCTTTTTGCATGGCAAAATACCCTAAACAAGAAACAAGCATCATGTCTACACCTAAATGCATGCAAAAGGAGCTATCGATTCTTTTGTAACTGATGTAGACTGCAGTGATAAGAATAGCTAATCCAGCTAATGTATAGACGGTATTTTTCCTAATGATTCCTACTATAAAAAAGCCGAGAACCAACCAGAGCCAAATAAGATGTGAATTAAAGAGTATATCGAAAAACATATGCTGAAGATCCATCATTTTTATAAACAAATGTCTTTAATATTAGTTCTTTTTGATCTAAACTATAGCTATATGAGTTATATAGTCAAAGAATTATATTTTTGTAGCAAATTGATAATTAAGCAATGGCAGAAGAAACGAATTTATGTACAATAGTAGGCTCTGGTCCTGCAGGATACACAGCAGCTATATATGCGGCAAGAGCAGGGATGAAGCCTGTGTTATATACAGGTAAGGAACCTGGAGGGCAGCTCATGATCACGAACGATGTAGAAAACTATCCAGGCTACCCAGATGGAATTATGGGGCCTCAGATGATGGCTGACTTTCAGAAGCAAGCAGAAAGATTTGACACTAAGGTTATATCTGAGATGATCACAGGAGTAGACTTTTCTGGCCCAGTGCATACGCTTACATCAGAGACAGGGGAAATAATTAAAACACACTCAGTAATTATCTCTACTGGAGCAAGTGCTAAGTGGTTAGGATTAGAGTCAGAGACACGACTGATGAATAAAGGCGTATCTGCTTGTGCAGTATGTGATGGCTTCTTCTACAAAGGTCAGGAAGTGATTGTAGTAGGTGGTGGCGATACAGCTGCTGAGGAAGCAACTTACTTAGCTAAGTTATGCCCGACGGTACATCTACTGGTAAGAAGAGATGAGCTACGTGCTTCTAAGATCATGCAGAAGCGTGTGATGAAAACAGAAAATCTAAAAGTGCACTGGAACACCGAGACTGTGGAAGTATTAGGTGATGAAGAAGTGATAGGTGCTAAGGTGATTAATAATCAGACGAAAGAGGAATCTGTAATCAATGCATCTGGCTTTTTCGTAGCGATAGGGCATAAGCCTAACACATCTATATTCCAACCATGGTTAGACTTTAATGAAGCGGGATATATTATTACGAAACCAGACTCGACTAAGACTAAGGCTGAAGGTGTATTTGCAAGTGGAGATGCTCAGGATCATATCTATCGCCAGGCTGTTACAGCGGCAGGTACTGGATGTATGGCGGCACTCGATGCAGAGAGATATCTTGCAGCCAAAGAGATTATTTAAAATTGGAATATTTTACTAAAAACTAACTTATAAAAAATCATGGCTACTAAATTTAGAAAAGGCGTCTTACATGGTGATGAAGTCACAGCGCTTCTCGATCATGCTAATGAAAACAACTATGCCATTCCAGCAGTTAACGTCGTCGGTACTAATACCGTTAATGCGTGTATCGAGACTGCGAGAGATGTTAATTCACCTATCATTATCCAGTTTTCTAATGGCGGAGCTTCGTTTTTTGCAGGCAAAGGACTGAGTAATGAGAATCAAGAAGCTGCAATCAGAGGCGGTGTATCAGGAGCGATGCATGTGCATCAGATGGCGGAGGCTTATGGCGTATCTGTGATATTGCATACAGATCATTGCGCTAAGAAGTTACTACCTTGGGTATCTGGATTATTAGATGCTTCAGAAAAGCATTATGAGAAAAATGGGTTTCCGCTATACTCATCACACATGCTCGATCTTTCCGAAGAACCAATAGAAGAAAACATCGATATATGCGTAGACTACCTGACACGGATGAAGGAAGTCGGCATTACATTAGAAATAGAGTTAGGCGTAACAGGAGGAGAAGAAGATGGTGTCGATAACACAGATATAGATAACTCTAAGTTGTATACGCAGCCAGAAGAGGTCGCTTATTCTTATGAAAGATTGATTAAAGTTTCAGATCGATTTACAGTTGCGGCAGCATTTGGAAATGTACATGGAGTATATAAGCCAGGGAATGTAGAACTGACTCCGATTATTCTTAAGAATTCGCAGAAACACCTGAAGGAGAAGCATAATCTTGCAGGTGATAATCCGATAAAGTTTGTATTCCATGGTGGGTCTGGTTCGACAAGAGAAGAGATCAGAGAGGCAATCGACTACGGTGTCGTCAAGATGAATATTGATACAGATCAGCAATGGGCATTCTGGACAGGTGTCAGAGACTATTATGATCCACAGCGAGATTACATGCAAGCACAGATTGGTAATCCTGACGGAGAAGACAAGCCTAATAAGAAATACTATGATCCAAGAAAATGGTTAAGAGCTGCAGAGCAATCTTTCAATGTAAGATTGAAGCAAGCATTCGAAGATCTTAATTGTATTAATAAGGCGGTGTAAGAAATATAGAAAAATATAGATTTTTAGAAATGCCGAGATTTTGTCTTGGCATTTTTTTATATAAAAAGAATGAAGGCATATGAAATAAATTTGTTGAGATCAAGGCATGAGCGAAAGATTTCGTTGTAGACGAATCGAGTGTGATTGTGCTCGAATAGAGAGAACGAAGATAGTGGGTGGGCTACCTCATATCCATGGCGAGCATGCCAGCATTACAATCTAGGTAGATATTTTTAACGCTGAGATCATCTAATTTATGGGGGATATAAGCGTCATTTTAATGTGTGAATGGTATTAAACCGTCAACCTATATCAGGGATGGACAACGGACAACGGACAACTCTTAACTAATTACTCTTAACTCGTATAAAAAAGCTATCTCCCAGGAATAACAGTTCCAAGCTTAAGAGCAATATCCTTTTTAATCTCCGACAACTCCTTATATCCTTCCAGTGCCGTGTTAAGTTGCTCAGCCATATCTTCTGTGGTCAGCGAAGAGATACGTTCTCCTAATTTCTTAAGGACGGTATTCACCTTTTTTAACTTGAATCTATATATGGCTTGTATGCTATCCAAATAGAAATTTTTCTCTGGTGCCTTTTGTGTTTGTAGAGAGACTTCTTTGCTCTCCCAGTTCGCATACTCATATTTGGAGCTGTTACTATCTATGGCGAAGCGGCTGATCTCAGGGTTTTTATGATTGACAAAATAATCTACGATATTGATATCTTCGGTGGAATCACATAATTTAAAGCCTTCTTCTATGATGACTTTGTAGATATCATTATTGAAGTATCCGATGACTTCGAATATGTTGGTATAGATTAGTTCTGCGACTTTAGAAGTCTCTCCTTCGTCATCTTTTATTTCTGTATTGCCAGCCATGACAATGATTCTGGCAAGATCTTTTTCTTGATATTCGTGACTACTACTTGTTCGGAATACTTGCTTCTGCTGTTGATGATCTATTGGTGGTTCCTTGACGAAATCCTCTTCATTTGGTACATTGCTTCCGAGCTCTTGTCTTTCGGCTCTTTCCTTTTCTATTCGTTTCTTTTTGATTTCATTGCGGATGGCCTTGTTGGTTTCTCTCACCATGAGGTTTTCATCTATATTAAAAGCATGACTGCACTCCTTGATATACAGAGAACGCTTAATAGAGTCACGTATTTTAGAGATGCTTTCTATGATATCATTGATGGCTGCAGATTTTTTTATAGGATCCTTTTCTGTCTCCGCCAGTAATGTCTCCATCTTATGGTAGATAAAGTCTTTAGCATTTTCTTTTATAAACTTATCAAATTCTTCATGCCCTAATTTCTTAACTAATGAATCTGGATCTTCTCCCTCGGGCAGGGTTACCAGACTAGCATTCATATCTGATTGCAAGACGATGTCTAATCCTCTGATGGAGGCATTGGCTCCTGCCTGATCTCCATCGAATAGGAAGGTTATATTATTCGTATATCTCTTGACTAATCTGACTTGCTCATGGGTCAGAGAAGTACCAGAAGAGGCGACTGCATTTTCTACACCATTCTGATGCAAACTTATGACATCAGTGTATCCTTCTACGATATAACAATTATCTGCTTTTCTAATCGGACCTTTAGCCAAGTGCATACCATATAAGACTTTTCTCTTTTCGTATATCGGAGTCTCTGGGGAGTTAATATACTTCGGGAATTTCTTAGAGGTGCTTAGAGTCCGACCTGCGAATGCAATAATCTTACCACTTAAGTTATGTATCGGGAACATGACCCTGGATCTGAAGAAGTCATATCCTTTCTGATTGCTCAATCCTAAAGTCTGTAGAAATTCTATGTTGTACTGAGCATTCTTCGCTTTTTCCGTGAGTGCTGTACTGTTATCAGAGGCATATCCTAATCCAAAGTTTTCGATCGTCTGACCATTGAATCCTCTCTCCTTGAAATAAGGTAGGGCGATCAGTTTTCCCTCGTCAGTATTAAGTAGATTATTCTTGAAGAATTCTCCTGCAAAATCATTGATGATATAGAAGCTTTCTTCCTCTTTCTTTTGGTCTCGGTATTCCTTCTCATCAAAGTTTCCATCCTCTTCCAGTACGATATTATATCGCTTTGCTAAGAATCGTATCGCCTCTATGAATGAAAGGTGGTCGTGCTCCATGAGAAACTGCACCGCTCCACCACCTTTGCCACAACCAAAACACTTAAATAAGTTCTTACTTGGCGAGACTGTGAATGATGGCGTTTTCTCATCGTGAAAAGGACACAATCCTATTAAATTAGCTCCACGACGCTTAAGCGTGACGTAGTCTTCTATGACCTCATAAGCCTGAGATGCATCTAATACTTCCTGTATACTTTTGCTCGCGATCAATGTAGAATATACTTGTCTAATTAGAACATAAACTTACTACATTCTGGCTACAATTGAGATATCGTTAATGTGATTGGTTAGACCTAAATAGAATGGAGCTTGCTGAAGAACTTCTTGCGTTTGAGATCTTCTATATCCATTTTTGTTTTGATGTTAATGAAGACGGATTCTTTGTCTTTATTGATCACGGAAACTACAATATTTTTAATGGTATTGCCATCTTGCATAGTCCAAAATCTTACATCGCTACCATCACTTCTCACTTCTGCAAGGGCATCATAGCTATGCTCATCAAAGAATGAATGCAATCCAGATAATTCTTCAATGAAGGTGTCTGGAGACTTAACGTTGAAAAGAACTCTAATATTCTTGATGTTTTTAGACAACTGCTTGATCATTTCTTTTTCTTCCATCTCTAAATCCTCAGATGCCGCGGCGACCTTTCCTGTTATGCGGATAACCCATCCAGGAACTCTTACTCCTAAGGAGTTTTTATCTTTAAGAAGCTGGTTTATATATTGATTTGGAGATAGATTCTTCTGTGCAACGGCATTAGTATGTCCGTATAATAAGAGTACACTTATTATACAAAAGTATGATAGGAATTTCATGTATTTTGTTTTAGGTGTGGTTAGTTATACAGGCCTAATCTTTGTCGAGTTTGTCAAGATGCTCTATGCCATCTATATCCATATTCTTAGCTAACTTTCCGATTTTGCTTAAGTATATCTTACCCACAAAACTGAGAAGAACAAACTCATCCTCACCACCTACTAATAGGAGTAACTCATTGACAATTTTTCCAGAACTTTGGTCCTTTACCAGAAATTGGATATTCTGTCCCTTATCTCTGACTGTCATTAGCTCCTCATAATCATGAGTGCTGATCTTAGCTATAGCTTCTTTGTAAAATGCCTGAGGATTAACATCCGTGGTTAATATCTTAAGGCCATCCATCTCTTGCAACATCTCCATGACTTCATCATCGACTTCATCTTCTGCTACATTTGCGATAAGCTCAAACATCTTCTTATTAATAGACACCATAGTGAACCTCTCATCATCTCTGTACTGCTGGAAGTACTTAGTGATGGCATCATTCTGTGCAAAGGAAGGAAGTCCTATGCAAACTAAAATGATAATGGATATAATATTTTTCATTTGATATAAATTTTATAATTCATTCATTGTCAATATTTTAAAATGAATGTAGGATATGTTCCTGAGTCGTATATATTTTAAATATTGACGATAGATTGTACTATTTTTGATTAGTTACTTTTTAAAATTAAAGACATCTGCTTTCTCTATGTTCTTAAACCCTTTGCTTACAGGCGTAGTGCCTTTTCTATATTTATTACTTAGAAAACCTAATGCTTCTATCGCTATCTCAAGAGCTTCATCTGGATCTTGCACTTCTGTATATTTATTATTGTAAGATGCGTCTGTTACATTAAACTGTTGATAACCGACTGTCAATAACAACAATAGAGAGGCGGCTATACCGATGATCTTAGGCATCAGAAATCTGACCTTAGGCTTCTGTTTTTCCTTAGTGAAACTCAGATTTATATCAAAGTCCATACTTATATCAGACTCGCTCTTATAGTAAGAGAATAACGGTACTAAGTCCCTATGCTCCTCAGCGATTCGATCAGAAAGTATATACTCTCTTATCGTCTCCTCTTCTGTAAGGTTTGTCTGTCCTTCCCAGTATTTATTGATTAGAGAATTTATCTCGCTCTTCATTTATTAAGATTTTAATGAAACGTTATAGACGTTCATATAACTTTTAATTTTATTTGTTCTCTGAGTTTCAATCTTGCTCTATGCAGATATACTTTCACTTTGTCAATATTATAGCCAGTTATTGCGCTGATTTCTTTATAAGAGTATCCTTCTATATCTCTCAGCTCTAATACTGCCTTATGGTTTTCTGGTAATTCCGATATAATTTCTTTGACCTGTCTTAATTCATCTCTTACGATCGCTAATCTTTCAGGGTCAGCAGAACTGGATCTCAGGTCGTACTGTTCGCTTATATCTGAAGTTTCCATTTTTCGAGCTCTTACTTTATCTATTCCCATATTTCTGGTGATCATCATGCAGTATCCATCTACATTCTCTATCGTAGATATCCTCTCTCTTACTTTCCATATCTTCATCAGGGAATCTTGTACTACATCTCTTGCTTCTTCATTGTTCCTGACGATTCGGAATGCGATGCGATACATCTTATCCTTCAGTCTTTCTACGATATTGTTGAATTCTTCGATCTGCATCCTTGCTTAGAATCTATATGTACTTTTGGTTTAGTAAGATGACAACAAAATATAACTATCAGTTGGTTTCGTTGTATTAGATAGCTTATTATCTCTTTGTCGTCTTACAATCTTACATTTGTATGCGATTCTTACTTGAGTGACGTCCACTCATGTAGATATGTTACAGTTAGCATTCATTAATATTATAAATAACAGATAGTCAGTAGGTTACCGAATTGAAAAAGATAGATAAACTAATCATATTAGACTTTATCCCGCCATATCTGATGGCCTTTTTTGTGGCAGAGTTTGTTCTGCTGATGCAATTTCTATGGAAGTATATAGATGATATCGCTGGTAAGGGGATTTCACTGCCCATAATACTGGAGCTATTATTCTATTTTGGAGTCAGTATAATTCCTAAGGCAGTACCTGTTACCATATTAATTGCTTCAGTGATGGTATTTGGCAACTTGGCAGAAAGGTATGAATTGTCGAGTATGAAGTCTGCAGGTATATCATTGACCAGAATATTTATGGGGGGGTTAGCGATTGCAATTATGACCGCCTTGTTCTCTCTGCTAGCATCTAATTATCTGAAACCAAGAGCTAATTTCTTATTCTTAGAAAGGCTTAATTCTATTAAGGGTGCTAAGCTTGCCTTAAGTTTTGAAGAAGGCGTATTCAGTAAAGACTTTAGGAATTATGTTATCAGGCTGGGAGACATAGATAAGAATGGAAGTGATATTGCAGATGTAATGATATACGACCACAGTGCTCATGATAAGAGTAAGCTTAGTGTATTATCTGCTGATGAGGGAAGGATGTACATGGAGGATAATAGCGGTCTATTCATAATGGAATTAGGTAAGGGTGAGCAGTTCCGAGAGCTCAAAGAAAAATCACCCGATAAGTCTAAGCGTCAGTTTCCTCTCATTAGGACGACATTCGATAGTTGGAATAAGGTTTTTGACATGTCTCAGTTTGATATGGAAGCAAGGAATTTCAATATCACAAGAAGAGAACACGATCTTCTTAATGCCAGTCAATTACAGTCCACTATGGATTCATTTAGTTATCAAATTAAGCTTAACAGTTTAAAGTCTATCAATAATTACCAAGAGATATTGTCATTAGAAGAAGCAGAGGTCGAGGAAGTAAAAGACAAAGATGAATCTGCATTGCCTAAGCAAATCTCTGAAGCGATGACTAAGAAGGACGTGCAAGTCAAAGAAAGAAACAAGAGCAGGCGAAAGTCTAACAAAAAAATTCCAATACAATACTTAGATAAAGATCTATCAGAGTATAATTCAATTGTGGAAACGATGGATACGCTCAGTGCTAAATCGTTGCTCAAGTCAGCTATGCTAAGCTCTCAGCGTAAGAACGACATAATAAAGCAGAATAATATCAAGAATACTTCCATTAGATCACAGAGAGGAAGATGTGCCCTCAGGTATCATCAGATATATGCTTGGGCATTGATATGTGTGGTTTTCCTATTTATCGGTGCACCCCTCGGAAGTATTGTCAGAAAGGGTGGTTATGGCTATCCATTATTGATTGCGATCATATTTTTTATGGTATTTATTATCATCGATCTAATGGGAGATAAGCTGACCAGTTCAGGATCTATTAATCCTGTGATAGCAGGGTGGTTATCTATCATTGTATTAGCTCCGATCGCTGCTCTCATTACATATATGGCATTACGAGACGCTAATTTTTCTTTTATTTCTAACAAGATTAATCAATTAAGAGCTCGATTCTCTAAGGCTGATCCTCAATAGCTGAGAACTTTACAGACGGCACTTCTGTATCCTCTTTTATATCACTAACTGACCTACTTAGCAACTGAGCTTTAATGGTGTCCAAGGTATTTGATAATTGAGAAATCTTGTCAGAAATGATGATGTGTGGAGCTTCATCGAAAACCTTATCTACGATATTGATATCCAGTTTTTTGAGGGCTTCCATGAGTTGCCCCATGACTGAATAATCAAAGCTGATGACCGCTTGCAGCTCGTTGTATTTATTGATGATGGTTGCATCTCGGATGGCTAATATGGCTGCTTCTTTATAAGCTTGTATCAGTCCAGAAGTTCCAAGTTTAGTACCTCCGAAATATCTGACGACCACACAGCTTACATTCACCAGATTATGACTAATGATCTGATTATATATCGGTCGACCAGCGGTGCCGGATGGTTCTCCATCATCGCTATATCGGAATACATTCTTGTCCTTTAATTGATAGCCAAAGCAATGGTGTCTTGCTTTCAGATGTTGGCTCTTAATATTATCCATTGTCTGAGAGAAATCGTCATCTGTCAGCATCAGGTTAGCATAACCGATGAACTTAGATCCACGATCCTTATACTCTCCGATGCCAGAGTCCGATAGGGTGTAATATGCATCTTTGTCTTTTTCTTCCATGTTTCTTTATATGGATATGAATACGACCGCTATCAGTGCCATAGCCAGACCTAAGTAGTTAGCTGGAATAAGTTTTTCTTTGAAATAAATAATACCGATGATGCTGATAAATATAATGACACCTAAGTTATTAATAGGAAATAAGACTGAGCCCTGCCACCCAATCTTAAGCGCATATATCAGTAAGTAAATCGTAAAAAAATTAGGAATCCCAATAGCAATACCTGCAATAAGATCTTGCTTCTTGATACCCAGTTTTCGACTAATGATCATATAGATCAAACCCCAACAACCAGCTAAGAAAAACAGAGTGGTCACAAAGGCTAGTTGCGACTCATTGACTTTATTAGTCACCTCTACATAGAATAGTAGGACTTCGATTATTCCACTACCCATCAATACTAAAAATGGCCAATACCAATACTTCTTTACCTTTTCCATTACATCCATATCACTCTTGTCGGAAATATTAATTAGAACAATCGCGATCATGGATAATATGATGCCGACGATTTTGTAAACTGTCGCGGCTTCGTGATAGAATACTAGACCGACAATGACTGGAAATACAAGTGATAACTTCTGGAATATGCTGGTAACAATCATTCCTACCTTCTGTATGGTGTAGGCATTTACATTAAAGAAAACGATGAAAAGCATACTTAGAAGTAAGGCATAAGGAAACCAAGTTTCCTGCAAAATATCAGCGTGTATAGGGATCTTGCCTATCATGATCGACCCTAATACAAAACAACACATGTAGTTGCACACGATGGCATATAGGTTAGTCACACCGAAATCAGGTAGCTTCCTGAACAATATAGCTATCATGACATTACACAGTATGAGGATGACAATTAACAGTATGTTGGCTTTTAGTTATTAAGTGATTAAGTCGATTGCATTAAGGGAACCTCTATAAACCATAAATTCTCTTAAGATTTTAGCTATTGGCTATAGTGATAGCAATCCATTTTATAAAATCTTTGTTTTCTCTTATAAATTGAGACTTATTAAGTGAATGCAATCT
>Ga0209187_1001225_pt1 | contig 31938 bp, 20 predicted proteins | sample BantaG_FD_187430 | JGI IMG/M metagenome (GOLD analysis project Ga0209187, IMG submission 187430) | Marine algal microbial communities from Bantry Bay, Ireland - BantryBay_4 metaG (SPAdes) (version 2) | ecosystem: Host-associated > Algae > Red algae > Unclassified | place: Bantry Bay, Ireland...
ATATTTTTTCAATAATTTATCACAATGATCAAATCCAAAGCTCATATTAACGTACGTATTCTTATCTTTTTTCGCAGCATGGAGCGCACATATGACATGTGGTAGAGTCACAAATTCATCCTGATTAGTGATACTGTATATGTGAATGTTTATATTTTTTTTATTTTTATTATTTATCAGTTTCTCGATAAGCTGAAAGGCGACTACAGTTCCATGATTAGTTTCTGTTCCACTTTGTCCTTCAGTACAATCCCTCTTGTTGGATACAGATACATTGAAACCAATATCAGTAAATTTATTTTGCAAGATTGAGTATAATTTATCTCTATCAACGTAGGTATCTAATATAGCTACATTCAATGCATTCGAGATCTCATTTTCATGAAGCTGATTTATTATATCTTTTTTCTCTCCTGAATCTACTTTTTGTTTATATTCAGCGTTGTTTTTTATAAAAGTATCAGCCGCTTGTATTTCAATATTATCAAAAGAGAACTCTACATTTGCACCACTTTTGTGACCTAGTTTGCTACCTGCGACTCCTGATAATAATTTGCCTGATGGTAAACGTCTGTCTTTAAAAGTATAGATTTTAAGACAGGAGCAAATTCTATCAAATCCTTCGAGCAATTTCTCAGTTTCTTTGACTTCATCTATTGTTGCTGTATCATCAATTATTACGAATTTGTCAAATTTATCATTGTTTGTCGGGTCGGGTTTTTCTTCCTCCTTTTTTTCAGTTAGTTTAAATTTATTTAGAAGGTACATGACAATAGGTATGACAATTAAAAGTATAATAATGCATAGGATGATTAATATGGAATTGCTCATAGTTTTACGTGTTAATTTTCTTTACAGACTACTATAGATAGCCTTGTATTAGATTTGTTCCCTATTATGATGAAATTGTTACCCTAAATTAGAAAAATTTTTTATTTAATTTTCAATTGAGATTGTTCTTTGATAATGAAACTCATTTTAGGATTGTTGTGCGACAGGCAGTACATGAGTTATCTATCCTACGTCACTCATTTGCGCTGAGTGCTTAATACGCAAATTCTACCCAAATTCATTATATACTTCACACCCACTCCGATAACTCCAACCAAAGATTTTCTTTCTCGTCTATCGTGTGGTTAATTTCCCCAAGGCGCTGAGATAGAGAAGAAATTTTTTCACTGGATAAGTCTGGAATTAAGAATTTTTCTTCAACCGATTTTTTTTCTTTTTCGAGTGCTTCTATTTCGCCAGGGATATCCTTATATGCTTTCTTTTCAAAGTAGCTGAGCTTTCTGACTTCTTCATTGGATTCTGCTATTACGACTTCCTCAGAGGCTTTAGTGGTCTTAGTCTTGGAGGCTTTATCGGGCGTGTTAGATTTAGACTTCGTAGATGATTTATAGCTGGAGTAAGTACCATTATAATCTTTCACGTGTCCATCTCCCTCCATGATGAATAGGTGGTCTACGATCTTATCCATAAAGTATCTGTCGTGAGATACGATGATGGCGCATCCTGGAAACTGTATCAGGTAGTCCTCTAAGATATTGAGCGTGATGACATCGAGATCATTAGTGGGCTCATCGAGGATGAGAAAGTTAGGATTGGCCATTAAGACTCGGAGTAAGAGTAGTCTTCTGCGCTCACCGCCGCTGAGCTTAGATACATAGACTTGCTGCTGTGATCGCGGGAAGAGGAACCTTTCGAGAAGGGTCTCTGCTGTTAGTTTGAAACCTTTCTTTAAGGGGATGTACTCTGCTACATCTCTGATAACTTGTATAACGGTCTTATCTTCTGCCAGCTGTAGGCCTTCCTGATTATAGTGACCGAAGACGACAGTATCACCCAGTACTACTTTTCCATTGTCTGGTCTGACTTCCTTAGTCATAAGCTTCACGAAGCTTGTCTTACCAACTCCATTGACACCAGCAAGCCCTATTTTTTCTCCTTTCTTGAATTTATAAGAGAAGTCTTCTACTATTTTTAAATCACCATAGCTTTTGGTAACATGGTGTAGTTCTAAAATCTTAGATCCTAATCGTTGTGGTTCTATATTAATGGGTGATAGGATAGGGCTTGATTTCCTTTTCGCTTCTGCTTCTATCGCATCGAATGAATCGACTCTGGACTTAGCTTTAGTCCCTCTTGCCTTAGGCTGCCGCCTGATCCATTCTAATTCTTTTTTGTACAGCTGCTGGACCTTATCCATTTTAGCAGAATCATTTTCAACCCGCATGGCTTTCTTCTCTAAGTAGGCACTGTAGTTACCTCGGTACATATGCACTGTACCATCGTCGATCTCTAAAATCTCATTGCATACGCGCTCTAAGAAATACCGGTCGTGAGTCACCATGAATATGGCGAGTTGCTGTGATGCCAGATACTTTTCTAACCACTCGATCATATGGATGTCTAAGTGGTTAGTGGGCTCATCGAGAATGAGGAATTCTGGTTGCTCTAAGAGGATTTTGGCAAGAGCCAGTCGTTTTTTCTGCCCACCTGATAAAGTCTCTACCTTCTGATCTAATCTATGAAGATTAAGCTTACCAAGAATCTCCTTCAGTCTAGACTCTACATCCCATGCATTGAGTATTTCGACTTGCTGTAGGGCGGTTTGAATCTTATCTTGGTCGTTGCTGAGTAGTGCGAGCTCGTAATGTTTAATTGCCTTTATCTCTTCACTATCAGAATCCAGTGCAGCTTCTAGTACGGTGCTGTCAGCTCGAAAGAATGGATCTTGAGCTAAATACCCTACAGTGATGTCCTGATTGATTAGGATTCGTGCATGTTCTCCTTCAGGTGATTCTTCTCCAGCTATTATTTTAAGCAGTGTCGTCTTACCACTTCCATTTTTTGCAACCAGAGCGATCTTTTGCCCCTTGCTGATGATCAGATTCAGGTCTTGGAAAAGCATCTTCTCTCCGAATGACTTATTGACATGTTCTAGCGTGAGGTAATTCATATTTCTATTCTTATCAGCTACAAAAGTAAAAATGTGGACCCACTTATAACATACTAATGGGAATTAATATAAAAACAGGTCTTGTGTGTCAATTATGACTCCTTTTTAATGAGTTCAGCTTTGATATTGTCATCTACGCTTAACTTAATATTATAGGATCATCTCCAGACCTCTCTCGCTGGTTCACGATTCAGACTATCAAAGTAAACAGCTCTTCGCATAGCGCAGGCAGTGTTTTGGGATATTAGCTTTTTGGTCCTTGTTGTATTAGCTCACCACATGGAGCTTCTCTAAAATTATATAATGAACCTGTATATTTCTGTCATGACCACATAAAAAAAAGCGCTTCAAAATCTTGAAGCGCTTTTTAATTTCAGACGGCTGAATTTACTTTTTAATGATTTCTTTAACCATCGTTTGATCAGAATTAGTACTAATCATATCTCTTAGTACATAAAGCGTCTCCTCAATGTAAATATCTTTATGCAGACCTTTGATCCAGTCTTCATTTCTCGCTACTCTCGACTCATCTTCTGAAATGTACTCAAGGTCAGCTTCAATATTCTTAATCTTTAGATATTCTAAAGAATCACTCATCAAGTCTTTATACTTTTCTAATTCAACTTTCCTTTTTTTCATCAGGGCTGAGAAATCCTCCACGTTAAGAGGATACTCACTCATATCTTTTTCCCGCTTGATTCTGATTGCATTATCTTTGATCAAGTCAAATTGGGGATTAGCAGCTATTCTGGTTTCGCTACTTTTCTTTAACTCATCCATATTTTTTATATGATAGACATTCTGCGCGTAAGTGACGGGTTCTATCTCAGACCACTCCATGGCGTGCTCATACTCTTTTTCACCTGCTTCGATATGACTGAATCGATCTGGGAAGATGATATCTGGCACCACACCTTTCAGTTGGGTAGATCCTCCATTAACACGGAAGAATTTCTGCATGGTCAGCTTAATAGCTCCGAGTGGTTTATACTCACTTTTGCCACTGACTGCTCGATCTAAGTCGAAGAAGCGCTGTACAGTCCCTTTTCCAAATGTAGAAGTACTGCCGACGATCACAGCTCTATTATAATCTTGTAGTGCCGCCACGAGTATTTCAGAAGCAGACGCACTGTAAGAATTCACCATGACTACAAGTGGTCCGTCCCAAGTGATGCCAGCGTCCTTGTCGTTATACACAAATGGTCGCTTACCTCTTGGTTTTACTTGTACGATGGGACCTTCTTCTATAAATAAACCACTCATATTGACAACATCATTTAGCGATCCACCTCCATTATACCTTAGATCCAATACGATTCCACTGACATTTTGCGCTTTAAGTTTTTCCAGTTCTACTTTAATATCTTCTGCACAGCTATTACCACCCTTACGCTCGAATGAGGAATAGAATTTAGGAAGTTTGATGTAACCTACATTTTCCACTTCACCAGGAATATCCATGATAACTGATCTTGCGAATGACTCATCTATGATCACTTCATCTCTTTCTATACTAATAGTCGTAACAGAATTATCTTTCTTTTTTATTTTGAGAGAAACGACAGTTCCTTTCTTACCTCTGATGTGGACGACAGCGTCATCGACTCTCCACCCGAATAGATCTAATGGCTCACCACCTGCTTGTGTGACTTCCATGATTTTATCATCTACCTCCAGTTCTTTACCTTTCCATGCTGGCCCACCAGGAATAATATCGACTACTTTGATGTAGTCACCTCCGGGTGATAGTCTTGCTCCTATACCTTCAAGCTTACCTCCCATATTGATATCGAAGTCTTGCTTTTCCTTAGGATTGTAAAATTCTGAGTGAGGGTCGAATAAGTGAGCGAATGTATTCAGGTAGGACTCAAATCGGTCAGATCTTCTGAGCTTACCCATTCTTTCAAACCAGTCACCCCATCTCTCTGATACATCTTCTTTTGCCTTAGTATATATATCCTCTTGAGTTAATATTTTTTCGTCGCCATCATCTACACCGTCTACATCTTCAGTATTATCCTCCTCTTCGCCATCTTTGTTTTCGTTATCTTTTTGCGCTTTGATCAGATCTTCATTGTTTTCTTGCAATTCGTATACATCTGATATGTAGTCATAGATAATTGACTTTCTCCAATATTCTTTTAGTTCTGCATCATCTTTAGCTCTTTCTTTTTTATCTCCGTCTAATTGGATGGATGTCGTATAATCTATAGGTAAATCCTCTGCTATGATCTCGTTATAGTAGGTCTCTGCTTTCTGAAACCCTGCATCTAACTTGGTCATCGTCGCATCAAAAAAATCAAGGCTTCGTGCTTTTATCTGATCATCTATCAGTAACTCATATGATTGAAGAGCTGATACATCTTCTTGAGTCAAAAATCTTTTACCATGATCTATGTAGCCAAGAAATTCTGTAAATGATTCCTTGGAGAATTCATCATTTATCTGTTGAGGATTAAAGTGTACTTCATCTAGAATGCTGAAGAAAGTATGGAGGATCATGCTTTCTCTCTCAGCTTCGTCCACATGTGGATACGTCGTACCGATATAGAGTAATCCTATCGCAAAAAATATTAAGATGGAACTTCGTAGCTTCATATGGTCTGTGTCTTCAGATCTTAAATAAAAATTATGGTAAGTAAGATACCTATAAATATAAACGAAAAATCAATATAAAGTTTCAATTTCCTCTGACTCCTCCATAAGATTTAACCTTTGAATAACAAAAAAGAATCCCGTGACCAGCATTTTATCTGATTCACGGGATTCTTTGTATTCTATTTCAAATTTTCTTCGATTTATCGAGCGAAGGCAGTAGATCTTTTTTCTCGAATCACAGTGACTTTCACCTGTCCTGGATACTGCATCTCATCTTGAATCTTCTGGCTGATCATGAATGATAAGTCGTCCACATATTGATCACTGACCTTCTCGCTTTCTACAATCACACGCAGCTCTCTGCCTGCTTGCATAGCATAAGCTTTCTGGACACCGTCATAAGCCATAGCGAGTTCTTCAAGCTCTCCGATTCTTTTCAGATAGCTTTCTAATATCTCTCGTCTGGCACCAGGTCTGGCTCCTGAGATCGCATCACATGCTTGGACTATTGGGGAGATGATATTATTCATCTCTATCTCATCGTGATGGGCACCTACAGCATTCAGTATTACTTCGTGTTCTTTGTGCTTTTTTAGCATTTCCATGCCCAGTAGCGCATGTGGTAGCTCAGATTCTTCTTCTGCCACTTTACCTATGTCGTGCAGGAGTCCGGCTCTTTTAGCCATTTTAATTTGCTTATTACTTAGTCCTAATTCTGCACCCATGACCGCACATAGTGAGGCAGTCTCAATAGAATGCTTAAGTAGATTCTGTCCATAAGAAGATCTGAATCTCATACGACCTACCATCCTCACTAAGGCTGGATTTAATCCATGTATGTCCAGATCGATTACTGCACGTTCTCCGATGTCTTTGATCTGGTCTTCCAGTTGCTTCTTGACCTTAGCCACTGTCTCTTCAATCTTCGCTGGGTGTATACGTCCATCAGTAACCAGTCGCTTTAGTGCCAGTCTGCATATCTCTCTTCTGATCGGATCAAAGCTCGATATGACTATGGCTTCAGGCGTATCATCTACGACGATCTCTGCTCCTGTAGCTGCTTCTAAGGCTCTTATATTACGACCTTCTCTACCGATGATCTGTCCTTTGATATCATCAGATTCCAGATTGAATACTGATACGGTATTTTCGATTGTATATTCAGCACACATACGCTGTATGGTCTGTATGATGATTTTCTTAGCTTCTTTATTTGCGTTCTGTTTGGCTATGGCGACTGTCTCACGCTCTATGGCCATGACATCAGTCGCGGCTTTTGCCCTGACTGCCTCTAAGACTTGATCTTTAGCTTCTGCTTCAGTAAGATTAGATACTTTTTCAAGTTCTTTGATGATCTTTTCATTAGCAGAGCCCAGTTCGTCTTTCTTCTTGGCGACGATCTTAAGCTGCTTATCTAGATTTTCTCTGATTGCATTTACCTCAGATTCTCGGTGTTCTATGCTTTCTATTTCTGCTTTGAACGAATTTTGCTTTTGCTTCAGGTCTTTTTCCAGCTGGATGGCTGTCATTTCTCTTTCTTTAATCTGTACTTTCTGTTCAGACTTATAAGATTCGTAATCAGATTTAAGCTTAGCGAATTTGTCCTTTGCTTCTGAGATTTTCTTTTGCTTGATACTCTCATTTTTACTCTCGGCCTTACCTACTATCTTGTCTGCTTTGACAGAGGCTTCATCGATAACTCTCTTTGCTGAGATTCTGGCTTCTTCAAGTGTCAAGTCTGCTTTCTTATTGACTTCTTGTATTCGAGCGTCATTAGACTTACCCATCACGGCTTTGCTACCAAATACGGCAACAATGGCTCCGACGACTAAACCTATAACTGCAGATATTATATCCATAATATGTGTTACTATTTATACGGTTAAAAAAATGGCCCAATTCTTTATTCAGGCTATATGAATGGATCGTCCGTACTAAAGTCTCTATGATATGGCGTCAGATAGCATCGCATCAATATGATCTAATGTCTCAGATAATTGAGAAGGATCAGATGACGGTTTGCCTGTTTTAGAAAGATCGTGTGCGTAAGTGAGGAGTGTCATTGTCACTGCATCGAGCTGGTCTATACTTTCGTATTCCGTTTTGTAGAATTGAATTTTACCATTAATTTCTTTTTCAATGGTTCTTAAAGCTGATTCGTCTTCTGCGTCTATGGTAATAGGATACGTCCTATTAGCAATTTTCATATTTATCTTAATGACGCTCTTCGAATCCATCAATTCTGCAATAGTTCTAAGCAGTTATCAATCTCAGATATGTAATGTTTTAATTCTATTTTGACCTCTGTAACACTCTCTTCACGCTCTGAATCATTCCGTAACTTTTCTTCCGCTGTTTTATGAGTCATTTTTACTTGCTCAATCAGCTCCTTTAGTCGGATTTTTTCTTTATTCAGTTCAGCATTTTCAAATAATAGCCTTTGATTTGCATCTTTCAGCTCATGGAAAGACTTAACTAACTTCATTAGCCTTTCTTCTATGGATCTGATTCGATTGAACAAATCTGACATTATGCCAAATATACGTATAAAACCGTGCCTAAGTATGCTATTTCGGTTTAGTTCAGTGGTTTTAGTCTTTTCTAACTTGAATTATCTATAGAATGGGGATTATTAACTTTTAAATAGAGTAATTGGAGATGGGCAACTGGTTCAGAGTCATCACATACATTCTTCATACTGCACTTGATTCTGAATCATTACATTGTACAAGTTAATACCATATGAAATTACCTACAAGCTTATAAATCCCTGCCGAAATCACCAATAGCTGCGCAAGACCATCTCAGAAATAAATGAGGAGAAAATCTTTATGTTTTTACCTGACTTCTGCTTGACCTTCTGACTTTAGTAATGAAATCATCTTATTCATGACCTTATCAATGTCTTTATCTTTAAGCGTTTTACTGTCATCTTCGAATATGATGCTGATGGCATAGGATTTTTTCCCCTTACCTAATTGCTCATCATTTTTATAGATGTCAAATAGGCCCACTTCTTTGATCAGTTTTTTATCCGCCTTTTTTACGATAGACTCTATGTCTTTGAATGATTTAGATTCATCGATGACGAGAGCCAAGTCTCTTCGTACAGTCGGGTATTTATTGATTGATTTAATTTTGGTTTTAGACTGGCTGGCCAGCGTATGCAGCATATCAGCAGTAAATTCTGCATAGAATACTTGATCTGAAATTCCCATATCAGAGGCTAACTTTTGACTGACCTTACCAAAACTTACAATATGATCTTTACCTCGCGCATATGATATCCCATATGAGAATCTTGTGTCGCTGAGTTCTTGTGTTTTATAAGATTTGGCTCCTGCTTTGATCAGCAGTTCATCTACGATTCTTCTGATGGCATAGAAGTCACTTTCTTTATTCTCATGATTCCAGTTTTGATTCTCTATCGCACCAGTAGTGATCAGGATGAGTTTATTGGTCTCAGTTATTTCTTCACCTGATTGAATATAGTCTCTGCCTATTTCAAAGTATTTGAGATTCTTATTTTGCCTGTTTTGATTGTACTCTATGACCTGAAGTGCAGGAAGCATCATCTCAGGTCTCATGACATCTAAGTGAATATTAGATGTATTATTGATGTAGACCAGTTGATCAGTATACTCAGGCAGATAGTCTGCATAGAGACCGGACTGAATCAGTGATAGATTCATCATCTCATGATATCCTTTACCAGTGAGTAGTGTGGCTAAGCTGTCCATGACTTGGAAAGAAGTCGGATGCTTCGCATAGGTCAGAGAAGTCTTCAGGACTTTTGAGACTGGGATATTATTGAAGCCATAGACGCGCAATATTTCTTCTATGACATCAGCTTCTCTGGTGACATCTGCTTTATTAGTTGGGATTTTTACAGTGAATGACTCATCATTAGTCGCTTCGATCTCTATATCAAGGGCATCGAGGATATTAGAAATATCTTCTTTTGACATATCGATACCGATCAGCTTATTGAGCTTCTCATATTTCACATTAATCTTGACTGGTAAGATCTCCTTAGGATAGACATCGATAATTTCTGAGCTGATTTTAGCATTAGCATATTCCTTCATGAGGAGTGCTGCTCGCTTCAGTGCGAATATGGTCTGATTAGGATCTGTTCCTTTTTCAAATCTCATCGCTGCATCCGTCCGTAAGAGGTGCTTAGTACTGGTGACTCTTATCTGCTTTGCATTAAAGTGAGCAGCTTCTAAGAATATATTTTTAGTCTGATCCACCACGCCGCTTTCTAATCCTCCGAATACGCCAGCGATACACATGCCTTCGCTGAGGCCATTGCATATCATTAAGTCATTCGCCCTCAGCTCTCTCTCCTTCTCATCAAGTGACTTAAAGATCGTTCCTTCTGGTAGACACTTCGCGATGACTTTATTTCCTTTGATCTGATCGAGATCATAGGCATGGAGTGGCTGACCAGTCTCATGTAGCACGTAGTTAGTGATGTCTACTATATTATTGATAGGTCTGACGCCTATGGCTTGGAGCCTTTGGATCAGCCAGTCTGGCGAATCGCCTACTTTAATCTCGCTTAGTGCGACTCCTGAAAATCTCGGGCAGCCATCTTGATCTTCTATTTCTACTGTGATGTGATTATGGATATTGGTATCCACACTGAAGTTATATACATCTGGCATTCTGATTTTACTTGATTCTACATCATGCACTTTGAAGTAAGCGAGTAAGTCTTTCACGACGCCTATGTGTGATGTAGCATCCGACCTATTTGGCGTCAGCCCTATGTCATATATGATATCATCCTTTAGATCGAGCTGTTTCTTTGCTGGCGTCCCTGGCTCAGCATCTTCGCTGAGCACCATGATGCCATCATGATCGGTGCCAAGGCCTAATTCATCTTCAGCACAGATCATGCCTTCTGATGCTTCACCTCTGATTTTCCCTTTTTTAATTTTAAATGGATCACCGTCAGAAGGGTAGAGCATACAGCCTACCGTGGCGACAAGTACTTTCTGCCCTGCTGCTACATTAGGTGCACCACATACGATCTGTACGGGCTCTTCTCCTCCCAGATCGACCTTAGTTAATGATAGTCTGTCTGCATTAGGATGCTTACCACATTCGATGACATGGCCTACGACGACTCCTTCTAATCCTCCGCGGACCCCTTCCAGCTTCTCCATACCTTCTACCTCTAATCCTAAGTCTGTCAGTATCTCAGATAGTTTCTCAGGATCTACTGAAATATCTATGTAGTCCTTTAACCAGTTCAACGAAATCTTCATGATCTAAATTTAAGACCGCAAAGATAGGGTTTGAAGACTGAGTTTTAATAGATATAAGATATAAGTTGAGTACTGAGAATAATAGATATGAGATATAAGCTCTAAGACTCTGAGCGAAAAGTGGTCAAATTTAGAATGTTTGGTTATTGTGAAGTATTTGATTAAAGTAGAAGTTTTTGTGCTTGTATAGCAATCAATTCTTTTTGTGACCCATAATCCATCACAATCTGGGATATTTATGAAGCAATTCTCTCAGTCTATGGCGTTTATTGACAGTATCCTATCTCAGTGTCAAATGCGTAAAATTCAAGGCACTCAGCAAACACACGAATGATTAATAAGGCAATGTTATGACTTACTTTATGTGTTGCTTTGCTCTCTGCTGTTTATTAATGAAATGTGCAGTTAATCTAAAAGAAAATAATCCAAGTGGATAAAGTAGATCTATCCTATTATTCAAAAAGATGTATCATCGAAACAATGAAAGCAATGATGATAAAATAGGTCACGAATCTATTTGTATCTTTAATGTTGGCATGTTCAGTAGTAGTAAATAAATTCAGAATTAAGAGAACTGTTGGTCAAGCTGATATGACTTTAGCACTTTTAGGTCAGAATCTGATCAAATACTTGGGTATAATTTAATTCTGTCAAATACCTTTTAGGTTGCTTTTTATCTGGATTAGATTCGTTACCCCGTTTATTGCCAAAAAACCCTAAAAGCGAGGTAAAAATTCAGTGTAAACGTGATCAAATCAAATTCAAGACTGTCACTTAATAGACTAAACTTCCCATATGAATAAGGTCTTATTTGTAAAAATCTCTTTAGAATCGTAAAGGGATTTTTAGAAGTGGCGGCTGCCTGCCAGGTACCCGGAGGGGATTAGCTGGCATAGCATTTTTGCTTACTTTTTTTGCAATTGAAAAAAGTAAGGCCCGCACGGCGAGTGCAAGTAAGCTTTGCATCTATAGAAAATGTATTTATGCTTTACTTCTGAATACCCCTTTTATAGTGGGTTTGTACATATCCTAACTTTTAATTGCTGGAATCAATATACCCAGAAAATCTTAGTCAAACTTCCTTTTCCCAAAGTTGAAAATACTCCTGGCGAATAATGCAAACAACATAAACACACTTCCACATAAACGGTAAGCTCATATCATCTGCGAACTCTCCACCTATATATCGCAACATTATCAAGCTTGGAAAAAGCGATTATCACTGGGACACTCATATCTATCTCTGGAAGAGCTGCCTTGTGTCTGATGTCCCTGATATGCTCTAAAGCAATCACTGGCTCTTTGCTAAAACGCTCTACTAACTCCTTGGGTGGACTCCATCCTGTTAAGTAAGACAATATCTATTTTCTGAAAATTGCTTAACAAGCTCTGAAAAACAGGCGATACTATTGTTACTCTCTATTGATATTCATGTAGGAACTTTACTTACTAACTAAGGTTTTTGTATACGTTGAATTAACTATAAAACCACTATTTCCTATAGTGAATGTCATAGAATGACTCATAATTTTTAGTGGTCTTCTGCTTCATGATCTCTCTATAATTATTCGTCGTGACAGAGAATACATCGTATTGGTATTTATCTGGATCAAGGTGATCTTTTAAATTTCGACCTGAAATATCTAAGAAATCTTGAGCTTTTGCTTTATTTTCAAAACTTCTGATGAGGATGATCTGAGACTTTTTCTCTGGGTTGAGATAGATATTAGACATCCTTAGTTTAGCCAGTTTATGAAATTTCTGATTATAACCAGAGACACCGACTTTTGCTTGCTTCATTTCTTCAGAATCTAAATCATAGAGCACGACGATGATGTAGTGCAGTTTGTCATCTTGTATTTTAAAATTAGCTAGTTTTTCTTGATTTAACTCTTTGTTGAATGCTTCTTCGTCTCCTTTTAAGAATCTTAAGATTTCATTGGCTCTGGTGGTCTCAGGCGTATTGGGATGTCTGGCGATGAAGTCTTTTAGTCCTGTGATGTAGAATGGCTTACCTTCCACGGCACCTTTACTCATGACCGATAATAAGTCAAACTTAGTGGCATATTCATTATCCTTACCAAACATTTTTTCTGCCTCTTTAGCCCTATCTATAGTCGTCTGATAATCTCCACTTTCAAAATTTACATAAGTAATATCGTAATAGTCTAATAATTTCTTTTGGTCTGTCTCCATCTCCTCTGCATATGCAGGATTGACCAGTGCCTTTGCAAAGTCTGATTCTGGAAATTCTGATTTAATTAAGTTCAGATAGACGTTTGCACCTGCTTCATTCCCTAATTCTTGATTGTTTAGGTATAGATAATAATAGACATTCAACAATTGATCTGAATCTGGATATCTTTCTATGAATTCTACTAACCTCTCATTTGACTTACCATAATTACCTATGTTATTCCTGAGGTCAGTACCTAAAGAGAATAAAGCCATCTGTAGTTTTTCATTAGCGACTCTTTTCTGACTAGCTGTTGTCGGGACCTCTCTTAGCATCTCATCTATGGCTTTTTGTCGTTCGCCATCTACTTCTTCTTCCGCTATCTCCTCCAGATTTTCCTCCGCGATGTAGTCACCGACGACGGAGCTTCTCCTCCAGTTATCTGAGATAGGTCGTGATCCCCATTTTCTTTGAAAATCAAACTTTCCTTTTTGTAATATCAGAGGATTATATGCGAAGAAAGTACTATTTAATTGATTCCCTTGGATTGCTCTTGGCGCCTTAGTCTGTGGTGGTTCAGGACTTTCGGTCTCTAAAATATCGGATGCTTCTTTCTGAGACTCATATCGTGCATCTGCCCAGCCCTCTAAGGCAGCTTGATCCATCATGCCCAGCTTCAGTAGTGAGTCTTGTAGTGCCACGATCTCAGCATTCTGAGCTATAGAGCTAAGGTTATCATTTAGTCTTTTCACATCTGCATATCGCTCATCTCTTTCTGGCATCACCTGTAGCGTACTATCATAATATACTTTAGCATTTATGAAGTCATCTGAACTGAAGAATAATCCTGCTAATCTATAATACGATTCGGCTTGTCGAGCAGTATTACCACCGCCATAGGTGGCAGCTTCTTTGAAATCTGCTAATGCACCTTCTTGGTCACCAGAAGCGAGTTTTAATTCAGCCTTAGTATAGTATACTTGATCTAGATAATCGATGTTTTTTACATCTTTCGCCATCTTATTCAGTTTCTTCTGGACATTGTCCATAGAGGCGACTCCAGAAGTCCACGATGTTCTGATCATGGCTAATTCAGAGTTGAATTTCATTTCATAGTCTCTACTCAGATCCTTAGCTCTTTTGAATGCATCGCTCGCAGCTGCATACTGACCTCGCTTCTCCAATAGCTGTGCTAAGATGAATGCATATCTGGCTTTTTCTTTTTTCTTTTTAGCGCGATCCATAGCTCTTTCCAGCTCAGGGACAGCCTGCTCATATCTTTCCTGAGAGAGATATAGGTGAGCGTTAGCGGCAGGGAGGCGCTTGGCTAAGTCCTTTGATATCTCTGTATTTTCATTAAGCGTATTTAAGATGTATTCTGCCAGATAGAAGTTTTGTCTTTCTATATAGGTCAGGCCTAACCAGTATAGCCCCTCTGCATAAGCTGGTCTATGCTTCATGAATCCAGCCTTCCCTAAGTTATCTCTAGATTTTGTTTTATTTTTATTATTACTGCTTTCAGACTCTAGTGCTTCATTCTCTGCTGCTTCTTGCGCTGCGATAGCCGCTTCTTCTTCTCTTTCTTTTTCCTGTGCTTCCTGTTCTTTCTTTGCTTCTGCTTGAGTGGTTATATCTGTTGCTTTATCATCATATGATGCTTCCAGCTTGTCACTTTCTTCTTTGAAGTCATCCAGTTTTTTAGCATTTGCAGTAGTTGTCTGTTCTTCTTGTTCTGTATTTCTCTCTTTCAGTGCTACCAGAGCGGCCTCTTTCGCTTCTATCTGCTGTCTGATCTGATCAGATGCATTGACGACGGCGACTTGTTTAGTAGAGGCCTGTCCTTCAGTTTTTGGTTGTTTTTTTCTTTTTTCTGACCGAGACCTTTGTTTTGCTGCTTTTTCTCTTTCCTTCAGTTTTCTATCTTTCTCTGATTCTCTTTCTTTCTTGGAGACTTTGGTTAGGTCTGACTTCAAGTCTTTTATCTCATTTCTAAGTTTTTCTTCAGATTTTTTATTGTCGGATTTTAGCTTGGCAGTTTTTTCCTTGATGTTTTTCCTTAATTCATTGTAATCTTTTTTGCGATCGGCTATGAATTTTCTCTTTTCTTCTTTTACATCTCTGACCTTACTTTTAACTTTAGATTGTACTTCTTTTATTTTTTCTTTGATCTTATTGTCTTCTTCTCTTTCTTCTTCAGCTTTTTTACGTGCTATGTCTCTCGTTTTCTTTTCTTCTTTCGCTCGTTTCTTTCGATCTGCCCTTGGATCTTCTTTACCCGTATTGAATACTTTAGAATCAGGATCTGCTGGATTGAAGTTCTCTTGAAAATATTTTAGCGTTTCTTCTGCTGATTCGTAATCTTGCTTTAAGTACTGGGACTTTCCCATCATCACATAGCAGTCATCTATCCACTTACTGCCAGGATGAAGATTAGCTACAGTCGCTACTTTCTCAATGGCTTTATCTAGATTTGCTGATTCTGTCTCTGGGTTATCTATCCTGATTGCGGGGAATACTGGTAATAGTTTGGTAAAATTCTCAGGATAAGAGCCTTCTAATGAAGCATAACTCTCCTCATATATGACATCAGCATTGTAGTATCCATTGAATCTGGACGTTATGTCATGATATTGCTTACCCATCCAGCCCATTTCACCTTTTTTCTTGGTGGTCTTACAAGCCTGAAAGACTGATGAAAGGAGAATGATAACGACTAAAGAAATATACCTGTTCAAATTCAACTATAGTTTGATGTGATGGATATGAGCAATATTTATAGTTAGAAATGCATTAGTTTTGCAATTCTACTATCTATAACACTACAATTAAACATAAATCGTGCAAATATATTTTTGATGCGATTATATATTATGACGATTGATGACTGTAAAAATGCAAGACATTGGCTTCGATAAACTCATCTGATTCAAAAAAGCCGCTTTCTGAACGACTTAAGGATCGATACAGATTAGTCGTCCTGAATGATGAAACCTTCGAAGAAGTGTCTTCATCTATCCTGACTTTGGGAAATATATATGCTATAATTAGTTCTTTTGTCGTAATTTTGGGGCTTTTTATTATTCTATTTATCATATTCACCCCTGTCAAAAAGTTGATTCCAGGGTACGCTGACTTCGAATCTAATCCTAAATTCATTCAATTGTCGAGAGATTTAGATCAGATTCAAGACTCTTTAAGAATGCAGCAGGTCTATATTCAGGGTATTAAAAACTTGTTGACCTCTGATGGGACCCAGATAGATTATCAAAACACTGCTGATGGCAGAGCAGGGGCTCAAGATAATCAGCAAGTTAAGTCTCATCGTGAAGGTGACTCTAATAATCAGAAGATTAATAATAAGAGGACTACAATGAGTCAAATGAATCTGCAGGCACCGCTTACAGGGATCATAAGTTCTGATTTTAATCCTGAATCTAAGCACCTGGGCATCGATATTCTGGCACCGAAAGGATCTGCAATAAAAGCCATACAAAATGGACATGTGATCGTATCTGGGTGGAATCTGGAGACGGGCCATACTTTAGGGATACAGCATGCTGATAACGTTATCTCCTTCTACAAGCATAATCTAAAGAACTTAAAGTCTGAAGGAGAATATGTAAAAGTAGGTGAAGCAATAGCGATTATTGGCAATAGTGGAACATTATCAGATGGTCCACATTTGCATTTTGAGCTATGGCATGATGGTAATCCATTGAACCCAATAGACTATGTAAATTTTAAATAACATATGATAAGTCTATGACTTAGGTAATTATAACACTTGAGGGTGTGATAACTTATCTAATTCTTTGACAGTCATTTCACTATAAATTTTTTAAACATATGAATCACGAACTAAAAGAGCTAAAAGATGAGGCAGGTAAACTACTTAGTCCAGTTTTAGACACTAACACTAAAAATTACCTCATCGATATAGATGGGACGATCTGCGATGATGTGCCTAATGAGGAGCCAGAAAGAATGGTGACTTGCTCTCATTATCCAGATGCATTAGAAGTCCTCAATCAGTGGTATGATGAAGGTCACATCATCACGTTTTTCACTTCTCGGACTGAAGAACACAGGACGATCACTGAAAAATGGCTTAAGGAGCATGATTTTAAATATCATGGTCTATTAATGGGCAAGCCAAGAGGTGGTAACTATCATTGGATTGATAATCACATGGTAAAAGCAACCAGATTCAAAGGTAAATTCACTGATTTAGTGAAGAAAATGAAAGAAATAGAGGTATTTGATCATTGATCTATTATTGATAATATCTGAATACTGATTACATATTAGACTGATTGGTCAAATATGTTTCTCAAAGCTTTATTAATGGTAGGGTATTTAAATCGATATCCTACCTTTTCTATCCTCTCAGAAGAAACACTTGTGCTATTCAAGATGGTAGAAGACATTTCCCCAAGGGCTAGTTTCAAAACAAATGCAGGAGCTGGAATCTTTATAGCAAATTTTCCTCTTTCTTCAATCATAGCCTCTATAATCTCCTTATTCGTAGATGGTTGAGGTGCGACGGCATTGTACAGGCCTGCTGGTAGTTTTCCTATCACAAGGTCTTTCATGATATAACAAATATCGTCTATGTGTATCCAGCTATAGACCATACTTCCATCTCCGAAATAGACACCTTGACATGCCAGTTTTAGTGGTTTAAGCATTTCCTTCAGAGCACCTCCTTTAGTAGATAGTACGACCCCGATTCTTACAATAGAGATATCTTTGACAACGGTTGATAATGATTCGTGAGCATCTTCCCACACTTTACAGACTTCTACCATGAAATCTTGGTCTGACGAAGTCTCTGATTCTTTCATCATTACCTCTTCTGCATCACCATATATGCCGACAGCTGAGGCACCTACATACATTGGTTTATTCTGAACCATACTCACCATTTTTTTGATCAATCTGGTACTATTGACTCTGCTGTCTATGATGATTTTTTTACGATCAGATGACCAGCGTTTATCGGCTATACCTGCACCTGTTAGGTTGATGATCGCATCACAATCAAAAGCCTTCGAATCGGCGGTTTGGGACTGAAGATCCCATTGATGATAGCTTATGTTCTCAATCTTTGATTTTTTCTGTGATCTGGTTAATATTTTGACTTGATGTCCTTCCTTTACTAAAATATCAGTGAGCCTCGTTCCAATAAGTCCTGTACCTCCGGCGATCAATATGGTTTTCATTTTAACTTATGATTTTATGAATTCGAAACAAGGAAGATTAGTTTTTGTTTTCGTTATGGGTTTTATTAGAGTTGGTTATTTCATATCTTGTAGATATGTATAATAAGTTACTCATTTTCACCGTGTTTATTGCTTTTGTGGCTTGTCGTACTGACTCTCCACAGATCATCAATCAAGATCATACCATCAATGTCAGATTAGAAAAAGATCCTCAGAGGATCAGCCCCATGTTTGCAGGCAGGTCTGCGCATGCAAGGGAGGTCTTTCCTTACATGTTCTTGCAGCTATTGGAGTTTGACCCAGTGACCTTGCAGTTATCGCCGATTCTAGCAAAGTCGATTCCAGTTGAGGAAAAAATAGACTCTGGCAGATTTGATCGTGGTGTGCAGTATACATTTGAGATACTAGAAGATGCTGTCTGGATGGACGGGACACCGATTACTGCAAGAGATTATATTTTTACGCTCAAAGCCGTTAAGCATCCTGCTGTCAATGCTACGTCTTGGAAAAATATTTTAGAAGATATTGTCGATGTAAAAGTAGACCCTGATAATCAAAAGAAATTTACTGTCATATTTAGAATTGACAATGCGCTGGCAGTAGAAACTGCTGGGTCATTTGAGATTTATCCAGCTCATATTTATGATCCTGAAAATGCCCTGGATATGGTCCAGCTTATAGATTATTTAGATACTGTAGCCATGGAGAATGTCATCGAAGAACCAGTATTTCAGAATTTTGCAAAGCAATTTAACAATGCACTATTTCAGCAAGATGCATTAGAGGGTGCAGGACCATACAGATTAAAAGCTTGGGAGACAGACCAATATTTGAGTCTGGTCAGAAAGGATAACTGGTGGGGCAATAACTATCCGGAGAGAACTTTCTTACAAGCGATACCAAGAGAAATAGTATTTCACTTTATAAAAGATGAGACGACAGCCATCACACAATTAAAGTCGGGTGCTATAGACTTGATGACAGTCTCTAGTGGCACCAGCTTTAAGCAGCTGCAAGAAGAGGATGCCGAAATTCTACAATTCAGCACACCTCAGGTCTCCAGATTCTTCTACATAGCTATGAATAATAGGTCGCCCATATTAGGTGATCCTAATGTTCGTAAAGCAATGGCACATCTGATGGATGTAGATAACTTTATAGAAGTTTTCGAAGAAGGATTTGGTCAAAGGACTACTGGGACGATACTTCCTTTTGATGATCATTATGCAGCCAGTTTAACTCCTTTAGCATACGATACTGAGGCAGCACTAAGTCTACTGGCTGATTCTGGCTGGAAGGATAGCGATGATGATGGCATATTAGATAAGCAAATACTGGGTATTAAAACTGATATGAAACTGAGAATACATATTTCAGGTAGCCCACTAGGTCAGAGATTAGCTCTCATACTAAAAGAGAATGCTAAGCCAATAGGGATAGAGATAGATGTCATACAGAAAGAATACAGGAATATAGTAAGAGAAAATATTTATACAGGTGATTATGACATGACTCCATTAGCTCTGCAGGTATCTCTGACTGATTATGATCCTTATAACCGATGGCACTCTGATAATGCTGCGCTAGGTAAAGATAATGTCACAGGCTATATGAATGAAGCAGTAGATGAAGCCATAGAAATGCTGGAATCGGAGGGAGATCCTGCAAAAAGAAAAGAATTATACATGACGATCCAGAATGAGATGTACGAAGACCAGCCAGCCATATTTTTATACTCAGCTCTGACTAAGCTGGCAGCTCGTAAGGAGTTAGATCCAGAATTCAGTGTGAAGAGACCTGGCTATTTCCTGCAGAGAGCCACGATCACTACTAAAGAAGTAGCGGTTCAATAGTATGCTCAGGTACGTCATTATCAGACTTTTATTAATGGTGCCTACCTTGTTTATCATTTGCATATTGAGCTTTTTCCTATATCAGTTCTCAGGGAGTGATTCTGTAGATAGCTTACTTATTGTCAGAGGACTTAGAGGCTCTGATGAGCAGAGCATCGATTACAGAAAAGAATATACCGCTGTCTCTCAGGAGCTGGGGACTCAGGAAGCCTTATTCTATTTCAATATGATGCCTCATTATTATCCTGATACGCTTCACCGGATCTCAATCCCGAGTGATAGGCACTTAGCTAAATCTCTTTTAGAAGAATATCGTGATTGGCATCTGATTCAGTCATATATGCTACAACTTAGATCATTCAGTCAGACGGTCCAAGCGCTCAAGCTTAACACTATAACAGATGCCTACTCCAGAGTCGTATCTAAGTCAAGCTTCATATCCATCAATAGAAATGTAGAAGCTGCGATAACTGAATATCCTAAAGTAGTAAAAGCACATCGAAATCTGGTGGAAGCCCAGCGAAGACTCTACGAGGAAGAGAGTTTCAGTTTTTTCTATCCGAGTATTAATTTTCATGGGACTCATAATCAATTTCATCGCTGGTTTGTAAAGTTAGTTTCTTTTGATTTTGGCCAATCACTTATAGACGGTAGACCGATCACGACTAAGATCTGGAAAGCCATGAGCTGGTCCTTATGTCTTGGGCTTATTGCTGTTATACTGAGTACGCTGATTGCGATTCCCTTTGGATTTTATGCAGCATTTTACCATCAGGGTATTTTTGATCGCTTCGGCTTTCTTATCCTGTATATGATTTTTTCAATTCCATTATTTTGGATGGCGACGATGTTCATCGTTTTTTTTACTTCTGATGATTTCGGATCATGGACAAATATATTTCCTTCTGTAGGAACATTTTTTACAGGTAAGACACAAGGGACTTTAGGTCAGATATGGTATAACATAGATAAGTTAATACTTCCTATATTTTGCTTGGTGATCCATTCATTAGCCTATATGGGAAGGCAGATGCGCTCCTCAGTCCTCAATGAAAAAAATCAGCCTTACTATAAGACTGCAGTCGCTAAGGGAATATCTCATCGAGAAGCGATGAGAAAGCATGTCTTAGCTAATTCTTTACTGCCTATATTCACTATAGTCATATCGAGGATACCTAGCGCCATTGCAGGTTCATTAGTCATCGAAGTGTTATTTAATATTCCTGGTATGGGAAGACTGCTGTTCAGCTCTATCCATACTGATGATTGGAATACCATTTCTGCTATCTTAATTTTGATCTCACTCGTGACAATGATTATTTATTTAATCGGCGATATAGCATATAGGAAAATAGATCCTCGAATCAAATATGACCTATCATGATATCCGCATTCAAGATCATAACAAGGACTAAGTCAGGTGTCTTATCATTATATGTTATTGGTGGCTTTATTTTAATGGCCTTATTTGCAGATCTCATCGCTAATGATAGACCGATCATAGCAAAATCAGCAGATGGAATAACCATGCCGATCTTTTCTGGAGCAGATAGTAAATCTTATGAATGGAGCATGCAGCCTATCATAAGATATAAATCATCTTCTATCGGATCTAAAGTCAGTCCTTACCAGTCGCCAGCCATTTCAGATAAGAAGAATAAGAACTATCATCTACTGGGCACAGATCATATAGGAAGAGATGTCGCTGCTGGCATCGTATCAGGTAGTAGATGGGCATTGCTGATAGGTGTTTTATCTATTTTATTTGCATTGCTGATAGGTATTTCGCTAGGGACGTTATCTGGATATTATGGAGATAAGGGTATACGTGTCAGTTGGATTATGCTGGCAGCATGGATATTTATGCTTGTTATTATGTTGTTTTATATCCGTTACTCTGGATTGAACACCTCTACTGCTTTTCTTGTCGGGGCTATTGGCTGCATATTATCTTATTGGGCCATGTGCATAAAGGCCAGTGAGATGCTAAGTTCATCAGGATACTTAAAGCGCACCTTGATTAGCCTTCCTATGGACTTAATCGTACAGCGGCTTCATGAGCTATGGAAGGCAGTCCCCGTCCTATTTATCCTTCTTTCGATTTTAGCTCTTGTGACTAATCCCGATGTCTGGACTCTTATATTCACAATAGGAATTTTAAGCTGGCCGCCTATCTCAAGGCTGGTCAGAGCCGAACTACTAAAAGTCAGAGAGATGAATTATATCAAGGCTGCTAAGATTGGAGGACTCTCACAGCTACATATTATATGCAAGCATGCACTACCTAATGCCATCGCACCACTATTTGTTTTAGTGTCATTTGGTATTTCTGGAGCTATCGTGGTGGAGGCTACTTTGTCATTTTTAGGCATTGGGATCAGCCCAGATAATGTCACTTGGGGTAGTCTGATGGGATCTGCAAGGACTAACTATAGAGCTTGGTGGCTGGCAGTTTTTCCTGGAATCTGCATATTCTTATTGGTGCTTTCATTCAATACCATAGGCGAGAGACTGAGGGAACACTACGAAAAATACTAATCAGCTTATATCTTTAAATCAGTATTTAGATCTCTTTTTTCTCTTTTTACTCATGAGTCTGGACTTACCTCTTTTAGTAGATAGCTCCCCTTTTTTGTTGGTTTTGACCTGATACTTTTGGCTCACAGGACAGCCATATCCTGCCTTACAAGAGCTGAAAGTAGTAGATATTGTGGCCAGAGCTAATGAAATCAGGACAGCAAAAGTCCATTTTTTCAGTAAATGCGAGCTTTTCATAACTTAAAAAAAGTCATTTTATGCCTAAAAAGCATGATCCACGCTTTTTTTTGCTTCAAAGACTGGAATATGACAACAAAATCTTTGAATACCTTTTCTTTATAATATACTTTTGCCCTGAATACTATTAGTTTATAAATTAAATAAATTTAAATATTATGACAAAAGGCGATTTAATCGAATCAGTAGCAACATCTGGTGAGTTAACAAAGGCACAAGCCACTGAAGCCGTTAATACAGTTTTTGGCAGCATAGAATCATGCCTTAAAAGCGGTGAGAAATTAACTATGCCAGGCTTCGGTACTTTTTCTATTAACCGTAGAGCAGCTAGAGATGGAAGAAACCCAGCAACGGGCGAGACTATCAAAATAAAAGCTAAAAACGTAGTGAAGTTCAAAACGGGTAAAGGCTTAGATGAAGCTGTCAACAATAAGAAGAAATAATAATTCAATTATTATTACGATTTAAATGAAGAGGTTGGCTGTTTGTCAACCTCTTTTTTTATTTTTACAATCCTACCAAGAATTAAATAACGTATCCCATGTGGATACAGCACAATCAATTAAATATATGGCTGATATCGCTAATTTAAAAGCTATCGCTTCTCAAGTAAGGCGAGATATTTTAAGGCAGACTCATGCTTGTCAGAGTGGTCACCCTGGTGGATCTCTAGGATGTACAGACTTCTTAGTTGCATTATACTTCGAGATCATGAAGCATGATACTTCATTTAATATGAAGGGAGAAAATGAAGATATGTTCTTCCTCTCTAATGGACACATATCACCTGTATGGTATAGCGTACTGGCTAGGGCTAATTATTTTCCTGTCGCAGAACTATCTACTTTCCGCCAACTAAACTCGAGATTACAAGGACACCCTACCACTCATGAAGGTTTGCCAGGAATAAGAGTGGCCTCAGGATCATTAGGTCAGGGTATATCAGTAGCTATAGGAGCTGCACTAGCTAAGAAGATGAATGGTGATGATCGCATAGTTTATGTACTGACAGGTGATGGAGAACTGCAGGAAGGACAGATATGGGAGGCAGCACTTTTTGCACCACACAATAAGGTAGATAATCTAATCGTCACAGTAGACTGGAATGGACAGCAGATAGATGGCCCTAATGATGAGGTACTCTCATTAGGTGATCTCGAAGGTAAGTGGAAGACGTTTGGATGGGAAGTGTTCCACATGGAAGGGAATGATATGGGAGATATCATAAAAGTCATGGCTGAAGCAAAAGCTATGACTGGACAAGGGAAGCCGATATGTATCCTTATGAAAACAGAAATGGGCTACGGAGTGGACTTCATGATGGGGACTCATGCATGGCATGGCAAAGCACCTAATGATGAGCAGTTAGCGGATGCTCTATCCCAATTAGAAGAAACGAAAGGCGATTATTAAAAAGAGAATAACAACTAAAGACAAAATAAGATGATAGATATAAAAACCTTTGTTCCAGATCAGAAAAAAGCCACCAGAGATGGATTTGGTGAAGGACTTCAGATAGTAGGTCAGCAAAATCCTGACGTCATAGGTCTATGTGCAGACTTAGTAGGCTCACTAAAGATGCAAGCATTTATAAAGGATAGTCCAGAAAGATTCATTCAGGTCGGTATTGCAGAAGCAAATATGATGGGTATGGCTTCTGGTCTTGCACTGAGTGGCAAGATACCATACGCTTGTACTTTTGCTAATTTTGCAACAGGAAGGGTGTATGATCAGATCAGACAGTCGATCGCCTATTCTCATAAAAATGTGAAAATATGTGCTTCTCATGCAGGACTTACGCTTGGAGAAGATGGTGCCACGCATCAGATTTTAGAAGATTTAGGTATGATGAAGATGCTACCAGGATTTACTGTCATTAATCCCTGTGATGCGCAGCAGACTAAAGAAGCTGCTATCGCTATAGCTGACCACGATGGTCCAGTATACCTTAGATTTGGAAGACCGAGCTGGCCAGTATTTACTGCAGAAGGTAGCTTCAAGATAGGTAAGGCGATACAGTTTAATGAAGGTAGTGATGTCAGCATCTTTGCTATTGGACACTTGATGTGGTTTGCCATAGAGGCCAGTAAAGCATTAATGAATGAGGGGATATCTGTAGATCTATATAATATTCATACGATCAAACCATTAGATACGGAAGCGATCATAGAGTCTGTCTCTAAGACGGGATGTGTCGTGACTGCTGAAGAGCACCAGAAGAATGGTGGACTAGGTGATAGTGTAGCTCAAGTGATCAGCCAGCACTGTCCAGCACCTCTTGAATATGTAGCTGTAAATGATTCTTTCGGAGAAAGTGGAAAGCCAGACCAGCTACTGACTAAATATGGACTGAGCATAGATCATATCATTGCCTCAGCTAAAAAGGCTTTAAAAAGGAAGGGCTAAATCAGATCTGATACCCAATGTAGATTTAGTTACTTTTACATCTTATTATTAACCAAGATGTAATAGATGAAATTCGGTACTAAAGTGATACATGCTGGCATAGAGCCAGATCCCTCTTCAGGAGCTATAATGACTCCTATTTTTCAGACTTCTACCTATGTGCAAGACTCTCCAGGCGTGCATAAGGGATATGAATATGCGAGGACCCAGAATCCAACTCGAAATGCTCTACAGGCTAATCTCGCAGCATTAGAAAATGCAAAAGAAGCGATCTGTTTTGCCAGTGGGCTGGCAGCAATGGACAATATCTTAAAAATGCTCAAGCCAGGAGATGAGATCATATCTACTAATGATCTTTACGGAGGTTCTTATAGACTGATGGTACAGATATACGAGAAGTTCGGATTGAAATCTCACTTCATAGATATGTCTGATGCCGATGAAGTAGCTGCACATATTAATGAAAATACCAAGCTCATCTGGATCGAGACACCTACGAATCCTATGCTTCAGATCATCGATATCGAAGCAATAACCAGTGTAGCTCGAGCTAAGAAAATCACCACTTGCGTAGATAATACATTTGCATCTCCTTATTTGCAGAATCCATTAGATCTTGGTGCAGATATGGTCCTTCACTCAGCGACTAAATATATAGGTGGCCACTCTGATGTCATACATGGATGTGTGATGACTAATGATCAGGCGATTGCTGATGAATTAAAATTTTTACAGAATGCAGCAGGAGCTGTACCTGCTCCCATGGATTGTTTTTTAATTCTACGGGGTATTAAGACTCTCCATTTGAGGGTGCAGAGATCATGTGAGAATGCGCGCAAAATAGCTGAATATCTGCGAGGGAATCCCAAAGTGTCTAAAGTATACTACCCTGGATTCGAAGATCATAAGGGTCATAATATTGCAGCTAAGCAGATGAAAGATTTTGGCGGGATGGTCTCATTCGATCTTCATGATAATAGCTATGAAGCGGCAGAAAAAATTCTCAGTGCAACACATCTTTTCGCATTGGCTGAATCTTTAGGTGGAGTAGAATCATTAATCGGACACCCAGCTTCTATGACTCATGCATCTATACCGAAAGAAGAGAGACTGAAAGTAGGACTGACTGATAGTCTGATCAGGCTCAGTGTAGGAGTGGAAGATGCTGATGATCTGATCGCTGATCTACAATCTGCCATTGCATAATGAGTCCACTTGAGAAAAATCTTAGATTTTTTCTGGGGACTTTTATTGGTAATTCTAAGCTGCTCTTTAGTTATAATTATAAGCGAGAGCACAATCAGAAGAAGATCATCAGGGAGAGTAGTGATTTGTGTATAGAAGGATTTCAGCGATCTGGAAATTCATTTTTCGTCATCTTATTCAGACGTAAGAATAAGGATGTAGCCTTAGCACATCACATGCACTCCGCTGTCCAAGTGATCAGAGCGATACATCTTAAAGTCCCAGTCATCGTATTGATCCGAAGGCCAGAGGATGCTGTCGCATCATTATTGACATGGGATGATAAGCTGTCTGTGGGAGTCGCCTTATATGCGTATCGATCCTTTTATAAGAAGCTTAAGGGATATAAATCTCAAGTTGTCATCGCACCTTTCTCTGAGGTCACCACGCAGATAGGAGATGTGATACGTAGGGTCAATGACCGATATAATACTGAATTCGTACCCATGGATTTCTCTGAAGCTCAATTAGAAAAGATCAGAACTAATGTCGCTTCTCGACAAAAGAATCAACTCGCCTCTCCGATACCTAATCAAGAAAAAGCAAAGCTAAATGCGATTCATAAAGAAAGAATACTTGAGCATTGGACTTATGCATCCACACTTGCTGTTTATGATGACTTTTTGGACGATTCATTTCTCTGACTATCTGAAGGTGATTTAGAGTTATGATATATCAATGCTTGCTATAGAGTTAGATACATAGATTGATCTTCATACATAGGCATATTCAGAAGTAAACATAATTACGCCGTAGGTGTAATAGTTCGGTAGCCCAGTGCACAGTACTGGGTAAATTTGCAGAGAGAAAGGCTCAGTTGGCGGGATTTTTGGATAAAATCATGACAACTCAATTTTAAAAACGACCCTTTTTTCATTGGTTTATAAATATTGCAGTGGAATAGTTTGGGTTGAGTTAATAAGGAAGTTTTATAAATAATTTCTAACCAATTATATGAGCCATTAGCTAGTTTAGTAGTCTCTGACCGCCGTAACAAATATAAATAGTTCTATCAATAAGTGTGATCAATATCGAGCTATAGATAGACTAACTGATTTATAGTGAAATGATCATTAGGTAACAGTTGACATTCTACAATTCCCGAATCAATAAATTCTCAGATCGCCTGATTTATAGATGATTAGACTTTCTCCAATTCTAATACCAGATCGTCTTGTTCCACAAGTGTCTTATTAGATAGATGAATTTTCTTCACGACTCCAGTAAAAGGGGCAGTGATGGTACTCTCCATCTTCATAGCTTCTATGATGAAGAGCGGATCATTAAGTTTTACTTCAGCACCTTCTTTGACCAGTACTTTAGAAAGGCTGCCCTGCAGGGGTGAGCCAATTTCTTCTTCAGTCTTAGCCTTTTGATGTGCGGCTTTAAGTGTTTTGACCTTCTGATCTTTGACGACAACAGTTCTGATGCCACCATTTAGATTGAATATGACGAGCCTTTCACCAGCATCATTAGCCGCATTCGTATTTAAGTATTCTATTAATATCTTTTTACCTGGCGCGATATCGACCCTGATCTCATGATTCTCTTTCAGGCCATAGAAGAATGTAGGTGTCGGCAGTTTACTCACATCCCCATATAACTGTAAATGATCATAAAAGTCTTCATACACCTTAGGGTATAACTTATAACTTAGGAATTGTAAATAATTATCTTTTTGATCAGGGAAGTCTTTCCCAAATTTTTGGAATTCTACATCAAAATTAATAGGATCTAAATGTGCATTAGGTCGATCAGTAAATGGGGGCGTATCTTTCAGCACCATATCCTGAAACCAGCTTGGCCAGCCTCCCGCACGCTGCCCCAGCTCACCTTTCATAAGAGATACCATAGAGTCAGGAAAAGATAGACTTTTACCTTTTACTCTGATGTCCTCTACAGTCAGATTATTCGCTGTCATAAACATGGCCATATCACCCACCACTTTAGAAGAAGGCGTCACTTTCACCATGCCACCTAAAATATCTCTATTTATTGCTTCGTAATTTTTCTTAACCGTTTCGAATTTATCTGCCAGGCCTAAACCTGCCGCTTGAGGTTTTAGGTTAGAATATTGGCCACCTGGAATCTCATGATCATAGACTTCTGCAGTCCCAGCTTTTAGTTCAGTCTCGAATGGATAGTAATAGGATCTTGCCGTCTCCCAGTAATCAGAGAATTTATTAAGGCTATTCACTACGATCGGGTTCTCTCTTTCGTGTCCTTGCAGCATAGAAGCGACAGAGTTAAGGCTGGGCTGTGACGTGAGTCCAGATAAGGAGCTTATAGCACAATCTATGACGTCGACACCAGCATCTATCGCTTTGAGGTAAGTCGCACTCTGAATAGATGAAGTATCATGCGTGTGGAGGTGGATTGGTAAATTTATATTTGACTTTAGTTCTCCTATCAGGTATTCTGCTGCCATAGGCTTAAGCAGACCTGCCATATCTTTAATGGCGATGATGTGTGCACCTTCATCTTCTATTTGCTTTGCTAAGTCTAAGTAGTAATCGATATTAAATTTAGAATGCGGATTAGTCACATCTCCTGTATAGCAGATGCATACTTCAGCGAGTCCGCCTGTCCTTTCTCGAACAGCCTTGATGCTGACCTTCATCGCTTCTATCCAGTTAAGCGAGTCGAATATTCTGAATACATCAATCCCCGTTTTCCAGCTGTGCTCTATGAATTCTTCAATGAGATTATCTGGATAAGCTTTATAGCCGACTCCATTAGATCCTCTGAGAAGCATTTGAAGAAGTGTATTAGGCACTCTTTCTCTGATGAGGGCAAGTCTTTCCCAAGGGCATTCAGATAGAAATCTCATCGCTACGTCAAAGGTAGCTCCACCCCATACTTCCATTGAAAATATATGATGACCATGATGCTTAGCAAAGGATTCAGCGACTCGTATTAAGTCCATCGTCCTGACTCTCGTGGCGAGTAGTGACTGATGGGCATCTCTAAAAGTGGTATCAGTGAAGTGGACTTCTTTCTGTGCTTTCAGCCAGTCGCTAAATCCATCAGCACCCAATGAATTAAGAATCTGCTTGGTGCCATCCTGAAATTCTAATCCTTCACTGTCTGGCACTTCTGACTTAACGTAAGATTTTTTAGGGTCTATTTCTTTGATTTGAGGATTACCATTTACGATAACATTGGAGACGTATCTGATCAGCTTAGTCCCTCTGTCTTTCCATCCTGGTGGTTTTAATAATTCTGGGTGCTTTGATATAAAATGTACTGTGGTCTCTCCCGTACGAAATTCATCATTCTTTAGAAGATTAAGTAAGAACGGAATGTTAGATTTTACGCCTCTGATTCGGAATTCTCTAAGAGCCCTGTGCAGCCTATCAGCAGAATCTGTTAGATCATTACCCCATGCTGTGATCTTCACGAGCATGCTATCGAAGAATGGAGAAATATTCGCCCCAGCATAAGCATTGCCCGCATCTAGTCTGATACCGAATCCCGAGGCACTTCTATATGCGACCAGTCTTCCATAGTCTGGCTTAAAGTTTTCAGATGGATCCTCGGTCGTAATTCTACATTGTATGGCTACGCCTCGATAATTAAGTTTTTCTTGTACTAGATCTAAGCTCTCATGAGTCAGTGGAAGTCCCGCTGCTATTAATATCTGACTTCTGACAATATCTACACCTGTGATGACTTCTGTGATCGTGTGCTCGACTTGAATTCTAGTATTAACTTCTATAAAGTATGTCTGATCATCGCTGTCTACTAAGAATTCTACAGTACCTGCATTCTGATAGCCGAGCTCATTACCGATAGCCACAGCATATTGATGAAGCAGGTTAGCCGTATCTCTATCGAGGGTTGTCGCAGGAGCGATTTCTACCACTTTCTGGAATCGTCGCTGTACCGAGCAGTCTCTCTCGAAGAGGTGGACTAAGTTACCATGATTATCTCCTAAGAGCTGTACTTCTATGTGCTTAGGATTTTCAATATATTTCTCGATAAAGACACTGCTATTTCCAAATGCGGTCTTCGCTTCGCCTGATGCTTCATGATATGCACTTTCTATTTCTTCTTCGGACCTGACGACTCTCATGCCACGACCTCCGCCACCATAAGCAGCTTTTACCATGACTGGATAGCCAATTCTTCTAGCTTCAGATTTTAATTCTGCAACATCAGAGATATTACCCGGACTGGCTTCTACGATAGGTACTCCAGCAGCTTGCGCCACTCGCTTAGCACTGACCTTGTCACCGAGAGCTCTCATGACCTCTGGCTTAGGTCCGATCCATATGATGCCAGCTTCTATACACGCTTCAGCGAATCCTGCATTCTCTGATAAGAATCCATATCCAGGATGGATAGCATCCACTCCATTCTCTTTTGCCACTTTTATAATGGTCTCGATATCGAGGTATGGCTTTAAGGCCTCATCATTAGGCCCTACCTGATATGCTTGGTCAGCCTTATACCTATGTAGCGAATACCTGTCTTCGAAAGTGTATATCGCTACAGTCTTGATATTGATTTCAGATGCAGCTCTGAATACACGAATGGCTATTTCGCCTCGATTCGCTACCAGAAGCTTAGTGATCTTATTTGATTCTAATTGATTCACGATAAAAATTTAGCTTTAATATGTAGAATCGGTTTAACATCGGTTTGCTACTATATACAAGTCATTTGTTAAACCATTTCTTTAATTGAATGGTCTTGGATCATGTGGACGGACCATAAATATAAAGCACACTAATGAGAAGAGAGTTTTTTCAAAGCTCGAATTGTCGTAATTTTATTTTATGATACATCTTATGATAAAACAATTCAGTATTTTATTTCTTTTGGGGCTATTTAGTACAGTCATGTCTTGTGCTACACTCAAGCAAGATGAAAATTTGCAATTAGAGAACGATAGAGCTTCTGAAGAGGAGATCAAGAAAGATGGCATCTCTAGATCTATAGACCAAAAAATAACATCTATAGACGAGTTAACGGAGTACTTAGGTATGGTCTCCCCACAATCTGAAGAATTTAAAGAAGCTTACCAAGAATATTTAGATGATAGGAAGGATATCATAAGAGCTAATTCTAATACATCTAAAGCCACATCTATTCTTCAAGAGAGAGAAACAGGGTTCCTCGAAAGTATGAATAACTATATGTCAATGGATCAATACAATAGATATGTAGCTTATCTGAACAGTCAAAAGAAGCAAGAATCAAAGGTGAAAAGCTTTTAAACCTTTAAGAATTGCTAAACAACCATAAGATTTTTAGTTAAAATTTACAGAAAACGTGAGGATAATTGAAAATAAGAGCGTCCTGTAGTTGTAGATTAATGACTTTTCTATTTAATCTGCGTCTTAAGAGTACATTCCTTGAAAAACGGGAATTTCAAAAAGATAGATAGTTTTTTCATGCATATGATAAAGCTGATGCAAGA
>Ga0209187_1001226_pt1 | contig 31919 bp, 23 predicted proteins | sample BantaG_FD_187430 | JGI IMG/M metagenome (GOLD analysis project Ga0209187, IMG submission 187430) | Marine algal microbial communities from Bantry Bay, Ireland - BantryBay_4 metaG (SPAdes) (version 2) | ecosystem: Host-associated > Algae > Red algae > Unclassified | place: Bantry Bay, Ireland...
TTTCAAGTCTTCAACACTAACCTCATTTAGTAATTGAAAGCTTATTTCTTTACTATCTGATAAATTTTTTTATGGCTATTGATAATTTTTCTTTAATATTTTTATACATTTGAACTCGTATTTTGTTGCTTATTGGATCATACATTATGCAACAAATTTCGCCACAAATAGTTCATTTCAAGCTATTTGTGGCTTTTTGATACTCGCCAAATTAAATGACACATATTCCAAAGTTACTTTAATTTAAGCAACTAAAGCTTCCGCTTTGTTTGTTTCCAATTTGTATTCCTTTGCAAGCAACTCAATAGGCAGGGTTAGCAAGTCACTTAATTTTCGGATCATCTCGAGGGTCAAAAATCGCTTTTTGTTCAGCACCATAGAGGCGTTCGATTTAGTTGTAAAAATACCTCTTTCCACTAAGTCTACTGCCTTTAAATCTAAATCCTCCATTCTGATCTTAATATGATCTATAGGGCTTGCAGTATCTTTTATTTCTGGGTAGTGCTTTTTTTCATAGTTGGTAATTAACAAAGTCAACAGCTCTGCTTTGTCACCATCTTTGGTGTTAGGTTTTGCATTGAATACCTCACCTAATAGTTCCAAATATTGTTCATATTGTTGCTCCGTTTTTATAAGATTGTACATTGATAGTATTTAAGTTTTATTTAAAGATGATATAAGCTTATATAGTTGTTGCGTCTATTTTGAAAGACATCACTGACCTAGAAGGCAACTAATCAAACTTCCTAACCTTGTACAATATCACCAATATCTGCTATGATTTTTTGAGCAAGATTTACAGCTGTCACTTCGCTTGTTGACTCTGAATAAATCCTGATGATTGGTTCTGTATTCGATTTTCTCAAATGAACCCATTCATTTTCACTAAAAAATAGTTTAACACCGTCTTCTTTGTTGACTTCTTGCTTGTCATACTTCTCAGCGATCTTTTCAAGTACCAAATCAACGTCAATTTCTGGGCTGAGTGGTATTTTATTTTTTGAAATGATGTATTTAGGATAAGTTGCTCTTAACAATGAACAATATTTGCCACAAGTAGCTAAATGTGATAAAAACAAGGCTATTCCAACCAGTGCATCTCTTCCATAATGCAATTCTGGGTAAATGATTCCTCCATTGCCCTCGCCGCCTATTACAGCACCAATCTCTTTCATTTTTGCTACAACATTGACTTCACCAACCTTAGAAACACCGTATTCACAACCTGCTTTTTGTGTAATTTCTCTCAGTGCGATAGACGATGACAAATTTGAAACAGTCGGTCCTTTGGTATTTTTTAGCACATAATCTGCTACGGCAACCAATGTATACTCCTCTCCAAACATTTCACCATCTTCACAAACAATCGCCAAACGATCTACATCGGGATCAACGACCAAACCTAGATGTGCTCCTTCTTTAATCACCAATGATGAAATGCCTGATAAATGTTCTGCTATTGGTTCTGGATCGTGAGAAAACAAACCCGTTGGTTCACAGTTTAATTCAAAAATTTCATCTACTCCTAATGCTTTCAGCAACTTAGGAATGGCAATTCCACCTGTTGAATTAATGCCGTCAACAGCTATCTTGTACTTTTTTTCTTTTATAGCCTCCACATTTACCAAAGGCAGCGCAAGAATACTTTCAATATGTTTATCAATGTATTCGTCATTGGTTGTGTATGAACCAATTTCATCTACTTCAACAAATTCAAAAATTTCGTTTTCTGCATTTTCAACTACTTGTTGCCCAATAGCTCCACTGATAAATTCACCCTTGTCATTTAGAAGCTTTAAAGCGTTCCACTGTTTTGGATTGTGACTTGCTGTCAATATTATTCCGCCTATCGCCTCCTCCATCACAACAGCCATTTCCACTGTCGGAGTAGTTGACAAATCCAAATCAATCACATCAAGACCTACACCTTGCAAAGTTCCTGCTACAAGGTTTTGTAACATCTTGCCAGAAACTCTTCCGTCTCTACCTATTACTATTTTACGTTTATCAGATTGCGAACGAAGTAAACTTCCAAAAGATGCAGTAAATTTAACAATGTCTATTGGTGTTAAATTCTCTCCAATTGAACCTCCAATGGTTCCTCTTATTCCTGATATTGATTTTATTAATGTCAAAAGGCGCGTTTTTTTGTTTGGGTTGCAAAAGTACTCATTTGCATTCACATGTGATTAATTTCATCCTTCAAAATTATAATTGTGGATAAGTAAAAATTATGTTCATTATTGAATAATGTCATATTCCAAAAACATATTTCATAACTTCTTTACTTGATAACGCATACGCCTCAATTGTTTTTTTAGAGGCTTTAATGCTCATTTCTTGAAACTCTTTTTCAAGCTCCAGTGCCTCTTTTTTTATTTTCCGTGAAATATCATTCATACCTCTCAAAAAGGGTTCTACGTTTTTAAACTGATCTGGTATTACAAAAGAAAATTTATCCAACATTTCATTTATAATATAGATTGGAGCTTTACATTGATTTGCCAGAATAAAACCATCACTGGGCAGGCAATCAAGCTCTTGCTTTTCTTGTCCTTTTCTCAAACGAATTTTTGTCTCTAATGGTCCTCCACTTACACTTCCTGTAATATAAACACCTTCAAATGTCCAGCCTGTATCTATAAAAAAGGTGTGCAACATTTCATAAATCCTTCTACGCTCATTTGATTTATCCAAAATCGTCATGGTCAATGCTCTTGCTTCAAATTCATCAATCCCGATAATCATTCCACGGTTGTCATGAAATTCATACAGCAATATATGATATTGACTATTGAACAACTTATCAGACATTACATCTTTGTGCAGAATTGGCGGAATAATATCAGCTATGCGAACTCTCTTCATTTTTCCAGAACTTTTTTAATGTTCCAATAATTTGTCCATCCAATCATTAATATACGATAAGACTTCTTTTTGTTTTGGTTCATTGTGAATTTCGTGTCTCAGTTTATCCCACTTTTTAAAGGTAACCAAATCCCCACCATCCAAAGCAAGCTTCTCGGTTGCAGCCCAAGAAGTAACTTTATCTTCGCCACCGTGACACAGCAACAAAGGCTTTTTTATCTTTTTAATATTTTCCTTTGACCATATTCCACCATTATGAACACCAAAAAAGAAGCCTGAAGAAATTTTATCATGAACCATTGGATCTGCTAAATAAGCTTCGCCAACAGATGGGTCATGAGACAGGTCATTTACATCCAAATCACTCTTCTCGGTATATCCTGGATACAATTTAACCATCATTTTACCCAAAGCAAGCTTAAAACTTGGTGGTTTGAATGCCAATTCTATCCACGGTCCTGTAGCAATGCTGCCTTTGACATCGGGTGAGCGTAAAATCGTATAATGCGTAACCAATCCGCCACCCATACTATGACCATACAAAAATTTGGGAGCGGAGGGGTACAAAGTATTTGCCTTCTCTAATAATTGATCTATCTGATTTAATAAAACATCATAATTCTTAATATGTCCCTTCTGTCCTTCTGTCTTTCCGTGCCCTTTTAGGTCAATCGCAAGGAGTGCAAAGCCTTTTTTTGTGTAAAAATCTGCAACATGTTTATACCTACCGCTGTGCTCAAACATGCCATGTACTAAGCAAATCACGCCTTTTGGTGCTGAGCTTGGTTCCCAGCCTTGGGCATACACATTCTGTCCATCTGTATCCGCCCAATTGTATTCTATGTGTTTCATTTATTGCTTTTTCTACTTTTCTAATAGTCCATATTAACAGATGACACCATTCTATCTGCTATTCTATTTTTCCAAAGTTAATCATCAAATTTTTTCGTAGATAGCCATTTATTCTGACTAAGTAACGATGAAAGAATAAGTTTTGCAAATAGAACTGAATTATTCTACCGCTACAAGCGGTTCGACGATTCGACGAAAAACGCAAGCATAGCCAAGGCTACGGTGAGTATTTTCAACCGGTCCGCCGGTGCGGCAGTATAGCGGTAGAATAAACAGTTATATTGCATAAGTTATTTTTTTTTCGTTACTAAATCCATTAAACCAATGATTTTATACAGAGTCAGACTATAAAAATATTGTATTTGAGTGAAAAATATGATATTTATATAGATAAAAGTAAGTTTTAATTCTTACTTTTGGATAGCTGAAGTCATAAAAGGATTGCTATGTCCTTTTCAACGGAGGTATTTTTTTTATATTACAATTTTATATTTTATGAACATTTTTGTAGCAAAGCTTAATTTCAAAACATCGGAGACTGAGCTAAAGACACTTTTTGAACAGTATGGTAGCGTATCATCTGTAAAAATCATTATCGATTATGAAACAGGTAAATCTAAGGGATTTGGATTTGTCGAAATGGATGATGACAATGAAGCCCAAACAGCAATCAATGCTGTAAATGAAACTGAATTTGACGGCAGGACCATTGTTGTCAAGGAAGCACGCCCAAGATCTTAAAAAAAGAATTCTTGATAAGAAACATTAAACAATTAAGGTCTAGAGCTGCTATGTCGGCTCTAGGCTTTTTTTCTTGCCCCAACTCCTGTATATCTCAATTTAAAACCTGTCTTCTCATACAAACGTCTCGCATTGTTTTCATCAGAAACCGTTAGACAGCATTCTTCCAATACTCGCTCTTCAAAAAAATATTTTAGCGCAGTAGAAAGTAATTGACTGGCATAACCTTTTTTTCGCTCCTCTTTCTTAATAGCTAAAAAATGAACATAGCCTGCATTGCTTGGGATGACACTTCCAAATAAATAGCCTACCAACTTCTCTTCACAAATCAATAACCATAATTTGTGGACATTTACTTGTTTTATATATTCTTGTATTTCCTCCGTTGTGTAATATGGGTTGGGAAATGCTGAATTGTGCAACAAGTGAAAAGCTTCTTTATACTTATTCCAATGTCCATTTCCTGTTTCATCAGGCTCCACAATTACCATTACTGAGTCTGTATTGCTTGAACTTGTAGGTGTACTAGCTGATTCTCTCAGGCATTGATATTCATGCGTAAATTCTTTTTTTTCAGAAAACTGTTGTTCTTTGTAAAATATCCTAGCTTGCGTATTTTCTATATTATTGAAAGCAGTGGATTGCTTTATGCTTGGATAATTGGCTATTAAATGATTGTAAAGCAAAATTGCATGAACTTTCCAATCCTTATCATTTCTGATAAATGGACCCCACAACCATATTTCTGTTAAAGGATAATCTGTATCTCCACCAAATACTCCTATCAATTCGGTGTCTTCAAACATTAATAAAAAAAGCAATTCTTTTCTGCTATTAAAATCTTTTAGCTCTGATAAAATTTTATTAAAACCAACTCCACAATGTAGAGATTGTTTCTCCGCTATTTCATTGATTGGATCAAGAAAAGTTGCTATTGCCTCAAAGTCATTTGAGTTAGCTTCTCTGATAGACAACATATCTCTTTTTATTTTACAACTTGAGAGCAAAGAGTTTTACATTTCACCAAAAGCCAAAGACCAAAAGCCCTAATATTTCACAGGAACTTTCACAATGTACTTCTTACCAGAACTTCTTTTTGAGAGCTTGGTAGAACGCAACCAAGCGTTTAATAATTTTAGTTCCTTGTAGGTTGTTCCATTTCTAACAGCAAAACTAGCAATATCATCAATGCTTGAAACTTCTACATCTTTCGTTTCAATAGGATGATAATAATCAGAATCTGTTAAATGAAAGCCATATTTATCAGGATCAGAGTGAATTAATTTCAGTGCCAAGATTCTAAAAACATACCTTGAAGTTTCGCGTACTAGATACAAATCATAATAATTATCTGCCTGTTGTGCAGACATCGTCTTTCTTATTCTTCCATGACCAGCGTTGTAAGCAGCCGCAGACAAAGTCCAACTTTTGAATGATCTGTATTCGCTTTTTAGATATTTACAAGCTGCTTCAGTTGATTTTTCCCAGTTGTATCTTTCATCTACTTCTGTATCGGTTATTTCCAAATTAAACTGCTTTCCAGCAGATTTCATAAATTGCCACGGTCCGCTTGCTCCTGCTGGAGACTTTGCAGAAACATCCAAACCACTTTCTATCAAAGCAATGTATTTCATATCATCAGGAATGTCATGCTTTGCCAACATTGGCTCTATCAATGGAAAGTAACGATTGGCTAACTTTAACAACCTTATCGTGTTTGAGTGCCAGTAGGTATTTACTAAAATCTCTCTATCCAAACGCTCACGAACGTCCCATTGAGTCAATGGAACTTCCTCTCCACCAAGTGTCAAATAGTCTGGCAAAGGAACCAAAGTAATGTTTTGATTGGCACCTGTTGCTGCGGTAGTAGTAACTAAATTGGTTGAGGTAGCTGAAGTCGTCTCTGAAGATTCTACTTTTGATTCTTCAGTATTGCTGACCTCTTCAGTACTTACTTTTTCTGGAGTAGTGCCTGTCAAAAATAGCACTATTGCAAACAATACAAGTGTTGTAATGACCGATGCGAGTATAGATTTCATAGAATTGTTGTTGTATAGTTGTTTATTGTTTTTTCTTTTTAAAAATCGGAACAGTGGAGCAAGCCTCTCCAAACATTAAGCTACTTACAACAGGCATTAACAAACGAGTAATTTCTGTATAAGCGGCAGCAGTAACCAAATCATTCCCACAGCCTTTAATGATGACCTTCTGATCTTCATAATCCTCCACATTAATCGCTCCTAGATTCTGTATCAAAATTCGTTCCCTAACTTGATCAACCTCTCCAAAAGCATAATAATTTGCATGATTTTGAATGTAACTGCCAATTAACATACAAGACCATTGAGGAATGATAGCATCAGTTGAGCAATAGATTGCTACATTTTTGTCCACATATTTTGACCAATCATTTTCAGCCATCGCAAGACGAAAATCTTTTTCTCGCAATATCAATTCCTTAAACAAATAGCCTTTAATATCAAAGCCCACCATTGAGTTTTTGGGTAAAAACTTTGCCAAGTCAATGGTTTTCAAACTACTGTTTGCTACTTTATTTACAATTGGTTTTTTCATTGTTTGTTCCCGTTAAATAAAGCGTTCACCTAAAAAAAATTTCGGTCTGAACGACTTCATCAAATTTGTCTCAATTTATTTTAGCAAAAATGAGGATTTCAAAGTCAAAAATCAAGGTCTTTCCGAATTATCTCGCAAGAAATTGTTTTTGAGCATTTTATGTCCTATTTACAAAACAAATTCTTCACTGGTCTTATTCTCAATATAAACCAAATTGTGTTAAGGGTTTCGTAAAATTTTATTAATTCTTACTTTTATTAAGCTGTTGACCTTTGGCTTTTAGCTGTTGACAAAAGCTAAAATAGTGGGAGATTGGGGAATACTTTGCTTTGTGCTGTTGCTACAATGCCTTATTTATCTTCTATTCCCAACGTGTTAAATAAATATTTTTTTTACAGAGGCAACCTTTTAAATAAAAGTTGCACATAGGTAATTATGAAGCACATTCTTCATCAATGAAGAGTTACGCTTATGCCTTTTTGAAACTTTTATTAAACAAAATTAACTGAACATGAAAAAATTAATTTTCACTATCATTCTTTTTTCTTTTTCCTTTGCTTTCACTCTTAATGCACAAACGGTTGTAGACGTTATTGTGAATAGCCCTGATCACAATACATTAGAAACTGCAGTTATTGCGGCTGAACTTGCGGACGATCTTTCGGGAGCTGGACCATTTACAGTTTTTGCTCCTACAGATGCTGCTTTTGCAGCCATCGACCCTGCGACTATTAACGCATTACTTGCTGATCCAACGGGTGATCTAGCTCAGATTTTACTACATCATGTTGTCTTTGGAGTTGCAGATGGTAGTAATATTTCAGATGGTCTAACTATAGGAAATTTAATCAGTCAAAACCTTACTTTCTCAACCAATGGTGGATTATCTATCAATGGAGCAAACATTTCTGTTGCAGATATTAAAACAGATAATGGAGTGGTACATGTTATTGATGCTGTGATGTTGCCAACGGCGGTTCCTACAAGAATTGAAGGAACGATTATGGATGTGGTATCAACGAGTCCAGTTCATACAACACTTAACTCTTTGATCGTTTCTGCACAGTTAGATGATGATTTAAGCAGTGCTGGTCCATTCACTTTATTTGCTCCTACCGATGATGCAATTGCTGCATTGCCAGCTTCTGTCGTTGAGTCGTTATTGGCAGATCCTACAGGTGCGCTTGCAGACGTATTGCTGTTTCACGCTGTAAGTGGTGTTGCATCAACAGAGAATGTTTCTGACGGAGTAACTATTGGAAGCTTGTTGGGTAGAAATATAACCTTTGGAGTTAGTGCAAATGGAGTTACTGTAAACAATATAAATGTAAGTGTATTAGATATTTACACAACCAATGGTGTCGTGCATGTTATTGATGCAGTTTTGGTCCCTTAAAAATTTATGCACTTCAATATAGAACAACCTAGGAACAAGGAGTTGATAATTTTACTGCGACTAGCGATCTAATTTGAATGAGATTGTTTTTTGAATTTACAAGTTATTCTTTTAGGATAAATTAATACTGTATAATGAAGAAAAATGAATTTTATCAAATGGCAGGATTGCTGCTGTGAAATAATTGATTCCTTGACTTAAGTTTCAAAAAGGTGTTTGGCTAAATAATATTTAGTCGGACACCTTTTTGTTGTTTATTAACTCAAGATGGATTGCATCCATCCCTATGACCTTGCGTCCTTTCAGGACTTGTGTTTGATATTTTTACCTATTTTTACGAAGGTGATAGAATGGTTAACTTTATTATGGTTGCCAAATTACTGAATTTTATCATTCCCTACGGAATCTGCTCCCAAACTATAAAGTTACTTTGCAATGAAGTGTTTGCTGGATTTAATAAAATTTCAAAAAACAATTGGTTAGGCTCGTTTTCTGCTCCATTGAAAATCACGGTTCCGTCCAAGTTCGTATCCTCCACATGGTACCCTGATTGAATGTAATTGGAAAAACTACCTGTGTTTTGTGGATCTTGTAATACTGAGAAAAAGACAGCTTGTGCATCGTTCTCAGCTCCTTGATAAATGAGTTTTCCATCAATTGTTGAGTTTCCAGCCCATAATGCTTTTACATTTCCTATAACTTTTTGCCCGTGAAGACTTCCCATTAATCCGCTCAAACTATAATTCGATAAATTTACATTGGTGAAATTTATGTTGATTGGTGTGCCTTGGCTAAGATTAACAGCATTAGCTATCATTGCACCCAGATGATTTCTGTGTCTCACCGAAACGTAGTATGATCCTGAATCAAGACCTTCAAATTTCAATGGATCACTGCCATTTGTATCTACAACATCACCGTCTCTTTGTAACAGTCCCGATCTCGTTACAATGACATTGGCTGGATTTTCACTTGATCTTATTTCAATAAATACCCAATCTACAATAGCATTTTGTCCAGTAGCATTTAAAACAGCTCCTGTTGTTACTTCTCCACCTCCTGAAATATGGTTAAAAGTTGGCAAAGCTTGGTATGGTTCATTTAAAGGAATCAGATTTTGCTGTCTAAGATTGTCTGACATTAATCCGCTTTGTTCATCGTAACATCCGCTCAAAAATGCTTTCAATGACAATTCAATACTGTTATTGTTTTGGGCTTTGGGAGCGGCTGTAATCAATCCAAGACCGCCAGCACTTACATACACTCGTCCAAATTCATTTCTATCTCCTGTCAATATTTTTGGATCACCGTAAAGTTCATCTTCAGCAGGGTTGTTAATTTTTTCCCAAGTTGCTCCTTGATTGGTTGATCTGTAATAAGCATTTTGACTGTCTCCATTTGCCTTTCCAAATAAGTAAAGTGTTGCATAGTCAGAACCTGGTGCTTCTTTTCCAAATCCTACTAATTTTGCAATTTGTACATTTGAGATTCTTGTCCAACTGCTTCCACCATTTGTACTTCTAAATAAGTCATTGTTGAAATTAATCCAAAGATGCCCAACCTTGCTTGGAATGCTTTGCAATCTTGTTTTGTGTTTATAATTACTGGTTGATCCATCGTTGTTTTTATAAGTAGGAAGTCCTGAAGAAACTTGTGTCCAATTTTGTCCGTAATCGATACTTTTGTGAAAATTTCCTGTCAACCAATCATAGAAATAAAATACATTGCCTTGAACTTTGTCTGAAGCTATTGGACGCATAACTGAAAAAACACTGTGGTGAATTTTTTGCCCACTCACTCCACTGCCATTTGCATCAAAAAATTTATTTCCTCCATTTGAAGAATATTGAACACCTCTTGTATTTGCAATAACAACTCTATTTGGATCTGTTGAAGAAATGGCGACTACGCTCTTTCCTAAATTTTCTTGGTATTCTGTACTTCGTGTGAAATTTTTTCCACCATTTGTTGACCTGAAGATGCTGCCACTTTGATCTGGATTATAATCGTCCCAAAATCTTGTTAGAGATACGACTATTACATCTGGATTGCTTTCACAAAAATCTATGCTTGCTCCTTTGACAATATTTGTTGCATCATTCAAAGAACTTCTAATGGTCTTTGTTGGGTAATCATTGGGCTGAATTTTACCAACAATAAAACCCGTTTCATCTGCTCCTAAATGTCCTAAAAAATTGCCCTCTGTATTTGTCGGAAAAGCAGTCATATCTGTTACCACAACTTCTTCATGACCTACGGCATTGTAATTTCCCCAACTGATATTGCTGGCTGTCCAATCATTGGTGTGAAAAGAACTAAACCAAGAGGTGAAATATAGTTTATTTGGATCAACTGGGTCAAAGGCTATTTGTGAAATATGAGAACCGTGTCCAGATGTTTTCCATTGAACATAGTTTTCCGTAACTGTTCCTGGTCTTAATTGCCAAGAACCTGTATTTCCATTATTGGTAGATATTTGAAATTTGCTCAAAGCATTGTAATCTCCTGTGCAAGTTGCAACTACCGCATTATTATGTGGACTACATGTAACGGTCAAATATCCCTCGCCATCATTGTTTGTTCCAATATCTGCTTGGACTTTGTTCCAAATTCTATTTACATCTACTGGATTACTACATTTATATATACCTGCTTTTTTACAGGCTACAAAAAGTTGATCGCCATTTTTTGAAATGGAAATATCACTGATTTCTTTTAAATCGGCAATGTTTGCATCTATCTTCCAATAAGTATTGGCATTTACATCACCCATATAAACACCAAAATCAGCATATCCAACAAAGACAAATTTTTTCTGTATTGGATGAAAAACAACCGAACGAATGCTTTTACGATTTGGATTACTTGGAATTATGTTTTCAGCAATTCGGGTAAATTGATTGGTTGAGGTATTCATTTTCCATAAACCGTCTCCACGGGAGCCAATGAAAAGTTCAAGCGGATTGTTGGGATTTATTTCAAGTGGTGTTCCTTGCCTGTCTTTGTCATCGCTATTGCCGCTGCAATTTCTTCCTCCATTTGCTGCAAAAACGACTGGTGCATCCACAATCTCCCAATCTTGACCAAAGTTTGTTGATTTGAATATTGCGGAACTATTGTAATCACAATTTCTATCGACTGCCAAATAAACTTCATTTTTTTTGGTTGGATGCAGGGCAATTCCTGCAACACTATAATGCCCTTCAATTGCTGAATATATAAGCTGTTCTAATCTGTTTGTTTGAGGGTTCCATTTATACGCTCCACCAATATCCGTCCTGTAATAAATCAATTGTGGATCATCGGGATGTATTTTCATTCCTATAATATAGCCACCGCCTCCAATGGGCACATTCCGCCAATCATAGTCTACTTGGGCATTTAATTCAATAAAAAAGAATAGAGAAATCAGTAAAGTAAGGACATACTTACTTCTTAGGAAAGAGTTGAGTTTCATATTATTAGTTTTTTGCATAAGGTCAAAAGACAGTGTAAAATTAAGCAAAAAATCTATTAAGGCAAATGCATGAGTGAATCAATCTACTCCAAAAGTTTCCCACTAAAATCCGAAATATCAGACGTATCGTCGATTACCTTTTTCAATTCTGGACTCAAAGGATTGACATCATGCTTTGTAACAATTGCCTTTCTATTGGCATCCCAGTGCACTTCAAAATTGACTAAATATTCTTTATTATTGGTTGCAGTATAATCTCTTCGCTGATGTGCACCTCTACTTTCTTTTCTTTCAAGAGCCGATAAGATAGTTGCCTCTGCAGAAGCTAAAGAACCTTCTAAATCAAAAGCTAACATTAAATCTTCAAAACCTTCGGAATCTGGTCTTACATCCAATTTTGTTGTAGCTTCTTTGATTTCATTTATTTCAGATACGCCTTTTTGCAACAGTTTTTCATCCCGAACAACACCACAGCATTCCCACATCGTATCTCTAATTGATCTCTGTAAAGGTCTTGCTACATTATCGCCGTTTTTTATAAAAGCATTGATGCTGTCATGCGCTTGATTGATCACATCTTTGGATCTGATTTGGGTCTGTAAATTAATAGAGCGGTTAGCAGCGGCACTGCCAGCACGTTTACCAAAAATCAAAATCTCTGCCAATGAATTTCCACCCAACCTATTCGCGCCGTGTAGTCCACCAGCCACTTCTCCCGCTGCGTACAATCCCTCTATGTTTGTCGCATGTTCCTCTGGGCTAACCAGCACACCACCCATTGAGTAATGAGCAGTAGGAGCAACTTCCATCGGTGATTTTGAAATATCTAACATTAAAGTATCGAGGAATTTTCGATACATACGAGGCAGTTTCTCAATAATAAAATCTTTATCTCGATGCGAAATATCCAAATATATACCTTCATTTTCAGTACCTCTTCCTTCCATTATTTCTGTATAATTCGCCATCGCCACTTTATCTCGGGTCGATAATTCCATACGCTCTGGGTCGTATTTAGACATAAATCGTTCTCCCTTACTATTTTTCAAATGACCACCTTCACCTCTAACCGCTTCTGTCACAAGAGAACCCGCAATTGTTTCTGGAATCACCATCCCAGTCGGGTGAAATTGCACCTGTTCCATATCTGTCAAAGTACAACCAGCTTTCAAGGCGAGGTAAAAACCATCTCCCGTATTCTCATTTCTCCGAGAAGAACTTTTCCGCCAAATTCTAGTATGTCCACCTGCGGCAAGAATTACTGCATCAGCCAAAAACACCGTCCGCTCGCCAGTATTGATATCAAAAGTCATCGCTCCAAAACAAGTCTTGTCACGTACCAACAATTCTGTTACATACTGTGAGTCGTGGATAGGTATATTTAGTTCCTGCGCTTTTTTTATCAAAGTAAATAGAATTGATCTTCCTGTATAATCTCCAGAGTAACACGTGCGTCTATATGTATGTGCCCCAAAGTAGCGTTGATCTAAACGACCATCGGATAAAGTAGCGAAGTTAGCACCCCACTCATGGATTTCTTGGACTAAATCTGGAGCTTCCTTCGCCATCAATTCAACTGTTCTGGGGTCTGATAGAAGGTATCCTTCAATCATTGTATCAGCAAAATGTTGCTGCCAATTATCTTTTGGGTCCACATTACCTAATGCTGCATTAATACCACCTGCCGCGAGTACTGTATGAACATCTTCTTTTTTTCTCTTACCAATCACAGTCACCTCTACACCAGCCCTTCTAGCTTCAATTGCAGCTCTCAGACCAGCCCCTCCGCTACCAATAATGAGAACATTGGAGATTTGGGTATTGTGTTTTTGTATTGTTGACATTCGTACTTTTGTTATAAAAATTAGATAATAATTTAGAGACTCGTTCTTCATCTCCACATAAGTAACATTTTAATATCATCAAATGTTTATTATTTCAAAATTAACAATACAACTTTTGTTAATTCTTTAATTTTAATGTTGACTTGAGAAAATGATTTGTGGCAAACTTTTCCCAAAACGTGAAGAATTTTTGGAATTTGAGTTTTAAAAATTGTTAAATTTTAATAAATAAGCGTTTAAACTTGATAAACTGGAACGTTTAGTTTACTTTTACGTAACGTACAACTGAATACAATGTCATAAAGTTGTTAGATATTTTAAAAAACTTTTTCTTACCTTTTAAATTCATCGTTATAGGATAAATGTTACGCTAATTATTAACGGATTAAATATTATTTAATATGCGTATGCAATTATTAAACGATAAAGAGCTTGTAAAAAGCTATATATCGTCCAGCAATGAGTTTGCTCTAGCTGAATTACTTAGAAGACACAAATCTAAAATCTTTACCTCTATATTATTGTTTGTTAAGAACGAAGTGCAGGCTGAAGATATTTTCCAAGATACATTTGTTAAGATTATTGAATCCTTGAAGAGAGGTAAATACTATGAAGATGGCAAGTTTTTGCCGTGGGCTATGCGTATTGCTCACAATCTTTGTATTGATCATTATCGTAAAAATAGACGTACTCCTACTGTAGCTACCAGTGATGAATATGATATTTTTAGTTTAATAGAATATCATTCTGATAATGGTGAGGACACTATGATCAAAAATCAAATCAAGGCTAAAATTAGAAAACTGATTGATGAGTTGCCAACTGAGCAGCGTGAAGTCGTTATTTTGAGACATTATGCGGATATGAGCTTTAAGGAAATTGCTCAAATGACCGATGTTAGCATAAATACTGCTTTGGGTAGAATGAGATATGCTTTGATTAATCTTAGAAAAATGATTACTGAAAACAATGTTGTGTTTTAGTGACGAAATTGGGCTTTTAACATTTACACAAATAACTGGTTACCAATAAATTAAAAAATTGTTTTTCTAGTTTTGTTAGATTTAAAAAATAAATATTAAAGATTCGCCGTTCTAGGATTGATATTTATTTATTTATATTAACCACACCTATGAATTCAAATTTTACAAATAACTTACTAAGATTGGTTTACCTAGAAACCAATACTTTAGAAACCCTCCAGCTTGTTGAACGCATCGAAAATGATGATGAAGTCAAAGACGAATTCAGCAAATTATCTGAGATCAAAAATGAATTGAATAAGCTTCAATTTGATCCCAGTGATGACAGTATAGAATTTATACTTAAATATAGTCGTAAAAGAAATTTAATCGTTTCGTAATTCGACTTTATTGATTTGATTTGTATATAAACCAAAGTTCTAGCTTACTAGAACTTTGGTTTTTTTTATGTCTAGACTTGCGAGGTTTTTAAAACCTGGCAGGTCTCTAGACATAAAAACATTGCTTCTAAACATTTTCTCATATCTTTGATTTCCAAAAAAATTGAAAGCAGTTGAAAAAAAAGTCAGAAAAAATAGAGGACTTAGATCCTAGAAAATTTATCATTATCAAAGGAGCTAAGACACACAATCTCAAAAATGTTGACGTTGCTATTCCTAGAAATAAATTGATTGTTGTTACAGGTGTTTCTGGTTCTGGAAAATCTTCCTTGACTATCGACACTCTTTATGCTGAAGGTCAGAGGAGATATGTGGAAAGTCTTTCTTCTTATGCTCGGCAGTTTTTGAGTAGAATACAAAAACCTGATGTAGAATACATTAAAGGAATTTGTCCAGCAATTGCTGTTGAGCAAAAAGTAGCAACAAGTTCTAGTAGATCAACAGTTGGAACATTGACCGAGGTTTATGATTATTTGAGATTGTTTTTTTCAAGAGTGGGTAAAACCATTTCTCCAATTAGTGGTGGAGTCGTTAAAAAGGAATCTGTTTCTGATGTAGTTGATTACATATTTGAACAAAAGGAAGGTGCTAAAATTCAAATCTTAATTCCTCTGATTGTCAAAGAAGAAAGAAGCATTCAGGAGGAGTTGGATGTATTATTGCAGAAAGGCTATACTAGAGTATTTTATAAAAATGAAGTACAATCCATTGAAGATGTAGATGGTGCGAAAATAAAAAAGGTAAAAGACTTATTTGTTTTGATTGATCGTTTGGTGGTAAAATCTGAAGTTACCGAAGACTTGACAAATAGAGCTGCCGATTCTGTTCAAACAGCATTTAATGAAAGCAATGGAGATTGCATCATTGACATTATAGATGGAAAAAGAAAAGCTTTTTCCAATAGATTTGAATTGGACGGCATGCAGTTTGATGAAGCTAGCCCTCAGTTTTTTAATTTCAATAATCCTTATGGTGCTTGTAAGCGTTGCGAAGGTTTTGGCTCGGTCATAGATTTGGATGAAAGCTTGGTCATTCCAGACTGGAACAAATCTGTTTTTGAAGGTGCAATTGTACCCTGGCGTGGTGAAAAAATGGGCGAATGGTTGAAAGCATTAATTGCTGTTGCTTCAAAGTTTGACTTCCCCATCCATCGTCCGATTAAAAGTTTGACGAATGCTCAAAGAAAATTATTGTGGACTGGAAACAAACACTTTAATGGATTAAATGCATTTTTCCAACACCTTGGTAAGCAAAAATATAAAATGCATTATCGGATAATGTTGTCTCGATATAGAGGAAAGACTAAATGCCCTGATTGCAATGGAACAAGATTGAGAAAAGATGCTGATTATGTAAAAATAAATGGCACATCAATTAGGGATATTGTACTAAATCCAATTTCGGATATTGTAGCTTTTTTTGAAAAACCAAAACTCAATAAACAGGAAGCTATTATTGCTAAAAGAATTTTAATTGAAATTAAAAGTCGATTGAAGTTTATGATGGATGTTGGTCTTGGCTATTTAAGTCTCAACCGTTTATCGAGTACTTTGTCTGGTGGGGAAACTCAAAGGATAAATCTGACTCGTTCGCTTGGAAGTAATTTAACAAGCTCTATGTATATTTTGGACGAGCCAAGTATTGGCTTGCATCCGCGTGATACTCAAAGACTTATTTCTGTTTTGCAAACATTGAGAAACCTTGGAAACACTGTTATTGTTGTTGAACATGAAGAGGAAATTATAAAATCTGCAGACCACATTATTGACATTGGTCCGATGGCTGGTAGATTAGGAGGCGAACTAATTTTTAACGGTAATGCCAAAGCTATTCTAAAAGACAAGAACAGTTTAACTGGCAAATATTTAACAGGAAAAGAGAAAATCCCAGTTCCTAAACATCGGAGAAAAATAATTAACAATGTTGAAATAATAGGAGCTTTTCAGCACAATCTAAAAAACATAGATGTTAAAATTCCACTAAATGCAATAACTTCAGTAACGGGTGTTAGTGGCTCTGGCAAATCCACATTAATCAAAAACATTCTTTATCCGGCATTAAAAAGAAAAGTCGAAGATAAGCCGTTGCCTCTTGGAAATTTTGAAACATTAAAAGGAGATTTAAAAACACTTTCGCAAATTGAGTTTGTGGATCAAAATCCATTGGGAAGATCCTCGCGATCTAATCCTGTTACTTATGTTAAAGCTTACGATGGTATTAGAAAATTATTTGCCGATCATAAACTTTCAAAAGCACGTAAGTATACGCCAGGCTATTTTTCATTTAATATAGAAGGAGGAAGATGTGAGAAATGCAAAGGTGATGGTCAGATTATTGTAGAAATGCAATTTCTTGCGGATGTAAAACTCATTTGTGATGAATGCAATGGTAAACGATTCAAGTCTGAGATAATGGATATAAAAATCCAGAACAAAACAATAGCTGACATTTTAGATTTGACAGTTGATGAGTCTTTAGAATTTTTTGCTAAAAATGCCAGCATACTAAAACCACTTCAAGCACTTGCGGATGTAGGATTGGGTTATATTAAGTTGGGACAATCTTCTAGCACTTTAAGTGGTGGTGAAGCACAAAGAGTTAAGCTTGCATTTTTTCTAAGCAAGGGAAAGAATTCGGGGAACATCTTTTTCATTTTTGATGAGCCAACCACAGGTTTGCATTTTAATGATATTAATAAACTAATGACGGCTATGAATGCATTGGTAGACAATGGGCACACCGTCTTAATCATCGAGCACAATACCGATGTTATAAAGTGTACTGATTGGGTAATAGACCTTGGACCCGAAGGAGGAATCAATGGTGGATATTTGTTATTCCAAGGAACACCAGAGGATCTTATCAAAAATAAAAAATCTTATACTGCTCAGTATTTGAAAGAAAAGTTAAAGGCTTAGGATTAGCTTAAAAACAACTCAATAATTATTAAAAAACTAGTCATAAACTACAGAAGTTCATGACTAGTTTTGCGTCTCCTTTCCACTTTACCATGTTAAAAAACATCACCATAGTAGGTGCTAACGGGCAATGGACTCCAGAGGCTTTTGCCTACATAGAGAATAATAGTAATCTCGCTAATATTTATTGACGATTACGACAAATGACTTTGTCATCTTTCATAACTTGGCTTATTCTTTACTCCTTATTCTTTACTTAGCAACTGAAGAAACTCTTTTTCTGACTTTCTTCTTAATAGTTGACTTTTTAGATGCTGAATCAACATAATCCTCTCTTTCGAAATCATTTTTGTCGAATCTTTCACTTTTGCTATCTGCTACCATACTGCCATCTTCAGGTAGTTTTACGTGCCCCCAACATTCTCCAGAATTTATTCTAGAGATTTGCATTTCGCTTACTCCAAATTCTTTAACAAGTCGTTTCCGTTTGACTCCTCTTTTAAGTTTTTGCTTAATCAACAATACTTGACTGGCATTTAACTTAGAATAGGTAATCTTCCCTTTTTGTTTAGGTCGATCAGGATTTGCTTGTGCGTGTCTTTCCTTTTGATACTTATCGACCCATCTCAAGTTTTCTGGACGATTATTCCATCTATTATAATTCAAATGAATTACTAAATTTTGATCCTCTTTTTCAGGCTTAGGCAAAAATGTTGCCGCCACTATCCTGTGAACAAAGAATGTTTTTGATTTCTTTGTAGGCTTGATATAATGGTTAAATGTATAATAGCGAGTAGCTTTACTCAATTTTACATTTTCCATTTCTTTGTGTTCATACTTGCGTTTAACATTTCCGAAGTTTGAAACAGAATAAACCAGTCCTATTGAATCAAAAAAGTCTTGAAACTCTTTCTCAAATTTTGCAACTTTCCAAATTTCTACGTTTTTCATCTCTTAGTTTTAATTAAACAATACAACATTAACTTCTCTCGATAAAATCGAAAGAACATTATAATACATCAACTAATATTATACATATATATAATATTAATTTATAAATATAACAGATTTTTTACGTTTCAATTATTCGCTTCAATAATTAATCATTCCTATCAGAATTTCAATTCTAACGGTTAATCTGTTATGGTAACTTTTAACATGGTTAATACTCTTACTGCTTAATATAATAGTAGTACTCAACCAATCTAAAAATTCGTTGTTGTAAAAATTTTATGAGGAAAAACTCCAGTTAGAAATTTAACTTCCTACTTAGCTTCTTGTTTGATAAATGCAAATAATAAAATAAAAACAAGATTTGCAAATTTTATTTATCTTTTTTTAAATATCAATTATTCAAGCTGCTTAAATAATCAATACCTATTCAATATAAAATATTGAATATCAATAAGATAGAAAAAATAGCATCAGTAAAATAAGTTTTAAACAATTTTTCTTAATTATCAATTTCCGATCAAAAAAGTTAGACGGATGAAATTTTGCGACTTAAAATTGTTGATTTAAAAACATAATTTTTTGACCTTTTTTGGCTCTATCTTTATAAAATGAACAACAGATTGAATATCTTGTTATTTAACTAACGTTGAGCTATTTATCTAATTTTCCTTTAAACAAATGCTTACCCTTTTTATGTATTTCTATAAAATTGAAAGAATTAATTAATATATGTTTGAGAAATTTCTTTATTTGAAAGAAATCAATCCACTAAAGAGCAAGTATTTTTTCTTTTGTAGCTTTGGTAGTAATAATATTTAATACTTTGATATAATCAGAAGGTAAGTACGAAATATGAACTTGGCGACGGAGTTCAATTACAAATTACAAGTATTTCTATTTGTTAAACGCTCTGTGCGTGCTCGACCTTATTGATATTGAATTATTTGCAATATTAAATATCAATTCCTATTCGGAATTAAAGATCTCAACTGATTAGCTGACTATCAATAATTTTAGTAAATTGTGTTGTAATTGAATTTGGCAACTGAAAAATAGCTTTATACAAATTTTGTCTATTATCAACCACTTATGCTAATTATATTTATTTGAACTTTTTTTACCAAAACTTACGTATATTTTAATAGAACTATGGCAAAAATAGAAAGTTATTTTAACAGTGAAGATGAGGCAACAATAGTTGAGGCTATTAGAAAGGCTGAAAAACAAACCTCTGGCGAGATCAAGGTGCATGTTGAAGAACATTGCTTTATTGACCTTTTGGATAGGTCTGCAGAAGTTTTTGGTAAGTTAAAGATGCATGAAACTAAGTTACGCAACGGAACTCTTATTTATATAGCGATGGAAGACCATCTGTTTTCCATCATTGGCGATACTGGAATCAATAATGTTATACCCAAAGATTTTTGGGATGAGGCAAAAGACATTATGGAAGAAAACTTCAAAGCTGGAAACATTGCTACAGGCTTGGAACTTGGTATTGCAAAAGTGGGTGATAAGCTCAAAGAATTTTTTCCTTATCAAGATGATGATGAAAATGAACTTTCTGATGATATTTCTTTTGGTAAAATTTAAGTGATGAAGATTTTATTTTCCTCATCTTTAAGCAATTGTATTAAAATCTTATGAAGAAAATACTTTATACAGTTTTATTGGCTTTGATTTCTCTAAGTGTTTTGGCTGATATTCCGAATAGACCCAAACCTGAAAAGTTGGTCAATGATCTTGCTGACTTCTTTACTCAAGCTGAAGAAGCTAAGTTGGAACGCAAGCTTGTTGATTACGATAATAAAACATCTACTCAAATAACAATTTTAACTGTCGAAACAGTGGATGGTCAAGATCCTGCTATTTATGCAAATGAAGTTGGTGAAAAATGGGGTGTTGGAAAGGATGGATTTGACAATGGTGTTGTTATCTTAGTTACTAAAAAAGAAAGGAAAGTTAGCATTGCTACTGGTTATGGAGTCGAGGAGTTTTTACCTGATGTGACTGTGAAAAGTATTATTGATAAGGACATCACACCAAAGTTTAAGCAAGGTCGATATTTTGACGGTATCAATAAAGGTTTAGACAAGGTCTATGGATATTTGTCAGGTGAGTTTAAAGCAGGTGAGAAAGAAGCTGAATTTAGCATTCCGCCTGCCGTTATGTTCATGCTCTTTGTCTTTTTTGCTTTGATTTTATTGTCAATGTTTAATAAATCTGATAAACACCCTCCTACTACATACGATGGAAATGGTAAAAAGCATCGTATTCCACCAAGAAGAAAACGTTCAAGAACGATCATCATTCCTGGCGGCGGACGTGGCTTTTCTTGGAGAGGATTCTCAAGAGGTGGCGGTGGTTTTAGCAGCGGCGGCGGCTTCGGTGGCGGAAGCAGCGGAGGAGGCGGTGGTGGTTTCGGCGGCTTCGGTGGCGGTAGTTTTGGTGGTGGTGGTGCTACTGGTGGATGGTAGCACAACACCAAAGTTTATCATAACTGATCAACGATTTGTCTAAATATTCTTGTCCAACCGAGCCTTTCTTCGTGAGCAACTTTTTCTCTTTCTCCAAAGCGAACAATGACGATGTCTTTTTCTGGGCAAACGTAAATGAACTGTTTATATAGTCCAATTGCCATAAAATCTTTGTATCGTTCTAATCCAAGATACCAACTTTTGTTGTAAGCCCAGCCGCTTCCATTGGTTGTATCTCGTTTTAAAGATTGTGATACCCACTCTTCGCTTATTAGTTGATTGCCTTCCCAATTTCCTCTATGAAGCATCAACCTACCAAATTTGGCATAGTCTCGTGCTGCTGCATTTATACAACAAAAAGCTTTTTCAAATTGCCCTTTGTCTGTGCTCCAGTATGCAGAATATTCTGCTCCAATCGGGTCCCAAATTTTTTCTTTTAGATATTCCGATACACATTTTCCTGAAGCACGTTCAATGACGATTCCCAGTAGTTGTGTATTCATATTGTGATATTGTTGATGAACGCCTGGCTCTGCATCCATCTTTAATTTATTTACTGCCTTCCAAATATCTTTACCATAATACATTTGCCCAGCTAGAATGTACGACTGTTTTAGTCCCGAAGTATGATTTAACAAATGACTAAGTGTGATTTTTTCAAATCCTTCTTTTTTGTTCAGCTCTGGTATAAACTCAGTAATAGCTTGATCAACACTTTTTATGCACCCTTCGTCAATGGCAATACCAATCATTGATGAAACGAAAGATTTTGCGACGGAGAAGGATGTAAGCTTGCTATCCTCATTGAATCCGTTGAAATACTCTTCATATAATATGGTATCATTCTTTATAAGCACAAATGCAGCTGTCTTGTGATTCTTTATTATATCGCTTAATGGTCTAAAGGCAGCATCCAAATTTGTCCAATCATCAAATTTTAGCAAATTCCCATAATCAATCTCTGATTTCTCAAACTGAAAAGAGTTTTGAGTCTCATCAATTTCGATTTTATGAAACCTTTTGGAATCTTTATAATCTGGATAATTATACCAGGCAGCTTTTCCATATGAACATCCTATCATCATTAATGATAAAAGAACAAAACTGCTAATTATCATCATCAAACTTATCTTCTGCATTTACTTCTTAAATTTTATATGTGTTGTTTTCCTTCTAAGTACTTAATTTTACTTGAGTACTCTTTCTTTTCTTTGTGCAAATTTAACCAATCTAGCATAATGATGACCACTTGGCACTGCTCAAGTTTCTCATAATTTACAGATTTATTTTTTTGAAGGGAACATATATCATCTAGGAATAAGTTGCTCTTTGATGATTCGCTTCTTTAGTTTCACATACTTAGCTGCTTCGTTGATAAGTTCATCCTCCGTGCTTTCCTTGCTTTTTATAAAAGGCAATCGCAAGATTTATCTTTACATTTTTTGAACATAAATTTCGATAAAATATTAATATTTATTATATAATTTTATGATGAATATAATTAAAAAACCTCTCTTTTCTAATAATTCAAAGTGCTATTCCGTTCAATAATTCGCAAAATTAAGTCAATCAACAATAGAAAAATTAAACTTTTTTCTAAGCTAAAAAGCTGATTATCAAAACTTTATTTTTAAGACTTGTATCTATTTTACCCGACTTTTATTTTTGGCATAGCTCTTGTATTCTATAGTTTGCCAAGAAACTTATTAATGTTTTTAATTACTATGGAAGTTATGAAAAATTCAATTTTACTATTTTCAATTTTACTAATGTTTGCTTTTGTGCAAGCATTTTCGATGAGTACAAATACTGGTATCGCTTACAAACATATCTCTTGGGAAGATGTTTTAATGCAAGCAAAAGAAAACCACCAACCAATATTTGTAAAGACCTATGCCAGTTATTGTATGCCTTGTAAAATGATGGATTCAGATGTCTACCCTGATCCTGAGGTTTCTTCCATCTTCAATAGTAATTTTATCAATTTCAAAGTAGACATGCAAACCAAATTGGGAAGCATATTTAACCTCGCATACAATGTATCGGCTATTCCTGACCTTTTATTTTTCAACCCAGAAGGTGATGTTATTTTGCGTGCTACTGGTGGAAAAAGTAAAAATGAAATCATTGATCTGGCTCACGAAGCCTTGAATATCATGAATGGAACTCCTGTCGATAACATCAGTAATTTTGTAGTTTCCTCAGAAACATTCACTAATTCAGAGACATTCGTTATTTCAGAACCATTTGTTTTAAATAATAATCAAACTGCTAACTTATCATTTAGTAATTCTACTGATGGCTTAACATCAATATCTCCCAATCATGATTATGCTGCCAATTTTGTAAATACAAATTCGACAATTAAACAAAAAAATAAGCAGATTACTCATGATGTGTCTGATTTTAGTCCTGTTCAACTCCCCTCTATCAATCAGTTCAGTACCGAGACTCAGAGATTGCTGTCAGCTTCTTCCGACCCTTTTTCTGATGAAATGTTTACTATTTTACGAAATAAGAAAAATTTATACAAAGAAATGGGCAAGGTTGAAGTTGATAAGCACATCAAAGAAGTTGTTACGGGAATGGTTTTTCAAGGTGTTTCTGATAAAAATATCAATCTACTGGAAAAGGCTATTTCTATTCTCCACAAATCAGATTTAGATGACAAAGCAAGTATTGAATTAAATCTTAGCTTAAACTATTATAGTGAAACTGGTAATTGGGTTGCATTTTCTAAAATTGTAAAAAATGATTTAGTAAGATCAAAACGACTAAACCCAGACAATGTACTGTCTGCCACAAAAAAGATAATTAGCTCTTCCAATGATTTAAAATCACTCAAAATGGCGGCTAAATGGATGAAAAAAATTACTAAAATCTACCCTACTTATAAGTCAAACATTGTTTACAGTAAGGTTCTCATTCAGTTAAAAAAATATGACCAAGCACTTAAAATTGCAAAAAAAGCAAATGATATCGCTTGCTTAGAAGAGAAAGGAAAGGAAGAATGTCAGTTGCTAATGAGAGAAATTGAATACATTAGATAATTTTTTTTTCTCTAGCAATAAGAATATTCCAAATTTCTGTATTAACTTGCACATTGAAAAAACCGAGCGAGTAGTGTTTTTTCCACAGTGTCTCCAATTGCTTTGCAGTTGGAGACTTTTTTATTTATATACCTCATTACTTGTACCATCCCTGTTTTAATATCTCTTCTCTAACTGATTCTCTGGTCAAATATTTAATCGACCTACCCTCCTTTAGCTTGTTTCTTATTGATGTGGATGACAGTTCTATTATTGGCGCATCAACTCTTACAATGCTTTTTTCGTTATCAAACTTGCTTGTATAATATCCCAAACGCGGATAAACGTATATTTTATAGCTACCAATTATCTCTGTGCTTTCTTTCCATTTATCCAAATGTTCTAAATTATCTGCTCCCATAATTAATGAAAACTTGCGATTTGGGTACTTTGTATCTAAAACTCTTAATGTATCTATGGTATATGATGGCATTGGCATATCAAACTCAATACTGCTTGCTTTTACTGCCTCATTGCCCTTTACAGCCTTGTTTATCAGCTCTAATCTACTATTATGATCCAGTAGATCTTTCTTCTTTTTAAAGGGATTTAAGGGTGATACAACCATCCAAACTTCATCAATCACCTCTTGATCCAAAATACTCTCTGCGATGATTAAATGACCTATATGGACAGGGTTAAATGAGCCAAAATATAGTCCTATTCTATTCATGGTCTTATGTTTTCATTTCTTTGACAAAGGTATTAATTGTGTGTATTCTTTATCAATTTATCTTATGTATACTTACATTTTTGTTAACAGTTTGTTTTAAGTGAAACAGTTTTAGACTCTCCGTTGCGGCTGCCTTTGAGTATTTTTTCATCTAATGATGAAAAAATATTAGACACGGTTCGCAGAAATAGGGACAATTCTCTTTAATAAAAAGCCTGAAAATTCGGCAAAACATGTTTCAATTGGACCTAAAACTTGGATCTTCGTTGATACTGCCTTCGAGTATTTTCTCATCTAATGATGAAAAACCAAGAAGCGGTTGGGAAAATAAAACCATAATTCTCTTCAATATAAGCCTCAAAGCCTCTTGAAAAATACTTCAATTGGAGCAAAAATTGATTCTTCGTTGATGCTGCCTTTTCGGTACTTTTTCATCTAATGATGAAAACCTCAGGCTGCGATTAAGGAAAATCTGCTTGTAAAAGCCTTACAAAACCGCCTCAGTTGGAACAAAAATTGGGTCTTCGTTGTGACTGCATTCGAGTAATTTTTCATTAAAGGATGAAAACATCAGGCTGCGATTAAGGAAAATCTGCTTGTAAAAGCCTTGCAAAACCGCCTCAGTTGGAACAAAAATCGGGTCTTCGTTGTGGCTGCATTCGAGTAATTTTTCATCAAAGGATGAAAACATCAGGCTGCGATTAAGGAAAATCTGCTTGTAAAAGCCTTACAATCTTGATAAGGCCTCATGCGACTGGGGAAACAAACTTCTCCAGAAATATGCTTCAAGAGAAATAAGATTGGTTCTTCGTAACTGTAACTTTACCTTGGAAAACATGTTTCACGTGGAACCATATATCTACTAGACCTTTTGTGTTCATTTGGAAACAAGAGATTCTATTCAAGATATCCCTTGACTTTGGTTAAATATTTTTCACAGAGAATGCAATATGGTTCGTTTAACAAAAAATTCTTTAAGCATGTTTCACGTGGAACACAATATTGGTTCTGTTCAACAAAAACCTTTCTTTAAACATGTTTTCACGTAGAACCAATATTGGTTCTGTTTAACAAAAAATTCTTCAAACATGTTTCACGTGAAACGCAATACTGGTTCTGTTTAACAAAAAACTTTCCTTAAATATGTTTCACCTGGAACACAAACACAACATGACTCTTGAGTCTTTTATTCTCCATTTCATTATAACTAAACCAGACTGAAACAAAACTCAACGGAGAGAACCTAAACCTTTGAAAAACATGTTTCACGTGGAACATAAAAGCGATGCTTTATTGCTCAAAAACCACAAACCTATGTTCCACGTGGAACACAAACACAACATGACTCTTGAGTCTTTTATTCTCCATTTCATTATAACTAAACCAGACTGAAACAAAACTCAACGGAGAGAACCTAAACCTTTGAAAAACATGTTTCACGTGGAACATAAAAGCGATGCTTTATTGCTCAAAAACCACAAACCTATGTTCCACGTGGAACACAAACACAACATGACTCTTGAGTCTTTTATTCTCCATTTCATTATAACTAAACCAGACTGAAACAAAACTCAACGGAGAGAACCTAAACCTTTGAAAAACATGTTTCACGTGGAACATAAAAGCGATGCTTTATTGCTCAAAAACCACAAACCTATGTTTCACGTGGAACACAAACACAACATGACTCTTGAGTCTTTTATTCTCCATTTCATTATAACTAAACCAGACTGAAATAAAACTCAACAGAGAGAACCTAAACCTTTGAAAAACATGTTTCACGTGGAACATAAAAGCGATGCTTTATTGCTCAAAAACCGCAAACCTATGTTCCACGTGGAACACAAACACAACATGACTCTTGAGTCTTTTATTCTCCATTTCATTATGACTAAACCAGACTGAAACAAAACTCAACGGAGAGAACCTAAACCTTTGAAAAACATGTTTCACGTGGAACATAAAAGCGATGCTTTATTGCTCAAAAACCGCAAACCTATGTTCCACGTGGAACACAAACACAACATGACTCTTGAGTCTTTTATTCTCCATTTCATTATGACTAAACCAGACTGAAACAAAACTCAACGGAGAGAACCTAAACCTTTGAAAAACATGTTTCACGTGGAACATAAAAGCGATGCTTTATTGCTCAAAAACCGCAAACCTATGTTCCACGTGGAACACAAACACAACATGACTCTTGAGTCTTTTATTCTCCATTTCATTATAACTAAACCAGACTGAAATAAAACTCAACGGAGAGAACCTAAACCTTTGAAAAACATGTTTCACGTGGAACATAAAAGCGATGCTTTATTGCTCAAAAACCGCAAATCTATGTTCCACGTGGAACATAGATTTTGATTCGCATCTTATTAATATAAATTAAATACAATTAATGTTTCACGTGGAACATACACTGCATTCAATTAGTTAAATAAAGAAGACCATTAAACTTGAAAATGATTGATATCTAATATCAAATAACGAAATTTAAAACTAAATACTACCTAGAACTAGAATCAGTATAAATATGAAATATTTTAATATCAAAACTACAGTCATCAATTAGACTTTAAATACAGATATAAATAAGCCAAAAGAAGTACTAATTTAACGATAAATTCTTAAATGTGCCATTACTACTAAAACGAGTATAAATACTGTAGTAAGCAAGAACCTGAACCAATAGATTACAGCTTAATTGTTCAGAATACAATATCACGACAAAATAAAAATAAATGAGCAAAAACTACCATGTCAACACCAAAATACAATCTAGATAAGAATTAAATCTATTATAAAAAGACAATTAGAATTTGAAAACAAAAGCAGAGTAATGCCGCAAAATATCGTAATTTTGTAAACTAAAATAAACTCTGATGTTTAAAGAATATGATGTTATTGTTGTGGGTGGTGGACATGCCGGATGCGAGGCTGCTGCTGCTGCTGCGAACTTAGGATCGTCTGTACTATTGATTACAATGAATATGCAAACCATTGGACAGATGTCATGCAACCCTGCAATGGGAGGCGTGGCAAAGGGTCAAATTGTAAAGGAAATTGATGCTATAGGTGGATATTCAGGTAAAATATCTGATTCATCTATGATACAATTTAGGATGTTGAACAAGTCTAAAGGTCCTGCAATGTGGAGTCCAAGAACACAGAACGATAGACTTATGTTTGCAACTCATTGGAGAGATGCGCTTGAACAAACAACAAACTTAGATTTTTGGCAAGAGATGGTAACCAGTTTATTGGTAAAAGACAATGTTGTTTATGGAGTCAAAACTCAATTGGGAATTGAGATAAAAGCCAAAACTGTTGTACTGACAAATGGTACATTTTTAAATGGATTAATCCACATAGGAATGAAAAATTTTGGTGGTGGTAGAGTTGGAGAAAAAGCATCAGTAGGTATAACTGCACAACTGGTAGAACTTGGTTTTGAATCGGGAAGAATGAAGACAGGAACACCGCCAAGAGTTGATGGCAGAAGTTTGGATTATTCCAAAATGGAAGAGCAACCTGGAGATGAAGAAGTTGTACCTTTTTCATACAAAAATGAAAGCATTGACATCAAACAAAGAAGCTGCCACATAACTTATACAAATCCAGAAGTACACGACTTACTCAAAACAGGCTTCGACAGATCGCCAATGTTTAATGGAAGAATCAAATCAATTGGTCCACGATACTGTCCATCAATAGAAGATAAAATTGAAAGATTTGCAGACAGAAATCGTCATCAAATATTCGTTGAACCAGAGGGCTGGAATACAGTGGAAATATATGTAAATGGCTTCTCAACATCATTGCCAGAAGAAGTTCAGCTCAAAGCATTAAAGAAAATAGAGGGTTTTGAAAATGTAAAAATGTTTAGACCAGGCTACGCAATAGAATATGATTTCTTTCAGCCAGAGCAACTAAAATCAAATTTAGAAACACAAATTATTACTAATCTATACTTCGCTGGACAGATAAATGGCACAACTGGTTATGAAGAAGCAGCATGTCAAGGATTGATGGCGGGAATAAATGCACACCGACGAGTCAATGAGCAAGAAGCATTTATTCTTACTAGATCTGAAGCTTATATTGGTGTACTAATTGATGACCTAATCAATAAAGGCACAAAAGAACCTTATCGAATGTTTACATCAAGGGCGGAATATAGAATTCTTCTTCGTCAAGATAATGCAGATTTAAGGTTAACAGAAATGGCTTACAAACTTGGATTAGCTGACGAAGAAAGATATAATAAAACGCTTGAAAAAAAGCAACAGTGTGCTGAAATATTAGATCAATTGAGCAAGTTGAGTATTGAGCCAACAGAAATAGATTCCTTGCTAGAGGCTAAAGGCACGCAAGTACTTAAGCAAAAACAAAAATTACTTCCAATATTATTAAGACCACAAATATCAATTTCTGATTTAATGACAATTAGCAGCGTTCAAAATGCGTTATCTAAATATTCTAAAGACGCTTTAGAACAAGCTGAAATTGTAGCAAAATATAGTGGCTATATTGATAGAGAAAAAGAGTTGGCTGAAAAAATGACTCGACTAGAAGACATAAAACTTTACAATAATTTTGATTATAGTAAACTCGGCTCTTTATCATCAGAAGCAAAAGAAAAATTGATTAAAATAAAACCAGAAACACTTGGTCAGGCAAGCAGAATTAGTGGAGTTTCTCCGTCAGACATCTCCGTACTAATGGTGCATTTAGGTAGATAATATGAACAAACAAACCCTCTTTTTACTTACTTTTTCAATTGTATTACTTGGCATTTTGGGCTGTGCTAAAATAGTTGCACCAACTGGTGGACAAAAAGATACAACTCCTCCGAAAATTCTAGGCTCACAACCTGAAATTGGAGAAAAAAATTATGACTCGAAAGAGTTACAAATAGAATTTGACGAATTTGTAAAAATTGATAACACTGGTGACATTCTCATATCACCATTTACAAAAGAGCAACCAGAGTATATTTTAAAAGGCAAAAAACTCCTAATAAAATTTCCTGATGAGCTACAAAAAGACATCACTTACTCAATAGATTTCAAAAACAACATTAAAGATATAAATGAAGGAAATGCATTAAATGCTTTCAAATATAGTTTTTCCACAGGAGAATTAATGGATTCCACAAGTATTTCTGGAACCGCGAAAGATGCATTGACCAAAGAAGCAATTGAAAAATGCATTATTGGACTTTACAAACAAAATACCGATACTGCTTTTATTAAGACTCCCCCACTCTACCTCACCATGACGGATGAAAATGGAAATTATAGGATAGATAACATCAGAGAAGGAAGCTATGAGCTTGTTGCACTTATAGATCAAAATGGAAATTTTTTTTTCGACTTACCCAATGAAACAATTGCATTTAGCACTACTGACCTCGAATTAAAAAAAGACAGTATAAATAAACATGATTTATTTCTATTTCTTGAGCAAAATTTTCCTAAACTAACCATTTCAAATGAATATAATCAAGGAAAAGTTAAAGTAGAAATATCTGAAAAAATCAATCAATTAAAAACTAAAATACTTTCTCCTTTAGCAACTGATAGCATTTATGAATCTATTTCACCTAATTTTAAAGAAATAAATTATTTCTATAATTTCTCTTCAATTGATACAGCATTAATTGAAATAAGTGGTGACAATATAATAGACAGTATTAAATTAATCAGCAAATCCCCTTACAAACCTAATGAAATAGAAATTGTTGCGAGTACGGCTGGCAGGGGCTTACAAACAATTGATTCAACAGAAACTCTTAGCCTTAAATTCACTAATTGCATACAATTAATCGAAGAGGAAAAAATAAATTTATATAGAAAAGATTCATTAATAAATACAAAAGTGGAATTTGCAATTACACAAAATGTAAATAAATTAAATATTGATTCGGAATGGAACCCTAATAAAAGTTATTTAATTGAAATTCCACCAGAAACCATTAAAGATATATTTAATCAAACGAATACTGACACTTTAAAAACGATATTTAGAATAAATAATTCAAAATCTAAAGGCTCTCTTGGAATTAAAATAAAAATGGATACAATTAATAATTTTCAATATTTATATGAATTAAGAGACAGAACAGATGATATTATTTTTAATGGAATTTTACAAGACACCTTATTACAAATTCCAGACCTGAACGCTGGCACCTACAAATTCAAAACCATTCAAGATAGCAACTCCAATTCTAAATGGGATACAGGAAATTATTTAAAGAAAAGACAACCCGAAAAAATCAAACAATACGAACAAGAAATTTCAATTAAACAAAATTTTGAAACAGAAATAAAAATTGATTTAAATACAGTTAAATAAAAATTAAATCTTTTTAATTCAAGTTTTGCATGTCTAAATAATTAGAAAAAAAACTATATAGTGCAGCAAGGGAAGCGCGGAGGATGAACTTAACGACGGAGGACCTAAATATGCGAAAATACGCCCGATGCGAGTGGAAATGTTTTTACGAAACCAACCTACGAGGTAGGTATCTCAAAAAATAAAAAAAGACTTCCTATATTTATGATATGCAAACATCAAAAAAGGAAGTCTCCAAAGCAGCAGTATTAAAAGCTGCTCACCTAAAGATAGCGAAATTAGAAAAAAAA
>Ga0209187_1001228_pt1 | contig 31826 bp, 15 predicted proteins | sample BantaG_FD_187430 | JGI IMG/M metagenome (GOLD analysis project Ga0209187, IMG submission 187430) | Marine algal microbial communities from Bantry Bay, Ireland - BantryBay_4 metaG (SPAdes) (version 2) | ecosystem: Host-associated > Algae > Red algae > Unclassified | place: Bantry Bay, Ireland...
AGTACTTTGATGAACCTACTTTGGCTGATGCAATTCTTGATAGAATAACAGCTAATTGCACTACTATCGAACTCAAAGGCGATAGCTTACGAAAACGTTCTTAAGCTCCTTTTTTTTATCTTTATTATGCCATTCTTCTCAGGGGGTCAACTTCCGTCAACTGGGGGGTCAATGCTAGGTCAATAGACACCAATGACTTAGATGTGTCGCTCGATTATTTAGTTGGCAAAATTGATGTGGAGTTTGATCATGCTGCTCTTCGTAGACTTACTGATATTTCTGTACTTCCTGAGACTGATAAAAATTTTATGCTTCGAGCAATTGACGGATTACTCAGAGACATAAAAACGCAAGCTGCTTACGCCTAAATGGATAAAAAAAACACTTTATATATTATTGAATCTCTGGCTAATGGCGTAGACCCTACTACAGGGGAATTATTTTCCAATGATAGTCCTTATTAAAATGTAGATATCGTAAGAGCTTTGTTTCACGCCGCTAAGATCATTGAAGAAGTCAAAGACATACCTGGTAATGATGGTAGTCCTTGGACCGATGAAGAATAAGAAAAGGTGATTGCTGATTATCAAAATGGTGTGAGTATTTCTCAAATCGCTAAAGATCATCAGCGTACTCCTGGTGCCATTAGATCAAGACTCCGTAAGGCTGGAGTTATTGAAAACTAAAAAGCCCCGCAATCAATGCGAGGCTTGAATTCATGCCCTTTATTATTATTTTATTGGATTAACTCCATTCATTTTAGCATGTGAAAATGTATAGCCAAACACCTGATTTAATCCAGTGTCATAAGATTCAAATTCTTGGTATAATTTCAAATTCTTTTCTGCTTCCTTTAAACTTTCCTTGTCCCATTCAAAGTCCATTTTATACAAAAAATCAATATCCTTGATTCGATTCTCTTTATCTAAATGATATACGTGTCTATATGGTACTTCTGAACAGCAAAAGTCATGAGCTAATGTTGTTTCGCTCTCAAAAAAGGTTTCTATAATCTTATTTTCTTGGTATTCATATTTAATTATAGGTCCGCCAAGAAATCCTGAACCTGCATACGTTAATTCATCTCTTGAATTATAAAATCTTAATTCAATTACTCTTCCTGAATTATCTAACAATTCTGTCACATAAGGTGTATTTACAGATTCCTTAGAATTAAATTCAACAAGCTTTACAGAGGATGCTGTTATATCTATTTTATGAATATTAGGCTTAGCCTTACTATTCTCATTTTGGCTTGAACAATTACTAAAAGATAACAGGGATACTACAAACAAAAAAACATTTACTTTCTTCATGATGATCTATTTAGCGTTTAACTATTACAGGAAATGAAACTCCAACGCCAACTGGTTTAAGTTGGCTTTCAAAACTCTTATAATCTGAAGGACATAATAGTAAACAACCAGTTGAAACTGTACGACCTGCAAAACCACTATTATTCGTTCTATGAATAAATATTTCAGTTTTAAAACCATCTCCATTTGCTCTAACTTGAGAAGGGCTATTGTTATTAAGCTTTCCATCTAATGTCCTTAAATTATCTTTCCCACTCTCAAACATTTGAAAATGCTTTGGAAGTGATCCTGAACCAGAAGAAGTACGATAAGTTGCAGTATACTCTCCATCATCAATTGGAGTGAATTTAGCGGCATCTGAAGTCATTGTGAAACCCTTGTAAGTTTGCACATCAGTACTCCCACCAGGTCCATAAGCTGTAACCTTGGCAGTAGTAGCACCAGTTCCATTAATATTGTCTCCTTTGCCTAATTGTTCGCTTCTTGAACCTTCAAATACAACTGCTGCTTTACCTAAATAAGTCTCTCCTGCTTTTGTTGTCGCTTGTGATGTAGCATTTTGATCCCAGTAGATATTTCCATTCTTATCCTTAACCCAATCATCAGGTCCAGATTCTTGAAATGGTACAGCCATTCTCCCATCTGGATCTATATTAGATATCGGGTTGTTTTCCGCATAATTATAAGTACTGACATGAGGAAATTTATCACTTATCGGATCAACCCCAGTGAATCTCCCAATAGCAGGATCATAAAACCTAGCTCCATAATTATAATACCCCAAATCAAAGTCATCAATCAACTCCTTACCATTATAAAAATTATCGTAATTCAAATTTGTATCATCTGCAAATCCTTTCATCTCCATACCAAATGGATAGTAATGGTATTCTGATACTATTTCACTTGGTTCTATAAACAAACTTGTATCAAAGTTAGAAAAAACAAGACGTGTGTTCCCCAAATGATCTTTCAAGTTATAAAATGGCACTAATTTCTGATCTTCAATGGCATTATCACAAGTTGTGTTGTCTTCTATATTTGCAAGAAATGAATTATCTGATGTTGTAAATGATTTGTTTAATATTATTTGTTCACTTGCTATATACTCGATTTTACCTGTTTGCAATTTTGCATCTGAAGTTATATCATTGGCTAAATATGTCATGTCCTTTTGGAATTCATTACCTGATAGTGAAAGAGAATTCGCAACACCATTTTCACAAGTAACATTCGTCTTAAGGAAGCCATCACTAAAGTTAATTAAATCTATTTTACCATCTAAAAATTGCATATCGTCGAAATAAATTCTTGTGCTTTGCAAAGTATTATTTGTATACTGATCACGTTTATAAATCGAACCATCGAGCTTATACTGTATATTTATTCTATTACCATTTCCAAAAGCATATTGGACAGGTAAATTTCTAAAGTCATAATCGATGGTTACATCTCGACTCGGGTCATAAATTACGTTTCCTTGAGTATCGTATTGATAATTTCCATCGCCTTCAGTAAAACCATCAAAATCGTATCCATCAGAATCCGAAGTTGGTGGAGAGACAGTCCCAGCAGCGTCGGTTATCGTTGATAATTTACTTGTATTTCCAAGATATGAAAAATCTAAATCATCTATTGTCTGATTAAATGTGTTATTTCTTTTAATGGTTTTAAGGTCGCCTAAATTATTATCCGAATAGCTATATTGTGTATAGATTAAGTTTGAATTTGCATCATTTGATTCCTTTATTCTGTTTAATCCATCATATATGTATTTTGTCTTGCGATCTAGACCATACTTGTAATAAAAGTCAGTTGTTTTTATATTACGGTTTGCATAATACGTGTAATCAATATTCATCATCAAGTCATCACCATTATTATTATCTCCAGAGGTCGAGTTAATTTTAGATAAATCTCCATTTTGCCTGTATGTATAGTTTATTTTCTGAAGTGAGCCATCATTAGAGATTTCGCCTATTCTTTTAAGGGAAAGTTGCCCTTTCCCATTGTAATTTAATTCTGAAAGTCTAGAAAAATCTCCATCAAAATCCCCATCTTCCATGGCCAAATCTATGGATTCTCCCGCTGGTCGACCTGCAAAATCAATGTGATTTATTTTTTGGTATTTTATTTGTCCATCAATAGATGCCAGTGTATGGTAGCATACCTCTAAGCTTTTATGAGTAATGTTATCGGCACTATCGTATTTATAACGAATTGTTGGCGTATTATAATCGCAATTACCTGTAGACATGCGAGCCAGTGGTTCTAATTGTTCTAATTCACCATCCAGCTTTATTCTATATTGCTTATTTTGCTCTGTTCTTATACCAGTAGTCTCACCAGTTCTGAAGAAATATGGTATGTCGACACTTACAGATAAATTTCTGGTATCATCTCCAATTTCTGTCACTCTTCCACTCGAATCATAATCATAATTTAATACGGCTGCATATTCGTATCCTCCTACTTCGGTCAACACTGATATTTCTCTTGCTAGTTTTCCTAATTTACCTTTAACAGCTGATGAGACATAGAATGGATCACTTGTTTCGGCAGAATAGAATTCTCTTTGCATCAGACCTATTGCTCCCTGATATTCATAATTAAATTCAGGGTTAGTTATAGGGCCTGCTCCAGTAGTTGTTATTCCTTGATGAGTATGATTTCCATATTTATCATATGCATTTAATAAGACCACATTTGGACCCCATTGTCTCATTCTTGCATTTTGAGATATGGTAAGCTGGTCTCGATGGTTATACGTGAATTCTTCTATTCCAGTATTAGGTACTTTTTTGGTGGCAACTAAGTCATTTCCAGTATATGTATATTTATAGCTTTCCAAACCTGCAACCATTGTATTTGGCATTATCTCAATGAGTCTATTTTTTCTATCGTATATATTTTTCGTGAGAGTAACATCACTACCCTTCCCTTTCTTAACACCGACAAGATTTCCAACTCTATCAAAGTAATTTGTGTTCTCTATGAGATTTCCATCTAAGGTTTTTTCATATCTCAATGTGTTTGCACTATAGTCAAGGACTTGTGAAGTTGTTGTCCCATACTCCATTGTTACGTCTAAATTACTAGGGTCTGTTACCTTTACCATTCTGTTCAATGGGCTATTATCGTAAAAGTATTTAGTCGATGTCCCCGATGGGTTTATAAAGGCAGAATTTATACTTGATACTTCTCTTGCTTCATATTCTTGAGATAATCGACCTACTGCATCATAGGTTTTATTAAGAACCAAAGTTTTAGTATTGTTCGAAGCTTGCTTTATTTTTTTAACTAACAATTCTCTTGAAAATCCATCATAAAAAACGTAATCCACTAGATCGAAATTAGTTTGATCACCTAATTTGGGATACGTTGTTGTTATTTTTTTGTGATTTTTATTGTTTGAACCACTACTAAAGTGATAGCCAATTGTGGTCTCTATCCCTCTTTGGTCGTCAACACTCTTGGTTAAGCGCTGTAGCTTATCATACTCAAACATTGCTGAAGTCCCATCAATATTTGTGGTTGTTTTTAATAAATCAGAGTCAGTATAATAAGTATAAGACTTCACATAATCGTCATATGTTGAGCTTAATAAATTACCAGAACTATCCCAGTTGTATTCTTGCGCTATATCCCATCCATCTAATAAGACTTTAGTTGGGAGTCCTATATTATTGTATTCATTGATAGTGTATTGATCTTGCCAGTTTATACTTCCTACTGCATCACTTGCCGATATACTAACTTCTGCCCGATCAACATTATAAGGCAATAATGGATTTGTTATAGTATTATTCGAGTCTAAAATCAATCTTCCTCCACTAAGTTTAAAGAATGCGTATTGTATACTAGAACCATCAACATTTACTAAGTTCGTTCCGTTCTCTTTTGAAACTCTAGTGAAGGTACGCCATGGTGTAAGAATATTTCTCGCTTCCATTTCATCTTGTATGCGACTGGCATTAATGCCAGCTATAGTGGAAGTGAAGGTATCGTAATAAAAAGATACAGATTGATGTTTTCTACCGTCAGAGTTAGTAACTGTTACTGTTTGAGGTTGAATTGTTACTTCAGGACTTGGGTAGGCAAAAGAAGTGAGGGTTTCAAATTCTTTTTCATCAAAGATAAAGACATCTAATTTTTGAGATGTTCTAGCAAATTTACCTTCATTTTTGTAAACAGACACTAAGTAGTGTACAGTACTAGAATTTGCATATGGTTTCACTCTATAATTACTAAGACTGCTGGTTTGATGGGTCAGGGTTTGAGTAGATAATTCAGTTCTTGATACCATAGCTCCATTCTCATCAAAATGTCGAACGACATCAGTAATACCATTTGCAGGAAAATAGTCAAAAGGTACGAATGGATATTGTTCAACAACATCATCTAACTCTACTATTTGTGGGCTATTTTGGTATACGGTAAATCCACCACCGTCAATTGATTTTCTAATTCGTTTATAAGCAATATGGTGGCCATTAAAATTAGCGTTTGGATAAGTTCCTCCAGAAGTAAATCGAATCGTCAATGCATTGTAGTTAAGCGAATTGATATCTGGTGCATTAACATCTCCTTGACTATAACTAATGTATTCATGTAAAGGCTCCACCATTAAGGTGCCAGATGATTCTCCTGTCCCATTAATGTCATTAAAGTTATCATCAAGAGGAGTATCATACCTGTAATCGACTTCTTTCACCGTCGTATTATTTATGTCTTTCCAGGTTATAGCTTTTACTCGAACGCCTCCAGTTGGCGCAGATACTCTTGGATTTACCCGTTCAAAGAATCGAATAAGAAATTCTGAATTGCCGCCAATGACCTTCAATTTTAAATTTTGGTTTAAATAAGAGGAAAGATTACCAAATAATTGATCGAAAGGTATTTTATCCGTTGGTGAATATAGACAACCACCTATTGAAATAGTTTCTCTAAAAATATTGACATTGTTACTATTTTCTAATTCTATTGCTATGGTTCCAATCCTATCACAACTTGTTCGACTATTTTGGTCAGAAACAACCTGCTCAGGTCCGCTACAAACCACTTCACCAAATAGTTGTATGTAACTATCAAGTATTTGTTGTGTTAGTGTAAAGTTTTTTTCTTGAATCGTTCCTTGAGCATCTAAATCTGGCAAATCTATGCAACCAGTATTCCTTGTATCAAGGCACGGAGCTGGTGGAAGGCCACCATTCGGTAAATTGCATATCATCATATCCACAGGATCTGAACCTCCCAAAACAGTATTGGCTTCTAGATCATAGACAATTGTGCCTTTTGTAGGATAAGTTATGGATTGTAGACTACCAATACGCTGAACATCACCAGTCGCACTTCCTCTATCCGCATCTTGGACGCTATTTACATTTCCTTCAAAAGGAACTACAATATTTGACCCACCTTGAACAATAGCCGTTAATGTGTTGGATTCTATATTATAAAGCAAATCATTATTATCTGTCTCCCCATTGTAAAATCCATACTTATCAATTGCTTTTGACAATCTCCAAGGCAAATAACTATAACTATTAACACCTGCTTTGTTATAATATTGAAAGACATATGGATTTTCATTCCCATCAAAGGACGTACGTTGAATGGAATTTAATTTAAGTCTATAGTCAAAAGTATATTTGGGAGTTGGACGAGATTTAAAGTAATCATAGTTAAATTTGATTTCTTGATCAAAACTTCCTTCTTCAATCTCAATACGATCTAATGCAAATACGTTGGACGGTTGACTGGCCACAGTACCTGCTTCATCTGCAAAGTTGAATTTGCTATAATCTTTTCTATGCTCGGTAGACAGAATAAAATTAACTGTTGTACCTTTTTGATCTTCGATTTTCTGAATTACTTTACTTTCGTATGCGATTTGGTTATAGTGCAGAGGGGCTCCAAACCTTGAATCATTTCCCGTGATAAAAGACAAAGCTCCTCCTTTATTTCTTATGCTATTTGATACTTGTAAGCCTCCATCAGTGTTATTACATGTCCATGGATTAAGAAAGGTACCACCAGAACAAACATTTCCTGTTATTATTCTATAATTTCCCCATTCTTGAGAGCCTGGCATTAATAAACCATAATTATTACTTTGATAGGTAAATAATAACTCATCAAATCCATTTACAGATTCTATCTTTCTTAAATACCACTCGACTCTTTGACGACTATTCGTTGACTTATTTTGAGTTGACTTATTTTGTGCTGTATCATCTGTCAATGGTATTGGTTGGACACCATTATTCCCAAAATTTGTGTATCCATAATATGCAACCCCTGATGTCGATCCGAATATGTATCTATTACCTTCTGGATCAATAATGAGAAATTCATCAAGGTCTTCCGAATTAGGAATAATTTTTAAATCAGTGTAAGGCATTTGCGTAACTTCTAGGCCTCTTGGCCCTTGTGGTTCTATTATAAATTTTCCAGAATAACCACCAAACGAATAGCTAAATATATCTGCTTCTCCATCTTGAGCACCATCAGCAATTGCATTAACAGTAAGATTTCTAAACTTTTTTAATCTTCCATTATTGTTTTCATCTGGAATGCCAAGTACTGATCTACTAATCATCCCGCCAGCATTCAAACTCCAGCCAGTACCAATAAATCCAGCAGGATCATTGACTCTTACACCCGACCCGTTGTAGCTCATACTTATTGGCCAAGAAAGCTTATTATTTTGAATCGTGTAAAGAGGAATATTCGTATGTGCAGCACCAGTAAAACTATTTGCTTCCGATTCTAAGATACGACCAAACGCAAACGCATCTGCAGAAGGCGGTACAATATCTTGAAATAAATTGTTAATGGGCTGAGCAGTTATACTCAATGATACTAGGATTAAAAATACGATTATAAAATTGTAAAGTTTCATGTTAATTGTATATCAATTATCAAAATAGATTCTAGGAGCAATGGTTATCATTGCGTGATCAAAAAAGATTATCAATAAAGTTTGTTAATACTTTATTTATTAATTACCATACGTTTAGTTTCTACAATTCTTCCATCAATCTCTAAGGTGTAGCTGTAAACACCTGAAGCGACGTCATCAGCATTTATTTCCAGTGTTCCTTGACCAAATGTTTCAACTCGTTCCTTCTTAATAAGCTGACCAGCATCAGAATAAAAAAGAATATCTGCAGATATTGACTTTTCAGGAATTATATAATTTATTGACGTTATACCTTTAAATGGATTAGGCGTGTTCTGGCCTAAAAATACTTTTTCTCCATATTCTAATTCTATGCTTTGTTTTTGTTCTGAGACTTCGCCAATATCAGATGGGATTTTAAGTTGTTCTATTTGTATTTTTAATTTTTCAATTTGCTCTTGTTGTTCCTTAATCGCATTAATCAATAAATATTTAATCTCATTATCATAAATATTTAGAAATTCTTCTTTCCCCTTTTTCTCTGAGGTTATTGACATTCTACCAATCATTTCAGGAACTACTTTTTGGACTTCTTGTGCTGTTAATCCAATGTGTACACGATCTGAATTAATTTTTGATTTATCGTAGTTAAACGAAATCGGATTAAGCCGCAATACTTCTTTTAAGCCTTTTGAAAATTCACTTATATTTGATTTAATATTCTTATCAGATGGGGTTTGACTAGCTACTCTGTTAACTACTCCATTTACATGTAATTCCGCTTGTGGGTCTAAAGTATGTAAGCCTAAATTTCCGTTGTTAAACAATTTAGAAGTGCCTCCTGTAAACGTACCATTGGAGTTTCCTGTTGCCCCAACAATGAGTCCTCCTTCTGTTATAAAGTCACTAGAGTGAAGTCTTACACCCCAGGTGACATCTTTCTCGTCTACATCTTTGGCTGATATCCAATAGAGATCATCATGAGCTGTATTTGTGACTCCAGTATAAGTCAATTCTAATAAACTAAAACCATCAGCGGAGCTTGGAAGATTACCTGATTTATATAATTTCAGAACAGAACTATGGTCTTGTCTGCTTCCAGAATTATCTGCATCTATAATTGTTACGACATCTTTTTCGAATGATGTGCCATTTGCTTGATAAAAGAGGAAAGAGTTCTGATTCTTATTAGAATAGAAATGTACTGGCTGGGTTGGGGTTTCTGTTCCAACACCAATGTTTTCATTTTCAATAATAGATATTTGACTGAATATAGATAAAGTAATCGAATTTAATAGACAAAGTAGTATCACCTGTTTCATAACAGTAATTATTAATTGTTAGTAAATGTTACAGTAGGTAATTTATAAAGCTGTATACTTGGAAAATTATAAAATGTCCTCTGTAAAGTTTTTGTTCGTAGTAAATATAGTAAAAATTATTTACTTGGAAAGTAAAATAATATTTTAGCAAGAATTTATTTGGGCTTAGATTTAATATAAAATTTTATAAACTTATGAAAAGGGAACAGCTGAATATCTTTATCAGTTATGTCTATCGGAATAGTCAAATTTAAAATAGTTTTTTAATTGAACACTTCACTCTAACTCTTCATAACACCCATCCTGAAACGCAGGCGTACAAAAACAAAGAAAGATTAAATCCTCCGTTCCCGTATTTGTAATTCGTTGTGGGATATCTGCTGGAATTCGGACTACATCATTGATAGCAATTTGGCGCACAAAGTCTTCACCTAATTCGACTTGCCCCTCGCCAGATAAAATATAATACAATTCCGTCGTGCCTTTTAGTCTGTGCCAAGCTGTAGTAACGCCTGGTTCGACACGTGAACGCGCTAAAGACTGAGAACGATCATCTGACTCATTTAATAATTCTAAAATGTGGCAGCGTTCTTCTGTGAAAAACTCTTCTTCTGGTTTGGTTTGTTTGATGCACCTGTCCATGTCAGTTGATGATTATGGTTTAATTTTTTTAATGCCTGGTTGCAATAATTCAAATCCTTCTTCGTCTTTTTTAAGTTTGACAAACTCACGTACATCTTCGAGTAATTGTTTGGCGTCGTAAATGATGCCATCTTTAATGGTGTAGCGGACTCCACCGACGCGGACGACTTCATTATCTTCGGTTAATTTAATTGCTCCTGTACCATAGAGCACTTTGAGGTTTTGAAGCGGATTTTCATCAATGACTATGATGTCTGCTTTTTTACCAATTTCAATACTGCCTATGTCGTCATCTGCACCTAATGCTTCTGCGCCATAAAGTGTAGCAGACCGAATGACTTCTAATGGATGAAAGCCAGCTTCTCGCAATAATTCTAATTCTCGGATATAACCAAATCCATACAACTGAAAAATAAACCCAGAATCTGATCCTGCAGTGACTCGACCACCTCTGTTTTTATATTCATTGACAAAGGTCATCCATAGCTTATAGTTTTCTCTCCAATTCACTTCTTCTTCTGTTCCCCAAAAATGCCAATAGGAGCCATGGGATTTTTTACTTGGCTGATAGAACCGCCACAAACTTGGAATGGTATATTCTTCGTGCCATTCTGCACGACGGGCACGCATCAAATCTCTACTGGCTTCGTAAATATTAAAGGTGGGATCAAGTGTAAAATCAAGAGCCAATAATTCTTCCATGACGTTATTCCAATGTGGCGAATGTGGTTCGGCAGCTTGTTTCCATAATTTTCCAGCTTCACCAAATCTGTCTTGCTCGTTTTGATAATTATAATCCAATGGATAATTCTGTATCGTCTGATTTTCAAATAATGCTTCTGGTAATCCATACCAGTGTTCCATTGATGTCAAGCCTGCTTGAGCGGAGTTGAGGACATTCCATCTGCCGACTTCTAGCTGGGCATGGTGACAAGCTGATCGCAAGCCCAACTTTTTATTTTCTTGCAAAGCAGGCTCAAATAATTTAGGAGGTAAGCCAAAAAACTTTATGCCATCTGCGCCTTTGGCAGCATTCTCTCTCACCCATTGTCTTGCTTGTTCTGGTGTGCTGATCGGGTCGTAAGATCCTTGGCCGAAAACGGTATAGGCATAAATACGCGGGGCAGTAATTTTACCTTCTTTGCTTAATTTTTTATGCTTTAACACCCAATCTAAGCCGTTGCCACATGATGGATCTCTCACTGTGGTAATGCCATGGCCCATCCATAGTTTAAATACATATTCTGCATCTGCACCTTGCCATCGTCCTCCGATATGTCCGTGCATATCCACTAATCCTGGTAAGATATATTTGCCTTCAGCATCTATTTCGTGACCACCTTCTTTAAGCTTTGGTCGTTTGGTAGAGTCTATTTCAATCCCAGGATAGCCTACGGTTTTGATGTCTACAATGATGTTGTTTTCGATGACCACATCTACAGGGCCGATTGGTGGTGCACCAGTGGAATTTATTAATGTCGCACCTCTGATGATTAATTGTGGAAATGGCCCTTCTCCTTCAGAGATGATTGGAGATTCTGCAATGGGACCTTGACAGAAAACAGCTATTGTCAATAGTAATTGGATGGTGATGGTTAGAACGGTCTTCATATTAGGAAGATACGAAAAAGCTTGATCAGGGACGTAATGTTTCTGGGGAGGTGTGCTATAAATCGAGAGGTACGGAGACCTTCGATTCAGTATCAATCTGAGGCAAAGGACCTGTTTACTGACTGACAGGCTACTTTTCTCTTGACGCAATTAAACTACAGAGAATTAATTTGTCATGATTTTTATCAAAAATCTCGCCAAATTAAAATCTGATTTGGACTATGGGCCCCAGGATTAAATCCTGGGGCTAACGTAATTTGATCCCTCTGGGATCATAGAAGATCGTGTACATCCAACCCATCTTAAAAATCCTGTTCCAGACAGTTTTGCATGATCCCAGAGTGATCATTCATCATCGTGTAAATCCAATCATCTTATAAATCTTGTTCCAGACAGTTTTTTGTATGATCCCAGGGGGATCAATCAAGATCGTGTGCATCCTATCAATCTTATAAATCGTGTTCCAGACAATTTTAAATCTCTCTTTTGTCTGAACAGGATTTATAAGATAATCAAGATCGGGTGCATCCTATCCATCTAATAAACCTGTCGACCTCTGGTGGATCGTGTTCCAGACAATTTTAAATCCTCTTTTGTCTGAAGAGGAAATCCTAATTCCAATATTTTTCTTGCTATTTTGCCACATGATTAAAAATCTAATCTTCGATTATGGAGGTGTCCTTATGGACCTTGATTTCAAAAGAACACTCAAATCACTAGCTGTAACATTACAAGTTGACTTTAAAGATGAAATATACAGACAATGGTTTTTGGAATTGTTTAAAAGCTATGAGAAGAATGATGTGACAGACCTACAATTTTTAGACTTGTTGAGAAAAAATTCTTCTGATAATCCATCCGATGAAGCATTGATATCGGCTTGGAACGAGATGATGTTGTCTATCTCAAAAGAGCGGTTTGACATGTTGCTTGAACTTAGACAGACATACAAGGTTTATTTATTAAGTAACACGAATGGGATACATTATACCTATATGATGCAAATGGTAAAAGATTGTTTAGGGAGTCCTTCACTTGAAGCTTATTTTGACAAAACATATTATTCTCATTTAATTAATATGCGGAAGCCCGATAGAGAAATATTTGATTTTATTTGTAAGGAAAATAATCTTATTAAAACAGAAACATTATTTATTGACGACCTACCTTTTAATGTAGACGGTGCTATTCAAGCGGGACTTCATTCGGTGCAGCATGATCAACAAACTGAAATCACAGCACACATCCAATCGTACATCTCTTCAGTAAATAGTCAACTTCAATGATGATGAATCCTGTTGCCTTAGAAAAACTAAGGAAATATTGTGCTTATCAAGATCGCTGCCACAAGGAGGTTCGGACCAAGCTAATACAATTACAAGTTTATGGTGATGACTTAGAAGAGGTTATGAGTCATTTGATATCAGAAGATTTTTTAAATGAAGAGCGTTTTGCACGATCCTTTGCCAGAGGCAAATTCAGAATGAAACGGTGGGGTAGAATTAAAATAAAAATAGAATTAAAGAAAAGATACGTCTCGGACTATTGTATCCGCAAAGGAATGGAAGAAATTGATGAAGTGGCATACGATGAGACTATTCAATACTTAATAAAAAAGCACAAATTATTTTCTAAGAATATTGGGCCATTAAATAGGAAAAAAATATCTGAATCACTTTACCGCAAAGGATTTGAATGGGAGTTTATAAATAAAGGGTTTGTTAATTGAGTGTAAGTAACTTTTTTAGTCTGAACAGAATCTGCTTGACCTTTAGGCAGGGTTACTAATTTTAAAAGACATATAATCTTAATTTACACTTGGCTTGTAGTAGACTTTGTTTCTTGGTGTTCCTTCGAGTCTTTGTCGTATTAACTTATTTGACAATAATCATTACTATTCTTTTTTGAACCACTAAGTCACAAAGACGCAAAGTTTCACTAAGAATTGAAGATTAATGCAATTCATGTGCATAATTGTTAATCATAGACATCATGTTCAAGATAAAAAAGAACAACAGCTGATCGTGAACATCTTATCCAACTTATAAACCTGCCTACCGGACAGACAGGTCGTGTTCAATATTAAAAGATAAAAAGCAGTGTTTCTACAAATTCAATCGAAGACTAAAATTATGCGTCCCATTAAATGGATCCGTCGCTCGGTAAGCATAATCAATCCCAACTTTACGTTCGTTTAATTTCTTTACGGGCACATACAAAGAAAATCCTGCAGACAATCCAGTGTACACGTCTCGCTCTGCTCTTACTGCTTGATTTACTTCTGTTTTGTAAGCTGCACGAAGGATGATAAAGTCCCTAAAAAAGAATTCAATACCTCCACCGATTTCATCTCTAGAAAATGAATTGGCTGTGAAATTACCAAGTACTCTCACTTTAATATCCTCTGTCGGCAAGAAATCATATGACGTACCAATATTTAATACAGAAGGTAATTCAAACTGTTGCGGACGTGCGTCGAAGGTTATTTTAAATTCTGTACTAGAACTTGGATTATCGACTTCGAAGGATAAACCTTCGCCACCGAATTTCATCGGAGGTCCAATATTTCTCAATGAAATACCCAATTTAAAATTATCATCTTCTCCAGTAACATATTGGACACCAGCATCGATGGCTAATCCGAATGCAGACACTGTTGTCAGTGATTCGGAAATACCTCGTACCAAAATGCCTACTGATATTTTATTTTCATAGACATATGAATACCCCAAGCCGATATTGAAAAAATTAGGCGAGAAAAATCCACCAGTACCTTCTGGTTGAGAAGTGGTGGTAATTGGTATTTCACCAAAATCTACAGAGTTTAATACAATTCCGAATGAACTATTTTCACCCATTTTCTTAGCAAATCCAAATGCATTTAATTGAATGTCTGTGCCTTGATATAATCTGGTATTTGCTACTAATATTTCTGTTCCAACAACTCTACCCAATCCGGCAATATTTAAACGCATGGCTTCCACTCCCATAATGGAAGAAGTATTCATTGAATGCAAGCCTGCGCTACGAGCCCATGGATTAAATAATAATTCATTAGCACCTGCTTCTCCTTGTCTGTCTGGATTACCTGCGTGTACATTATCTTGCACAAATAGGCTAATCACCACCAGAAATATATAAATTAAATATTGCCTCATTTCATTTCTTGTTAAAGTCCAGCCGGATCAAATTTACGATTCACACCAAACCATTTTATTGTTTTTGATGCGCCTAATTCTGGTGCTGAAACATAGATCAAATATGCACCACTCGCAACAGGAATACCTTTACTGTTTTTTAAATCCCATTCAATATCAGGAGTGGGTTGAGATTGATTAATGCCTGGATTACTTCTATTTCTAGTTTGAAATACACCTACTTCATCTCTTCTAAATTGACGAATAAATTTTCCGTCAAGAGAATAAATAGTAACATCAGCACGAGCAGGTAAATTAGTAATCTTCACTTTATTTTCTAATCTGCTTGTTTCATAATCTGAAAATGCAAAGTATGGATTTGGAACAACATTTACAGCATCAAGTACACCATCACCATCTTCAGAGGTAATTTCAGCAGCTTGTTTTCCTGTAAATGAAAATTCATAGGTAGGCAAATCACCAATGGCATCACAATTAAATAATTCTGAATCCAGGTCAAATGCTTCTTCGCGATTGTAAGGATTTTCTACTCGCACTTTTACTATGACATCATTAGGAATTATTCCATCTGCATACGACAATAGAGATGTGCCTTCTGTTAATAGAGGTATTCCTGCCCATGTCACTAATTTTAGTGGATCTCTTTTGAATGTGAAAACTTTATCACTGCTTAGACCATCTCTCAATGATTCACATTCATCATATTCTTGTCTTGTGACATAAATGAAATGTTGACCACCAGCAATAAAATTCCAAGCACTAATGGCTACACCAGGAATACCATTGGTGAACACTTGACTGCTTGGATTGAACATCATGTCTGTACCTAAGGCAACTTCTCCATCATAAAATTCTAAGAGGTTCTGATCGTAGGTAGAATTTTCGCCAAAGAAAATATTTAATCGTTTTCCTGTTTCTACATCTACGGCATATCCAGGGAACCATCCCATGCCCACACCGTCTCCATCAGGATCTGGTAGGCCATCTCCATCGTTGTCATTGAGACCAACTGAAGGTGCAGCCCTGAGGTCGAATTGACTCGCGTCTCCCTGATTAGGAAATCCTGCTGCAGTAAAATCTGTAGTAGATGTTTCTACAATAACACATCTGCTCCATTTTGATTTATCACTGGTAAAAATAATATCAACATTGTTTAAATCTGCTAATGTCGTTCTGTCTCTTAAACCTTGTCCGCCATTAAATTCTTTCCAAGCGGGAGAAACAATACCAGTACCTAATTCAAAATCAGTTAAGATAAAAGGTGCAAATGCCCCTTGGCCAATAGCGCTAAAATTTTGATCAGGATCTAGTTCAGCGTCTCGTTGGTCATCTGCTGTCTGTAAATAATCAAAATTAGTATTGTCAGTGTCTGGTATTAAGGTTAACCAAGCTTCTCCAGATGGATCAACATAATCAACGCTAGAACCAATAGCCCCATTTGTTAGAGTTAATTCTCCTGCATCTTCTGTTTGGCCGATAGTAATGGTAAATCCAAATTGACCAACTAATTGCTCATTGATGACATCTATTGAAGGGCCAGTAGCAACAACGTCATTATTTGCAACATTGGTCAGGACCCAACCTGTATTTGAATCAAGCTCACAGGTAGAACCACCGACGAAGTCTCCTACAAATTCTAAACGGAAGGTGCCATCTTGTATTTCTAATGGGTTATAAATCTCGACGTCTAGAGGGCCTAATCCATCTTTATATGAAACTCTGCCATCTGTATCTCCATCAAGTATTTTTTGATACATATCATCTGTCATATCAAGAAAATTACCTCCAGCACCCACTCCAGAAATCCGAGTTATTGCTGCACCATCTCCAACTTCTGCATTTAATTCTCTAAAGACAATAGGTCTTGGTACTGCTGCGGTTGTAACAAGATTTCTTCTTCCAGCGCAATAGGGTTCGCGCTGTCCAAAGCTTTCATTTGGATCAAAATCTTGCCAATTGTTATGGCTATATGCTAAGACCAAATAGTAATATTCTTTGTGGTTAATGAGTCGACGATCGCCTTCTGCAAAATCATCTTCTGTTATTGAAAAGGTGTGTCGGATGCCTTCATTCTGACCGTCAACTTTCTCTTCAAATGTCCATACGATTTCTGAATTGTTTGGCGTAGGATCCACTAAAGCTGGTCTCCAATTGAATAGTCTTGTAATGTTATTTTTAACATCAACTTGTCTGATTAATCGTGCTCTGGTTATATCATCTAACTCTTGCGACGACACATTAGGTCCTGACAATTGATAGATTTGATAGCCTTCAAATACATAATTAGAATCAAGTCCTTCTGGTACTGGATCTAAGTCTACTTCACTATAATTTTCAAATGCATTATTTGATGTAATGGTATCGTTGGTTAACACCAAGACGATTTCTTTATCTAATTCGATGACGTCTACATCTGGTGCATCTGGCCCATCTTTTATCTGAAAGCAATTATCAAACAATGATTGTGCTAGGTCATCGGCAAATAATAATCTAGAGATATCCGGACAAGGATAATCCAAATCTGGAACCCAAGCAACCCCAATAATCAGCTCATTGACAGCTTGTGGTTTTAATAAAAATGGACCTGAGGCTTGAATGATCCGACGATCACCAAAAGGCAGATCTTGAGAACACATAGACCATCCATCATTATCATTTGGTTGATTAGGAAATGTATATCTGACTGTATCTGTGCTGCCAGGATTAAATCCATCATTACCGAATGTAATCGCTGAGCCATCTCTCCATAAACCTCTTAAATAATTGTAATATTCTGTATCAATCTCCGGATCTGTAGTAGCTGGATCTGGGCTACCAACAAAATCGGCGTTGTAATATATAAACGAAGACATGCCCAACTCAATTAAGGTGTCACCCAGTGATCCAATCGGAGGATCAATGGTTGGATTTCCATCTCCATCAAATAATTTAGGGGCCAAAGGTCCACGGAAATAGTCAATACCTAAAATAGGAATTTCATCACAATAGGTGCCAATACCACCAGTACACGTACACCCATCTAGACCATCTAATACGTCTTCATTATAGACATAAGCCAAACTCCTGTCAACATCACATCCAATGTAATCATCAGCGTTACAACCTAAATCTGGATCTATCCACATACCAAAATAGGTATCACGAATATCTGAAGATGCTCTATTAATCAATTTGTATCGTTGGAAAGTCATGTCATTTATCTCATCATTGGAGCTAAAGGCAAATGCTTGCACTTGTACCTCCATCAAAATAGGACTTCCTTGTGTTAATGTGTGTGGGCCACCAGCATCATTGTAAATCCAAAAGGTCATTTCATCTGGCACAATCTCCTTGGCCATGGCTCTGTTGGCAGGGATACAACCTCTAATGTCTATGATAGGAAAATCACCATTACACGGATTGTAGTCGCCATCTCCATCTTGATCCCAAAATGATCCGAGCCCTTGACCAGTGTCTGGCAGTGTAAAATCAAATCTTTCTTGAAAAAATGGATTGCCGCGTCCAGGCCAGTATTTCACATCGGAAGGAATCGAATCACAGCTGATAGTTTCTCCTCTTGCATTTGCTCGATCCCAGTTATTGTTGTGACTTTCCACATTCGTTGCTAGGACTCTAAAGAAACGATCCCACGGTTCACAGACATCCGAATCGGTAGAACCAGTCACTGGATCAATAGGCCCTGTGTAATAATCTGTTGCTCCATCTTGACGAAAGTCTACAGCGGCTATTTTTAAATTGCCTGCTGGATCCAAACCTCCAATCCAAACTGCTCCAGCAAAAATAGCAGAGACTTCTTGTTGTCCTGGTTCTGTCTTAGGAACAATATATTTGCCAGTATTAGCTAAATCCCACCACACGTCTCCACCCGATAACAAACGTGCACGGACGTTATTGATTTCCATATCTATCTGAGCTTCTGCAGAGCGACATTCTGCTCTTAAAAAGGCTCTTGCTTCTTCAGCTTTAATTCCATTTAATGGTTTCCCTTTTCCTTTGTTTGGACCAATGTGGCCAAACAATGGAAGTGCCATCAAGGCACATATTATGATATGTATACTGGTTCTTATCATTAAAAATCCATTCTTAATCCTAAAGTAATACGTCTCGGTTGTGTATAAAATCCAGATCTCAACAACGCCCAATTATATGCATCTACAAAATTTTCTACGCTTTGTCCATTCTCTTCTACTTGCTGTATTCTATCTAAGCCAAACGTAGATTCTATATATCCATCGCTTTCTGGATCACCACTAAAACTATAGACACCGATAACATTTCGCTGGTTAAGTAAATTTTGAACACGCACGTAAAAATTTGCTCTAATTGCTTTTCCTTTGTTGTTGTTCATTAACACAAAACTTTTATCTGCTTGAAGGTCAACAGCAAAGGTCCATGGCAGTCTTGCTTCATTTATCCCACCATTAAACCCAGAACCTCCAAATTGATCAACTGTCCTTGCTGAAGTGTATGGTCTGCCAGAAACGGCTTTGATCTGTGCATTGACACCAAAATTTGATAAAATGTCTTTGTCAGCAATTCTTGGTCCGTTGTATGCTCTTCCTTGTCCATAACGGTAGTCAAGAATGGCATTTATGGTATGTCTCTCATCAAAAGATAGCGAAGACAAGGTACGGATCGCACCTCTACTGTTTAATCCTGCTGAAGAATTTGCATCAGATCCCGATCCGTCTGCAAACTGCAAAGTGTAATTAGCTTGTAATTCAAAATTACTTGTTCGCCTTAAATCATAATTGAATGAAAATCCTTTTACAGTTGCAAAATCAAGATTGTCGAATGTGTCATACTGTGTGACAGGAAATGTATTTGCTAGAAATCTATTCTGTATCAATGCTCTTTGTTCTTTATAATATGCAGATACTTTAAGTGCAGAAGATTGACTTAGTTTCTGTTGAAAACCAACTTCATAATCAACTGTTTTTGTTGGCAGTAATGCTGGATTATTCGATGGTGTCCGACTGGCATCTGCAAAGTAAAAATAATCTAGTGGAGTTGCTATATTATTCGAATTTGGTCTTTGGACTAAGACGTCATAATGTGCAAAGAATCCTGCATTATCAGAAATAGGAAATGAAAATGCCAATCGTGGCATGATGTTTATCTGAGGATCATATTTTTCAAAAGATGAATTGATGTCAAAGCCATCAGTTTGGATATTTGGAATCTCTCCATTTGCATCTGGCTGTATAGATGGGGTCACAACTCCGCCTCCAAATATTTCTGCACCACTGGATACAGATGTTCCATTTGGCAGAAACCACTGCTCACCCAATCTGTAGCCAATCACTGATGATGACTCAGGACCATCTATATATACAGAATAATCATCACCAATCGCATCTGGTTTTGTTTGTCCAGTTCTGTTGAAAAAGTCACCAGCCGTTTCTATTTCATATAATGAAAAAGGATCTTTTAAAACATAGGTGTTGGCGTCGTAATAATCCACACGTACACCCAATCTGAAAATAATGTCTTTAAAGGTGAATTTATCTTGTATATAAAAAGCACCGTAAATGGGGTTGGCTGGAGCCACTGAGAATGCTCGCGCCCCTTCACCATCTCTACTCGTAAAAAAGTCTTCAAAATCTAGTGAATTATCAACCTTATTACCAAGATGGTCATAGCCCACATAATCGACAATTCCAAAATCATTCAACTCTGCAGCTGAGAACATATCAAGTGTCAGATCATTTGGATTTATCCCATCGACGTTGACATATTCATTAAGTGATTGCCCTGTCAGTTCCCGAACTGCTCGGAAGAAGCGCAAATTATTATCTGGTGCTAAAAGCGTTTCATATTGGTCGAATTCCGCAAAGCTGCCATCTTGTAATTGAGCTGGAAATGAACCTATGATGTTTGTCGTATCCACACCAATGATGTGCCTATTCGCATTCAATTGTGCCAAAGTCCATAAAGCGTTTGGAGAAATACTATATGACCTGATTGTTCTCGATTCGAACAATGCTCCAAATTCAATACTATGTCTGCCTTTTTCAGATTTTCCTGCGAGAATATCAAAGCTACCTGAAAGATTCAAGTTGTAAATGTCTGTCTCTGATTTGAAGAAAGTATTGTAAACCTGTCCAACATTGCTGTACAAATTAGACCATATAGTATTTTCAGGAGAGGTGAGGTTACCATTTAGCGTATTGAATGAAGAAAGGACACCGTTAATATCTGTATTGGGTGTAAAGCCTTCTTCCACTTCCATATATCCTAGGTGTGCATATGGCGTTCCAAAGGCATCAAATATTTCTTGTCCTTGCCATATGGAAGTATCTGAAACCTCACTAACTATAGGATTCCATACTCTATCTTGGGCACCCACATAGCCGTAATTAAATAAATTATCCTCATGACGAAAATCTTCAGTGCTACTTCTTCTTTTCTCATATCCAGCTTGAATTATATAGGTTAAATTGCGAATGAGTTTGCTGTTGTTATGCGCGCCATCACCTCCTACATTTTGCCTACCCACTTTATGTCTGAATTTAAAATTTCCGCGATATCCACCAGTATAAAGAAATGGATTGTTAACCCAATTTAATAAACCCCATGAGCGATTAGGATCGGAGTCTGAAGCTCTATTTGGCGTAAAACGATCTCTGGTATCATCATAACTTCCTGATAAAGACATGTCGATTTGTTGACTAAGTCTGAAATCTATTTTTCCAGTGATATCGATGTCTCGTTGATCTTCATTAGGTCTTGTAAGGAATGGAGCGCCTATGTCAGCATCTCCAAGCAATTCGGCAGTAGGAAATGGTGAACCATTATTACTGCTCACAGGATTTTCTTCTAATTGTCTAATAATATCCTCACTAAATCTGTAGACGCCAAAGGCTGAAGGGTTATCATCTTCCCTATTAAAATACTGACCCGAAAATCGAAAACCTAAAACAGACTCTCCTTTGCTATTCTTCAACAACGGGCCACTTAAATTACCTCTAAACTGATTGTAACCAAAATTGTCCAAGTACTGCGAACTTTCTAATTCAAGACCTCCAGATAATTTTGCGGATGGTCCTTTTGATGTGATGGAAATCACTCCTCCTGTAACATCTCCAAAACTCGCAGGTAGACCACCAGTTAACACTTGCAATTGTTCGATCTCTGATTCTGGAATTAATCCTGTTACTCTAATGCCATCAATATAGTAATCTGTGGCATTTGATCTAGATCCACGAACGTTGACCGCCCCGCCATCTATGGATGACAGACCTGCAGTGGTGGCAGCAATTTGATTGATGTTTTTCGTAGGAAGATTTCTGATGGTTTCGGAAGTTACTGTTCCACCAGAAGTGGTATTATCAATTTCTATTAAAGGTGCTTTATAATCTTTAATGACCACTTCGTCCATAATAACTCCTGTGGTCAATCTGACATCTAGCTTGTTTGTTTTACCTGCTTTCACAATGATTCCAACAATTCGCTCAGTAGTATATCCAACATATCTTGCTTCCAAGTCATAGGTGCCGGGCTCTAAATTGCCAATATAATAGGTACCATCCAGATCAGTTTCTGTTCCAGTAATAAGGACGTCGTTTTTGTAAAGCGCTACTGTTCCAAATAATATCGGCTCATTGCTCACATCATCAACAATTTTACCACCTAGAGATGTCTGGGCGATACCCGCGTATGAAGAGATCAAACCAAAAATGATGATTGTGAAACACAGAAATAAATTATTTGTCACACTATTTTCTTTAAGGTACCTACAATGTTACCAACTAAAAACGTAAGAATGATTGAAAATGTCGATTATCATGGGAAATGGTGTTTGGGCGATAATTGTCAGTATTAGGATTTTTAGGATTTACGGATGATAGGATAAGAAATTGGTAAAATTGGGATGTATAGGATATAAGGATGATATGATTATGTAATAATCTTATATCATCAGATCCTATAAATATTAATACAGACAGAAATAAACATTGAAAGACAAATTTTTTACCCTGCCAATTCCTTTAAAGCAACGACAAATTCATCCAATTCACGAGTTAATGTGTATACGTTAGGCGTGATTCTACAACCGACAACGCCAGGATTATTGATCCCTACAGTCCAAATGTTGTGTTCGTCCAGCAATCGCTTTGCCATCACATTGGGGTCCATACCTTTGATCCCAACATTTGCAATGCCGCAAGACCGATGAGGGTCTTCAGGTGTATTGACAATTATATTTTCGTGACTACGGATTTTCGAAGTCCAATAACGTTGCAAGTATCGCAATCTATCTTCCTTGCGTTTTGGGCCTAATGTTTCATAGAAATCAATGGCGTCGTTTACAGTCAGATCTGTTGCGACTGGGTGAGTCCCTGTGTGATTGATGCGCATAATATCGGAGGCCTTTTTTGTGGTGTCACCAAATAGTGGCCAGATTTGTGCAATGTTTTCTTTCTTTGCATATAACAATCCAGCACCAAGAGGTACGCTCAACCATTTGTGCAAGCTACTGCCGTAATAATCGCAATCAAGCGCTTTGACATCGACAGGAATATGGCCAATGGCATGGGCTCCATCAACCATCACTTCTACACCATGTGCATGAGCCATGTCACATATTTTTCTGACGGGTAGAATGTGCCCTGTGATGTTAACCATATGGCAGACCATCAGTAATTTTGTCTTTGGTGTAATGGCATTTTCATATAAGGCCACTAACTCTTCATCTGAACTGGGATGGTTAGGTATAGAAATAACCTTGTTTGTGATGCCGTAGCGTTTGGCGACGACATCAAACATTTGTCTCATCGCACCGTAATCCTGTTTGGCATAAATAGCTTCATCGCCCGTTTGCCAAGGATAACCAGCGATCACTGTATCTAAGGATTCTGTTGTGTTTCTAGTTAATGCGACTTCTCCATGATCGGCATTGATCAAGTCAGCAAGCCGATTGTGTATGTTCGTTTTGTTGTCCCATTGCACAGTTCGCATGTAAAATGATCCCTCACGATTGACGTCTTTGATATGCTGGAGATAGCGATCAAGTGTTGGTTTTGGTGTGATGCAGTAATAGCCATTCTCTAGATTGATGTACTCATCTTTGAGGTCGTATTGTGTTCTGATTTTTTTCCAGAAGGATTCGTCAGTGATGATGTTTTTTTTCTTATGTTGTAATAACCATTCATTTATCGATTGAATTAATGGACTTGTAGCGATTGGAATGCCAGCTATTGATTTTAAGAATGTGCGTTTATTCATCTGACTATTGAATTGATGTGGTGCTTTAAATATACGAAAATGAAGGTTGGTCATTTCTAACGATCTAACCTTTTTGATAATCTGCTTGACTTACAGCTGTTGATTTATATACCCCAAAGGGGTTACATCAATTAGATAAGGACAACGTCCTTATCTAATTGATGAAGTTTGGCAGAAGTCCTGAAGGGTCGACCTCTTCAATTTTTATTGCTTTGAGGTCGTCCCTTCAGGACTGTTTATTGTTATTTGAATTGCAATGGACGTTGTCCATTGCTGATGATGTAACCCCTTTGGGGTACCTTACTGATTTAATGATTGGCTTATTTAAAATCAGCCATTATTTTCTTAACCAATACATCCGCAATTTTAAATAATGACTCGTGAGTCCATCCAGCCACATGTGGAGAGACGTTTACATTTTCTAATTGTAATAATTTAGTCATCACAACTTTTTCATCAAGCTTAAACGAGTCAAATTTTTCATTTTCAAACACATCGAGACAGGCACCGGCTACTTTTTTAATTGACAGCGCAAAGAGTAAATCTTCTAGGCTCAATACTTTTCCTCTTGATGTATTGATGATGTAAACACCATCTTTACAGTCCATCAGGTAATCTTGATTTGCCAAGTATCGCGTTTCATCGGTAAGAGGCAAATGAAAACTGATGATGTCTGACTTTTTTCTAATTTGCTCTGGAGTCGCCTCTTGGACGTAATCAAAACCAGTAGTGTAATCTGTTTTGTATTTGTCATAAGCCAAGACATTCACATTAAAACCAGCGAGCACTTTTGCAAAAGAAGAACCTGTATGCCCGAAGCCAACAATACCAGCAGTCTTGCCTTTTAACTCAAGCCCTCTATTGTGTTCTCGCTGCCAAACAAAATTCTTGACTTGTGTATTGGCTTGGTGAAGCTTGTTGAATAAGGAAAGTAGCATGCCTAAGGCATGTTCTGCTACAGCATTGCAATTTCCTTCAGGGGAGTTGTAGACATGTACACCTCTTTCTTTAGCATAATCAAGATCGATGATCTCCAATCCTGATCCAAGTCTACCAATAAATTGAAGCGAATCTGTTAGGTCAAGAAAATCTCTCGTTGCCTTTATTTTACTATTGATGATGATGCCAGAATATTTTGGCAGTACCACTTTTACTTCTTCATAGTTGATGTCCGGTTTGTAATCAACTTCCCAATGTAGTTTTGAAAATGATTCTAGAAGATGAGGGTGAACCCGATCTGTCACCAATACATGAAGCTGTTGATTTGCCATAGGACAAAATTACTTGATCTAAGAGGGAAATAATCACGAATGTAAAGGAAAAGATCGCCACTCATAGTCAATTTTTGGTGAGATAAAAGAAACTCCCCATAAACATATTATATTAATTTATAATGTATAACTTTGTTGATTACCAGAATTATGTCTAAAGAGAAGCAAAATAAACAAGCGCAAGTTGCTGATTCTTCCCTCATCAAGAAGTGCCAAATCGCTTTATTTGTATTTGCATTTATCCTGTATGGGAACACCATGACACATGACTATGCACAGGATGATGCAATAGTAATAACAGACAATATGTTCACTACGGAGGGTTTTGCAGGCATTCCAGGCTTGCTTACCAAAGACACTTTTTTCGGATTTTTCAAAAAAGAAGGAAAAGCAAAACTTGTTTCTGGAGGAAGATACCGACCATTAAGTCCAATCATGTTTGCTATCGGCTGGCAGTTCTTTGGTGAAAATCCGTTTATCAATCATTTGTGGAACGTTATTCTATACGGGCTTATTGGTATCTTGTTATTTAGCCTCTTTAGAGAATTTAAGCTTGATTCTAAAACTAAAATCCCAATAATTTCTTTAGCCGCAAGTGTTTTATTTCTTGCTCATCCAGTGCATACAGAAGTAGTTGCCAACATCAAAGGTCGAGATGAAATTATGGCATTATTGGGGGCGCTCATTTCGCTGTATGCTGTTTTTCAAAGTCGAAAAAAATCCTCGAATACATTTAGATGGTTGCTTTTATCAGGTGTCGCTATGTTCCTTGGTTGTATGTCAAAAGAAAATACGATTACTTTCTTAGCAGTCATTCCATTGAGTTTGTGGTTTTTCAAGAAGACATCAATAGCAGATGCCTTGAAGGCAACTGGTGCGGCATTTTTTGGCGCGATTGCTTTTCTGATTATCCGAACAATGATCTTAGGTACGGACTTTGGAGGAGCGCCTAATGAGCTCATGAATAACCCATTTCTAAAAGTGGTTAATGGTCAATATGTACCTTTCGATGCAAGCGAATTTATTGCCACTGTCACTTTCACCTTAGGTAAGTATATTCAGTTACTCTTTTTTCCTCATCCGCTGACACACGATTACTATCCTCGCCACATTGAGATTATGTCATTTAGTGATGTGTCTGTTTGGTTGGCGATTGTCATGAATGTGACATTGCTTGTATTGGCTTTATTAGGATTGAAAAAGAAACGTGTATATAGTTATGGTATTCTTTTTTACTTCATAACCATGTCGATTGTATCAAACATTGTATTTCCAATTGGAACAAATATGTCCGAGCGATTTTTGTTTATGCCATCGATTGGATTTTCGATTGTGATCGCATATTTGTTATTGGAGAAAATAAATAATAAATCTATCGCGTATGGTGTCATGGGAGTCATTGTGCTGATGTTTACAATAAAAACGATTCATCGCAATACCGCTTGGAAAAACGACTTCACACTATTTAATACAGATAAGTACATTTCTAAAAATAGTGCAAAGATTAATAATGCAGTCGCAGGTTCATTATCCTCAGCTGCATTTAATGAAACAGATATAACGCTAAAAAACCAACAGCTCGAAGAATCGATAGTCAGAGCAGATAAAGCCATTTCGATACATCCTAATTATAAAAATGCCTATCTTATCAAAGGAAATGCATTGCATTATTTAGATAAATATAAAGAAGCGGAGAAATCATATGATAGAGCGCTTACTCTTGATCCTGGATATGAAGATGCGATTAAGAATTCTGCAATAAATTATCGAGCTTTTGGTCGATATTATGGAGAGAAAGAAAATAATATGCCAAAGGCCATTGAATATTTACGGAAAGCTGAAGCCTTATTACCAAATGATTATGAAGTGTTTCGATTACTTGGAACTGCATATGGAATCACTCAAAAGCATCAAGAGAGTATTAATTATTTCACAAAAGCAATGGCAATAGAACCTAACTTAGCTGGAGCTTACGTTAATTTAGGCAAAGCCTATAATAATGCCGGCGATGAAAAAAAAGGCAATTATTACATTAATAAAGCATTAGAATTAAACCCAAATGCACTACAATAAATTACTGATTATTTTACTGTTGACCTCTACCGTTTTTGGTGTGTCTGGACAAGCCTCTAAGGAGTCATGGATAGATTCTAAAATGGCTAAAATGACGCTAGACGAAAAGATAGGGCAACTCTTTGGAATACGTGCTCATTCGGATCTGGGAAGAGATCACATCAATTCCGTCAAGGCACAAATAAAAAAATATCACGTCGGAGGACTCTGTTTTTTTCAAGGTTCACCAGAGAAACAAGCAGAGTTAACCAATGAATACCAACGACTGTCTAACGTCCCATTAATGATCAGTATTGATGGTGAATGGGGACTAGGGATGCGATTTCCCAAAAATACCATCAGTTATCCGAGACAATTGATGTTAGGTGCCATCCAAGACAACAATCTCATCTATGAAATGGGTGTTGAAGTAGCTGCTGAAATGAAGCGCGTCGGCATTCATATGAATTTTGCTCCCGTCGTAGATGTCAACAACAATCCAGACAATCCTGTCATTAATAATCGCTCATTTGGGGAAAACCCTTTAAAAGTTTCTGCCAAGTCATATGCTTATATGAAAGGGATGCAAGACGGCGGCATTTTAACTTGCGCCAAACATTTTCCTGGACACGGTGATACAAGTGTAGATTCACATTATGATCTACCTGTCATTGCACATGATAGAGCAAGATTGGACAGCGTTGAATTAATGCCATTTCAGCAATTAATTAATCAAGGGGTTGATGGCATTATGGTTGCGCACTTAAGCGTTCCTGCTTTGGATGATGCAGTCAATAGGCCAACCACATTATCCAAGAAAGTAGTCACAGATTTGATGAAAGAGGAGATGGGGTTTGACGGTCTTGTGTTTACCGATGCGATGGAAATGAAAGGTCTGACAAAGTTTTTTAAAAATGGAAGAGCTGAAGTTGAAGCCATCAAAGCAGGCAACGATGTTATTCTATTACCAGCTAGTATGGATCAAGCATTTACGGAAGTCAGAAAAGCTGTTGATTCTGGTGAAATAAGCATTAGTCGAATTGAAGAAAGTTGCAGAAAAATATTAGCGAGTAAGTTTGATTTAGGTTTGCTATACACTCCAATTGTTGCTGATGTCAAACAAATAATAAGTGATATCAATTCTCCTCAAGCGATATCGCTACGATCTAAGTTGGTTCAAAAATCCATGACGATTGTAAAGAACGAGCAGTCAGTATTTCCGATGAAAAATGCTAAAGATAAAAAGGCATTAACGGTGAGTATCGGCACAACATCTAAAAGTGCATTCCAAACAAGAGTAGGCAGTTTTGTGACTGCTGATCATGTATATATGTCGCATGATAAGGTCCCCAGTCAGCAAGCATCCATCATTACAAAAAGTGCTTCCTATGATTATGTGTTCATTTCTATTGAAAACATGAGTAAATATTCAAGTAAAAATTTTGGCTTAAATGAGGCGACGATACAGTTGATAAACACACTGGCAGCATTGGATACTAAAGTTGTCCTAACTGTTTTTGGTAGTCCTTATTCCCTAAAATATTTTGGTAACGTTCCGAATGTGTTGATGGCTTATGAGGATGATGATCAGACGCAGAATATTGCTGCACATGCTATTTTCGGTGTCTTTGAAGTTAACGGAGTATTACCTGTAAGTGTAAACTCTGTACTGCCAGAAGGACACGGCATTTATAGTCCGCCGCTGTCTATCCTTGGCTATGCAACTCCCGAGGAAGTTGGTATGTCTTCTGATTCTTTATTAGCAATAGATACCATTGTCGATGAATTGTTACGCAGACGCGCTGCACCTGGATGCGAAATTCTTGTCGCCAAAGATGGTAAAATTGTATTGCAAAAAGCATACGGATACCACACCTATAATCGGAAGATAAAGGTAAAGACGAATGACATTTATGACCTTGCGTCTGTCACTAAAATAATGGCGTCGACAATATCCTTGATGCGCTTAGCAGATCAGGACAAGTTCAATATATATAAACCTTTGAAGGAATATATCCCAGAAGCAGATACCAGTAATAAAGCGGATATCATCATTGAAGATATCCTTGCACATCATGCAGGCTTGGCTGGTTGGGTTCCATTTTATAAGAACACACTCGATCCGAATAAGAAGAAAGCCACCATTGATAAAAAATATTATTCTAAAACGCTCCGAGATTCATTTACTATTCAAGTCACAGACAACTTATACCTGCGGTCTGATTATCGAGACAGTATTTGGTCCAGAATTTTAGGTACTCAGTTGAGAGAAAAAAGAAACTATCGATACAGCGATTTGGGATTCTATATGATGCACGAGATCATCAAAAATATCTCTGGTAAGCCACTTAATCAATATGCACAAGACAATTTTTATGGGCCATTACAATTATTAGATACTGGCTTCAACCCTCTGAGGAAGCATAACAATAATCGGATACCACCAACAGAAAAGGATACCTATTTTAGAGGTGAGGTTGTCGATGGATATGTCCACGATATGGGAGCAGCAATGCTCGGAGGTGTGAGTGGTCATGCTGGGTTGTTTTCGGATACTGGGGATTTAGCAGTGTTAGCGCAGATGCTGTTGAATGGAGGCAGTTATGGTGGGAAGCAATACATTACGCCGAAAACAGTAGCGAAATTTACAGCACGATATTATAGGTCGACAAGACGAGCTATTGGTTTTGATATGAAAGAATTAGATGAAAATCGAAAATTGAATATGTCAGAAAAAGCGTCTGATTCAACTTTTGGACATTTGGGATTTACAGGGACATGTATATGGATGGATCCTGAAAACGACCTCATTTATATATTTTTATCCAATCGAACATATCCCAGTATGAATAACAATACCTTTGGGAAATATGAATTTAGACCACGCATACAAACCGTTGTATATAATTCGATTATAAAAAATAAAGAATCTTCTCCTGTTAACCCATAAGTAAGCACATTGAAAAAAGAAATCTATAAAGAAAAGCTCGAATTAAAGGAGGTCTCTATAGAAAACGATGTTCCTTTTTCAAAAATTAGCTGTCCCTCTTGCAAAGAACAAGTGACTTCAGACCACGTGGATCTTGCTAAAGCTGTAGCCAAATGTGGGTCTTGTCATGTGGTATTCCCGATTCAGGATACGCTAGCATCTTTACAATCATCTACAGAAGAAAAACAAGAACCTTTACTTCAACCAAAGGGAGTTGACGTTTTTGAGTTCAAAAATCAATTGGATATTACAGTTAATGACAATAATAGTTGGGTTGACTGGGTAATGATACTGCCGACGGTAATCGCCCCTTTTTTCTTTATCGCAATCTTTATAAAAGCAATACAAGGTAGCCTTTCATTTATGTTGCCTGCTCTAGGGCTATTACTAATCGCAGCTATTTTTTATTATTGGTTTTCTGTCCGCAAAAGACATAAAATCTTATTCAACATTAATAGAAACACCTTAGACATAGAACACCGACCAACATATTTGAGAAAACATAAGAGTTTTGATAAAGACACTATAGAACAGATTTATGTTCAACCGCATACTTATAAGTTAATGATAATCATCAATGATCATGGAGAACGGAAACATATTCCAATATTTAGCTCTTATTACCCAGGAAAACTCAAATATTTAGAAAAGACATTAGAAAAACATCTTGGCATAGAAGATGTGAAATATGCATAATCGGCTTCATTTTACTTAAAAGGCATTCATTAGTTAGACCATATAGGAATATTCCAATGTATTTTATTCAACAATCATAGCGAGTTTGCTTTGTTTTGCTTTTCTTTGTACAAAATTTCAAGCTCCAAATGGCACATCAAGAAGATAATAATTACGGTAGGAAAGGTGCATTCTTTTTGAAGTTCTTACTTTACTTTGCACTCTTTATCATTCTGTTGATCTGGATTTACAATAAGAATCAGCAGGGTCTCAACTAAAGAGAGCAGGTAACCAAAGGCCACCTGCTCCAATGCAGTTAAATAAGGGGCTTGTCTCTTTTTATGGCGATATCAGCTCAAATAATTCATCTAAGTAATAGTCTCTGTTTTGAGCATTATATAATGTTCGGCAATTGCCTGTTCCACTTCGCATGATACTGGCACAAAAGCCATTACCAGTTGTCGCTTCTGTATGATCTCGACCCAAGATGCAGTGACCCAGCTCATGAAAGACGACCATTTCTTTATTAAAGTGTAAGCGCACTACTAAGCACATATTGCCTAGGCAATCAAGTTGCGCTACCTTAGCCCAAAAATAAGATGAGTAAACGGCATAAGCAAGCGAAGATGTTTCCGCTAGTAAAGCAATACCTATCAGG
>Ga0209187_1001229_pt1 | contig 31796 bp, 26 predicted proteins | sample BantaG_FD_187430 | JGI IMG/M metagenome (GOLD analysis project Ga0209187, IMG submission 187430) | Marine algal microbial communities from Bantry Bay, Ireland - BantryBay_4 metaG (SPAdes) (version 2) | ecosystem: Host-associated > Algae > Red algae > Unclassified | place: Bantry Bay, Ireland...
TGTTGCTTCATTGCCCAGATGTGGCATCTATCAGGTAGGGTTAAACGTTTGTATTTGGTCATATTGCTGATCACTCCTTTTATTTGTGGATATTTATTAGGGTTTTAAACGTTTAACCCTTTTTGTGTCTTCTAAAACACTAATTATTCACATTTAAATTTGTCGCAATAGCAACGATAATTCAGCTCGTACACTCCAGTGCCAGGGACCCCTTTACGGGGGTCCCTGGCACCAAAGTGTACGAGACCTCTTAAGTGTTATATTTCGTCTTGTTTCATACTTTTTTCAACTACCGGCCGTTCAAAAAAGTTCATAAACTTGAAGGTAGCCAAAAAGGACAGAAACATAGCTGTACTCAGCCAACGGGGTCGCTCTTCCCAAGTGCCTGCCATCCAGTAGAGAATCAAAAAACTTAGCAAATAAATCAGGTACAGTAAGGAGCGTGCATACAGTAATTTTCCTCTGCTGCAAAAAAATATAGCGATTAAAGTTAAAAGCAGTATGCTTAAAATTAAGGCTGTAACAACATATTGTTTATCTATTAAAACTTTTGCTTTTTTATACTGATCGAAATCATTTATTTGCTTGGCAGTGGTAGAAGCAACAACAATCTGCACTAAACTTAAGTCTTTAATGATTCGTGCTTCTTTAATATATAGTTTTTTGAGGGGACGCATGTTTTTATCAACTGCAATAGCTTCAATAGCTTGCAGTGTTTTTTGACCTTTCTTTATTTGGCCAAACAAAGTGTATTTTGAATCTAAATGCGGCGCAGATCCAAACATAATTGAAAACGAGCTTTCGGCACTATTAATATCGCTATCCCAGCGAGCCATAGAAAGCATTCCTCGCTTGTGTTTTAGAGTTTTACTAAACTCAGCAGGTATTTTTTTAAGGGCCTTTTTTTGTAAAGACGTATAACGACTTAAATTCTGATCAGCCCCACTAACCTGTAACACGAAGCCCTGATGCAACCTATGAAAATCCATTCCATCATAAATCTTTAGTTTGGTTAATTTTTTAATTTGCTGCACATGCTTTGGAGCCCAGTCAGCTCGCAGTTCAAAAAGCATTTCTCCCATATTAGTTTTGACCCAAAGAAACTCAGGCTGAGCCTTAGCCAATGAAGAAAAAAATACAGCTACTATCACAAACAATTTAAACATGAACAAACAACTCCTTGGTGTTTTTACCGAGTGCTGCAGTTACTGTTTTATCTCTTAACTTCCAAATCACGCCATCAACAAAAAAATGATGAACCTGCACACCTGCAATAAAAATCCCTGTTGTCATAAAGAAATCTAAAGAAAAGAGCTCAGCAAGCAACCAAGGTAAGCCATAAAAAAGCATTGCTCCACCAAAAACATTTACTCCATACCACAGCATACTCTGACGTCCAAAATACGAAAGAGTGCTCGCCACTTTAGGCTCATGTGCCTTTCGCTGATGCATTTGCATGGCCCAAGCAAGCAACATGTATTGCAGGCTATGAAAAAAGGGCACAAAGGTATTGTAGCGAGAATTCGTATTGCCAAGCACGAACCAAACAAACTGAGTAAATGCTGGTAGCAAACAAAACAAGGCCAATCTTTTTACTTGCCACATTTTTTGCCCCATTCTCAGAAGCAACAAAACAGCAGCCCCAACGAGCATAGGCTCTAAGGCTGTAAGTAAAACGGGATCCACGCCAAAAGAAGGATAACGAATGCCATAGTAATCCGCCGAAGTCATAACAGTTTCAAATTTAAGAGTTGAAATAAGAAAAGTTCCGTAAATCACAAATGAAAGCAACATACGAGTTCCTTTGTCTATAAAGATCCCCCACCTTCTACAATAGATAAGAGTGATTCCCACAGTTTGACCACTGAAATGATAAGGAGACCAAATCATAAAAAACTTTATAAAATAGGGTGCAAAAACCAAGGGCTGTCCCAAACTAAGCGCGACCAGAAAAATCATAAAAAATGGTAAAAAATAGGCCGTCAATGGAAATTGCTTCCTATTTTTGCGACTCTGATAAAGCCGAAAAGAAGTCGCCGAAAAGTGTGGCCAATTAACAAAATAGCTTAAAAAAACAGCTGAAGAATAAAAGTATTTCACATCTATTTTTTCACCGTAAAAAATTACAAATAGATAAAAAAGCAGCGATGCCAAACCAATAAAAATCGAGTCCACCCAAAAATTTACAAAATACCTGGATTTTAGATCTGTCACCAATGCTTCCCCCACCTTCTTATTTAAACATCAATCCATCCAAAAAGAAATTCTCATTGAAAACAAATAGATACAATATATACATTGATAGAGCTCATCGTTTAGGCTACAAAATCCAAGTGAAAGAATGTTTAAAAGTATGGCTATGTTTAGTGCTTTTATACTCTCATACACTTTTCGCTATTTCAGACTGTGAGCCTAGTCTAGCTTCAATTGTTACGAGCTCTAAAGAGATCGAAGCCGCATATAATATAAACTATGAGCTCTTTTTAGAAGATGAAAGGATCTCTTCTCATTTTGGACGAGAACTAAGCTCTCGAGAATGGGCTTATATTTATGATCTATCTAGAGACGAGCGACCTGAACTCAATTTACTTGCTTATACCAAAGCTCAAACTCATTTGCCTTATCAAGACAAAAAGCGCGCCATCAAACTCAGCACCGCTATTCTAAAAGACGAGAAAAATCAATTAATGGCTGGCGAGACCTGGGATTTTACAAATCACCCAATTGCTTGGCATTTATTAATTGAAAACGCAGCCCAATCGAGTTCAGCCGCTTCATTTTTAATCGAAGAAACCGCGCGAATTCGTGGTCCACTCAGAAATTTATTTAATAGTTTTTTTAAAAAGTACTGCTCTCTTCCAACTATCGAAAGTCATGGCGATTTTTGTAAAAACTTTAGCCCAATCACAAACCTTGTTTTTATTGAAAATTCGGCAAACTCACTTCATTCTTTGTATGACTCCGAACCATCACTTAATTATTTTGAATCTCATGCCCATTATCTAAGTGTAGATGATTGGTCGTACCTATTGCTCATAGCTACTAGTCCCCATTCTCAAGTTCCTGCATCTGCCGCCCTTAAGCTAGCCCTAGACAAAAGGCAAGGGCTCTCCTATACGACACTCTCCAAACTTAAAGTTTTTATTGCTGAACAACTAAGACAACAGACCAACGCTGATGATGACAAAATCTATTTAAACAAAGGACAAGGTCAAGAATCTATACCCTGGAGTGAAATACTTCGTTTTTACCAAAAACATGGCAGCTTTTCTGATCTTTTAGAGATAGAAAGTTATGATTTATCTGTTACACGCAAAAAAGAACTAAGCTCTGTTCTTATGAAAAAAATATTTGGCGTGTTCTTCTCTAGAGAAGCCAAGGCAGCCTATGGCATTGCAACCCTCACCAGCAATGGCGGCAACAGACCTTCCTTTAAGGCGGCTTCATTTTTATGGAACGGCCATAGAGACACGTACCCTCAACCTTTAGATGACGCCAAAGAAGCAGAATATTTTCTGCTTTGGGCTGGCGAGTTTAAATTAATCAAGTCAGAGCAAGGCGACATTCAGTTTGATAAAGTAAATTGCTACTCCGGAACTCTAAAAAGCGCTAAAGAAGAAGCTGCTACAACAAATAGAAAAAATATTGTTGCTGAAAATCCTGCCGAAGAGATTAAAAATTTCTTACAACAACTGCCATTATCTAGTCGCACAAAAAGCTTTAGCGTTAGTAGCTTCCAAAAGGACCCCCATCATTTACTCGAAGAACTCAATCAAGACCTAAAAGGAAACTTCCGTCATGATTGGAACAATGTTTTAACAGTTATTGTTGGAGGTATTAGCATGTTTGAAATTGATGATAAAAATGAACCTTTTATTATACCCCCAGAGAAATGGGATCAACTCACTTACTTTCTCGACGTCATCGGCGCTGCCCATCCCGAGCTTAAGGGCCACCTTCTCTCAATGAAAGCGAAAGCATCCTATTTTAAAGATCTCACAAATCAAGAAAAAGACGACATTATCATGGCTAATAAATTCAGTGACGAGCTCTTAGCACTAAAACCCTTTTGCTCTATTTTTTATGGTCTATAATGTTTTTTTTGTGCATAACCGGTGCACAACTATAACGCAGAACTAGATATTGATTAAAGACTCAGTCAGCTCATTGACTTCGATGTAAAAGGATCTATTCTAGAGCTCTCTGGGGAGAGTTCTATCAACTTATTATATAGGCCGAAGTTCATATTTTGGCGTTTACACCAGGCATCAACTCCCTAGTTATCGAAATCACTACTAAAAGCCGAAAACGAGGTGCATCACAATATATGGCAACATATGGCCTTGAAACCGTCTAGATGTTGTGTCAGCCTAGTAAATAGCTCCATAAGTTTTTGGCTTTTGGAGATTGGGGACGGGAATGGGAAGCTCTTTTGGGCCAAATAGCTCAAAGGAGTTAAAAAGCAGCTTTTACTGCTTTTTAAACAACAATTTTTAAACCCCGTTTGCTCTTGTTTTTTGAAACAGCAGCAAACTTTTTTTATTTTAGGAGGAGAAGATACGGTGGAAAAGACAAGAGATTTTAAACTTGAAACAGAAAAGGCACAAAAAGACTTCACAGCGAGCGTGATTAAAACAATCACTCTTGCCGACGGAAGCGAAGCAGACTTCAATCAGACGCTTATAGAAAGACTTTTAAGCGAAGCCTGTAATGGTCTCGAAGATGCTGTTGATCTAGATCTTATTTCAAGAGAAACCTTTAATAACTTTTTCGAAAAAATGCCGTTGGCCAATGTTATGCCTGCTGCCATTATGGCAACCAGAGCCTTTATTGAACGAGACCCAGCCTACTCCACTGTAACGGCGCGCCTGGTTCTTCAAAAACTCTTTGAAGAAGTCACTGGTCAATATGCAGACCACGCCCAAAGAGGTGAGATCTATCGCTCATACCTTCCTAAATATCTCGAAAGAGGAATTGAAGCGGGAAGATTAAACCGCAGACTGGCAACTGACTTTGACCTAGAAAAAATAGCGGCGGCTATTAAACCAGAAAGAGACGAAGATTTTAACTTTTTGGGCCTTCAAACTCTTTATGATCGCTACTTCATTCATATCGACGACCAAAGAATAGAATTACCTCAAGTGTTTTGGATGAGAGTTGCTATGGGCTTAGCCTTAATCGAAAAAGACAACGACACCCGCACAAACAAAGCCATCGAATTCTATGACCTTATTTCTTCTTTTGACTACTGTTCTTCGACGCCAACTCTTTTTAACTCGGGAACTTGTTACTCGCAGCTTTCAAGCTGTTTTTTAACAACCATCGATGATGATCTCTTTAGTATTTATAAATCACTACAAGACAATGCCATGCTTTCTAAATTCTCGGGCGGCCTAGGCAATGACTGGACTCCCGTACGAGGTCTTGGATCACGTATCAAGGGAACCAATGGTGTTTCTCAAGGAATTGTTCCTTTTATGAAAGTTGCCAATGACACGGCTATTGCTGTTAACCAAGGCGGCAAAAGAAAAGGCGCTGTTTGTGCCTATCTCGAAACTTGGCACATAGATGTTGAAGAGTTTTTAGAGCTCCGCAAAAACACGGGTGACGATCGTCGTCGCTGTCACGACATGAACACCGCTAACTGGATTCCAGATATGTTCATGCAAAGAGTGGAGCAAAAAGGTACATGGACCTTATTTTCACCAGACGAAGTACCTGACCTTCACGACTTATATGGCAAAGAGTTTAACAAAGCTTATTTAGAATATGAGCAAAAAGCCGCACGCGGTGAGATTAAACTTTTTAAACAAGTAGAAGCTCTAACTTTATGGCGCAAAATGCTTTCCATGCTTTTTGAAACAGGCCATCCGTGGATGACTTTTAAAGATCCGTCTAACTTACGTTCACCTCAGCAACATGTTGGCGTGGTTCACAGCTCAAACCTTTGTACTGAAATTCTTTTGAACACATCGCAAAACGAAACAGCTGTTTGCAACTTAGGTTCAGTCAATCTAAGCGCCCACGTAGATAAAAACGGTGGACTCAACAAAGAAAAGCTACAAAAGACAATTCACACGGCTATTCGAATGCTCGACAATGTGATCGATCAAAATTTTTATCCAATCGAAGAAGCTAAAAACTCTAACATGAAGCACAGACCGATTGGTCTTGGACTAATGGGTTTTCAAGATGCGCTTTATAAAATGGAAATTCCTTACAACACCCAAGCCGCAGTGGACTTTGCCGACGAAAGCATGGAAGCTATTTCATACTACGCCATTAAAGCATCGACTGAATTAGCTGCCGAACGAGGAGCTTACGCGAGCTACAAGGGTTCACTATGGGATCAAGGAATTCTACCTGTTGATTCTTTAAAATTAGTAGACGAAGCGCGTGGCTTTAAAGGACCAGTGCCACAAACGGCTAAAATGGACTGGGAGCCCGTCAGAGAATCTATCAAAAAACATGGAATGAGAAACTGTAACTGTATGGCCATTGCGCCGACTGCGACCATCTCTAATATTATTGGGGTTAGCCAAAGCATCGAGCCAACTTACAAAAATCTTTTTGTTAAAAGCAATATGTCAGGTGAGTTCACGGTGATCAATCCATATCTTGTGAGCGATTTAAAAGACCTTAAACTTTGGGACGAAAATATGATTCAAGATCTTAAACGTTTTGAAGGTGACTTAAATCAAATCGATAGAATTCCTGACCATATTAAACGTCTATACGTAACAGCATTTCAAGTTGAGCCAAAATGGCTTATAGATTCGGCAGCTCGCCGTCAAAAGTGGATCGATATGGGACAAAGTTTAAATCTTTATATCGAAAAACCAAATGGCAAAAAGCTAGACGAAATGTACCGTTACGCCTGGAAGACGGGACTCAAAACAACATATTACTTAAGGTCACTGGGAGCGACCACAGCTGAGAAATCAACTATAGACACCAAAGAACATAATAAGGTAGCTCCCATTGCACCTATTGGCGGCGTGCAAGCACGAGAGTCCTATCAGCCAAAAGAGTTTTGCGGCATAGATGATCCAGAGTGCGAAGCTTGCCAATAACAAAAAGGAAAAAGAAACTTTAAATTTATAAAGTATTTAAAAAGAGAATTTTCGGGAGGAGAAAGAGAAAATGTCAGCAGAAATCATAACACCACTAAACGCCAAACAGGTCAGTTTTATTGACCCCAAAACAAGTGTCACTAATCGGGTGCATGTCGATGAAAAAAGAATCATCAACAGCCGCTCCGATGTAAACCAGCTTGTGCCTATTAAGTACAACTGGGCTTGGGAGGCTTACCTCGATGGTTGCGCCAATCACTGGATGCCACAAGAAATTCCAATGAACCGCGATATCGAACTTTGGAAGTCAAACGACTTAACAGAAGACGAAAGACGAGTTATTAAACGCAACCTTGGTTTCTTTTCTACAGCGGATTCGCTCGTAGCCAACAACATTGTTTTGGCTGTGTACAAGCATGTGAGCAACCCTGAATGTCGTCAATACTTGCTAAGACAAGGATTTGAAGAAGCCATTCACACCCACGCTTATCAATACTGTGTAGAAAGTCTTGGCCTAGACGAAGGTGAAGTTTTCAATATGTACCGAGAGGTTGTGTCTATTCATAATAAAGACGCTTTTGAAATCGAATTAACTCGCGATATTTTGGATCCTAACTTTTCGACCGAAACAGAAGAAGGCGCTAAAAAATTCTTAGAAAACCTTATTGGCTTTTATGTCATTATGGAAGGAATTTTCTTTTACTCTGGCTTTGCCATGATGCTTTCTTTTCAAAGACAAAATCGCATGGTTGGTACTGGCGAGCAGTTTCAGTACATTTTAAGAGACGAAACCAAGCACATGAATTTTGGGATCGATTTAATCAATCAGCTTAAAATTGAAAACCCAGAAATCTGGACTAAAGAAGTACAAGAAAGAGCCACTCAAAATGTAAGAGAAGCTGTCCACTTAGAAATCCTTTACGCAAAAGATTGTCTGCCAAATGGAATTCTTGGCCTGAATCACCAAATGTTCACTGAATACGTACAGCACATTGCTGACCGTAGATTAGAGCGCATTGGTCTTAAGCCGATCTTTGGATCGCCAAATCCTTTTCCATGGATGAGCGAAGTCCTTGACCTAAGAAAAGAGAAAAACTTTTTCGAAACAAGGGTCACCGAATACCAAACAGGCGGTGCTTTAAGCTGGGACTGATCCAGTAAGTTAATTTTGTCCCCCAAAGAGAGCCTGTCTTTTCCAAAGCTGATTGGACCCAGCAAAAGGAAGAGACGGGCTTTTTTATTATTTCGTATCAAAGATATAAAACAAATATCCAAAGAATGAATATATACATCTAACATTAAATAAGATATTAATCCAAAAGCACGAGCCAGCTATTCTCTAAGCATAAGGCCATCATCAGGAGAGCTGTCTTCCCGCTCTTCCAATAACAACGATCCTTCACATTCTGTAGCTATGGCAGAAGAAGGCTCACGCCACTCTAAATCTTGCACAGAGTTTTTGATATGAGCCACAATACGAGCTTTCCATTCGGCCTCAGAGGCCAACAAAGACCTTGCACTGCGAGCATTTGTCGAAAAACGATAACTAAACTCATGGCCTTTACTCTCTTCAACACCATCTAAGACATCATAACGAATCTTAAGTTCAGCCAACCCAGCAATCCTCCCGGATGGATTGGGATCAGATATATACTTAAGTTCAAGCTCTTTAAATGTCAGCTTAGTATTCTCACCACTCGATAGCCAATCATAAAAAGTTGTCTCAGTAACCAAGGTCAAGTATATTTGATCAAAGACAAGCTCACCCAGGCGAGTGGAACGCTCAAAATCCCTAAACAGCATACTCTTCCCAGCAATACTGCTTTCAACCATTTCATATCTTTGTATAATATTGAGCCAATCTTTTATTCTCCTATTACTCGGCTTCCACCCCATACTCGCTTTAAGTATAGATTCTAAAACATTTTTTTCAGCACTTAAGCGATTACCTTCTTCATCATCAAACCTCTCAACCAATACCAAAAGATCTCTAACCTTCTGGTTAAAGTACTCATGTTCTTCACGCAAAATTGAAACTTTCTCCAAGGCAAGAGGTGAAAGACCTAAGCTTAAAGTTTTTAACCATGTTTCTAAACTCAAGGAGCTTGGTATTTTTATACCTTTTGCTTTCAAGGCAGCAAGCAGTGCTTTTTTTAAATCTTTATCAGAACGTATTCGCTCTTTAGGTGAAGTCATAGAAAGCATTATCTGAAAAGCCCCTGTCGCAAGCGCTGTCGGTAGCACTAAAATTTTAAAAGGAAACAAAAATGCAGCAGCAAACAAGGCTACCGCAGAACAATTTCTACCCTTACGAGCAAAATTTTCTAAACCAGAATTTAATTGTTCAAAAGTGCCACAAGCCTCTGTCACAACTTCTCTGTGTAACCGAAGACTTTCTTCAAAAACTTTAGCTTTGCACCCGCTTAGACGTCTTTCGCCATTGTAAGCTTCTTCGAAAACCTCAACAAAAGCGGCGATTTCATTCTCAAAAGAATAACTATCACCAACCCATAACATTAAAAAAATTAATAATATTTTTGTCGTGTTTTTCATATTAAAGAAAATATGCGGACTACAAATTTATAGCCCGCATCCTTTTAATTAAAGTTATTGTTCTACTTTTTGAGGAATTTCTTTGTTGAGAAGTTCTTCTCCAATTTTAATATTTGGCAAACCATCTTCGCCAACAGGAATCATAATAATTTTAGTATTAGGAGATTTAGTTAAAGCATTAAGGTAATCTTGCATCAATTGCGCATTAGTAATACCGGCAGCTTCCGCCTCCATTGCCATTGCCTTAGTTTCGGCTTCATACACAAGTCTCTTTCTTTGTGTTTCAGCCAGACTATATTTAGCTTCTTCCGCCTCCTCTTCTTTTTTGGCATTATTCTTTTCCATTTCAATTCTTTTGGCTGCCACTTCTTCTTCTTTGTCGATTGCAAGTAGTTGCGGATCTTTTTGAAAACCACCAAAATTCACTTTGTCTATGCCAAAAGGAAGAGGCTCAGCTTCACCATCTTCTTTGTTTTTTGGATTCGCAAAATACGCTTCTAAATCCAGCTTAATATTATCGACAAGAATCTGTTGGTTTTCTGGCTTAAAGAGCGCTTCAGGATTTAAATTTTCATCCTCATCTCTTACCTCACCAACTCGTTGTCTCACAATTGTTCTCAAGGTTTCTTGAATTTTACTTCTATACCAATTAGGACCACCATATTTTTCAACAATTGTTCTAATATTTTGTTCAAACTCTTCCTCAGTTGCACCTTCCTCGATAAACAAGTCAAAATGTATTCTTAAAGGAAAACCTATTCCTTTTTCACTTCTAACCACAAACCGCTCAGTAAAGGTATCATTTCCACGGTCAAGCATTACTGTGTCTTCATGCTGCCCCAGAGTCATACCCTCTCGATGAGGACCTTTTACACATTTCCAGAATTTCTTTTTTGCGCGGAATATCCGACAGTACCAAGTTGGTTTTTGAACTATGTAGCCAATTGCGCCAGCAGGCACGTCTGTTCCTCCAACCCATTGAATAGGAGCCCCCTTTTGTTTAGATGAATATTGTTGCGATGTTGAAAAATCATCAGATGTAGCTCTCAACAAATTCTCATCGGGATCGGCCCTCACGCTTGAGAAAAATATACACGCGTATGATATAAAAATTATTTGTAATACCTTCATTAACAACCTCCTATTTTCTTTCTGTTGTTAAAGACTTTATACACAATATCAAAGATTTTAACAAATCAACATAAAACATTGTTATTATTGTTATTTTTAAATATTTAATCTTTCTATTTATCATGTTAGTAATCTTAAGCATGTTTACGTTTACGTTGTCATACAGTAAGATACTCTGCCTAATTATCATAAGCTTAAATCTCTATTCACAAAACTGTTTTTCGAACCCAAGTAAAGATGGAGAAAGTGGTATTAGTCATAAGTTGAACTCAATTTATGATCAATGCTTAGAAAGAGCAAAGCAGCCAGAACTAAGCTTAGGAGAATGGATTACGTGTTTACAAAAAAACAAAGTAATCACTAAAGGTATTTTAGCGAAAGCACGTAATGCGTCTGGATTTCTTAGCCTTGGAAGTTTAACTGGCTTAACTCTAATCAGATTACTAGCTGGTATTTTAGACTTCGAAATTAGCCCACTTGAGGTTGAACACACTGGAGGGTTGCTCACTCGTTATCAATTAATAATATTTTTTTTATCATTCTCAACTTATGGCGTTTTTAAAATTCAGCAACTGTTAACATCTCTCTTAGGTCCTAAAAAATATTTAAATCGAAAAATGAAAGAATTGTATTCAACCACCCTTCCAAAAGATACACTTATTGAAAGCACGTTAGAAGCATTAAAAGGTAGCACAAATATTAGCCATTCGGACTTTTGCGAATCTATCCTTCACCGTTTAGATTAGATCGGGATACATAATACATTTAAAATTAAAGTAGTCCGTAGGTAAACTTTACATACGGACATAAGATTTTTTAATATAAATTAACCCTGTGGAACAGAAATCAAAACTTCAACACGGCGGTTGAGCTCGCGACCTCCAGCAGTGCTGTTGTCGCCAACAAAGTTTGTTTCGCCCATTCCCACAGCTTGAACTCTGTCCGAAGGAAAACCTTTACCGATTAGCTCAGACTTAACCATATCCGCACGTTGTTGTGACAACTTTTGGTTATGGGTCGGGCTTCCAGTGCTGTCTGTGTATCCAACTACTTTTATAATGTTTTTTGGATATTTAGTGACAATTGCGCCGACTTCACGCACCTGATCCAAAGCTCTAGTCTTTAAGCTATAAGAATTCGTATCAAAAAGCAGATCGCCTTTTAACTTTGTTCGAATTCCATCAGGAGTTCTTTCGGTCTCAGCAACAGCTGCAAGTTCTTTCGCTTGACGGTCAAGGTAGTTACCCACACCACCACCAAGTAAAGCCCCAACACTAGCGCCGATAGCTGCGCCTTTGCCTTTACCAAATATAGCTCCGATACCTGCACCAGCAGCGGCACCTATTCCAGTTCCAGCAAAAGTTTTCTTACCTGGGCTTGAGCAAGAAGCCAAAAAGATCAGTACACTCAAAACAGATAATGTTAATAAATTTTTCTTGTTCATGTTTTTTTAACCTTCAACAACAAAAGTGATGTTTGTGTGCAAACGGTAAGCTTTAATGCTTCCACCTGCAATCACAGCTTTTTGATCTTTAACATAAAGACCTGTAATGTTTTTTACTGTTTTACCAGCGGCCTCAACTGCTTTTTTAGCAGCATCTTCCCAACTCACACTCGATTCAGAAATAATTTCAATTGTTTTTGCAATAGCCATAATTTAACTATCCTCCTCTAAGAGAGTATAATAACTCCAATTAACGAAATATCTGCCAAGGCATAGGACTATTTGACATTTTTTTATTACACGTGGCGCAATTTTAAGTCCCACAAAAGGTCTTTGGGACCCGTTCTTCTGGCGTTGGTGGCGTTTTATAAAAATCAAATTTCTCGTTTTTAGTGAATGGTGATTTCAAGAGCTCCAACAACTCTTTGACGACCCCAAGATCACCATCGTAAGCGGCGTCAATAGCGCGCTGAATTTGATGATTTCTGGCTATGTATAAGGGATTTACTTTCTTCAGCGAATCTATGTTCTCTATTTCGCTGCTCTTCCACTTTAGGACAAATGAGATTAGATCTTCAGTTTCTGGATAATACTCACTTTGGCCATAATATAATTCAGGGAGATTTCTAAAAGCCAAGGTGAAGTCTAGCTCTTGTTTTTCTAAGTAATTCAAAAACATAAACACAGATTCTTTGTTTTCTTTTTTCAATCCGAGCTTCTTAGAAAAAACTTCCACAAGTTTAGTGTGAAAAAGTGTAAACTTATCCACGACTTTCTCTTCCACAATTTTTAGAGCCCTGTCTTCTGATTCATCTATAAAGGGAAGCAAAGATTCTACTAAACGCAAAATATTCCACTTAGCGATCTCGACTTGGTTAAAAAATGAATAGCGACTTCGACGATCGATCGAACTAAAAACTTTATGAAATTTAAATTCATCCATAAAGGCACAAGGACCATAATCAAGAGTGATTCCCGCAACAGAAAAGTTATCTGTATTCATCACTCCATGAATAAATCCAAGCCCCATCCACTTAGAAATTAAATCAGCCTGCCTTTCAATCAGCTGCTTTAAAAAAGCCAACACTCTGTCTGAATAGTTTTCGATAGAATTTAACTCTTGGTAATGACGATTGATTGTATAATCTAAAAGAATTTTTAGGGATTCAAAATCTTTTTTAAAGAAAAAATACTGAAAAGTTCCTACTCGAATATGACTAGAAGCAACCCGGGTTAAAATACCGCCCGGCTCTGGACCATCCTGACGTAAAACATTTTCACCACTTGCAACCGCCGCCAAAGACCGAGTTGTTGGAATTCCCAAATAGAACATAGCCTCGCTAACAATATATTCACGTATAACAGGCCCCAGCGCCGAGCGGCCATCTCCCCTTCTAGAATAGCGACTTCGACCCGACCCCTTTAACTGAAGATCCAAGCCATTAATTTCACCTAACAAATGCGCCCGTCCGTCACCTAATTCAGGAACCGGATGTGCAAATTGGTGGCCCGCATATGCGGTCGCCATAGGCTCAGAGCCCGCTAAAATTTTTTGTCCCGAAAATATTTTGGCAGCTTCTTGCTCGCAAAAATTTTCACCTGCAAAGCCAAGCTCTGCAGCCAAATCATGGTTCCACAAAAGCAACTTTGGCTTTTCAAAAAATTCTGGCTTAATTCTTTCGTAAAAGTTTTCGGGAAGCTTTGAATAAGTGTTTTGAAAATCAGCTTTCATAATATTTTTTGCCTAGGTATATCTCATCTTTAAAATGCCGCCCCCCAACCGTAAAAGGTGTCTATCTACTTTTACAGTGGGAGTGCAGCAATCTGGGTAACGCACCCTAACTGTAAAAGTAGATAGACACCTTTTACGGTTAGGGGGTGTCATTTATTGGGGCCAGTGTTCTGGTAGAGGGGCTTCTATGCTTATGTTTTTGGCTGTGACCATGTGTTTGAATTCTAGTTTTTGGGCGTGCAGGGCCATAGGGACTGATTTGTTTTTGGCTCCATACCTACTATCGCCTAGAATTGGGTGACCACAAAACTTGGCGTGTATTCTTAGCTGATGTGTCTTGCCTGTGTGCGGTTTGGCGCGCAAAAAACTATACTCGGGGCCAGTTTTTATAACTTCAAAATTTGTTATCGCTTTTTCTTTGGGCTTGCCGCTGCGCTTGTTTTCGTATCTGCCGCCGCTGACCTTGCGAATATATGTTTCTATTTTAGTTGTGCCCTGGGGCCAGCGACCTTCAACACACATTAAATATGTTTTTTGGGCACGCCGCTCTCTAAATAAATCTGTGAGCTCTCTGTTTATACTTGGATCTACACCAAATAACAAAACCCCCGTTGTGTCCAAATCCAAACGATGGGCGAGCACCAACTTTTGCCCAACTTGCTTTTCGATTATTCCTTGAACATGAGGCCTTAGAGGGTCTGAGGTAGCATGAACGGGCATAGCTGGCGGTTTGTTAACCGCCAGTATAAAATCATCTTGATAAAGAATTTCTATTTTCAAATAATTTGTAATTAGCTCTTAGCAGGAGCTTCTTCTTTAGCTGCTGGAGCTTCAGTCACAGGTGCTTCTTCTTTTTTGGGAGCCATGTCTCTTGGGGCAAAACCACCACGAGTTGAAGCTTTTACACAAACAACTGAATTTTTAGATCCAGGCACCGCACCTTTAATTAATAGGCAATTTTTTTCGGTATCCACAGCCATAATTTCTAAATTAATGGTGCTTACGTTTTTATTACCCATTTGGCCTGCCATCTTACGACCTTTGTTCACGCGACCAGGGCTCGTACGACAACCAATAGATCCACCGTGACGAAAGTGCTCATGATTGTGAGTCATATCTGGTGTTTTAAAGTTGTGACGCTTAATCACCCCTTGAAAACCCTTACCAATCGAACGACCAGAAACATCTACTTTGTCTCCTGGCTTAAAAAAGGAAGCATCAATCACTTGGCCTACCTCATACTGTGAAGCCAGCTTTTCATCTAAACGCAGCTCTCTCAAATGACGAGTCACCGGAGTTTTGCTTTTTGCAAAGTGACCAGCCTCTGGCTTAATCACTCTTTGTTTTTTCTTTTCCCAAAAACCAATCTGAATCGAGTCATATCCCTCTTTTTCTTTGGTCTTTTTTTGCACAACCGTACACGGTCCCGCCTGTATAACAGTTACCGGAATAGCCTTAGCATCCTCCGTAAAAATTTGAGTCATTCCTAATTTTCTGCCCAAAACGGCAAATCGATAATATGTAGACATTTTATATATCTCCTTCGGCTCTCATCCATCATCCCAAAACTCGCCTCGGCGAGGGGACTGGCAATCTGGCTTTATATTTAACATAGTAAATCCAGCAGTCTAGGCATAGTTGTGCAGCATCGCATAAAACAAGGATATCAAGGACTTGCTATGATCTACATCATGGCTAAAAGTAAAACAAAGAGCAGCAAACCCAAGTCTTTTGAAGAGATGCACTGGGAAGTCATTCAACACAAAGAAGCCCTTTTAAGCAAACGGATACACGGCAATCTCAAAAAAAAGAAGATCGCCACCGATATGCTCGAGCGCTACACCGGCCACAATAAAAAAGATTTTAGAAAACAAATTATTCTGACCAATTTTAAATATTATTTAGACAGGTTTGTTGAACAAAACGATGATGCAGTTGTTACTGAAGGTTCTGCTTTTAGTGCCGCTTCTTCTAAAAAACAAAATGTTAGTATCATTCAATTCGGTGTTGGTGCTTCGATGGCCGCTCTTGTTGGCGAAATTATTTCTGTTGTAGAACCAAAAGCGGTGCTTTTTTTAGGACTTTGCGGAGCCATTCACAGATCTTTAAAAGTTGGTGATTTTATTTTACCAATTGCTTCCATTAGAGGCGAAGGAGTCTCCCAGTATTTTATTCCACCACAAGTCCCTGCCCTACCTACTTTTAAAGTACAAAAGTTCGTGAGCCAAATCCTTATTGAAGAAGGCTTTGAATACCGAACGGGCACTATCCACTCCACAGACTTTCGCTTTTGGGAGTTTGATCAAAAATTTATTTCTAACTTAATTGAAGAAAGAGTCTTGGCTGTAGAAATGGAAACAGCTGCTCTTTTTGCCAGCGCCTTTGTGAGCAAAGTCAGCATGGGAGCTCTATTGCTAGTATCAGACTGCCCTCTAAAAAAAGGTGGAATAAAAACTAAAAAATCAGCGAGCGGTATTTTTCAAAAGTACACCGACAAGCACATTGAACTGGGGATTAAGGCCATGAGCAATATCGCACTCAAGGGTGAGAAAATTCGTCACTACGATTGGTAGCCAGAAAGATATAAACAATCCTAAGCCTTGCAGAAGAGCTCTTTAACACAAAATTAACACTAGCCCCTATATATAAGACATAAGATATATATATGGGGAATATATTTGGAATCAATACGTCTAAAGTATTTGTATTCACAATAGGAATAATTATGTCGACCTCATGTATTGATAGCTCATTTGTATCCTCTAGCTCACAAGGTGGAACAACCCCCACACCACCGCAAGATAATCCGACCCCAGCAACTGACAACAATACGGTTAACACTCTGAATACCAATACATGTACAACCAGTGTCTTTCCAGCAAAAACTCTACAACGTTTAACGATTGATGAGTATGTAAGCACTGTTGAAGAACTCACCACCTACCGCAACGACTCTCACGCAAGCGGCATAAACGATTTTGCCTCAAACGTGTTTCGCAATATTCCAGAAGACTTAGTCTTTACTGAAAGTCATTTTGATTTTTTTGTTGCTTACAGCCAGGCTGCAGCCACAAAATATTTAACTAGCAAAATGGCAACAGATGCCAACTGTGTCATAAATTCTAACAATCTCGACTGTGTAACAAAACAAATTTTCGAATTTGCTAAAAAAGCTTTTAAAGTAGAGCTTCTCGATTCCGAAAGTCAAAGCCAATTATCCAGTTTACTTACACAGCTTAGCTCTGATCCTGAATTCGCCAGTTTTCCGGACCAAGTAAAAGCAGTTTTACAGTACATACTCATTTCCGCCAAAACCCTCTACAAAGTTGAAGACAAAAATTCCAATAACATGCTTTCCAATAATGAACTAGCTAATAGAATTTCTTTTAGCTTAAACGGAAAACCAGCCTCACAGAATGAAGAACAGGTGGCTCAAGCTATCTCAAGTCAAAATGAAGATCTAATTACTGATTCAATCGAAAGCAGCATAAGCTCGAGCGACCTAAAATATTTTGCTTCTAAGTTTATAGGCCAGTGGCTTGGCGGTGATAATATTAGCAAAGAAGAGTTTAATTCATCAGTTACAAATTTATCGATTCGAAGCAAAATGCGTCAAGAAGTCACGGCCTTTACTTCTCACATATTCAAAGAAAACAAAAGTATTAAAGAACTTATAAGTGCAAACTATACTTTTGCTGACTCGGAACTTGCCGAATATTACGGACTCAACAGCAACGGACTGAGTCCTAATACTTTTCAAGCTGTTAACACTTCTGGCAGTGACTGGGGCGGGCTGGCAACCGCCGGCGCTCAAATGTTGAACCTCAAAGGTGCAGATGTCGACACGGAACCATTGAGAAGAAGTTTCTGGGTTTTCGAGAGATTGTTATGTTCAGAATTTTCACCACCGCCACCAGGCGCTACCGACTCAAACGACATTTCGGCCTCAGACGGCTCTGGACTCAGTAAACGACAAAGAATTGAAAGAGATCGCACTAACGCTCCTCAATGTATGAGTTGTCATCAAGCAATTGATCCCATTGGCTTCGCTTTCGAAAATTTTAACATGCAAGGTAAGCACAGAGATACAATTGAGGATCTTCCGATCGACAGTTCTGGTGTTTTTGAAACTCGTATAAAAAATCCTAGTACAGGTAAGGTTGAATTTGGAGAAAAGAACTTCGCTAACGTGAATGAACTTAAATCACTTATTGCCGAAAGTCCGCGATTTCCCAAATGCTTTATTCGACATTTCGCAGAATATGTCTTAGGCAGAGAGATCCATGAAAATGAAATGTGTCTCGTAGAAGAAATATATACAGAAAGCCAAAAAGATGATTTTAAAGCTCAATCAATACTAAAAAATATATTTAAATCTAATTTATTTCGTTCAATTAAGAGAGGTGAGTAATGCGTAAACTTTGGAAAATGAATCGACGTAATTTTTTAAGAGCCGGAGGAGTTTCACTGGCCCTTCCCCTTCTCGATGTGATGATGGACAAAAATGGCAAGGCCTTTGGGCAAGCTCAAAGTGATAAAAATAAAATACGGCTGCTCTTTGGTGGTTGGCCCCATGGAATTATGCAAAATATTTGGAGCTTTAATAAAGCTTTAGCCCCTTTATTACCCTACAGAAAAGACTTATCTATTCTTGAAAATTTAAAAAATAATGTTAACACGCCCAGGGCAACACATGGCCACTACATTACGAATGAAGTAAGCGCGATTTACCAACATCTTGGGCATTGGAGTGGATTAATGACAGGCTATGGAAAATATCCTCGAGCTCCAACAGGATATGGAACATTAAACGTGTCAGTAGACCAAGCCCTCGCAAAACAACGAAACCAAAGCGTCATTGCCCTAGGAAAACACACAACAGACAGCCGTGCAGGATATCTAGATTCTTTTGCAAACACTCTCTCTTACGATCAAAATGGCAGAAGGTATCTAGCATCTGGAAATGTCCAAAGTGACTACGATCGTTATATTGCTGGGATTGATCCTAACCGACCAGGCACTGAAGCTGGCAGCAGAAGACTCTTAGGCAAAAGCGTTTTAGATCTTCTAAAAAGCGAACGTGCAACAATCGAAAGAAAAATTAGTACTAATGATAAAAAAGTCATCAGCAGCTATTACGAAGAACTACGAGAATTAGAAGTCAGAATTGACGAGGTGGCCACTCCCAAGCCCGTTACCTTAAGTTGCGACAAAGGGACGAAGCCAAGTACTAATAGTTTAAACTATGCAACTTTTAGTAATATTACCGTAGATCTTATTGGTATTCTTTTTGCCTGTGATACTGCTCATAATATTTCACATACCTTCACATCCCATCATGGTCAATCCTCCTACGGCTCTGCGGGGGCTGCAGGCTCTCATGGCAATCACCATGAAGCAGTAAAAAAAAATTGGCGGGAAGGTGATAGAACCTTCGACAGCCTTTACAACATAGATAAATTACACGTAAATTCAATTGCTAGACTTGCTGCTAAACTTAATAGCGCTCGAGATTATGATGGAAAAACTGTCTTAGAAAATTCTGCTATTGTGTATATGAGTGAGTGTCGTCATCGACACAACCGCAACAATATTCCTTGTATTGTTTTAGGCAAAGCTGGCGGCGCCCTAAAAACCGGAGCAGATCACAATGTAAATGGCAAAACTCAGCTCGATCTTTTTCATACCATTGCCAGTGCCATCGGTTTAAACCTATCTACCTTTGGCGGCAAAACGAACAGTACTATTTCTCAGCTACTTTAGTCCGCTTTAGGCTCGGGATAAGTATACTCTTTGCCTTCGTAGTTTCTAAGCACGACTTTTTCTTTGTCGCGAGATACTATGTAATCAGGTAGCAATGGCACTTTACCACCACCGCCAGGGGCATCAAGCACGTAATGTGGCACGGCCATTCCTGAAGTATGTCCTCTTAAGTATTTTATAATATCAAGACCGGTTTGAACTGGAGTTCTAAAATGACTTATGCCTTGGGCCAAGTCACATTGAAATAAATAATATGGTCGCACATTCATCATAAGCAACATGTGGTTTAAACGTTTACAGGTTTCGGGATCATCATTTATACCCTTGAGCAAAACCTGCTGATTGTTTATTGGAATACCGGCGGCCGCAATTTTATCACAGGCTTCCATTGTCTCGGTTGTGACTTCTCTTGGGTGATTAAAATGCGTATGCACATACAAAGGGCGATGCTTTTTTATAATGCTAACAAAATCATCGGTTACCCTGTGAGGCAAAGTCACTAAGTTGCGAGTGCCGAGTCGAAAAATTTCTACATGGGGAATTTTTCTTAAGGAGCCTAAAATATAATCAAGTCTAGCATCTGAATTTGAAAGCGGGTCTCCACCCGAAATAACGACATCTCTAATTTGCGGAGTTTTTCTTATATATTCTAGACCAGCTTCGAGTTGTTTTTTTTGAGCTGCCGAACTTGGGTCAGCCACTTTGCGCTTGCGCGTGCAATGTCTGCAGTAAACGGGACAGTGGTGAGTTGTGTAAAATAGAACGCGGTCTGGATAACGGTGAGTGATTCCCGGAACCGGCATATCTTTTTCTTCTCCAAGGGGGTCTTCCATATCGCTCTCGTCAATATGCAGCTCTCCCATATTGGGAACACTTTGCAAACGAACACCGCAATTTGGATCCTTAGGGTCCATTAAAGAAGCGTAGTAAGGAGTGATAGCCATATTAAACATAGCCGAAGATCCATCAAAAGCCTGGCGCTCATCATCGGTAACGTCGATAACTTGCTCGAGCATTTTCATATCGCGAACACGGTTTTGTTGCTGCCAAATCCAACTGTTCCATTGGTCATCGGGAACATTTAGCCAGGGCCGTCCACGGCCTGCAGTTTTGATTGTGGTGGTCGCAATAGTATGCGATTCTTTGGCTTCAAAAGGAGCTTTCTTTTTTTCTACTAACTTTGGCGCTGCGTTGCTTTCCGACATAAACCCTCCAGCAAATAGCTTAGCACAATATTTAAGAGATTAATAAACTCACGAATTATGACAGCTCTAAACAAGGAATATTCAAAGACTTTTACACCATCTGTACAAGAAAATATTTTTTGGAGAACCTAAGCTCTTTAATACAAGCTCACACGACACACCGCCGTCAAAAACTGCGCCAAGAGCGTTTGTTTGTTAAATTTTAGCTATGCCAAAAGCTAAACTTAGGACTTCGTTTTGGGAGCACCAACACTGCATTCCCATGTCTTCAGATTTAGCCCCTACTTCTATTTTCGAAAAAAACAGAGACTACTTATGTTTTGATCTCGAAACCAAAGACCTGGCACCAAAAGATTTTTCTTTAAAAAATTTAGCGGCCCTTGGAGTGAGCGTAGCTTGTGCCTGGGATTCGCGCGAAAATAAAATGCTAACCTTTTTTGAAAAAGACATGAAAAAATTAGTCAAACTATGCAGCGAACGTTTGGTTGTTGGCTACAACATCCGCCGATTCGACTTACCAGTCCTAACGGGCTACGGCCTTAAGCTAGAGGGCCTAGATGTTTTTGACTTAATGGACGAAGTAGAACGTGGTCTTGGTCGCCGCTGGATAAAGTTAGAATACGTAGCCCAAGGCACTCTCGGTGAAGGCAAAAGTGCCGATGGAAAAATCGCCGTAGAATGGTTCAAGGAAGGTCGCTTTGAAGAACTGGCTGAATACTGTGCACGGGACGTAGAAGTCACTCACCAAGTCTTTAGGCACGGTCTAGAAAAAAAGTTTTTAGCCGTTCAGTTTCCAGAACAGCCGAAAAAAGAATTTCCGTGTGATTGGGCTTAGTTAGTTCAATAAATATTTATTTGATAGATTAATTTGAAAGCCCGTCTTTCTTCGTATATCTAAACACGTGTTATGTATTACAAGATTTTCAACATGCTCTTACTCCCATTAATTCTTAGCCTAGCTATTTCTTGTGATGAATCTGAAATGATGGCTCAGGGCGATCAAATGGTGGAAGAAGGCAAAATTGAATTCTTCAACTACGGCTCATATCCGTTTGAGTTTCGCTTTTTAACAGTTGCTGGAGAGACACTTAAAACTCGCGATGTAGACGGCCTTAATTCACAATCCTTTTTACCAAACCCAAAAGATGAGGAAGGTAATAATTTAGCAAACCTATTACCCAATCAGCTGAAAGCATTAAACAACAGCTACGGAAGAGACGAATTTGGTGAAGCCAACTGCATAAACTCTGCTCTAATGTTTCACGGTATAGCCAAGTCCCCTTATTTTATGGATCCTGGCCCGGCGGCTATCCGTACATTTTTGTTATCAGGCAAATTTAGAATTGTAAGCAACAAAGAGCATCTAAGGTTTGGAGATGTTATTCTTTTTGTAGCTCGGCTTGACCCAACTCAGCCTCCAAGCTTTAGCAATATTGAATGTGTTAAGCACTCAGCCATTCTTTTCACCAAAGATATCATGTGGTCCAAGCTAAATCCAAGAGAAGCCCCTTGGGTTTTTCAAAAGTCTTCTCACGTCTTTAGTCGACTTGGAGAGTTTCCTTTTATTATTGTGCGCAAAAGGTAAATTGCTTGGCTAATGTTGTTTTACAGCTACATAAAAGGGATTTTGCAGATTTTCTTTATTGTACTCAAGCTTCTGAGGACTTATGTGACCCTCAGTTGTAATCTGATGAATCGTAATTCCTGCTTCGCTGGCAATTAAATCCAAAGCAGCCGTATCCCACTCCGAGGTAGGTCCAAGCATGGGTGTAAGGTCAAACAAGCCTTCTGCCATTTGACAAATTTTAAGTGCGCCGGCTCTTTTATAGACCTTAATGAGTTCGGGATTATATATTTTCTCTAAGGCTTGTAAATAAATATCTATAGCCGCAAAGCGCGAAGTCGTTTGACTAACAGCAATTCTTAAATAGGGAGAGGCGCTCTTTTCAGGCCCCAGCAAACGCCACACACCTCGTTTGTCGATACGAAATGAACCTTCATCTTTTAGAGCTACATAAAAAATTTCACTTTCCGGAAAGTACACTAAAGAAAAATAACTGCGATTGTTTTTTAAAAAAGCAATATTAATCGAGTAGCCATCATATCCCTTTACATAACTAGCGGTGCCATCAAGCGGGTCCAGCATCCAAAGCTCTTCCCATTTTGAGCGCTCCGCATAGGAGGGAATTTTAGATTCTTCACTAATGACATTCACCTCTCCAAAATGTCGATTTAAAAATGCCTGAATAAGCTGATCAGCCATTTTATCAACTTTTGTAACTAAGGTTTTATCATCTTTTTCCTCAACACCCATATCCTCCGGCTTAAGTCGCATTGCTTTCATTTTAGATCCTAGCTCAGCAACAAAAGGCAGGAATTTTTCTAGTTTAAATTCTGAAAAGTTTTTAAATATATCCGCAGGCACCTGCTCTTGTACATTGGCTCCAAGAAGACCATGCTCACAGTCACGAACAAGCTGATAGGCCTGCATAGGCATTAAATAAAGCAGCTGTGCCCATAAAATATATTTTAATTTCATTTTTTACTTTTACTAAATAATTTCGCCAAACGTGGGTCAGTCATAATCAGTTCTTTCAACTCTGGACTGGCTTCAATCAAAGCCAATTGCTCGGGAGCCAATCTTTGTAAATCCTCATAACTTAAGCTCGCAGTTTCATCAAATTTTATTTCTTTGCGCCTCTTAAATAGCCGCAAAAAGCCCTGAAGAGGTTTAGACAGAGTAGACATATGCTTAAAAGCTGTGGTCTGCGAGAAGCGATGCAAAACCCCATTTAGTTTTTCTATAGCAAGCGGTGGTTGCACCCTTTTTTCTCTTAGCAATGTTAATTTTAGTTTAGGCATTAATCCAAAGAAGGCTCTCTCACCTTGAGGATCGAGCTCTAGTGTAGGCCACTCCCAATCGATGCTGTAGTTATGAAAATTCCACCAATCGGGCCTCCAGACACTCCACCATTTAGCGTTGCCAGGTCTATTTATTCTTGGACGTCTGATTTCGAAGTCTTTGTACATACCAGCGCCAACCAATGCCAAGATAAACATTCCTATGTGACCTTCGTTAAGCTTAAGGGCCGGAATACTTTCAATTGGTATCCAGCTTGAATTAGCCACAATTGAATAAGTAAAAAATATAGAAGCAAAGGTAGAAAAGACAACTTCGAGATTTGTTGCCAAACGCCTGCCTCTCACCTTGTCTTCTGGCGAAGCAGAATCCATACGCATTTCGTATTTTGAAATGGAGTTGCTGGTCAAAAAGCGCCAAATTAAATTAAACACCATAGAAGGCCATTTTACGGCATACATGGTTCCCCATGCCAAAGGACTAAAAAACTCTTTGAGCTGCTTCCACCCACCGGCAATCCAATAAAAGTTGGAAGTAAAAACTACCGTCATCAAGGCACTTTTTATTAGTCTAGATTTTTCAGATATAGAACGATTGAACCAATTGCTTATTGTTTTGCGATAATGACCAGTAAACGCACTGTGGGCAAAAGAGAGCCCTATACCAGCGATGATTTTATAGGCAATAGGATCACCGGGAGCTTTGTTCAAAGCCAGCATTCCACTGTAAGCAATGGCTCCTGGCACATTGCTCACTAAAAGTTTAAGCAACATTTTTTTATCTTCGGCAGGCAGAGGCTTTTGCACATCTTGCGCTCTTGGCAGCAAATACAATAGGCTTTGAGTTAAATATTTCAGTCTGCCTGGCTGCCCAAAGATCAAGCGAAGCTTGTTGTCGGGAGCGTGTGCGTTGGCCAAGCTTTTTACCAATTCAAAAAGCCGGCCTTTTTCTAAATTTGCCTCTAGCTTAGCAGCCCCTCTCTGAGATCTATTCATTGTTTTATATTCTGGCTTTTGCTGAGCTCGCGGCACGATCAAAGTTAAATGAGCTCTTTTTGTTGTTGTTCCGCCCTCAAGGGAGGCGAAATATTTTCTTATGGATGCGGCATCTGCTTCGGCCACTCGCAAAATAAAATTTTCTTTATCTACGTACAAGCCAGGCTCCATTGCTTTTTGTGGTCTGCCAAATTTTCTAAACTTTAATTTTTCTGGCGCAAGATCCTTAACCAAAGCTTCTGCTGCCTTTAAATTCTTTCCCCACTCGCCAATGATCACTAAAGAATTACTGGTCTTAATGGGAATGGCCAAACCCAGCTTGAGCTCTTCAAATAATTTTTTTGCATCTGCATAGGGCTGACGATTGTCTTTATTTACATAGATAATATTTTCTTCAAGCTCAGCAAAGTCATTTAAAAATGCTTTAATAGACTCTGGTTCAAGCTCAGCAACCCTCGTTCCCTGAGTGGTGTCATGGCCATGCTTAACTAGGTAAAGAGCACAGTCGGTGCTTGGACTTCTAAGGCGCAGCCCTTCATTTGCACTTGAGGCAAATGTAAAAACCATCAAGATCAGAGCTAAAAATAGCGACGAAAAAAGACAATTTTTAAATTGAAACACCTTAGACAATTCATAAACTAGAGCCCTGAGCTTGGCAGCAGGCCAAAACAAAAAAATGTTGTGCATTAACAGTTTCTTAAAATAACTTGTAATAGTTAATAAGACAGCATCGCTCTATTAGCTTTTAAAGCCAGCTTAAAACACATAGTCATTGTAGGTTTTAATATTTCTACTCATTGACAGGGCAATCAAAATTGATAGGGTGTCCTTGTCTTGAGACAACAGTTGAACAAATTAATTTTTGTACTCTTCTTTGGATTCATAAACAGCTCTCATTTGCTAGCCAAATCAGAATACTCTTGGGATACGCTTGAAGGCCACGAGCAACAAGCCATCCTCGAAGCTCGTGACGAAATCTGGTCGCTTTTTAAACTAAAAAGAGAAGAGCTCCAAGAACTAGCCGAAAAAAATGCTCAAAATAAAGACTGGCTTAAAAATTTGCTAAGTTTTTTAAAGCGCGACCAAATAGCACAAGATGAATACATCGAACGCCTTAAATCCGCCTACCTAAAAACAGCTTTCGATAATAATATCTTTACTTCCAAAACTGAAGAAGGCGAAAAATCCAGAGTCCATCTAATAGGAGGCAAACGCTTTGTTAGCACGACCGTCAAGGACACTTTGATCATCATGATCAAAGAAGAAGATCTTATGCTCGATCACAAAAAAGGTCTCCTTCGAGCTTCTGAGAGAAGAGAAATTTTCGACACGCCCGCCTTTCGAAAATTTATTATTGAGCAGCATGTAGACGGCAATTTAGACGAAAAACGCAACCCTCGAGGCTACAATGTGCTGGCAATTGTAATCGATCAAGACCGGCCCGATCGAATCACCCGTTCAAAATTTTTTCCTAAACCTAAAAATATGGTCAAAAAGCTACTCACCTGGGCCAAGGGCAGTTTTGCCCCTCCCTCAGTAAGATCACTCCCCTATAGTATCTTATGGGCTTTTGCTATTGCTCGCTTTTGTTCATGGACGGGCTCAAGCGGCGAACAAGCTGTTTTTGCTTTTTGGTTTACCCTTAGCTTAAACATTATGCACAAAACCTATCTTAAAATTATGACCAGAGGATCCGATGTTAGGCGCACGACCAAGAGGTGGATATTAGGCTTGGCCTACTGCTACGGTTTTGTAGCAGCCTCGGGGGCCGGCTTTAAACAATTTGCGCTTAATTCTAGCGAAGGTATTATGCGAAATATCTCCATTTGGGTTGTGTATTTACTGAGCAGTCTTTTTGCCGCCGAGGCCGAGAAGTTCCCGAAAATTAGACGCGATCACTACAAAAATGTAAATGAAATACCTTACCTTGGTGTTACGCAAGCCAAGGCCGAGATTGACGCTTTCTACTCAATATCTTTTATTTTAAAAACCCTAGGTCTTGTGAACACCAAACATCTCAGCGTTGGTCCCATAGAGCTTTCCATGGCCAAAATTCTTATGCTAAGTCTTTATTTTCCTATGCGTTTATTCAATATCCATTTGCTAAAAATTAGAAAATACGAAGAAGAGGCAGCCTACGAGCAAGCACGCCTGCAAAAGAATTTTTTTTACCGCAGTTTCCGCCACCCACTAAAAACAATGAAATCGGCATGTGAGAACTTGCTAAAACCTTTCAATATTTTTCGCCCACCTTATTAAGCAAAAATTCTAAGTAGACGCCGTTCAAACTATTAGATAAATAGTAGCTATCGGCGTGTAGCGCAGCCTGGTAGCGCGCCACCTTGGGGTGGTGGAGGTCGTGGGTTCAAATCCCGCCACGCCGACCATTTACACACCGGTCCGACCCGGACACATAGGTTACAAATTATACCGAAGACATAGGTAACACTTTTGAGCCGAATGGGTTGCTTGCCGGCTCAACTCTAGCTGCCTGTTCATCAAAATATCCTAAGTCATAATCCATAAAGCTTACAAGCCATATCTTGTCATCAACCTGTCGAATACCAACATCTTGTCCTGCAAAGACTCTACTAAAATTAATTTTTCTGGCATCCGTACATATTCTTCCACAATTAGTCACCCTAATTGTCTTATCATGCAAGGGATATTCAACTTCAGGTAAACCTATATATTTACGCTCTGATGGCTTGTAAATTTCTCCCGGATATTTCATTTTCAACGCCTCGTGAGGACGATCACGATTGTAATCTCTAATAAAATTGTCGAACTTTTCTTGCTGTTGCAATAAATTTTTTCCAGGAGGTTTTGTCGCCTCAAGCTTCAAGGTCAAATGCATTCTCTCATGCCTCCCATTATCCTGAGGGTGCCCCGGCTTACTTCTTTCAATATCAATTCCCAACCTCAACCACCAAATTGATAATTTACTTAAACCGAAAAATGCTTGAACATTTGAAAAAGGATTGCCATTGTCTGTCCTAATTGATTTAGGAAGTCCATACTCTTGGAAGGCCCTTTCAAAAACAGTAAAAGCATAGGGCTGCTTCGTGTTTTCTAAGGCCTCACATTCTATTAAAAATCGTGAACTAAAATCTGTTATGGTAAGAGGGTAGCAATAACTACCATCTCCCATCCTAAACTCACCTTTGTAATCCGCACACCAAAGATCATTAGGCGTCTCTGTGTAACTCAGAGCAGTCCCTTTAGCTTTATACCTTCTTTTTTTCTTTTTACTCACTAAACCATTGCGATCTAAAATCGCGTGCACTGTACTTTTTGCCGGAAGATTCATATGCGGAAAATATCGACTTAATCTTGCTCTAATTTTTCTTGCTCCCCAGGTTGGCTTTTCCTTTTTTATACGAACAATTGTTTTTTCAACCTGAAATGGTATTTGATTTGCCTGCTTGTGGGGACGTCGACTCTTCTCATGAAGACCTTTCAGACCATGCTCTTTATATCTTTTAAAAATCTTATATCCCGTTTTCCTGGAAATACCGAATTCTTGACACATTCCCGTCATTGACTCACCCTCTAGCAACTTTGCTACAAATTTAAGTTTTTGATCCATTTGATTACTCTCTTTCCAACCCATCTCCAACCCTCCTTGTAGGGTCAGTTTAAGCTAGAAAGTGTAACCCATGTCTCCGGTACGTTTTGTTACCTATGTGCCAGGTCGCTCAACCTTCAGTTCCAATCAAACTCTTCGTTCTATTTTTAAAATGGTTTATACCTTATGAAATCTTGATTGCCTCTTACTGACCTCCACCCGTTCAGGCATCAAAACACAATGTGTTTTGTACACTCGCTTTGCTCGCCTGCCGCCGGTTGTTCTAGCGTCAAATCGCTTCGCGCTTTGCGAATATCCAGGGACGGAGCACTTTAACAAAAACTAGCATTGATCTTGAATGATGGTGCCACAACAATGAGATGCTACTGCGCCATTCACAGTCAAAGAAAAGTGCTCCGTCCCTTTTTACTCCACTTCCTATTACGGACACATTGTTTACAGTTAACACTGATGACATGGCTTACACTTAACTATACGCATTAAAATAGAATTTGTTGTTGTTTTTGACTATACTTAGGAATTGAGAGCTAACATACAGTTAGACGATAAAGGAGTTAAGATTTTGTTAGCAGGACATTTTACAACAGCGCTATTAGCCAATCAGCATTTTCCTAAAGGAACTTTACTATACTTCCTTATCGTTTCACAATTACAGGACCTACTATGGTTTGTATTTCATTATCTAGGCTTAGAGACAACTGGACCCAATGATGCCCTTGATGCGACTTTAAGCAATATGACCGTTAACATGCTCTATAGCCATGATTTACTTCCTCAACTGTTTTGGTTTGCTGTGATTTTTTTAATTGGAAAATTCCTATTCAAAAGCACTCAAATCGCTGTCGTTAGCGTTATGATATTACTTAGTCATTTTGTTTTAGACTTCTTTTCCGGTCACATGCACCACTTATTTGGACAGGATTCAATGGAGGCAGGGCTAGGTCTTTACGCATCAAGCCCATATCTAGCTATACTAATTGAAGCCCTATTTAGCACTATAGCTCTCTGGTATTTTTTTAAAGTTGAAAAGAAAAAAGGCTTTAAACGTAGTTTAAAAAACAAAGCCGCTATCATTAGCGTATTTACCTATGGAATTGGGTTCATGCTAATCATTGCCACACAGTCCTTCAGGCAAATTTTTAACCTGCCTGAATTCAGCTTAGGTTTTAATACTAATATGCCCACCCTTATCTTTACCTACGCGGCTTTGATTTATTGCCTCAATTATTTTGTTCCCAAATATAAAACAAAAAAATGAGAATAATTATTGCCCTTTTCTGGATTTACTTAGTACAAAGCTGTGCTGGAATTACATATATGAACCGTAAAACAATCCAAGCACCATTTAATGGGAAACAATTCGAGAACATTGAGCCTTTCGAGGACAAAAGTCTGTTAAGTCTTTTAAAATGGCGCTTCACATCCGATCGAGTTACTTGGAAAACTGTCGACAATCAATCCTTCCATAAGCCGAGCCTTTCCCGCTCTGAAGAATTAAGACTATCACTCATCGGGCACTCCACTGTCCTAATTCAGATTAACAATATAAACATTTTAACTGATCCACATTATTCTGAGCGCTCTTCCCCATTGTCCTGGGCTGGACCCAAGAGAGTCATACAGCCAGCTATTAAATTCGAAGACCTCCCTCCGATTGACATTGTTTTGCTGAGCCACAACCACTACGATCACATGGACCTACCGACTTTAAAACGTCTTAATGATACGCATCAGCCTGTAGTCTTGGTAGGACTTGGTAATGCAGCTCTTTTAAATTCAAAAGGTATTTCCAATGTCCATGAACTTGATTGGTGGGAGAGCTTTGACTTTAAGGAAACTGTCATACATTTCACTCCAGTTCAGCACTGGTCAGCAAGAGGAGTCTTTGACAAGAGAAAAACTCTGTGGGGTGGCTTCTATATAGAAGCTTCTAAAAAAATCTTTTTTGCTGGTGACACAGGATATGGAAAAGTATTCAAAATGATTCATAACAAATATGGTGATATGGACGTGGGACTTATCCCAATAGGTGCCTATAAGCCTAGATGGTTTATGAAGGATGCTCACGTAAATCCAGAAGAAGCTGTAAAAATTTTTCAAGACCTTAAACTTAAACATGCTATTGGGATTCACTTTGCTACATTTGAGGGTTTAACTGACGAGGCAAAATTCCAACCTGCGCAAGACCTTAAAATTGCCCTTAAGAAAAACGAATTGAATGAATCCAGCTTTATCGCACCCGAATTTGGCGTTGAATACCGTTACGAATAGTTTCTCTTATGAGCTAACGATTATATAGGATACACAGATAGCAAAATTAATTTATGGGTTAGATATTTGTTTCTTTCCAATTACATACCCAGGGACGGAGCACTTTCGTAGAAGTTGGCATAGACCTTGAATAGTGATGTCACAAGATGAGAAAATCTAGAGCAGTACAAAATCCATAATACGCGGGGACGGAGCACTTTTCCAAAACTGGCATAGATCTTGAATGATGATGCCACAAGATGAGAAAATCTAGAGCAGTACAAAACCCAGATGAAATCGGACTAGTTCATAAGTACTGGAAATGCCACAACAATGAGATGCTACTACGTCATCCTGGAGCGAAAGAGCTGTATGCCCAGAGTACAAACTATTCGGTAAATCGGAAAAGTAATTCCCGAAACGTGGACATTCATTGTTTCTGTTACATGGATAATCATGTGCACATGTTGTGCGGTTACAAAAATGGAGTTGAGAATTTATCAAACTTTATGCGATTGGCTCATGGAATATTTGGACTTAGATACAATCAACTTGTAGGCCGTGCTGGGAAAGTGGCGGTAGAAAGACCAAAAACACCACAGGTTGAAATAGGCTCCAGGTATGAGATGGAGGTACAGTTTTATATAGAGGCAAATCCATTAAGAGCGAGAATGGTAAAGGGGCTACAAGGGCTGCGAAGCTATAATTATTCTAGCTATGGTCACTATGCCCATGGAGACGAAAGTGAGTTTACCGAATGTCTTGTTAAGCCAAGGTGGTATCTGAGACTGGGGAGAACGGCTATGCAAAGGCAGGCTAAATACAGAAACTTATTTAAAGAGTATTTGAATGAGCATGGTTGGTACGGAAAAAAGGGAGAGAGAAGCAAGGAATGCATGAGGGATTGGGGCTCCAGTGAATATCTAGAGAAAAGAAAACTGTTTGTGATATAGGTCTCGTACACTTTGGTGCCAGGGACCCATTTTAGGAGGGTCCCTGGCACCAAAGTGTACGAGCTGAATTATCGTTGCTATTGCGACAAATTTAAATGTGAATAATTAGTGTTTTAGAAGACACAAAAAGGGTTAAACGTTTAAAACCCTAATAAATATCCACAAATAAAAGGAGTGATCAGCAATATGACCAAATACAAACGTTTAACCCTACCTGATAGATGCCACATCTGGGCAATGAAGCAACA
>Ga0209187_1001230_pt1 | contig 31784 bp, 36 predicted proteins | sample BantaG_FD_187430 | JGI IMG/M metagenome (GOLD analysis project Ga0209187, IMG submission 187430) | Marine algal microbial communities from Bantry Bay, Ireland - BantryBay_4 metaG (SPAdes) (version 2) | ecosystem: Host-associated > Algae > Red algae > Unclassified | place: Bantry Bay, Ireland...
ACGGGGACGCCCTGTTACACTGGTGCCATATTCAAGCATACAAACACTGAAGCTGCGTAGCCTTTGTTACATACACTGTTGATATTCCCTGAACTGTCTTGCAGATATGCGCTGCCTGTCGGCTGTGGCAGGGCGATAGCTACCGTGTGAGCAAACAAAATATCGGAAGAAAGCGTCAGCCGGCCATACTATTGAAAGCGCGTGTGGTGGCCAACTTCCGGGCAACGGTTGCACTACAGTTGCAGGACCACGCAGGCTTTGAAAAAGGCTATCCATTAAAAGCACTGCCATTGCTGGTGGCTGGCGACGAGGTGCTGTGTGTCCGTGATGATGGCGTGCTTCGAGTGCAGGAACTGATCGAACGTCGCAGCGTTCTGGAGCGTGCAGATCGGCACTGGGTCAAACCGCTGGCAGCCAATCTGACGCATTTGGGTATCGTATCGGCTAACCCGCCGGGCATCGATCCACTGCTTATTGATCAGTTTTGTGTTGCAGCGCATCGGGCAGGGGTCAGTGCACTTATCATTATCAATAAAACCGATGTGATGACAGAACAGGCGCGCCAGGCCGCCACGGCACTGGTGGCCACTTACCGCGACATAGGCTATCCAGCGGTTCTCATAGACACCAGGACGCCGGATGGCATTCAACCTTTGTTAGCAGAGCTTGCAGGTCGTTCGGTGACGCTCGTCGGAGCAAGTGGTGTGGGCAAATCGTCGATCATCCAGAAGCTATTGCCCGATAGAGAGTTACGCGTCGGTGCGCTCTCAGAGGCCACAGGCTTTGGATCGCACACAACGTCTGTCACTTACTGGTACGAGATGCCAGAAGGTGGCTCGATCATCGATTCACCGGGTGTACGCCAGTACTCGGTAGCGCATCTTGATGCCGAGATGGTCCGTCATGGTTTTCTGGAACTGGCCGAGGCTGCCGCGCAATGCCGATTTGGCAACTGCACCCATACCGTAGAACCTGTGTGTGCCGTACGTGACGCGGTGCGGGATGGCAGCATCGCAGCCATGCGCTACAACAACTACTGTAAGTTGATTGCCGAATAGCGACGTAGTGGTTATACCCCGGTCTGCTTGGGCGTGTCTTCGCGGTTCCCCCAGGCAGACCAGGCACCATCGATCGCTCGTACATCCTTATAGCCCAGATGCTTTAGTGCCACGTAGGTGAGCGCCGAACGCTGATGGGTCTGACAATAGGCGATAACGGTATCGTCGTGACTAGCGCCCAGGGCCTCAAGTTGTTTCTCAAGCGTGGCATCATCGAGCAGGTGGCCGTGCTCATCAAGCATTCGCGTCCACTCCACATGCTCGGCCCCCGGCACATGACCGGCAAAGGCGGCGCGTACATCGGCACCGTTAAATTCATCGGCGCTGCGCACATCCAGTATCTTGATGTTCGGCTTGCCAAGTTCTGCCATCAGGGCGTCTACAGAGATTGCGTTGTCGCCAATCAGATTAAGCGTCAGATCGCCGGTGGTGACAGTCGTTGAAGTTTTACTTGCCGCATTACCGTCGGCAATCCAGCTCTGAAATCCGCCGCTTAACCAGCTACAGGCTTCATAGCCATAGGCGTCCATGACCCAGACAAGTCGGGCAGCAGAGGTCTCCAGTCCCCCATCGTAGGCAATTATCTGGTCGCCAAGTTGCGCACCGATACTTTGCAAAAATGTATTGACCGCAGCAGGTTCAGGCATCAAACCGCCTACTGGCGGCTCACTGCGGTTCATTAGTGCCGCATTCGCGTTAACCGCGCCTTCGATATGGCCTGCAGCATAAGCCTCTGCCGAGCGCAGATCCACCAGACACAAACCTGCATTTGCAAGGCTCTTGCCCTCGGTTGAAAGCTGCGCAAGGGTTTGCTGCAGTTCGCTGGCTGATAATACAAGAGGTAGTGACATGTGAGTTACCCGGAGTTTAGACGTGCGTTTCGGCATAGTGTAGTCCATCACACAGTGCTGTTACGCTTGAACGCTGGTAGCTAACGTTTAGTTGAATTCGAGCTGAACTAACGCGCTGGCACCTGTCATACAGATACCGGCCCATCGGGCGTAGCATTCCAGGTAGAGCTGTTATGATTATTTGCTCGAAGAAGGTGCCAGTAATTGCACCACAAATCGCTCGGGGAGCGAAATCGTTGAGTGATAAAGAAATAGACATGGCGCTGGTAGAGCGAGTGCAGCGAGGGGACAAGTCTGCCTACGATTTGCTGGTGCTCAAGTATCAGCACAAGATCGGCCATCTGGTAACGCGCTACGTGCACGACGTGCACGAATCCCAGGATGTGACGCAGGAGGCTTTCATAAAGGCCTATCGTGGTTTAAAGAATTTCCGTGGCGACAGCGCGTTTTACACCTGGCTATACCGCATTGCCATTAACACCGCCAAGAATCATCTGGTCACCATGGGGCGAAAAGTTCACGACACTGGCATCGATGTTGCCGATGCTGAGCACTATGACAGCGGCTCGGCACTTCGCGAGAACGCAACGCCAGAACGTGTCATGGCGACTGAGGAAATCGCCCGCGTAGTGCAAGAATCCATTGCTGCGCTACCCGAGGATCTTCGCGAGGCGATAACGCTACGCGAATTTGAAGGTTTGTCTTATGAAGAGATTGCCACGGCGATGGATTGCCCGATAGGCACCGTAAGGTCACGTATTTTCCGAGCGCGTGATGCCATTGATACCAACCTCGAGCCTTTGCTCGAAAAAAAGCGCAGGTAAGCCATGCACGAGTCCAAAAAATCGGAGAAAGAACAGAAGCTGTCACAACTCATGGATGGTGAGTGGTACGAATTGAATTACTCTGAGTGCGTAGCCGCTTTGTGCGCTGACGAGGCACTGCAAGCCCGGTGGTCGCGTTATCACATGATTCGTGATGTACTGAAAAATGAGCCGGTAAAAGCTGATCAGGCGCTCACTGCGCGCATCTGCAACGCGATAAAGGATGAGCCTGCATACAGTAATATCACACCGTTCAGCGTTGGCACCCCAAATGCTGCGAGTACCGCAAGCCGGGTGGAAAACCCCCTAATAGCGACAACGCCGAGCCAGACATCGACAGGGGCGCACAATACTGCCATAGCCGTGCGCATGGACAACGAAAAACCCTCGGTGTTCAATACCGGTGTTGCAGGTTTTGCCATAGCGGCAAGTGTTGCGCTGATAACCGTTGTTGGTCTTAATCTGTTTGAACAGCAGAACCAGCCTGCGGTATCCACGTTGGCGAGCACGGGTACCGGAGATCCGTCGTCAACAACTGTGCAAGCAGCTTCTGTGCAGGGCGCCTCTGTACAAAACGACAGGGCGGTCCTGCCGATTGTCGATCTTGTAGCCAATACGGGATCGTTCTGGGTAACGCCTGCCTCCTCGCAACGCGCGCCAGATGAACAGCGTTTGAACAAGTTGCTGTCACGGCATATCGAAAATTCTCCGACCTCTGTACGTGAAGGTCTGTTTCCGTACTCGCGACTTGTCGGTTACGAAGAGAGTGCTCAGGGACGTTAATGCAAACACGCAGTGCTATTAGTATCCTCACCGCCAGGCAGGTCGTGGTTATAGCCTGTCTCAGTGGTGTGCTATCAATGACTTCACCGGTACACGCCGAAGGAGTTGACCCGGCAAATCCAGAGTCTGTAACGGACTTGAATGCGGCAGCTGTTGCACCTGCCAAGCTTATCGAGCGCATGGCAGTGGCGCTGCATACCCTGAATTACGAAGGCATATTCGTCCACGCACAAGGCACTAATCTGAACACACTGCATATCGTGCACGCCAGTAACGCCGACGGTGAATTTGAACGTCTGATCGCGCTCGATGGAGAGGCCAGGGAAGTGATTCGCAATAACTCCCTGGTGACGTGCATCTGGCCTGGCACTCAGTCAGTTGTTGTCAGCCAGATCAAGCCGCGTGATGTGTTGCCCCGTGTGGATGCCAGTCTGGCGACCAATCTGCGTTACGAATTTTCCTACGAAAAACCTGATCGGGTAGCGGGTAAGGCCACGCATGTCGTTAACGTCATACCACGAGATAAATACCGCTACGGCTATCGATTCTGGATTGACAAGGATAATGCGATGTTGCTGCGTTCAAAGCTGCTGGACGGGCCCAATAATCCAGTAGAACAAGTGATATTTACGCAAATCGAGTACCCCGATACCGTTGATACTGGGCGTTTCGATGTGCTGAAAAGAGGCCGTGGAAAAGAGGTTGTGAGTTGGCTTGAACCGAAGAACAAAGCCGCTGCCTCAAACCTTGAAGCCCGGCACAGTGAACAGGCTGATCGCGTAGGTTTTTCGTCCCTGCCTGAAGGCTATGGCAAAGTATCAGAAACCTACTCGCCAGCGCACGCCAGAGAGGCATCCATGAGTCATGTAATGCTCAGTGATGGTATGGCGTCAGTGTCAGTTTATATCGAGTACTTGCCAGCCACTGATCATGTTGAAGCTACCCTTGGCCTATCGCGGATGGGTGCCATGAATGCCTTCGGTGTAAGCACCGAATCCGCGCTCATCACGGCTGTGGGTGAAGTACCTGAAGCCACCGTCAAAGCTATTGCCGCTGCTGTGACTCTGGCTCAGTGAAGCGTCAGGGCCGTATTGTCGCCTGCGATGGCTCGGGTAAAATATTGGTAGAGCTTGATTCTATCGGCCAGTGCTGCCGCTGTAGCCGGGGTCAAGGGTGCGGTGCCGGCATGCTTGATACCGGGCAAACGGGTTTACAAATCTGGGTAAGCGATGGCAAACCGTCGCAGGCAAGGTTGGGAAAAGCCGTATTGCTGGAAATTGACGAGCACGGTTCGGGCTGGCTTTTGCCGGTGTTTGGTGCCTATGGTTTGCCGCTGTTGGGGCTGTTGCTATCCACCATGCTGGCAACGTTTATAGCCACGTTCATGGCAAACTCCCAGATCACCCCCGAAGCTTCCGGCAAGCTATTATCAACGGTAGCTGAACTATCGATCATTCTTAGCGCCGCGGCTGGTCTTTGTGGTGGGATAGTTGCTTGGCGTCAACTAGCGCCCGGCGTGCTTGCACGTGCTGAACGCCATCTGTGTTTTCAAACAGCCCGTATAGTGGCTACCTGTCCGCCTTCCGAAAGAGAGCTTCGATGATTACATCGCCTATGCAGTATCAGACGGTATTCGCTATAGCGAGCACCGCGTTACGCCAGCGCCAGAGTCAGATCCTGAGCCAGTATCTGGGCCAGATACTGGGCCAGTATCTGAGCCTGGGCAGGGGCACGCTACGCTTGACAATCGTGTTAGCTTTGATGCTGGCTGGCTCAAGCGCGGTGCATGCTCTGGATTTACCCGACTTCACTTCACTGGTTAAAGATAATCACAAGGCGGTAGTCAACATCAGCATCAGCCAGGAACGACAAATGACAGAGCGTCCGCAGATTCCTGGACTTGAGGGCAACAGCGAGCTCGATGAGCTGATAAAACGCTTTCAGGAAGAGCCTCGCCAACCCTCCGAGACCAGTGCAACAGGTTCAGGTTTTATCATCTCCAAGGACGGTTACATACTGACCAATAACCACGTGGTCGAATCGGCCGACCAGGTAACCGTGCGCTTGCATGACAGGCGTCAGCTGACAGCGAAAGTCATCGGCGCCGATCCGCGTTCCGATGTAGCCGTTTTGAAAGTCGAGGCCGAGGACTTGCCAGTGGTGAGCATCGGTAACAGCGATCAGCTTGAAGTTGGCGAATGGGTGCTGGCTATCGGATCGCCGTTCGGTTTCGATTTTTCGGTCACAGCGGGCATCGTCAGTGCTACCGGGCGTGCCTTGCCCAATGAAAGCTATGTGCCTTTTATACAGACCGATGTGGCAATCAATCCGGGTAACTCGGGTGGTCCCCTGTTTAATCTTGAAGGCGATGTCATTGGCATAAACAGTCAGATCTATAGCCGTACCGGTAGCTTCATGGGACTGTCTTTTGCGATTCCCATCGAGATGGCCATTGATGTCGCCACCCAGATCCGTAAGTCCGGGGGAGTTACGCGTGGCTGGTTGGGTGTCATCATTCAAGAGGTCACCATGGAGCTTGCCGAGTCCTTCGGTATGCGAGTAGCTCACGGGGCTTTGGTTTCACGTATCTTGCCCGAAAGTCCGGCGTCAAAATCATCACTGAAAGTCGGTGATGTCATTACGCATTTCGAAGGCAGTAAAATAGAACGCTCCTCATCATTACCACCGTTGGTCGGACGTGTGCCAGCCAACAGCGATGCCACAGTTAGGGTGGTGCGCGAGGGTAAGAACGTGGAGGTGGTAGTAAACATCGGCGAGCTCCCGAGCGATGACGATTTACGTCGCACGGTCAGGCCCATCCAGCAATCCTCATCCAGCAATGTATTGCAGTTGTCGGTCAAACCGTTAGACGAGGAGACGCGTCAGGCCATGGGTATCGACAAGGGCGGGGTTCTGGTGGACGAGGTGGCCGAAGACGGTCCGGCTGACAAGGCGGGAATTGTTGCGGGGGACGTAATATCCATGGTCGATAACAAGGCGGTCGATAATGCTTACGAGCTGGGCGCGGTAATGTCAGAGCTGGAGGGCAGGGCTAATGTTGCCGTTTTGGTACACCGCGGTGAGGGCCCTGTGTTTCTGGCGTTACAGCTGGATTGAGAACGGCTTGACCCACAGTGCAGGCCGCTACACTGCGCAGTTGACGCTCTTCTATCGGCAAGGCTGCCATTTGTGTGAAGATCTCGAGCAGCAGTTGTCTGAGTTACTCGAGCCTGGTTCCTACAGGCTTGAGAAAGTTGATATCGATGAAGACGAGATCCTTAAGGGGCTTTATAACGCACGTGTTCCGGTACTTAATTGCGAGAAAGAGGAGGTGTGTGAACACTTTTTGGATCTTGAGGCACTTCAGAAAGCGCTTGGACATGCTCTTGCAAGTTACAATGGGCAATAACATCGCCTCCTTCAAGGCCCTTCCTTGACGCATACCATTACCGCAGCAAAGTCCGCATGCAGCAGAACATACGTAATTTTTCGATCATTGCCCATATCGATCATGGTAAATCTACTATAGCCGATCGCTTTATCCAGGTATGCGGTGGCCTGACAGATCGCGAAATGTCCTCCCAGGTTCTCGATTCGATGGATATCGAACAAGAGCGGGGCATCACCATCAAGGCGCAGGCGGTGTCTCTGGATTATAAGGCCGGCGATGGTGTTACTTATCACCTGAATTTCATCGACACCCCCGGACATGTCGACTTCTCCTATGAGGTATCACGCTCCTTATCGGCCTGTGAAGGTGCCTTGCTGGTGGTTGATGCCTCGCAGGGAGTGGAGGCGCAGAGTGTGGCAAACTGCTATACCGCTATCGAGCAGGATCTGGAAGTAATCCCGGTACTTAACAAGATAGATTTACCGGCTGCCGATCCCGATCGGGTGGTGGATGAAATCGAAGAAATTATCGGCATTGAAGCGCATGATGCCATTCATGTCAGCGCCAAGACGGGTCTGGGGATTGGTGAATTACTGGAGCAACTGGTAACTCGTGTCCCATCTCCGGTGGGTGACATGGAGGCACCGTTCAAAGCCTTGATCATCGACTCCTGGTTTGATGCCTATGTGGGTGTTGTGACATTAGTGAGAGTAATCGAAGGCAAGATTGAACGTCGTTCGAAAATTCAGATCATGTCCACAGGTCGCACTTTTCAGGCAGACGATGTGGGTATCTTCACCCCCAAACGTAAAACCCGTGACAGCTTGAGTGCCGGTGAAGTCGGCTTCATTATCGCGGGTATCAAAGAGATCGAGGCCGCTCGCGTAGGCGATACCATCACATTGGCATCACGTCCCGCTGCCGAAGCACTGCCGGGTTTTAAAGAAGTACAGCCGCGTGTTTTTGCCGGCCTGTTTCCGATAGAGAGTGATGACTACGAGAACTTCAGAGAGGCCTTGTCCAAGCTTCGATTGAATGATGCTGCCCTGCATTTCGAACCTGAATCATCCAGTGCTCTGGGTTTTGGTTTTCGTTGTGGCTTTCTGGGCATGTTGCACATGGAAATAGTACAAGAACGACTGGAGCGCGAATATGATCTGGACCTGATTTCAACAGCGCCAACGGTTGTTTACGAAATTCTTGATACCAAGGGCGATTGCAGTTATATCCATAATCCGTCCGAGCTGCCCATGATCAATGTTATTGATGAGATCCGTGAGCCCATCATTCAGGCCAACATTCTCATGCCACAGAACTATGTGGGTGAAGTTATAAAATTGTGTGTCGAGAAGCGTGGCGTGCAGTTGAGCATGCAGTATCTGGGTAGACAAGTGCAGATGGCGTACGAGCTACCGCTGTCCGAAGTGGTGCTGGATTTCTTCGACAGACTCAAGTCTGTGAGTAAAGGCTATGCCTCATTCGACTATGAGTTCAAGCGTTTTCAAGCGGCTGATCTTGTGAAGGTGGATATTCTGATCAACGGTGACAAGGTCGATGCATTGGCCTCCATCATTCACCGCGATCGCTCTCAGTCCCGAGGTCGGGACTTGGCCGAGAAGATGAAAGATATCATCCCGCGTCAGATGTTCGAGGTAGCCGTGCAGGCCGCTATCGGTTCGCATATCATTGCCCGATCATCAATTAAAGCCTTACGCAAGAACGTCACGGCCAAATGCTATGGTGGTGATGTTTCGCGTAAACGTAAATTGTTAGAAAAACAGAAAGCAGGCAAGCGCAGAATGAAACAGGTTGGCAAGGTAGAAATTCCCCAGGAAGCGTTTCTTGCCGTCTTACAATCGGATCGTAACTGATGCCTTCCAGCTGGCTAGATCAATTGAATTTTCCCCTTGTATTGGTACTGGCGACGGCTATCACTGGCATCATCTGGCTGATTGATGCAATTGCATTTGCGCCTAGACGTCGTGGCGCCGGTCGTGGTGACGATGTGCCATTACTGGTTGAATACGTTCAGTCGTTTTTTCCGGTATTTCTTGTGGTACTTGTGCTGCGCTCTTTTCTGTTCGAACCGTTTCGTATCCCGTCAGGCTCAATGATCCCGACACTGCTGGTGGGCGACTTCATCCTGGTGAACAAGTTTAGTTATGGAGTACGGCTACCGATAACGCATACCAAGATTCTCGATACAGGATCGCCTGAGCGTGGAGATGTGGCGGTATTCCGTTTTCCGCATAATCCAAAGCTGGACTATATAAAACGTGTGATTGGTCTGCCGGGTGATGAGGTGGTGTACCAGGATCGAAAATTTACGGTCAATGGCGAGCTGATCGACACCGAAGGAGATGCAGAGTACATAAGCCCGATTAACGATATGCTGGTCAGAGGTGCTGTGAAAAGGGAAGAGAGCATCGGTGAGAATACACACGAGATACTCGAATTCCCCAGCGAACCAGCCAAGCAACCAGGCACTTTTCTGGTTCCTGAAGGGCATTATTTTATGGTCGGTGACAACCGCGACAAGAGCAACGATGGCAGATTCTGGGGTTTTGTGCCTGAGGGTAATCTGGTGGGTAAAGCCCGGTTTGTGTGGATGCACTGGAATGGTGGGATTATCATGAGTCGCCTTTTCGACAGTATCAAGTAGATCTGAGAAGTGAATCTCTCAGGAAATCAGCAAATCTGACGCTGTATAGGTAGCTGGTGTCACGCCTTGTCTGTCAATAGTGTGCACCCAACCCGGCCAGTACCGCAGAGGATGTTGCATGAGTTCGAAGTCATACCCACAGATCAGACGCCAGCAAGGACTTGGTGTAATCGGCTTTCTGTTGATCACCTCAGTCTGTATCTTCATCGGCCTTTTCGCCTTCAAGGTAGGCACGCACTATTTTGAAAACTGGACGGTGAGTAAAGTGACAGAAAACCTTGCGACCAAGCCTGACGTCCTCAAGCAATCGCGCAGAAAGGTTTACGAGCATATCAATCAGGCCTACCGCACCAACAATTTGTGGGATTTGAAGGCTGAAGAGACTGTCGAGCTGACACGCGATGCCGAGCTCGGTCACGTGATGACAGTAAATTATGAGCGCCGTACCACGCTGTTTCGCAATATTGATCTTGTCACACGCTTCAACAAGACTGTGAATGGAGAGCTTGAACAACCCTGACTCGGACTATCCAGCAAGCCGCTACACTCGCCAACAATCCCACGATGTGCTTGCGCGCTGGTAACCCTAGTGTTGCTTAAAATTCCGGCCCAGAACCGCTTCGCTGCCTCTATAGCAGCATCTAAGTACCGGAGGCGGCCCCCGCTGTACTCATTTTTCCTGGATCTCACCTAGAGTGACTAGGCCTGCGCGGCCCGACTCAATCCAGTAAAAATTCCGTGCAGCGCCTTATATACAGCTCTAGAGGCTTCTGGACTCGAAATTTTATGCAACACTAGGGTAAAGTGCAGGTATGGCGAACATTCAGACACTGCAAGTCAAGCTCGACTACCATTTCAAGGATGAGCAATTACTGACAGAGGCCTTGTCACATCGCTCAAGTGGCTCATGCAATTATGAGAGGCTGGAATTTCTGGGAGATGGCTTCCTGAATTTTACGATAGCCACTGAATTGTTTCACCAACGACCCGATCAGGATGAAGGTGCACTCAGTCGCTTACGTGCCAGTTTAGTACGCGAAAGTACTCTGGCCGAAATTGCCCGTGAGCTCAATCTGGGTGACTACCTTGTCATGGGAGTAGGAGAGCTGCGTAGTGGTGGTTTCAAACGCGATTCCATCCTTTCCGATGTGGTCGAATCGATTGTCGGCGCAGTGTTTATTGAAGCTGGCTATGAGCGGGCCAGATTGCTGGTACTCAGGCTGTATGGTAATCGGGTAGCAGAGCTGCCACCGTCCGCTCAACTGAAGGACCCCAAAACGCTCCTGCAGGAGCAACTGCAGGCAAAGGGCCTGGAACGACCGGACTACAAGGTTATCGATACCAAGGGCAAGTCCCACGAAATGGCTTTTACGGTCATCTGTACCTTGCTGGAGCCACCCATCGCAATATCTGCAACGGCGTCGAGTAAACGGCGCGCAGAGCAGGCGTCAGCCAGATTGATGCTAGATAAGATCGACGCTTTGTAGTCGCCTCTACCCGCTTGGACGACGCTACGCGTAAACTGTGCCAATGAAGATGAAACACGAGTTGTCATGACCTATTGCGGTGTTGTATCCATAGCAGGGCGGCCTAATGTTGGCAAGTCCACACTGCTGAATCATCTGGTTGGACATAAACTCAGTATTACTGCCCACAAGCCACAGACCACGCGTCACAGCATCCTCGGCATACAGACGGTTGATGATTGCCAGGTGATTTATGTGGATACCCCCGGTATCCATGTCACCGGTACGCAAAAGCTTAATCAGGTATTAAACAGAACAGCCTCATCCTCCTTGCACGATGTCGATATCATTGTATTCATTGTGCAAGCAATGGTGTGGAACGATGACGATCAGCGTGCCTACGATCTTGTCAGTAATTCTGGTGTGCCATTTTTCATCGCCGTTAACAAGATCGACACCATCAAGCACAAAAAAGACATGTTGCCGTATCTGACTCGTATTCCGTCGCACGAGCGCCTGAAAGAGGTTTTTTTAATTTCAGCCCGTAAGGGCAAGGGCGTGGATGCCTTGACGAAAAGCGTCAGTGCCATGATTCCAGAAGCGCCGTGGCAGTTTGCCGAAGATGAGCTCACTGATCGCTCATCACGATTTCTTGCCGCAGAAGCTGTGCGCGAACAGCTTACGCGTATGCTCTCCGCCGAATTGCCTTATGCCTTGAGCGTCGAAGTCGAGACCTTCGAAGAGACTCCCGGTTTATTGCGAATTGGTGCTGTCATCTGGGTGGCAAAAAACAGCCAGAAGCGCATTGTCATCGGCAAGGGTGGGGCGCAATTGAAAGAGGTGGGCACGAGGGCGCGCGTAAGCCTTGAAACCCTGTTTGATAACAAGGTGTATCTACAATTGTGGGTGCGTGTCAAAGAGGGCTGGGCAGATGACGAACGTGCACTTCGCAGTCTTGGTTTTGAAAACCTCTGACCCGCACACCCAGGCAACCCGAAACCATGAAGGATGGCAGCATTAGCACTTCATTGCAGCCGGGCTATATCCTGCATTATCACGAATATCAAGAGAGCGGTTTCATTGTTGAGGCTTTCACGCTGACACATGGCCGTGTAGCCATGATGGCAAAAAGTGCCCGTAATTCGCGGCCTCAGGTACGAGCTTTATATCAACCGTTCCGGCCCTTATTGTTATCGTGGGTCGGCGCTGGCGATTTACGTACGCTCACCGGTATAGAGGAATGTGGCGCTGCAATTGACTTACGCGATGTACGGCTTGCCTGTGGGTATTACATCAATGAGCTGACGATGCGGCTGCTGGGTAAAGGCCAGCCCCAGGATCAAGTCTTTGCCTACTACGCACTCGCGATGTCCGAACTTGAACAAACCGCTATCAGTTATGAAGTTATCTTGCGCACCTTCGAACTGCAATTGCTGGATACGCTGGGCGTGATGCCAGATCTGCGGCATTGCACACCCGATGGCGCGCAGGTATTGGCCGAGCGCGAATACTTTTATCATCCCGCCAACGCGGTGGCCGTACCGGTCCCGGGTAGCGCAGGCCTTGGCTTGATGAAAGAGAAACACCGTATGAATGAGTATGCGCTATCGGCACACGGTGCTGGCGCTAATCTGAGCCCGTCAGTACATCCTGACGGCACGACACCCGATAATGGCGTGCGTGTTAACGGCAAAACGCTTCTTGCCATGCACGATCTGGATTTTAGTGATGAGCAGGTGCTTGGACAATGCAGAACACTCATGCGCCATATTCTGCGTATTCAACTGGGTGATCGGCCGCTGAAAAGTCGAGAGTTGTTCGCAGCGCTAGCCGCCAATCGTTAACTGATCAACCCTCGGCCGTCAGCTTGATAACGCGCCCTTCGGGCGGGCCGGAGCTCGTAGCTGCCGCTGTAGCCACGTCTCGCCTGATGCCCCCATGGCGAGCAACATACGGGCCCTTCGGAAGGCCGGTTAGTGCGCGGCGCGAACCGATCTGCCGAATCCATAAATAAGACGTTGGGTTGGTGAATTTTAGTCTGCCGCTATTTCTGTTGCTTGTGAGGCAGCACCGGCATTGCCTTCGCGTCGCATTTCAAGACTGACAGTCGCCACCCGAAAGCCCCATAATCCCACAGTTGCCTCGTTGACAATAGTGCCATCATTTGCGTTAAAAAGAACGTCGCGAAATTTCATTTTACGTCCCGGTTTGCCGTCCTCGTCAGGTAACGCCATGATGTACTCAAGCCGAAACGCTTTACCATCCTGATAGCCACGAGCGGTACCCACTACATCTTCACGCACACCTGAGAATTCACCATTAGGCAGTTTGGTCAGCACCCAGGTTTTTGTCTCTTTCTCCCCATCGGAATATTCAAAATCCTCGACCAGCGTGACGGCCTTGCCATCCCAACTGCCATCAATGTGTGCAACAAATTCCCGGTGGGTACCGTCAATGGCGCTGAAGCTGCCTGTAGCGATAATTTTTCCCACTACATCGCGTTCAAGTAGAAAGCTCTCCCCCACATTGTCAGGCAAGGAGGGCCTCATGGCGCAACCTGCCAGCAATAGTATGCAGAGCAGGGCAACTGATCGAAAGGCAGTATTCAGGAACGGTTTTTTTTCATTCATGCATAGTGTACGAGGGTTCAGACGTTCCGGTGCAAACGGGTTATCGAAGGAGTCTTTGCAAAGCGTATTACCACAGAGGCGTATTATTGCAGCTGTTGTTATCCAGCAACCGCACACCGCCAAGACGCTAATTAAAAATCAATGAATACCACATGCCCCGGTAGTCTGAAGAATATGGACATCTTTGTCGCCACCGAGCAAGCCCTGCTATGCCCCCATCCGGTGGAGAAGGCGGAACGATGCAAGACTCTGTACGCCAGCTGGATGGCTATGGGGCAGCAACAGCGCAGCGATGCGGCCATTGATACTGGCCAATCCAGTATCCGCGTGCTGGACGCGCCGGGCCGGCCTGAGCAGCCCGGACTGGTCGATGCCCGCGGGCTTGCGAAGCGTGCGATGGGAAGCCTTGAGGGGCGGGTGGCATTGATTCATTCATTGGCGCACATTGAATTTAATGCCATCAACCTTGCGCTGGATGCGGTTTATCGTTTCAGGGGCTTGCCTGAAAAATATATCGAGGACTGGTTGCAAGTGGCCTCTGATGAAGGTGAACACTTTCTGTTATTGCATCATCGACTACATTCGCTTGACTCATTTTATGGGCAATTACCTGCACACGATGGCTTATGGGATATGGCAAGACGAACCGATCATGACGTACTGGTGAGAATGGCACTGGTACCCAGAATTCTGGAAGCCCGTGGTCTGGATGTTGCGCCACCGATGATTGACAAGCTGCGACATCTGAAGGATGAGCAGACCGCCGACATTCTGCAACGTATTTATACCGATGAGATAACCCATGTCGAAATCGGTAATCGCTGGTTTCGGCATATTTGTGAAGAGCGCAATCTGGATGGAACAGCCGTATTCCATGATTTATTACGCGGTGAGAACAGTGCCTATTTACGTAGCCCCTATAACCGGGAAGCGCGATTGCAGGCAGGCTTTAATGAGGATGAGCTGAAACTCATCAAGGAGATGGAAGCTGAATATAAGGCGGCACGCAGTTCAGCTAAATCAGCGATGTAAATCGCAACAAATGCAAGCCTGTTTCATCGTGAACAACACAGCAAGCATAATCTGTGTGCCAGTCACCAACGACAAATCGCTGTGTGGCCTGTGTTTTATCGGTGTGTACAAAGGGTCTGTGAGTATGGCCGTGAATCATGGTGTGGCATTGTCTGGCAGCAAAGCGTGATTGCACCTGCAAAGAGTTGACATCCGTCAGCTCCTTTGATTTATCTCTACTCAGCGTACGACTTTGCTCGCGCAAATGCGTAGCAAAAGCGATTCGTTCGTCGATGCTTTTTGCCAAAAACGTCTTTTGCCATTGAGTATCCCGCACCTGCTGGCGAAACGCCTGATAGCCCACATCATCGGTGCACAAAGTATCCCCGTGCATCAATAATACAGGATGGCCACTTAGCGTGATCATCAGTTCATCGTCCCGCACAAGCGTAACACCAGCGGCTTGTGCAAATGTCTCACCCAGAAGAAAGTCGCGGTTGCCAAGCAATACGGTTACCTGGCAACCCATGTTGCTGACTGCTTTCAATGCGCTTATAACATCAGAGTACAGAGTAAGCCCGGCATCGTCGCCGACCCAGTATTCAAACAGATCGCCGAGGATGTACAGCGTGTCGTTGTTTTTGATCTGCTGTAGAAATCTCAGTGCCAGCTGGCTGAGGTCCGGTTTTTCTGGATCAAGATGCAGATCGGCAACGAAAAAAGTACGCGCGCTCATGACAGTTGTAGTCGGACTAATGGCGGTCGACTTGGTATTAGCGGACCTCGTATTAGCCGAACTGACAATAGCCGAACTGGCAATAGTAAAGCCAAAAGCGCAGCTGGATACTGCGCACTTTTACTCGCTGACAACAACAGATTCGATGACAACGGCCTCTTTCGGTACATCCTGGTGAGGTCCTGAGGTGCCGGTACTCACAGCTGCAATCGCCTTAACTGTCTCCATGCCTTCTACGGTTTTACCGAATACGCAATAGCCGAATCCAGCCTCGGTTTCAGCGGTAAAATCCAGAAACTGATTGTCGGTAAGGTTAATGAAGAACTGCGAGCTTGCCGAATGTGGGTCAGGGGTACGAGCCATGGCGACAGTGCCCAAGGTGTTCTTCAGACCATTTGCTGCTTCGTTTTTAATGTTTTTGCGTGTTGTTTTTTGATTCATGTCGGCATCAAATCCTCCGCCCTGAATCATGAATCCTGGAATAACACGATGAAAAATGGTTGAAGCGTAATGCCCGTCATCAGCGTATTGCTTGAAATTGGCACAGGTTTCAGGGGCTTTCTCTACATCCAGCTCGAGAACCATGGTGCCCTTGTTTGTAGTGATCGTCGCTTTCATAAGGTTTTATCTTAGAGATGTGGGTTATCTGCAAGCGATGCAGTGTAACAGCCACACACGAACGACGGCAAAATGGCTAATTTTGCATGGTCTAGTTTTGCTTGATGATGTCGTTAGTGGTGCTTTTTTTATCGTCAGTAATATCGACATCAACCCTTGTCTTGCCACTGGATTCCTCGTCATTGGATGGCTGGGCGCTTTGTATCACTGAATTTTCAGAGCCGACAGCAGCGCCTTTCATCGGCTCGCCAGGCGAAGAGTCGGCATCCTCTGTTGTGTCGACGTTTATCGGTGCGACCGAGTGGCGATCGATAGCGAGAATGACAATGGGCTCTATTGGCACATCGCGACTAAACGGGCCACCCGCACCGGTTCTTGCACGGCTGATGGTATCAACGATATCGCTGCCCTCAACAACCCGGCCGAATACCGTATAGCCCCAGCCTCGTTGAGTGGTGGCGGTGTGATCCAGATTTCGGTTATCTTCACTGTTGATAAAAAACTGAGAGGTGGCCGAATGAGGCGCAGTGGTGCGCGCCATGGCAATGCTGTAGCGCTCGTTACGAAGTCCGTTATAGGCCTCGTTATCTACCGGTGGTCGAGTTTTCTTGCGCTGATAGTTGGTGGTAAATCCACCACCCTGGATCATGAAGCCTTCGATGACCCGATGAAATACCGTATCGGCGTAGAAATTATCATCGACATAGGCAAGAAAGTTGTCGACAGAGCCTGGCGCTTTTTGCGCATCAAGTTCAATCACCATGTCGCCCAAGGTGGTGCGAATAACGACCTGCGGCCGTGAATCTGCAGCGCCAGCGGAGCTCTGGGCGAATGCGGCAGATGAAAAAAGTAGGGTGCTAATCAATAGCTGGATACAGGCAGATGCTCGTCTGTATGACATCACGATTCCTTTGCATGCGTTGCAGGATAAATTATTGTCGCTATGGTAACGGTAAATACGCCGGTATCCCTTCTCTGTAACCATCAAGTAATCTGCTACGCTAGCACTCATCCTGACGTTACATCCTCCGTACCTGAGCCCCATGCTGCACCTATACAACACGTTATCTCGACGTAAAGAGCCATTCGTACCGCTATTAGAGCATCACGTGGGGCTGTATGTCTGCGGTATTACCGTGTATGACGTCTGCCATGTAGGGCATGGGCGCGTCATGATTGTTTACGATGTGCTGTATCGGCATTTGCAATCAATGGGCCTTAACGTGAACTACGTTCGCAATATTACTGATGTGGACGACAAGATCATTCGTCGTGCCGCCGAGAATAATGAGTCGCCTGCGGATTTATCACAACGCTTCATCGACGAGATGCATGACGACGAGCGTGCTCTTAATGTGATGCCGCCAACACATGAACCTCGAGCAACCGACACCATTGACAGCATGATTCGCAAAATCGGCAAGTTAATAGATTCGGGTCATGCCTATGCTGCACAAAACGGTGATGTGTTCTATTCGGTCAGCTCGTTTGAAGGCTATGGCAAGTTGTCAGGACGTAACGTTGCCGACCTGCGTGCTGGCGAACGTGTTGCTGTGGATCAGAACAAGAAAGACCCCCTCGATTTCGTACTCTGGAAATCGGCTAAGCCCACCGAGCCTAACTGGGAATCACCCTGGGGGCCAGGGCGTCCTGGCTGGCATATCGAATGCTCTGCCATGTCGATGGATTTGCTGGGCGATGAATTTGATATTCACGGCGGCGGCACGGACCTGGAATTTCCGCACCATGAAAACGAGATAGCTCAAAGCGAGGCACTTACCGGCGGCACTTTTGCCCGCTACTGGATGCACAATGGTCTGGTGCGTATAGATGATGAGAAAATGTCCAAATCGCTGAATAACTTTCTTACGCTCAAAGATGTACTGGAGCTGTACAGTGGTGAGGAACTTCGTACATTCATCATAAATAGTCATTATCGCAGCCCGCTAAATTATTCAACGCAATCACTTGACGAGGCGCGAACGGTTATTCGTCGCTTCTATACCGCATTGAGGGGGCACAAGTTAACGCCGCAACCCGCAGTGGAAACTCTGGAAAGCGACTTCGTTGCACGCTTCGACACCGCAATGAACGATGATTTGAATACACCAGAGGCGCTGGCTGTCATGCATTCACTGGCCAGTACATTGAATAAGGAGACAGACACGGCGAAAGCTGCGCAGCTTGCAAACACTCTGAGTTACCTGGGCGATCGTCTGGGAATCCTGCAACTGGATGCCGAGGCTGTGCTAAAAGGCTCAGCTGCCGATAGCGGCTTATCAGACGAGGCGATTGACGCTCTGATTGTCGAGCGTCAGCAGGCAAGGGCTGACAAGGATTTCAAACGCAGCGACAAGATCCGCGACGAGCTTACAGGGCAGGGTATCGTGCTGGAAGATGCTGGTGGTAAAACGCAGTGGCGCAGAGGATAAAGGCGGTGAATAAAATATCTTCCAGTACATCGTCCGAAAGCTCTACAGAACTCACAGACAAGGAAGAATCGCTACCACTGCTACCCGGAACAGAAGAGCCTCGCTCCCTGGGTGATCTGATGCGCGAAGCCGAGGCGAAAAGCGGTGAGCAGGATGTAACCCACGTTGCGCCTCCTTCTCCTCCTCGCAAATCCAGAAAGCCAAGCCGCGCGCAATCGCGTCGCTTTGCCAGAGAGCGTGCATTGCAAGCCCTGTATCAGTGGGATGTCAGTTCAGAGCAGAGCTCTATTGTGCGCAAAGAGTTTCTCGACAATCAGGATATGGGCAGAGTGGACGTCGACTATTTTGTTCTACTCTATAATGGTGTAAGCCACAGCCCGCAAGTGCTTGACGACACCTTGCAGGATTGTCTTGACCGTCCCATCACCGATCTGGATCCTATTGAGCGTGCCGTATTACGCATTGCTGCCTTCGAGCTTCGCGAACAACCCGATATTCCGGCACGTGTTGTGATTAACGAAGGTATCGAGATCACCAAGCGCTTTGGTGCTGATAAGGGGCATCGGTATGTCAATGGTGTACTGGATAAGCTGGCGATGAATTTGCGTCCGCTAGAAATGCGGCCGCGTTAGAAGGCATCTTATGCAGGCGATACCGGTAAAAGCGCTGTACGCCAGCGTGGCTAACTTTTTTGCATTGGGTGCAGGGCTGGGACTGGCTCCCAAAGCGCCCGGCACCTTCGGTACATTGCTTGGCCTGCCGCTTTTGCTGCTTATGCCTGCCAATCTGCTGGTCTACAGCGTGGTGTTGTTTGTGCTGTTTGCCTTCGGGGTATGGTGCTGCGATAGCTGCGCCAGGTATCTCGGGGTGCACGATCACGGTGGTATCGTTTGGGACGAGGTTGTCGGGTATCTGATTACCATGTTGGCGTTACCTGTGACCTGGCAATGGATGCTGGCAGGCTTCGTTGTATTCCGTATTTACGATATCGCAAAGCCCTGGCCTATAAGCTGGGTAGATAAGCAGGTGGGCGGCGGATTCGGCATCATGATAGATGATGTGCTAGCTGGCGTGTTCGCCGCCGCTACCCTGCACCTGGTGTATTGGTTACTGTGATATACGGGTTATGGCAGCTGCACCCCAAACTGCCGCAGACCTTCGCACACCTTGATCAGCGGCAAGCCAACAAGGCCTGTTGGATCGTTACTGCTGACGGAATCAAACAGGCAGATGCCCATCGATTCCACCTTGAAGCTGCCAGCACAGTCCAGTGGATTGTCGATGGCAATGTACCGCTCGATACTGGCCTCATCCAGAATACGCAAGGTAGCCCGAGTAACGTCCAAGTCGGTGAAATACCGGTTTGAAGGCCGCTGGAGTATGCAAAGCGAGGTGAAAAAATCCACACACTGACCGCTCATACTGGCGAGTTGGCGTTTCGCCTGTTCAACGGTTTCAGGTTTGCCAAGCATTATACTTCCACAACAGGCAATCTGATCAGAGGCGATAATAAGGTGGCCTTCTGTTGACTGTTCGCCGTCAGATGGTGAAGCCTGACTAAGCATCTGGCAGACCTTATCCGCCTTCTCTCGTGCTAGCCGGATACTCAGCTCTGATGCCGACTCATCAATAAGCGCAGTTTCGTCAATATTCGGACTCATTACCTCGAATTCGATACCCAACCGGCCCAGCAGCCGGGCGCGATATTGTGATCCGGATGCGAGAACAACTGCTTGCATTAACGTCCTCCACTCTTTATCATTGTCGGGTTATGGTCAAGGCACTTCCTCAGCGGTTCAACCCGGATCTTCTGGCGCGTGATGGAACGCGGTTTGAGTCGGTATTGCCGCAAACACAGATGAAGCGCCTGGGAGATATTATTGTCTCCACAGAGCATGACATACACTGTACGGCGATGTTCTCAAGACGCAAGAATGTGGTGGTAGTCAGTGGCAGAATCAAAACGACATTTCTCGTAGAATGTCAGAGGTGCCTACAAACCATGGAAGTAGACATCGACGAGCCCTATGAGCTGGTGTTTGTCGATGATGAAGAGCAGGCAGAGGCCTTGCCAAAACAGCTGGACCCCGTGATCCTGGATGAGCATGGGCACATACATGTGGTTGACCTTTTCGAAGACGAGGTCATATTGCATGTACCTGACATACCACGTCACACAGATGCGTCGATGTGTAATGTCGAAAAAACAGAATTCGGCACTGTGCCAACTGATGCAGAAGAAGGTAAGCCAAACCCCTTCGATGCATTGAAAAATTTGCAGTTACATTAACCTTACCTAGCAACCTGCTAACGGATATTAATCATGGCCGTCCAAAAGAGCCGCAAGACTCCATCACGTCGCGGTATGCGTCGTTCACACGACGCATTGTCAAAACCTACATTGTCTACCGATCCCACCACAGGTGAGTTGCATCGCAGACATCACATTACAGCAGACGGGTTCTACCGTGGTAACCAGGTCGTTGAGGCCGCTGAAGAGATTGAAGAGGACGACGACTAGGCCTTATACGTGACTTTCGTGGTCACAATCCTGCCACACACTGAGCTAGCCTATGTCCAGTGACGGTATTCATACTCGCTCAGCGTCGAATGCAGAGCGAGTTTACCGGGTTGCTATCGATGCAATGAGTGGTGACCGGGGCACTATTGCCGCGGTAGATGCTGCTCGTTCGGTACTTGAGCGACGCCGCGATGTGCACCTGGTTCTGGTGGGTGATCCGGAAGTTATAAACGACTGCATCGGCAGCAACCCACTACCTGAAAATCGCTATTCCATTGTCCGTGCTGACGAAGTAGTCACTATGGACGACAGTGCTGCTGTGGCACTTCGTAACAAGAAAAAGTCCTCCATGCGACTGGCAGTCAACCAGGTGAAGGAAGGTGCGGCTGATGCCTGTGTCAGTGCCGGCAACACCGGCGCATTGTTGGCTATAAGCAAGTTCGTCCTCAAGACGGTCAACGGTATAGACCGTCCTGCTATCGCTGGCATCATCCCGGCAATCGATGGCCACACACACATGCTCGACCTTGGTGCTAACGTCGACAGCTCCGCCACCAATCTCTACCAGTTTGCTCTCATGGGCTCCATTCTGGCGCAGGCCGTAGACGGTATCGAACGTCCAAGAGTTGCTTTACTGAACATCGGATCAGAAGACTTGAAAGGTAACGAGCAAGTCAAAGGCGCAGCGCCGTTGCTTGCGCAAAGCTCGCTCAACTATATAGGCTTTGTCGAAGGCAATGAAATCTACACGGACAAGGTAGACGTGGTCGTCTGCGATGGCTTTGTGGGTAACGTATCACTCAAGACCAGCGAAGGTGTTGCACGGATGGTATCTCACTATCTCAAACAGGAATTCAAACGTTCACTCTGGAACAAACTCGTTGGCGTTGTTGCCCGCCCGGTATTAAAGGCTTTTGGCAACAGAATAGATCCACGACGTTATAACGGTGCCAGCTTGCTTGGATTGAAAGGCGTCGTAATCAAGAGTCACGGTGGTGCCGATGCACTGGCATTCGCCAATGCCATTGATATTGCGTTGCTGGAAATAGGCATGAACGTACCCTCCATGATCGAAGCCCGACTGGGTGAGACGCTTAACGCCGCTTGAGCACAACGAGCGTCCCCATGGCTCATTTCTCACGCATCATCGGCACCGGTGGCTATCTCCCGCAACAAATTGTTACTAATGCCGACCTTGAGAAGACGGTGGACACCAGCGACGCCTGGATCAGGGAGCGCACAGGTATTGCGCAGCGGCACATAGCAGCCGAAGACGAATTCACAGTAGACCTGGCCGAAGCTTGTGCACGACGTGCGATTGATGCCGCCGGAATATCAACTGGCAAAATAGACCTCATCATTGTCGCGACCACTACAGCTGATCAGGTGTTTCCCAGCACAGCCTGTCTGCTGCAAAGCCGCCTCGACATACATGGTTGTCCAGCCTTTGATATACAAGCTGTATGTACAGGTTTCATCTACGCCTTGTCGGTGGCCGACCAGTTCATCAAGACTGGTATGGCATCCACCGCATTGGTGATTGGTGCCGAAACATTCTCTCGCATCATAGACTGGACAGATCGTAATACCTGCGTTCTGTTTGGCGATGGAGCTGGAGCTGTTGTTTTGCAGCGTGATACAAGTCCGGGTATTCTGTCCACCCATTTGCACGCGGATGGTGACTATGCCTCACTTCTACAGGTGCCAAAAGGTGTCTCCAATCAACTGGACGCCGTCCAGCAGGGCGCAGCCTACGTCGAGATGGCAGGAAGTGAAGTTTTTCGCATGGCTGTGCGAACCCTTGGACGCATCGTTGATGAGACACTAGCTGCCAATGCCATGGAAAAAGCTGACATCGATTGGCTGGTTCCACATCAGGCCAACCACCGGATCATCGTGGCGACTGCTAAAAAATTATCCATGACAATGGACAAAGTGGTACAAACGGTGGCAGAACATGGCAATACATCAGCAGCCTCCATTCCGCTGGCTCTTGATGTCGCCGTGAGAGATGGCCGTATTCGCCTTGGTGACACAGTGCTCATGGAAGGTTTCGGTGGCGGTTTCACCTGGGGTTCCGCGTTGGTTAACTGGTAGTTGAATATCCATGCAAGGCGCTCGACTCCTCAAAGTCCTGGTTGTTGATGATCATGAGCTGGTGCGTGCCGGTATGCGGCGCCTGTTGGAAGAGAACCCGCATATAGAGTCAATAACCGAAGCCAACTCTGGTGAAGATGCGTTGCAGATTGCGGGCAAGCATCAGTTTGATATCGTTCTTATGGATATCAACCTGCCGGGTATGGATGGCCTGGAGGCGTCCGATAAATTACTGATGCTGTTACCAGAATGCCGCATCATCATGGTCACAGGCAATCTTGAAGCCGGGCCTATACGTAAGCTGCTTAATTCCGGTGTGCTTGGCTATATAACTAAAGGCAGCAGCGCCGAAGAGGTGGACAAGGCTATGCGCCAGGTTATGCAGGGTGAGCAATACTTATCCCCGGATGTTGCACAGCGGCTGGCGATGGAGATGATTAATGGCCAGGATGATAATCCGTTCGACAAGCTAACCACCCGTGAGCGGGAAATCGTCAAGCTGTTAGTGGGCGGTTATCGCAACCAGCAGATTTCAACCACACTGCACATCAGTGAGAAAACAGTGAGTACTCATCGTACGCGCGCGTTTGAGAAGCTCAATATAAAGACAACGGCTGAGCTTGTACGGTTGTCTATGCGCTTTGATGTGCGAAGCTAGCCGTTGGCAGAAAACATCGTGTCTGATAGTTCAGAGCCAGAGCAATCTACTACGCAGTTTGATGTAAAAGCGTTCATGCGTACCGTGACGACACGCCCGGGCGTGTATCGCATGTACAACGCGCAGAACGACATTATCTATGTCGGCAAAGCCAGTAATCTGAAGAACCGCTTGTCCAGTTACTTTCAAAAGACTCTGGACAATCGCAAGACCCAGGCGCTGGTATCGCACATTGCACAAGTGCAAACCACAGTAACTGCCAGTGCTGCCGAAGCGTTGTTACTTGAACAGAATCTTATCAAGGAACATCGACCACGCTATAACGTGGTGCTTCGAGACGACAAGAGCTATCCCTACGTTTATATCTCCACCGCTAATGAATACCCGCGCCTGAGCTACCAGCGCGGTGCGCGCAAAGCGCCGGGTAAATACATTGGCCCATACCCTAGCGCCAGTTCAGTTAAGCGCTCCTTGAAGCTTGTCCAAAAGCTGTTTCGAGTACGCCAGTGCGAGGACAGCTACTTCAAGAATCGATCCCGACCTTGCCTGCAATATCAGATCAATCGTTGCACAGCGCCTTGCGTCAATCGCATCAGTAGCGAAGACTATCAACATGACGTTGAGATGACCATCAAAGTACTCGAGGGTAAAAGTCAGGATGTAGTTCAAGGTCTGGTGAGCCGCATGGAGGAGGCCAGTATTGCTCTGGAATTTGAAACCGCTGCGCGCCTGCGCGATCAAATTGGAAGTCTGAAAGCTGTCAGCGATTTATCCAGTGATATGCGCGATGATGGCAATGTAGACTATGTGGCAGTGGCATGTCAGGGCGGCCAAAGCTGCGTACAAGTGTTCTTTGTGCGTAACGGCATCAATCTGGGTAACAAAGCCTTCTATCCGGCAACACCAAAAGGCAGCACCAGCGGCGAAATACTTAATGCATTCATCGCACAGTTCTATCTGGAACACGATTTACCGCGAGAGATCATCTGTAGTGAGCCAGCAGAAGATGCCACTTTGTTTCAGGAAGTGTTCAGCGCGCGCGCTGGCCATCAGATAAGCATTGTGCATAGTGTGCGAGGTGATCGTGCGCGTTTGCAGACAATGGCTATGACCAACGCTGATATAGCACTTGCCGCCAGACTGGCCTCACGCTCGGGAATGGCCGCAAGACTGGATGCCGTTCGCGAACTGGTGGAGCTTGAGGATGCACCCAGTCGCATGGAGTGCTTCGATATCTCGCACACCATGGGCGAGGCGACCGTTGCCTCCTGCGTCGTGTTCAATGCGGAAGGGGCATTAAAAAGTGACTATCGCCGATTCAATATCGAAAACATAACACCCGGCGACGATTATGCAGCCATGCGTCAAGCTTTGACACGCAGGTATACACGCCTGCTCAAGGAGCATCGTGACTTGCCCGATATCCTTTTCATCGACGGTGGTAAGGGTCAGATATCAGTGGCACTGGAGGTCATGAGTGAGTTGCAGGTGAACACTGTGCAAGTGGTGGGTGTTTCCAAAGGACCAGACAGAAGACCAGGAGACGAGACCCTCATACTTTGCCGCGATGAAGATCAGGGCGGGCGGCGAGAACGGCAACTCACCAATGATTCTCCAGCGTTGTTACTCATTCAGCAGATACGTGACGAGGCTCACCGATTTGCGATTACTGGCCACCGGGGTAAACGCGCCAAAAAGCGACAGGCCTCGGTGCTTGAAGATATCAAGGGTCTGGGTCCGAAGCGAAGGAAACAATTGCTTACACATTTTGGTGGCCTTCAACGGTTGCAAAAGGCGGGCGTGGAAGATATATCAGCAGTACCGGGGATCAGTCACGATCTGGCCTCGAGAGTGTACGATGAGCTTCATCCGAATCGGGCGCATCAACAATAGCTGGCTTAGGAAGATACAGACGATCATGAAAAACAATCTGCCTACCTGGCTGACATTGCTGCGGATAGCTTTATTGCCAGTTATCGTGGTGGTGTTTTATCTGGACTATGGTTGGGCACGCCCGTTAAGCTGCATTATTTTTATCATCGCAGGCATCACGGACTGGCTGGACGGCTACCTTGCAAGGCTCTGGGACGTGGAGAGCCGCTTTGGTGCCTTTCTGGATCCCGTTGCCGACAAACTCATGGTCTCCACAGTGCTCATTCTGATTGTAGAGTTTGATCAGAGCCCGTGGCTGACCATTCCGGCCATCGTTATTATTGGCCGTGAAATCACTGTCAGCGCCCTGCGGGAGTGGATGGCCGAGATGGGCCTGCGCGGCAAGGTAGCTGTTGGTTGGCTGGGCAAAGTGAAAACCACAGCCCAGATTACAGCCCTTGCCATGCTGCTGTTTTTACACGATTTTCTGGGCCTGCCGATCTACAAGATGGGCATCGTAGCCCTGTATATCGCTACCGTTTTAACCATCTGGTCGATGGTCGGATACATGCAGGCCGCGTTCAGTGATCGCAAAGAGTAATCCACAACAATAAACTCCGTCTCAAGGCTTGACAGAGTAGCTTTTGCATCCCAAAATACCATGATCGGTGCGGGAATAGCTCAGTTGGTAGAGCGCGACCTTGCCAAGGTCGAGGTCGCCAGTTCGAACCTGGTTTCCCGCTCCACTATATCGATGCAGTACAATGTTTTATCAGTGAATGTTTTACCGGTACATGTTTTACTAATAGTAGTAAAGTACAGAAATAACACTCGGTGCGGGAATAGCTCAGTTGGTAGAGCGCGACCTTGCCAAGGTCGAGGTCGCCAGTTCGAACCTGGTTTCCCGCTCCACCGTGTGCCAGCAGTAGTTGTCCAAACACTCGGCTGAGTGGCAGAGTGGCTATGCACCGGATTGCAAATCCGTTTACCTCGGTTCGACTCCGGGCTCAGCCTCCAATCATTAAACAGCATTCCCCGGTCGGTTTGACTCTACACGTGTAGAGTGGCCAGCAGTACGTAGCTAGATGCCTGCCCAAAGCCCGGGTGGCGAAATTGGTAGACGCAAGGGACTTAAAATCCCTCGGTGGTAACACCGTGCCGGTTCAAGTCCGGCCCCGGGCACCAATTAAATTAACAGGTTATGTGACTTCTCGTTTGCTTGAAATTTCGATGCAAAATTGCCTGTAAGCACTTGAAACTAACTGTCTTAATATGATTTTCTTGCAGGAATGCATTGCCGCTCCAGGTAACTGATTCGACCTGAATTAACACATCGATTAAGAATGAGCCATTATCACACGCGCTCCAAACTTACTGCGTCTGATTCACCATTGAGCATGTGGAAGCCGATGTCACGGTGAACTATTGGCGAGCGTATATAGCCGATGAGTCTTGTTATCTGTTTACGACCCCAGCACGCATTCATACACCACTATTACGCCCTCCTGTGCTCGAAATTCTCTGGTGACCTGCAGGCCATTGGCTTCCATCAGTTCGCGACCATCCTTTGCAGTGCGGCCTACGAAGCGCCAGTCGAACATCAGGTCATAGAACCAGCGGTCATATTTGTCCATGTCCTTGATACACAATAAAAGACGCGACTCTTTGTGCATAAGAGCTTTGCAATTGGTGATTAATGCTTTGGCGTATTTGCCAAGCAGATAATCCAGCACACCGAACGAATATACTAGATCGTAGGTCTGTCCGTTCAGCGATGCACCGAGATCGCCTTTTACAGCATCACCTTCGATACACTTAATGTCGATGTCTTCGTTCAGGTTTTTTATGCTGTTAATCGCGTACTCCATTCCTCTTGGATCAGTATCAAGAAGCGTGATGTCCAGGGCTTGTCTGTCAGTTGGGTCTAGTTCACATACTTCTCTTGCCGCACCACAGCCCAGAGAGATAACTGTGGACTTCCTGCCAGACTCGATAGCTGTCGCTCGGAGGTATTCTTTTAAAATATCCTTGCGCGCAGAGACAGCTCTGGGCAGTGGTCTGTCCAGTGCCCACAAATCAATGATGCCACCGATGGCGGAAGGCGATTTCGCATGGCGTTTTCTGTCATAAACATGATCCAGTATGCCGAAGTCGCCCGGGTATCCAAAAGGCTTGTTGAGAGAGTGTCTGAATACACCGGATGCCTGGTAAGCAGGTTCCAGTAATGCTCTGATCTCGGCAAGTAGCGGTGTTTTTTCACTTTTGCTTTCACTGCGCTGATAGTGATCAACTAATGCAGAGCTGAGAAACGCTGCGAACCGTCCGTTAAGCTCATCAAGAGATTTCGAAGCCATGATGGCCTGTACGAGGCTGACTAGCTGTTCCTTTTCACTGGACCCTGATTGAGTATCGGTCGAATTATTCATCGGATTATTATCAAGTTGAGAAGTGATAAATTTGCACTTTGGGTGATGCAATTGATGTCAGGCTGCGGGCAAAGAATGCAGAATGCAGGATGCAGATTGCCTAATGATAATAAGCGTACAAACATGAAAATATATAACGAGGCCACCACTTATTCGCCGAAAGTATAGCTTGGTGTCGCTCTAAACTATTATTGCGGAATGATTGCTTAGGCTGTACTGCCACTTCAAATCTCAGAAAATGTAAAGCATGCAATTGAATAGCAATTTATGGTGGCGAAAGTCCTGTCCAGGTAGAGTGGCGCCTTATTTCGCGCTCTTGCTAAGTCAAGAGTCATCGATAAGATCATCCCAAACTGTGCCTTTCTACTTTTTCACGCCCATAGTCAACTCTCTTGATATTCCCGATAGGTAGTTGCTCACCCCTCCTGCAGATCGAATTTGCCAGCGAGTGCAAATTTAATCGCTGTTAGTGGGTTGTATCCTTAGTATGCCATCGACTGCAGGTCGCTTGATATCCGGCAATAGGCTTCAGTATATTTGCGCTGTCTGAAGCAGCCGCTGGCTTTCTGCTTGACCTTGCCCATCCGCAGGTCCCGTTCTGCTAGATTGTTTGTGAATGGCACCGCAGCTTTCTTGGCAAAAAGCAAAATAGCTTGTTCACGTGTCTTCAAGCGATCCCATAAGTTTTGTGCATCTGATTGTGCCAGACGACCTCGCTTGCCACTGGGCCGTACGGGTCGTGCTGGTAGTTCTGCCGTGCCACGTGTGATTATGTTTCGGTAACGCTTTTGCAGGTTGACATATTCGTCCGCTTTAAGTCGCTTGCTTTTTCGAGAAGACACCTCGGCACAGATCTCTTTAAGTAAACGTTTCATGTTACGCGCCGAGGCGTAGTCTTTAGAATTAATTACAAATTCCAACTCACGCATCAAGTGTGATCCATACAGGGCATCAGCCAAATTCTCGTAGCTGAGGTAGGATGGCCAACAATCGTGGACGATGACGCCTCCGTAAAGAGGGATAATATTGATTTCATCAATGGCCTCTTTGCCACGTCTGGAACGCAGTCGTTTAAGCGTAATATCCCCCGCTGAGTACACATGCACCCAGTGTTTGGATTTCTCTACCCTAATCGAGGTCTCATCAACGTTCATTGCCGGCGAGACCAGTAACAACTTGATAGCCAGATCTTCCCAAGGTGCCAACGCCTCATGCAACTGCAGGATGTACTTGGGCATGGTGGCTTGCGAGATTGCCCGTCCGATCAAATTCTTCAACAACATCTGAGCACGGTTGAACGAAACTATCTGGGCGACCAGTAGATTCATTACAAAAGCCTTGACGCCCAGTCCGTACTGTTCGGGACCTGCCAGATCGCTCGCAAAGGCCCCCTTGTTCACGCACTCACAAGATGGGCATGTTTTGATTTGCCGCATCGGTATGCTCAATATGTTTTTCAAACACGATGTTGATGCGGGTACGCGCTCGTAGTCTTCTACTTGCACATGACGCAGGTTTTCGCTGCAGTGCTCACAGCGGCACACAGGTGAGACCACCGCTGACTCCTCGGTACTACTGTTGACAAAGAGTTCTTCGTGCTCTTCTTGAGACAGAAGGCAACCAGCATGTCAACAATCATCAGCAAGGTACTAATGAGCATACGAGTCTCGTAAGCCACCTTGCCGGAACGAACCTGTTCATTCAGCTGCAGTTTTTGTGAGTGATTTCCTCACGAATAGCTGAGGTATTGACGCTTGCCACGCATAATGATTTAGCTCAGACTTCTGACTATGCAAGCTTGGAAGGGATCGCTAAATCGCTCAGCACCTTTAGAGCGGGTGAGCAGTTACGATATAGCAATAGATGCTATCGCGAGAATAGATACAGAATTCACCTTGAGCATGCTGAATTACCTATGAAATGCATATGGAGTCTTTTTACAGTAAACAATCGATTATTATTTCTTTCATAGCGCCATCACTCCACATTGAAGTAGATTGCAATACTGCTACTCGCTTTATTTCGATTGCCGAATAATCAGCGCGTTGCGTCATTTCTATGGCAGTGATTCGCAGGCCAAGCCGTTGTTGTCTCGATCAAGATCATGCTGGTCACCTGGTCTTATAGTTTCTTCCGCTTCAAAAAAGCGCTGCGCAGCAGCTTGAGTTTCGAAATCTCCGCAATCGCGATCCATGAACTGTTCAGGTTCAGGTTCAGGTTCTGGTTCAGGTTGTGGTTCAGGTTCTGGTTCAGGTTGTGGTTGTGGTTCTGGTTCTGGTTGTGGTTGTGGTTGTGGTTGTGGTTGTGGTTGTGGTTCAGGTTCTGGTTGTGGTACATCGGTTGGAGGAATGATCGCGGGCACTTGGATCGCAGGACCACCAAATACATAAGACGCACGACACCCATCAAACTCTTGGCTGAACTTGAATAGTACAGTTGTTTCTATACCTGCCCACTCAATCACGGCTGTATCGATCGCTCCACCATCAATTGACGCAGAGTTCACGCGATCAGTAGGCTCTCCGTACAAATCCAAGGCTAAGTTTATCAGGCCAGTGCAGTCAGTATCGTTAGGATCGGTGACGACAACGAGATCTTCACCTTCATTCTGAGACGGAACATCAGGTTCAGATGTTGGTACTGAGTCTGATACAACCACAGGTTATGGTTCGGCTGCAGGCTCTGCTTCCACGGGAGTTACAGGTGGTGTAATTGGTTCTGACACAGGTTGGTCGATAGGCGACTCAACTGGCTCGAATGGATTGGGATCATCATCAGTCGAAGTGACAACAGGTTCGGCAGTGCTGGAATCTCCGCTACCGCCTCCGCATGCTGATATTAAAGAAAGCGCAGTCAGCAACGCAGGAATTACACCATTTGATTTTTTGATAGTCTTTCGGTTTCCCATTTTTTGGTAAACGTCGAAAAATATTAGCGTAACCGTGTCGGGTTGTCTAGATAATAATTGGACCGTCTATTCGAGGCATGCTAGCTATCGAAACGGATAGAAATTGTTGGTGACTATCTTTATGATGGCGCTAAGCATTCTATTACTTAGAGAGAGAGAGTCATCAGGTGCAACAGACGATCTGTCATTTGTTTGTCGCTTGCCTACGGTGCTCACTATAGGGTTTAGCGAGTAAATACCGTAGCTTTACCGTCATACGTCATCGGTGTGGCAGTAGCTTTATGTGCTTTTCTAGAAGACCTTTAGGAATAAGATCTCCGACGATCGATTAAACTACTGTTATCACATGATATAAAAATTGCAATTAGAGCATTCCAAGTCCTCTCTTCAAATGCATTAGCATAAGGTGTGAGTACTACATGCCCCAGTCGGGCGAGGTCATGACCTATAGCCTGATGAGCATACCTTGCCAGCCCAAGTACTCATTTTTCCCTGACGCAAATTTAACTGCCTGCTGGTGGTGGCAATACACAGCGGGACTGTTTGGTTTGACATTTTCAGGCACTAACAAATATGCGCTAATATGATCATTTTATAATGTCATATTAAATTTTTATTCGTTCATGGCCATCTCTAGCTACCTGTTCGACAATTGATGCGTTCAAAGGTAGGTTGGCCGGTTTTTCCCCTAAAATCGATCTCAATATTGTTTGACCCGAGTGTTTTATAAATTCTGTATAGAAAGCTGTTGATTGTGCTTGTATATCAGCTAATACGACTAAATTGACACATGTACCGAGAACTCACCGTCAGTGAGGTTTCAGTACATGGAATATTTGC
>Ga0209187_1001232_pt1 | contig 31735 bp, 17 predicted proteins | sample BantaG_FD_187430 | JGI IMG/M metagenome (GOLD analysis project Ga0209187, IMG submission 187430) | Marine algal microbial communities from Bantry Bay, Ireland - BantryBay_4 metaG (SPAdes) (version 2) | ecosystem: Host-associated > Algae > Red algae > Unclassified | place: Bantry Bay, Ireland...
AACGCGGCCTGCCATTCGCTGTCACGAGGAGCGCCAGCTTTGACGGCCCGCTCGATGAAGTCGAAGTGCAACAGGTAGTTGAATGAGGCAATCACGATGATTCCGAGGCTCAGCAGGATGCCGATGGGGCCCGAGTCGTGCAGGAACGGGATCTCAAAGCTGCTGCCAAAGAGGCGGCTGACCAACTGCACCACGTACATCGCCATGATGGCCATGGTGGCGGCCATGACGCCTTTGCGAAACTTGTCGGTGACTTTGATGAGGCCGGTGCTGTACACCACGAGCATGCCGACGAAGACCCCGGCGGTTGCCAGAACGGCCTGAATCACAATGCCGTTGAATTGGACCTCGTACACGTGGGAGATTGCGCCGACGATGAGGCCTTCGACAATGGCGTAGGCCGGGGCGATGAACTTGGTGAGACCGGGCTTGACCCAGGTGACACCGAGCAGCACGAAGCCGGCGACGGTGGCGCCCATGATCCAGCCGGGGAACTGGGTGATCTGGGTGCCGTCGGTTTCAACAGCTGCCCATCCGAAGAAGGCGCCGACCATGAGCAGAGCGGCGAGCATGCCGCTGGCGGTCATAACCCCCCTCATGGTCATGCGGCCTTCGGTGTCCTGGCGGGGAGCAAGGGGGGCGAGGGGCTGGCGACCTGCGGATTGACCTTTGTTGGACAGACCGGCCAGGCCCTGGCCGGGCTTTGCCGATGTCTGGAGTCGTTCTGACGTAAGAAATGCGTTTGGCATGATCCTCATTCTATGGGAAACGACCGGCGGTAATCTTGACGGTCCTGAATTTCAACACCGCGCGTGGTGCAATATTCCCGGCGAACCGTAGTGGCCAACACACGATGGGCGGGCGATTCTCGTAACCGAACTGCAATATTGGCGGTTCTTGGGCTAACGTTTGCACCGTGGGAGTTGCGGTGTCGCGAAAAAGTCAACCAACCGACCGCGCCACTTCCCGCGCACGGACACCGGGCTCGGCCGCTTCGTCCCGACCGCGCCTGGTGGGGTTGGTGTTACTCACGGGCACCTTGTTTGGCTTGATGTTTCTGGCCACCAGCGCGTCAGCCGCCAGCCCGCTCGACGATGCCCGCGCCGCGGTCCGCTCGGCCACCGAAGACATCGAGTCGCTGGCCGACGAGATGGCCCAACGCCAGGCGCGCGCCGACGCCGTCTCGCAGGGTCTTTGGGCCAGCGTCGACAACGTCGTCATCGCCGAGGAGGAGATTGCCGCCCTCGAAGGCGAATTGCGCTCCATCGACTCCGATATCGACGGTCTTCGCTCGGATGTGGCCCGCATTCTCATTGAGCGGTACATGGACAACGGGGCCGACGACCTTGCCCTGGCGACCACCGGTGGCCTCACCGCATCGGTAACCGCCGATGCTCTTGCCGCCATCGTGGCAACCGAGGAACTGGACGCAATGAGCAGCTTTGAGAAGCTGATCGACGATCGTGAAGTCCGGATTGCCCAACGGGAAGCCCAGCTGCGCCAAGAAGAGACCGCCCGCGCAGAACTGGCGGCGACGCGCTTGCAGATATCCGAGGAGCTGAGCGCGCTCACCGAAATTGAGACTCAGTTGGCCGACCGGCTCGTGGACCTTCACGAAGCCCTTGCCACGTTGGAGGAAGAGGAGCGGCAACGCATCGCAGCAGAAGCGGCCGCCGAAGCGGAGCAGCTACGTATTGCGGAGGAGCGTGAAGCCGCGGAGCAGGCAGCGAAATTGGCTGCCGAGCGGCTTCGACAGACACCGACTCCGGCGCCAACTCCCCTACCGACCGCCATCCCAACGCCGCTGCCCACGGTGGTGCTGACCACACTCTCCGCCACCGCAGTCCCAGCTGTGGCCGTGACCGCACCCGAGGCGAATTCTGCCGTTGCCGAGTCACCCACCCTTGCGCCGACCGAGGTACCGCCCAGCTCCGAGGTCGAAGCGACAACGGCCGCGGAACCCACCACCGACGGCGCCAACACCGCAGCGGCCACCGCGGTTCCTGAAGTCACCGTGGTTCCTGAAGTCACCGCGGTTCCGGAAGTAACCGTGATTCCTGAAGTAACCGAGGTTCCTGGGGCGGGAGCCACCGCCGAACAGGAGTCAGTCGTCCAACCAACCGCGACCCCGGAACCAACCGCGACCCCGGAACCAACGGCGACCCCGGAACCGGAACCAACCGCGACGCCCGAACCAGAACCCACGCCCGAACCGACCGCCACCCCCGAACCCGAGCCCGTCACGGTCGAAGGCCGCCCCGGGCCGGGCTGGTTCTGCCCCGTGGCTGGACCTTTCACCCACACCGACGACTGGCGAGCACCGCGAGCATCGGGTGGATGGCACAAAGGCAACGACATGATCGCCAACGCCGGCATCCCGGTCGTGGCACCGGTCGGCGGATCTTTGACGCACAAGTCAACCCCGATTGGCGGACTCAGCGCCCGCATGCAGGGCGACGATGGGAACTACTACTACTTCGCCCACCTGTCTGCATTTGAGAATGAAGGCGCAGGGCGGGTGCCGGCCGGAGCGACCATCGGCTACGTGGGTGACACGGGCAATGCCCCGCCCGGACTGCACCACCTGCACTTCGAGATCCACATCGGCGGCTACGGCAACTACACCAACCCGTTCCCGATCTTGAGAGAACGCTGCTTTTAGGACGAAACCTCGAGGTCGGTCTCGTCGTTGATGTCACCGACGACCGACTCCAGCACGTCCTCCAGGGTGATGATCCCGGATGTGGCTCCGGCCGCATCAACCACCAGGGCAAAGTGGCGACGCTCGCGCTGCATTCTCCCCAGAACCTGTTCCAGGTTCATCGTGTCCGCAACCCGGTCCAGCTTGCGCAAGTCATCCATCTGATACGGCTGATCCCAGTTCTGCGGGTCAACGGCAAACAGATCCTTGGCGTGCACCAGGCCGGCGATTGCCCCCGACTCCTCCGACACCACGGGAAACCGCGAGTGCCCAGACGAGATGACCGTCTGCTCAATCTCCTGCACCGACGCCGTGGTTGACACCTTGTCGACTTCGGCCCAGGGAACCATGATCGAACTCACCTGCGTTTCCCGCAAGTCGAGCGCCCCCAGCAGCAGTGACGTTTCGAACGCGTCCAGCACGCCTCCGCTCTGGGACTCTTCCAGCAGCGACGCCAACTCCGCCGGAGTTCGGGCTTCGCCTCGCTCGTCCAGCGGATCCACCCCCAGGATCCGAACGATGGCATTGGAAACAACATTCACAAACCAGATGAACGGCGTGAGAATCCGAACAAAGTGATGATGCAGGGGGGCCAGCCGCATGGACACCCCCGCAGGGTCCGCCAGCGCCAGATTCTTGGGCACCATCTCGCCAATCACCAGGTGAACAATGGTGACAATGGAGTACGAGATCACCAGCGCCACGTTGTGCCGCGCCACGTCGCCCAGAAACGGCATCAGCTTCTCCAGTAGCGCGGCAATCGATGGTTCAGCCAATCGCCCCATGGCGATCGTGGCCAGGGTGATCCCCAGCTGGGCGCCCGCCACCTGCGCGTTGAGATTGGTGATGGAATCCAGGGCCTTGATGGCCCGCCGGTCGCCTTCGGCAACTTTGGAGTCGAGCTGCGATTTCTGCGTCGCAATGAAAGCAAACTCCAGCGCAACGAAGAACCCATTGGCCAGTACCAGAATGACCGACGCAGCCAGGGCCAACCAAACAGTGACGGTGATGTCGCCGCCGCCCGCAGCCAGCACGGTGCTCAGTGCGGTGGTGTCGCTCATGAGGACTCCCCTGACGCAGCCGACGCGGGGGCAGGCTGGCGAACCCGGAGTTGCGCGATCCGCCACTTGTCCATCTCAACCACTTCGAAGAGCCAGCCTTCCCAGCCAAAGACCTCTCCCGCCGCAGGTATGCGCTGCAGTTGGTCCAGGGCAAACCCGGCCAGGGTCTCGTACCGACCTTCGGGCATGACAAACCCGATCGCCTCTTCGACCTCGTCGGGGTGGGAGGAACCATCAAGGATGACGGCATTGGCCTCCCGCTTGAGAATGGGTGCACCCGACGCGGCGTCGTACTCGTCATCAATTTCGCCGACGATTTCTTCGACGATGTCTTCGATGGTCACGATGCCGGCGGTGCCGCCATGTTCATCGGCCACAACCGCCAATTGGTTGCGGGTTCGCCGCATATCCAGGAGCATTGATTCAAGATCGCGGCCCTCCGGAACGACAAACGCTTCCTGCATGAAAGCGCCAACCGGAGTCGACGGTCGATCGGCAAGCGGAATGCTGTGCACCGACTTGATATGCACCACGCCCTGCACGTCATCAAGGTCTTCGCCGTAGACAACGAATCGGGATAGGCCGGTGCTGTGAGACAATGCCGCCAGATCTGTGGCGGACTTGTCAATCTGAATGGCGGTGAGTTCCACCCGCGGGACCAGGATGTCGGTTGCTTCCTTCTCGCTGAAGCGGATGGACCGGGTGAGGAGGGTGACGTTGCGCGGGTCAATCTTGCCCTCTTTGCCCGAGGACCGAATCACATTTTCCAGCTCTTCAAGGTTCTTGATCGAGTGCAGCTCCTCCACAACTTCGGCGCCGAGCTTGCGGGTGATCCAGTTGGCGATGCGATTACCAAAGCCGATAATCGGACCGGCAAAGACGCCGAACAGGTGGGCGGGGCGGGCAACCAGCCGCAGTACTCGCATGGGTTCGGCCACCGCAAGGGTCTTGGGGACCAACTCACCGAGAACGAGTTGCAGAAAGGTTGCCACCATGACAGCGACGACAACACCAAGTGTGGTGACGGCGGCATCGCCAAAGATTGGACGAATGATCGGTGCCAGCAGCGACTCGGCCAGCGGCTCCGAAAGGAAGCCCAGCAGGAGCGACGAGATCGTGATGCCCAGCTGCGCTCCTGACAGGTGGAACGACAGTCGAGAAAGCAGACTGCTCACCAGCGCCCATGGCTTGTTACCCTTTTCCACTTCCATGGCGACGCGGGCGCGATCAACCGCCACCAACGCAAATTCAATGGCGACAAACAAGCCATTGACAAGGATCAGGATCAGGACGGCCAACAGGCCCAGAGCGATTGTCACTGTTGGAAGAGTGTACGCCCCGTCTATCTCCGACAGTCGCTGGTTTGTTTGCCTGGAGAGGGCCTGGAGAAGGTCAGGCCCCGGTGGTAACGGCCAACAGCACGCCAGAAGCAACATCCACGGTTGGATGATCGCTCCGTGCAACGTTGCTCACCGTCCAGGTTGATCCAACCGGCACCGTGGCATCGCTCAGCTCCCAGTGGAACCCGAGGGTGCTCAGACCTTCTATCGGTCCCGCGACCGGGAACAGGCTGACGGTGTTTCCGGCGGTGGCATGCAGCGCAACCGGGTGGGAGCGAATGACCTGAACCACCGTTGATGCGGCGTGAAGTTCAATGATGATGCGGGCAAAGTCTTCATGAGCCATCAGCAGCAGATTTCCCATCTGGTGGTCGACCCGTCCACCGAGGCCACCGACAACGACGATTCGACCGGCGCCGCGTTCCAGACACAACCGGAGAGCCAGCTCAAGGTCGGTTGCGTTCTTGTCCTGAGGGAAGGTCACAAACTCGGCTTCGTGCTCCTGGGCCCAACCCAGGGTGCCCGCGGTGATGGAGTCCAGGTCGCCGACAACCACATCAACCAGAACGCCCATGGATCGAGCGTGATCAGCCCCGGAGTCTGCAGCAACCGTGAGGGTCGCCGCGGGCAGGTCGGCGGCCGCCAAGCCGGGAGGGTCGCCACCAACGAAGACCCATGCGGTAAGCGGCGGGTCGGTGGCGTTCAGAGGTTCTCCCCGAGGCGGGCACACAACGTGTCAAATCGGGACTTGAGATCCTGGTGACGCGCCCGAAGGTCGGCGAGCTCTGCCTGCAGTTCGGCCACCTCACTGCCAGTGGCATGCGCAGAGAGAGGTTCGCTTGAAACTGCCGCAGGGGTGGGCACCGGGGTGGGCGTGGTCGCAAGGTCCGCCACCGCCACCGCAGGCTCGACGTGGTGGGCAGCGTTTGCCTCCGCCGCCAGGAGTTGTTGCCAGCGACGTTCCTTCTGGCCCGGCACCCGCTCCAGGTGTTGGACCAGCGGCGGCGTCATCGCCTCAAGCTGGTGCAAAGTCGCGTCAACGTCGTCCAATCGTTCAAAGGAGTGAATGCGTTCGGTCCTGGTGCGCAACTCGCCCGCCGTCTGGGGCCCTCGCAACATGAGGACGGCAAGCACGGCCAGAAGCGGACCCGAAATGCCAAGTCGCTCGTCCATCACGTGGCGATGTTTGGTCGAGCGGTTGCCTTGTATGTGAACGGCGCGCACCAACTCCTTTTGCCGCAGAGACTTCAGGGCTTCGTCCACCTGAATACTGGTGAACGCCACGACCGGATCCCGATTGGACTTCTGATTGCATGCGGTGACCAGGCTGTTGGTGGTCAGGGGATACACATCGGGCGTTGTGGCTGCCTTCTCCACCAGACATCCAATGACGCGGGCCTCAACCTCGGTCAAATCACGTTCCATGGAGGCGAGGTTAATCCCGGTCGGGTCGCAACATGGCAGCCAGGACCGCAAAGGACCTCGCCTGAAAGTGGTGGGCGCCCAGCACCGGAACCTGCTCGGCCCGAAGACCGACCGCCGGACCAAAGGTCTGGTGCACCATTGCCTCATCGGCGGCGGGAACGTCGTGATTGGCCGAGATCCAGACCACGCGTCCACCAATCGACATGAATTGACGAGCAAGCTCGACGGTCCGCCTTGACGAACCTGGTGCCCCGACACACATCAGCACGCGATGATCAGCCTCGGTGCGGCGCGACGTGATGTCCATCAACGCATCTTCGAGTCGACGCACAGCAGGCGCGTCATCCGCCCGTACCTCGACCAGCGGCAGCTGCAGCGACCGCGTGATCACCGGTGACTCGCTGGCCACGTACAAGCGGACATCGCCGGCGACCGCCCACGCACTGGCCCGAACGATCAGCGCGAAGAGCACCGATTGCCCCAGTTGGTCGCGCAGTGAAGGCGACGCCACCACCACTCGCTTCGCACCGTCACCGGGTCCAAAGGTCTGCCGCCCATCGCGGCCTGCTTCCCGGCCGAACGGAACGGCCTCGTCCGGCGTGGCCCGCAGTATCGGCGCCAGACAGGAGGCGAAGGGTTGCGTGGGTGGCGTGAGGATGAACAATGAGCGTCCCGCGCAGACAACCGTCGGCTCCTCCACGAGCGTGGCGGCGTCGTGAAGCGAGAAGCGGCCGACCTCGGTGCCGTTGGTGGACGACAGGTCAGTGACGATCACCGAGGCCCGGTCCTGGTGGCAGCTGAGACTGAAGTGTTGTCCAGAGAGCCGCGGGTCACGACGAAGCACATCGGCCCGGGACGAACGGCCAACCACCAGCCGTTGGCCAGGGTGAACAACGATGGCCTGCCCGTCAATGGCGCCGGTGGGAGATCGGACGAAACTCTGCAGCGTCCAGGATCTTTCTTGTGTCAGATGGACACCGGATCTATCCGACCTATCCATCGAAGCTGCGCCAAAACCGCATGCTGGGACTGTACGAAGAACCACCCAAAGTGCCCATGGGGACCACTCCCCATGGACTTCTGCGACTCGTTGTTGGTGGGGTCAATCGATGTCGTTGAGGGTGACCAACCCGATTTCGATCACGTGTTCAACCAGACGGCCGCGTCGGTTCTTGGCCAACTCCCCGGGACCCCCGTGCAGTCCGCGCACTCCCGCTTTGGCAAACTTCTGACACACGTTGTCGATCTTGCGTTCGGTCTTGGACAGGGACCATCCAAGCGATTGCGCAAGTTCACGGTTGGTCGGCAGGGTCAAACCGCCGGAAGGGTCTTGTAGCTGCGGGGTCGCCAGACCAACAATCAACGCCCGCTGATCGGGGGTCAGAGGCACATCGGCCGCGCTGATGGTGTAGTCACCGGTCACCTCCGCGCTCGAGGCCCTTGCGTTGTGGCCCGCTTGCTGACGCACCTCTATCTGGTAGTTGGAGGCGCCAGCCTGAAAGCTGAGCACTGCGGACGCAAACGTCAAAGCCACCGACGTCCCCGGCGCCACCACCTGCCGCGACCGAGAGTCAGTATCGAGCACTTCGATGGAGATGTGGCGACCCTCATTGGTCAGCCACCAGATACCGGAGTCGAAACTGAACCGTCCAAGCAGCCGGTGCAAATGTCGATTGCTGTCGATGACCAGGTCGCCTTTGCGGCCGAAGGTGAAGGTGTCGGTCGGGGCGACCAGGTGCTGGTCACCGACGAATTCGACCACGAGCTCGCTCACGCGGTTCCCCCAGCTGCGCCAGCGCCAGCAAAGGTGAGTGACCGGCCGCCGAAGCGAACGGTGGCGCCGACGGGGATGAAGACGGGCACACCGGGGGTGAGACTCTCCCGGTCCGGCTGGCCCGGGAACTGTAACGATGTGCCGTTGCGGGATCCGCAGTCAACCACCTGAACGTCCCAACCCGAGACCAGGACCTCCAGGTGGTTGCGCGACACCTTGGTGTCGTCAATGACCACCAGCGTAAAATTGGTCCACCAGGACCGGGAATCAGCGTTGGGCTTTCGACCCACCAGAACGCTGCGGCTCAGAGGGATGGAACGGCCGTCGTCCATCACCAGGGCCCCAATGGCGTTGGCCGGAAACTCAATGAGCTCGCCGGCAGCCGGATTGAGTGTGGCCCCACATTCTCGACACGATGCGGCTTCGGGCGGATTGGGATGCTGGTTCATACATTCCCGGCCCATCAGCGGGCCGGTTTGCGGAACGGTTCCGTTGCCGGGTTGATGAGAGAACGTTGAACGAAAGTGCGGTGTCGCACTTCCTGAAGGGCTGGCCGTCACGCCGCCCCGCCTGGGGTCATCCCACAGCGCCGCGTAGCCAGCGTCCTGCACCGACGGTGGCGGCGGCGGGATGAGACTCCCCGTATCAGCAGCCACCGTCGGTGGTGGTGCAACCGGCATCGCTGGGGCCGGGGTCGCGGCCGCGGGGCTGGACGCCGGTTGAAAAGTCTGCTGTCGGGAGACGGTGGGGGCCACCACCGCGTCATGCACACCGGTTGAGTCAGCCACAACGGTGGCGGTGAAACCTCCACCGGCCGATGTTGCGCCTTGGGAAACCGCCGCACCCGGAGCACCGCTGCCGACGGTCACCGTGACCGGAAGCGTGAAGAGTGAGCGTTCGATCCAACCGGCCAGGCCGGCGCCGTTCATGAAGGGCAGCGTGGGATCATCGGTGCACACCCGGACATCACCCTGGATAAGAAGATGGCCGGACTCCGCAGTCCATCGAAGGATGGCCACATCGGGCCCCGGCACCCCGGGTGGAACGTCCTGCGCGGCAGCCACGACCGATGCCATGGCGGCCACATCAGAAGATGCGGCGAGGAATCGCTGGATCAGCACCTCAGCCTGATGCTGGGTCTCCGAAGAGACGAAGATCACGGCGGTCTGACGCCGAGCAATCATGCCGTCGCCGTCGGTGGCGATCACGTGTTGGGATGGGTTCATCAGAACCAAGCTTGGTTTGGCGGGATGGAGCGGGTCAAACTGAAATGTCTCATCGGTCCAACAGCGGAGCGGGGTTGTACCGGGACCGGAACCGCTCTGATCGACTCTGGTTCTCCTGAAGACAGGCGACCGCAACCCCACATTCGGCCCATGCCCCGTCGGCATCTTCTGCGGTTGGGGGCTCGGGGTGGAAGGCCGCGCGGTCAACCCGGTCGCCCAGTTGGCGGATCTGGGTTGCGGCGTTGGCCACCGGCACGTCAGGCTCGGCCAACAAGATTGCCACTGCCTCCTCGGGGGATCGGTTGGGCAGCCGGTGGCCGGCTTCGGAGAGGCGGTCTCCCAGCTCCTGCCACGCACCGGCCACGCGGGCGGCCGCAACGGGTGCGGAGTTGCGGCGGCGGCGGCGGCGGACTTTGGCCCAGACCACCAGCGACATCGGGCCCACAAGGAGCAACAGCGGGAGGAGGCCGTACACCAGCAGCAGGACAACCACCCGGGGCAGCCGGAAGGTCGACGGTGGCGTGGAATCGTCGGCGGCGAGGGGCGGGGTCTGCGCCAGCTCCGGCGCACTGGGCTCTTCGGCGGGTGGCTCTTCTTCACTGTTTACCGGCGGCGTGAGTTCGGATTCGTTGCTGGCGTCGGTCTGACTTGGCGGTTCCGCATCGGCAAACTCCCGGGAGTCCGGGCCAAGCTCCTCTTCGGGCTCTTGTTGACGTCGGTCAGGCGTGACGTCGACCGGCACCCAACCCAGGTCTTCAACTTTGACTTCGATCCACGCCGCGATGTCCTCACGGAGCACCGTGGCGGTGTCACCCTCCCAGCCTTCGTCGGCAATCCGGTAACCCACCGTGACCCGGGTCTGCGCTCCCATGTTGAGGGCGACGATCCCTGCGGCAGCCGCGTACTGCTCTTCGAACCCACGGGAAGGCGACTCGGTCAAAAAGTCGTTGAGCTGCGCGATCGTATGACCGGGCGAGGTTTCGTCCCGGTCATAGAAGAACGTCTGGGTGCGGCGTTGAATCGCCAACACTTCGTCAAATCCACCCGCGGAGTTGGCCCGAATGACTTCGGTGAACGCATCGATGGCGGAGCCCGGAGCAATCGGGATCGAACTGCGAGCGTTGACTGCGGTCAGCGCCGCGACGTTGATGTCATCAAGTTCCAGCTGCTCCACGCCTTCGATCCGGTAGGTGGTGGCGGTGGTGAGCTCTCGAGGCGAAGCAAGAGTCTCGGTCGCCTCGTTGTAGCGAACCGGGAACGTGCCCTCAATCCGCGTGGGGGTGCCAACGCTTGGCAGCCAATGCGAACCCAGCTGATCAATGGTGACCACGTAGCTCGACCGGGCGCCGGTGGTCTCTTCGCGGGTCGAAGGAATGGCCCGGTCGATGGGCCGAAACGAAGCGACCGCGTTCACCCGGTCGGCAACCCGCCACGCCTGACCGTCATAGGAGCCAAAGGAGGCAACTCGCATCCGGGTTGGCCGCACACCGTCCTCCAGCACCTCCACGCGGAAGGCCACGGTTTCGGCCCGATCCTCCCGAAAGGAGCCTTTGAGGTCGACCAATGGATTGGGAGCGGTCAGCGGGTCCCAGTTGATGTCCTGAAAGTCCCGCAGGTCAAAGCGGTCGTCTTCGAAGAGACCCAACAAGGTCCCAACCGCGGGTGACAACACCGCAACCACCAGAAACGTTGCGGTCAGGCTCAGCACACCGACCACCCAGCTGCGATCACCCGCAGCCACCGACCGCGCACCGTCGGCCGACCGGAAGATCAGCTGTTGAAGCTGGGCCAATATGAGGGCACCGATAACGAAGCCGACCCCCTGGCCGATGGCGATCCATTGGCTCTCGGCCGCAAACAGCGCGGTCAACATGAGACCGACCACCGGGCCGATGACAGGAAGGGCGGGCAGCCGAACGCTACGGAGCAGTTCGGCCCCAACCAGCGCGCTGACCCACGCCACAACAAATGGCAGCACCCGAAGTTTGGCCGATGGCAGCACCGGCGCGGTGGCCGACAACAAGTCCGCCCAGCCGCCAATCAGTCCGTCAAAGAAGGTCTGTACACCAACGATTCCGGGCCGCGAGCCGGTTGCCAGTGTCCCGAGCAGGACAAAACCAATCAGCGAAACAGCAATTGACTCACCGAGCAGCAACCGCTTTCGGGCAACCCACAGCGACAACAGCAGCGCGCCGGTGGCGCCCAGGGCCGAAGAGACCAGGAACGTCCAACGGGAGAAGATCGAACCAAACCCGGCGGTGGCAAGCACCGACAAGAGCCCGATGAGCAGAGCCGGCGGCGCAAGCCGCGGAATGTCGTTGAACCGGGCGGGAGTGAACGAACCGAACATCGACGTCACAGCGAGGACTTCCATCTGACGCAGAACCCATCAAGACCCACCACATCGATCACTTTGGCGCCTGGCACCGCGCCCTTTGTCATCTGGTCCTGATCGGGCCACACCCGGACAACCACGACGCGCGCATCCTTCCTGGCGCGCTGGACAAGCGGAAGAAGTTCAGTGGCGGTACGAGGTCCGGTCACAACGATGACCACCGAGATTTCCCGTTCGAGTCGCACCATGCTCTCCACCGCCAACGCCAGGTCGTTGGTCTCTGCCACCGATGTTTCGGCCAGCCGGTCAAGAGCAGTGACCCGGGTGCCGGGGCGTTGGGCGCCGATAATGGGTTCGTTGCCCACCATGATGGCCACCGGCCGACTCTGGGCCAGCGAGGAGATGGCCAGCGAAGCGCAGATATCCAGGGCCGCTTCGAACGGATCTCCACCCGGATACTGATCGGTTTCGTTGTCAACGATGATCCCTATGGAGGGATAGCGGTTGTCCACGTAGTGGCGCACCATGAGGTTGCCGGTTCGTGCGGTGGAGAGCCAATGCACATGACGGAAGTCGTCGCCCAACTGGTACTCACGCAACGCGTGGAATGCCACGTCACCGGCCGGCGAAGTGTCATAGGTGGGGCCCTCCAGATCCTTGGCCCAACCCGCCGGGAGAACCGGCAACAGCACCGATCTTGGGTGGACCCAGAACGAATCAGCATTGCTGTGTCCGACTTCACGCCGGAGCAAACCCATCGGGTCGCTTTTGGCCACATACGCAGGCCCAACCGAGAAGACGCCGCGGTTGGCGGTGGGGAGCGCGTATCCCGTGCTCCATTGCTCTCCAGCCCCCAACGTCGGGACCCGAATGGGACTGGCAACGCCGTTGATTGACTCTTGTATGAACCGTCGGGCTTTGGGGGTCCGGGCGGTGTTCTTCACTGTGAGAGACGCCCGCGCTGCGCCCCCGCGCGGTACTCGGATGGGCGTCACCTCCCGGTCAATCTCATACTCGGTGGTGCCAATGACAAACGGCACGGCAACAACAAGCGCCAGCAGACCGCCAATGGCCAGCACCGACAATTCCAGCCATCCGAAAACCAATCCAAAGATCAGGCTGACGATCCCAATACCGAAGGTCACCCATCCGGTGGCGGTGATGGGAAGTGCTTTGAGACGCGTCAGCACGGTGTTGTCACCGGCGGCTTCTTCGCCCGCGGTGTTGTCGCCCCGATGGTGAACATTCAGTCCTCGGCGCGCTCTGCTGCGGGCGCCGGCACTGATTCGAGTACCTGCAGCACCAGATCATCGGGACGGGTACCGGCCAGTTCGGCTTCGGGGGTCAACAGGATGCGGTGGTTCATCACCGCCGGTGCAACACGTTTGATGTCGCCCACGTTGACATAGATACGTCCGCGCGCCGCGGCGAGAGCCCGGGCAGCTTTCATCATTCCAATTGCGCCACGGGGCGAAACGCCCAGCCGTACTTCGGGAAGGTTCCTGGTGGTGGCGGCCAATTGGACCATGTAGCGGCGCATGGCCGGATCCACATGGACCGCGCCGGCGGTTTCAATCATGCGGCGAACGTCAACGGTGGACAGCACCGCTTCCAGGTTTTCGGGTATGACGTTGTTGGCAATCGATCCCAACACCGCAACTTCGGCTTCTTCATCCGGATAGCCGAGCGATGACCGCATGAGGAACCGGTCCAGCTGCGCCTCCGGAAGCCGGTAGGTGCCTTCCTGCTCCACGGGGTTCTGCGTGGCAACGACCACGAATGGGCGGGGGACGTCGTTGGTGTCGCGCCCGATGGTCACGTGACGCTCTTCCATAACCTCGAGCAGCGCGGCCTGGGTTTTGGGTGACGCCCGGTTGATCTCGTCCGCCAGGACAATGTTGGCAAAGATGGGACCGAAAAAGGTTTCGAACTCGTTGTTGGCCTGGTTGAAAATCATGCCGCCGGTCACGTCGCTGGGCAGCAGGTCCGGTGTGAACTGGATGCGGCTCCAACTGCCTTTGATCGAATGCGCAATCGCTTTGGCCAGGGTGGTCTTGCCCGTTCCCGGGACATCTTCCAACAGCAGATGGCCTTCGGCCAGGACACAGACCAGCGCCAATCCAACCTGCTCGCGCTTGCCCATGATTACCGACTCGACATTGGCCAGGATGGCGTTGAACCAACGTTGGAACCACTCGCCATGCTCATCGGTGAGCGACATCTGTTACCTCCCGAGGTCTGAACCAAACAGCGCACCACAGTAACCACTGGGGACCCGCGCACCCGAATCTCTTTTCTCAGAAAGACTCTGCTCGGGTCGAAGACGCGCCGTTTCCGGCACATGTGCCCCTGTTGCCGGCAGATGTGTCCGTGTTCGAGGTATCGGTCAGCAGTAGCGTCAGGTTCAGTGATCACGGTTCAGGGTTTCGAGTCCCCCACTCCCATTGGGAGTGGCGGCTACAGCACTGTCTTCCGCGCGCTCCAACCGCAGTTCAACCGGTGGGTTGCGCTCAAGGTCCTGAGCGATACGGCCGCCGATGACAACCAACGGAAGACCTTTGAACGCGAGTGCAAGGCCATGGGTCTGGTCTCGACGCATCCCCACATCATCAACATCCTCAGTGCGGCCTACACCTCTGAGGGCCAGCCCGTCATCGTCATGCAGCTCTTTGACGGCGGCACGGTGTGGGAGCGCGTGGAACGCAGCGGTCCGATCTCGGCGCCCGACGTGCTGGACATGGGTATCAAGGTGGCCAGTGCTCTGGAGACCGCCCATCGCGAGAACCTGTTGCATCGCGACCTCAAGCCGCAGAACATCATGTATTCCGAGTACGGACAACCAGCGCTGGGCGACTTTGGAATCTCGCTTCTGACCAGTGACCAGACCAATCCGACCCCGGGCGGATTGACCTTGCACTACGCCCCGCCAGAACGGCTGGAGGGCGGCGCGGCCACGCCCGAGTCCGACATCTATTCGCTTGCGGCCACCATGTACACCGCGCTGGCGGGTCGCCGACCTTTTCAGATCGAGGGCGTGTCCCAGACGTCATCTGAACTCTCCGCGCTGATTGTTGGTGCGGCGCTGCCACCAATCGACCACGTGCCGGTGCCCCAGCCGCTCTTTGACGCGCTGGCCAAGGCAATGGCAAAGAATCCGTTGGAGCGCCCATCGTCAGCTGCAGATTTCGCCCGTTCCCTGCAGACGGTCCAGAAGCGACTCAACCTGCGGATTACGCCCCTGGTGTTGGGCGAGAGCGAGCTCGACAACGACGTTCGATCCATTGCCGCATCGCGGGACGAAACCACGTCGTTTGGCGATGTTGCGCCGACCACGACCCGGAAGGTGTTGGCCGCAGTTTTGGCGGCGGTGACCATTGCCGCGGTATCTGCGTTTGTGCTGACCCGCCCGTCTTCGCCGCCCCCAACCGAAGAGGTCTCGGTGGCCGGCGGCACCACCCTCGGCCTGGACAATCCAGAAACTGACGCACCCATTCTGTTGCGGTCATATCGGGTGGACGACCAGACCATCCGGGCGCAGTGGGTGCACGACGCTGCGTCGACCGAGACCTACCACGTCGTTCCGCTCATTCCAAAGCGCCAGTTCAAAACGGCCACGCCCAGCAGCGGTCGACTTCACAGTCTTGATTTCGCCGCAGAGGAGTTTGGCTCGTCGGTGTGCATCAGCTTTGAAGTGGTCGCCTTCCCACCCAGCGGACGGTCGGTCACCTCAATACAGAGCGACTGTGATTCGATTGTCGCAGCACCCCCAACGTTGAATGTGGCTGACCAGTGTCAGACGCCGTGCGAGGTGGACCTGGTCGTTGGAGGATTCCCGCCCGGAGCGGAGGTGGATATCCGCTTGGAGTCGCTGGCGGTACCGGGCTCCCGATCCCTTGCGACGCCAACCGTCAACAACGAGGGTCGGTCGGTTGTGATGTTGGACCTGACCCAGTTGACAGCGGGCGATTACCTGATTTGGGCGACCTCTGGTGCCAGTCAACTCGAGACCCCAACGAAGGTCATACGCATTTCCGAAGGCTGACGCATCACCGGTCAACTAATGTGGCCCACACCACAGGCCGCCAGGCAAAATGAATTCGCTTCTCGGCGAGACTTTGCGCAATGGTGGTTGGTCAGCCGCAATGGTGGTTGGTCAGCGTTGTGGAGGGCTCGGGCACATGGGACATCACGTAAATCGGTTACACCACCGGCACTCAGCGGTATGTGACTGAATGGCACGCAGCCGCCGAATTGGTGCGTGGGGAATCCTTGTCCTCATCTCCCTCGCCGCTTCGCTGGTGGTCGTTGCTGCGACCAAAGCCGACGGGCGGGAGTTCTCCCAAACGCGCCCCCATGATGGCGGCGCCTATCTGATCAACCTGGCCCGTGGTTCGGTGGTGCACGTCAACCAGGCCAGCGAAGAGCGCACCCAGTCCTTCCCGATTCGAAGGTTGGGGGCCGATGGCTTTGATGTCACCCAGAAGCCGGGAATCCTTGCGCTTCACGATCAGGACCTCGCCGACCCGACGGTGCGTGTGTTCCACCCGGAGTCCCAGACATTCGGCTCGCCGTTTTCGGTGCCAACGGGTGCGCAGGTGGAAGCCACTCCCGAAGACGTGGTCATATGGACCACCACCCCCCTGCAGGTGGCCGTCTCACCCTTTGACGTGATGACCGGCGTTGACTTCGAGTTCAAGCTGGGCACCCGGGCCGCGTCCGGGTTGGTTGCTGTTGGGCCAGATGGCGCGGTGGCGATCGCCGACTTCGACGATGACCAGATCGAATGGGAACGTTCTGACCGTGAGCCCATCCCGCTCGATGGTGTGCGTGGAACCGCCTTGACCCTGGTTGGTGACACCCCGGTGGTCCTGGACACCGAAGGCCGTCTCCAGATCTTTGGCCCCGAAGGTCGCCAGGAAGTTGGCACGACCCGTGACGCCGGGTGGCAGACGCTCCAGACTCCCGGACCGGAGCGGCCCTTTGTGGTGGCCGTCGGTCAGAAACGTCAGATCGACCGCATTGATCTCCGCAGCCTGGCGGTGGAGCCCATTGGCAATCTGGCCTCGCCGGTAGGGGTTCCGGACAACCCCGTGGTCCATGCTGGCTGCACCTGGGTTACCACCAACATGCCGGCATCGATCACCCGGGTGTGCAACGTGGCTGGCGGGCAGCCCGACCCGGTCTATCTGACAGCGCTCAACGGACGCTTCAGCGCCAACGACCAGATCAGTGTGCGACTGATCAACGGGTGGACATGGTTCTCCAACGAGGCCACCGGCCAATGGTCCAACGCCCAGGCGGACCCGCTTGACGAATTTGTGCTTCTCGATGAAGACACCAGCCAGGGCGGCAATGACGTTGAAGACGAGCCGGGGCTCGACGACGACAAGCCCGATGACGAGGAATCGGCCGCCAGTCGCGAGGCACCCGTGTTCAAACTTCGCGAGCTTGACACCGACGGGGTCAACGAAGACCCCACCGCGATTGCTGACAACCTGATCATGCGCAGCGGCGCCGCTGATGACTTCACACTGGTGAACAACGACATTGACCCCGATGACGATCTTCTGATCGTTGACGAGATCAATAATCTCAACGGGGGCGCCGGACAGTTGTCCATCAGCTCCAGCGGCTTGGGCGTGCATGTCGACCCGGCTCCTGGTTTCACCGGTGTGATCCGGTTCACGTACACGGTGTCTGACGGCCGGGGCGGCTTCGACACCGCCGAGAGCCAGATTGAAGTGCTGGATCCCGATGCGGTGAACCGCAGTCCGGTGGCCACTGCGGATGCGGTGCAGGTTCGACCCAACGCGCCCGCGACCTTGAACCTCCTGGTGAACGATACGGATCCCGAGAATGACTCGCTGGCGCTGCAATGGGTCACCGCCTCCCGTGGCACGGCGGTGTTCGACCCCAATGGCAAGGTGATTGTCATTGTCGAGGACCCGTCCGACGTCACCCCCATTGAGCTGACCTACGAGGTGGCTGACTCTCGTGGCGCAACTGCCCGCGGCCAGGCCACAATCAGCATCGACCCCAACGCCGAAAACGCCGCGCCGGACCTGGTGGACGACACCGTGTTGTTGACGGTTGGATCCAGCGCAGTGATCAATGTTCTGAACAACGATCGCGATCCCGAGTTGGCGCCTCTCTCACTCGTGCGCCTGGACACCGTTGATGAGATTGGATCGGGTGAATTGACGCCGGCGCCAACGTGGACGTCGGACGGCGACGTGGTCGTCACCTCCAACACGGCTGGCACCTACCTTCTTGAATACGTGGCCGACGACGGCGATTTGCGCGCCAACGCATTTGTTCGAATCGATGTGGAGGCGTCAACCACCAACCGTCCGCCCCGGGTGGGGGCCGACGACATCGCGGTTCCTCGAGGCGGCTCGCGGCCCATTGACCTGCTGGCCAACGATCGAGACCCTGATGGGGATGTGCTCTGGGTCGTCGCCGCAGAAGGGGACGGCGGGGCCAGCATCGATCTGGTCGGCAACGGCGTGGCCTACGTTTCGCTGAGCACGGACGCAGCTCCGTTGACCACCATCAGCTATCAGGTCTCTGATGGCTTGGGTGACCCGGTCCAAGGTTCGATCCTGGTAACCGCAGCGCCGGAACAGGAGGCGCAGCCCCCCGTGGCCGTGAATGACGTCTTCAGCGTTCGCCCGGGAACGTCGGTGTCGCTGCCGGTACTGGAAAACGACGTTGACGTTGACTTCGGCAACCTGGTTCTGGTGTCGGTATCGACGTTGAACAGTGAGCTGGTTGACGTTGATGTCAGCCGCGACGGCACCCGGGTTGACGCCCGCATTCCCGCAGACTTCCAAGGCGCCACGCAGCTCAGCTATGTGGTGTCTGATGACGTTGGCCTGCGGGCCGAAGCCACCGTTGAGATCCGCGCTTTGTCAGCGGGTGCACAACGCCAACCGGTGGCCCGACCCGACATTGGCCGTACGGCGCACGACACCGCGGTCAGTATCCCCGTCCTCAAAAACGACTCCGACCCTGATTACGACGAGCTCTCGCTGGTTGCCGAGCTGGCCGAGCTGCCGTCCAACGGGCGCGCCACCATCGATGTGGCACTCGGACGCATCATCTACACCCCGCGGGCCGGCTTCAGCGGCTCCGATCGCTTCGTTTACCGAGTGCAGGATTCGTTTGGCCAGAAATCGTCGGCCGACGTACTGGTGGGTGTGGCTGCACCATCACCCATCAACCATCCGCCTCAGGCCAACGACGATGTGCTGCTCTCCGTCGTTGCCGGCGGCGACCGAATCACGCTTCCCGTGCTGGCCAACGACACCGACCCCGATGGCGACGAGTTGAAGGTTCTGTCCGCCGTCCCAAGTTCGGAGATGTCCGCTCTTGGAGCTGTTCTGGTGCCGCTACCCGATGCCGTGCAGCTGATTCCGCCGCCCGCGATTTCCGGCGATGACGAGGAGCTCACCTTCACGTACACCGCGACCGATGGAGAACTGACCGACGACGCCACGGTCCGGATCATCGTCAATGCATCGATTCAGGAGCTACCTCCACCCCCCGAACCAAGCGCCACGCCGGAGCCGACGGCCACGCCCACCGCAGTTGCCACCGCCACCGCGGTACCAACAGCAGCCGCCGTGCCAACAGCAACCGCCGAACCCACGGTTGCTCCAACACCCACCGCCAGCCCCGTTCCCGAGGAGACCGGAACGTCGGTGCCAACACCAACGCCCGAAGCGACCCCCGCCGACGTCCCGACCAGCACCCCAAGCCCGGCGGCCACCCCGTCGCCAACCGCAACCGGCGAGGACCTGACGCCGGCCACCCCCACCCCAAGCCCCCGTCCGCAACCCACCGCCACCCCTGACGCCGGAGATCAGGCCGTTGCAACTCCGGCTCCCACGCCACGTCCGGTCCCGACCGCAACGCCGGTCAACACCGCCACCCCGGTGCCAACGGCCACCCCGGCACCAACCGCAACCCCGGTCGCAACCGCCACGCCAGTTCCTACAGCCACCACGGTGCCACCCACCGCGCAACCGGTGCCACCAACCGCGCAACCGGTGCCAACACCGTTCCCGGAGCCAACTGCTGCGCCCACGGCAACGCCCGCTCCGACCCCCACCGTGGCCCCCACACCAACGCCAACCAACACCCCGGCTCCAACCGAAGCGCCGGTCACCCAAACCCCGGATCCACCGACCGAGACTCCAGTTCCACCGACCCAAACGCCGGTCCCGCCAACCGAAACGCCCGCGCCGCCAACCACAACGCCGGTGCCACCAAGCGAAACGCCAGTCCCCGCATCGGCCACCCCGGTGCCTCCATCGCCCACTCCTGTTCCACCAACGGCCACGCCTACAGCGAGCCCAACGCCGCTGCCCAGCTCGACTCCGATACCGCCGTCAGCAACACCGTTGCCCAGCCCCACTCCGGTTGTGATCGTTGCGCCACCGTCGGTGGACGTCCTTGACCCAGCTGAAGGCCCGCCGGGCACCGAGGTTCAAGTGAGCGGATCCAATGGCCTGCTCCCCAATGACGACACGCCGATCACCTACACGCTTCTGCTGGGAGAGGTTCCGGCGGGGGACATGGAATGCCAGCCTGCGGCCTGCATCGGCGGCATCGTGGTTCCCGGTGACACGCCGCCCGGACTTCTGGAAGTGTCGGCGGCGGGAAGCGGCGGTGGAACTGCGGTGTTTGAAGTCCTTCCCGAACCCACCGGCACGCCGACCGCTACGCCAACCTCAACGACAATCCCACCGACTCCCACCCCCACCGGCACCACCGTCCCCACGGCCACGCCCACATCAACTTCGACGCCCAGCCCCACCCCAACCGGCACCATCGTTCCCACGCCCACCCCCACATCAACATCCACGCCCAGCCCCACCCCAACCGGCACGGCGGTCCCAACTGCGACGCCGACGTTCACACCAACGCCATCGCCCACTCCGGCTCCCCAATTCACGCCACCGGTGTTGACGGCGCTGACACCGGCTGAAGGCCGAGCCGGCGACGTGATCACCGTCAGCGGCACCGACGGCCTGACCCGGGAGTCAAACGGCACCCCGCTCACACCGCAGGAGTCCTATCCACTTCTGTTTGACGGCGCAGATGCCGGCACGCTTCTCTGTGACAACACCGGGTGCACCGCCAGCTTCTTTGTCCCCGATGGCACCGTCGCCGGCGAAAAGGTCGTGCGGGTTCAAGGGGCCGGCAACTCTGCACTCACGTTCACGGTGCTCCCCGAGGACACCGGCACCGTGACCGTGGCGGTGGCGCCCTTTGAATCGTTGTCACCCCCCAAGTTCTGTGATCAAGGTCAGTTCTGCGGTTCATTCACGGTGACCATCAGCGACTTTGAGCCCGACGCCCGGGTGCCCGTCACCTTCACCGGCCTGTGCCCCGAGCGATCAGGCGGGAGCTACCAGGTGGACGGTTCGGGTTCGCTCACCATCACATCGCCAACCACCGACATCTGCGAGTCCGCTTCCGACAGTCCACAAACGTTGACCGTCGAGGTGCCAAGTGAGTCCGGACCGGCCAGCGCCACCACCGTTGCGTCGACCTTTGCCCCCGTGGTCGACCTCCGATTTGTGGAGACCGGTCTGTGCACCAGCGACCAGTTCTGCGGCACCCCGGAGCTGAACGTGACCGGCTGGAGTCTTCCGGGATCCAGCGACCTGAGTTTCACCGACATTGGCAACCCCCTGCCCTGTTTGAGCCTCACGTCGGCACCGGGAACATCTCTGAGCGGTGAAGGTCTCATCTGGTCAGATGTCAACTGCAACGCTCCCGCCGCCGACACCCCGGTGCAGTTCCAAGTCCAGGTTTCGGCCACCGTCGATGGGCGCGTGGTCAGCGCCCAATCCAATTCGGCGTCAACCATCGCCGGGACCAGTCGCCCCAATGAGGGCTCGGTCACCGCAACGGCCACCGGTATTGCCGGCTGCCCGGACGCCTTCTTCTGCGGAGCCATCACTGCGGTACTGGCCGGCTTCAATCCCAACAGCACCGTGGACATCGGCTTCACACCCGCCTGTACCGGAGCCCCCGCAGAGGTGACGGTCAATGGTTCGGGCGAGGCAACAGTCACGTGCGAGGTGCAGTCGAATGCGCCGACGTTGACCGTTTCGGTGCCCGGCGGAGAGAACGTGGTGAACCTGATCCCGGCGTTGGGGACCGAAGTGACCGCCAGCTTCGTTGACGTCGCCGCCGGTCCCTATTCGTGCACCACCGAGCAGTGGTGCGGCCAACCGCAGATGGCCTTCGACTTCTGGGCGCCGAACTCGACGGTGACGGTGACGGCGCAGAGCGGGGCATGGGGAAGCTGCCTTCCGGTACAGATCCCCATTGACGTCAATGGCCGTGGCGTGTGGGAGGCACCTCAGGGTGGCCTGGAATGTCCGGGTGCGGATCTGAACAATCAGGAAACCTTCGTCGCCAGCGCCACCGATGGCGAGCAGTTCCCGGTGTCGATCACGCTGACCCAGCAACGCGGCGTGCTGCAAGCGCCGGACACCGAAGCCCCATCAGCTCCCGCAGGGATGACGGACCAGAACCGTTCAACTTCAGGCTTTGATGTGGGTTGGCAGCCGGCCACCGACAACGTGGCCGTTGCGCAGTACGAGATTCAACTGTTTGAAGATCCAAACGAGTCACCGATCCAGAGCTTCACCGTTCCTGAAACGGAGCTGAGTTACTCCTTCGGTAATTTGAACAGCGGCCAGAACTACACCGTGCGGGTTTCAGCTCGGGACGCAGCCGGCAACGTTGGCGATGCCGTGCGCGTCGACACCGCGACGCTGCCGAGTTTTGATGGAACGGTGTCGGTCAGCGTGGCGCCACCAGTGAACGTCTGTCCGCAGAACAACTTCTGTGGCGTGTTCACGGTCGCCTTGGATGGCTTCGCCGACGGCCAGGCTGTCACGGTCGAGTCGTCCGGCGTGGCCGAGTGTGACGCCATCCTGGACGGCACATGGTCAACCCAACGCAGCTTCACCTGCGTGGCCGACCCAAACCTCACCCAGAGAACGCTGACGGTGCTGGTCACCGACAACAACGAACAGGACACTGCCGCCACCATCGCCTCTGACCTCAACCCGCAGGTCAACCTGGTATCGGTCGCCGAGACCACCAACTGCACGACCGAAGAGTTCTGCGGTTCATTCGAAGCCCAGCTCCTGGGCTTCGGTACCACCCCAGACACGTCGGTGACGTTCTCGGGCGGCTCATGCGATACGGGCAACCGCACCCAATCGGTCACCCTGACCAACGGCGCCGGCACGGTCAGCGATTGTTCCCAGGAGCCTGCAGACCAGGCCCGGGTCATCACCGCAACCGTGGCGGTGCCCGGCGGAGACCCCATTACGGCCACCGCACAGACCCAGGCCGGTGGAAACACCCCGGTCGAAGTCACCCTTTTGATGTCGGCCAGCGACCCGGACTGCACCATCAACGAGTTCTGCGGCATCGCGTTGGCCTCGCTACCGGTCACCACCTCCGGGGTTCCCAGGACCGCAACCTTCAGCGGCGGCACCTGCGTGGACGGCACCACCACAGAGCGGGTGCGGCAGGGTTCAGGCAATGCGCTGCAGGACTGTGAGCAGGCCCCCGCCGCCCAGGCGCAAACCATCAGTGTCTCGGTGACCATCGGCGCCAGCACGACTTCGGCCACCGTTCAAACGATTCGTGGCACTACGCAGGACCTGGCGGGAGGCACCCCCACCTTTGTTGTCGAGCCCAACTCCAACTGCGGTCAAACCCGTCGCTGTGGCCGGGTGAACGAGGTCAACATTGTGGGCGGCCAACCCAATCGTGACTACGTACTGGAACTGAATCTGTTGTGCGATGGCGACCCGCAGCTCGAACTCCGAACCGACGCATCGGGTAACGCCAGTGGGTTCTTCGGCTGTGAGGTCTACGCCGAAGACACCGGCATAACCAACCTGGAGATAACCCCCGCCTTCGCCGACGGTTCCCCCTGCGACTGCACCACAGTCAGCAACCCGATACCGGTGGGCGCCTTGAACCCGCAAATTGAAAGCTTCGAATATGTCCCGGTGGACGGCTGCTCAACCGAAGAGTTCTGTGGACTCCCCCGGGTCACCGTGTCCGGTATGGCTGGTTTCGCCGAAGGCACGCCCGAAACGTTCTGGTTCAATACCACCGTTGCGGGAACCGGCTTTGTCAACTCCGGGTGCGCGGCCGTTCCCGGTTTCGAGACCGAGTGGAATTCGGTCGCGCAGACCATGACGGTCAATCCAACGGCCACCAGCGCCCTCTGCTTTGCGCCAACCACAAGCCAGGCCCAACTTCGAGACGTGGGCGTCTTTGCACAGAAAGCAGACACGATCCCGCAGGCGACCGCCACCGCCTTGACCGTGCCGGGCACGACCACCACCACGCCCTACAACCCCACGATGGTCGCCGGGAACCGGGATAACTGCATCGTGGCTTTGTGCGGCGAGCTGCTGGTGCAGGGCAGCGGCTGGGATCCGAGCCGCAATGGCGGCCGGGTGACCTTGACCGTCGAACGTCGGGCGTGGAGCGAAGGTCCCGCGGGGTCGCTGGAGAATTGCGGCAATCCGATTACCACCTTCGTTGACGCCGACGGCTCGCTCAACGCGCTCTTGAATTCCGGTGCCTGCTTCCAGGGAGCAGCCACGCCGTACCGCATGGCGGTCTCTGCCACCGATGGAACCACAACGGTCCGGTACGACCTGACCGATCAGTTCGCCAATCCGCCGGCGGCCGCCATCCAATTGGAGATTCGAAACGACAACCCGACCTTCAATTCCCCGTGCGCCACCCTCCTTGTGGCCGCCTGCGGATGGGCCGACATCAGCGCCACATCTCTGCACCCATCCACCACATACCGGGTGGTGCTGGAGGACCCCAACGGCACCCCGGTGTGCGACGTTCAAGCCACCACCAGCACGACCGGCGACCTGCAGATCAACCCCGGCACAACGCCGGCGTGCAGCCAGGTTGCCTCCTGGACCAACTCCACCGATCTCTTCACCGCCGAGATCCGCTACGCATCCCCGGCGCTCACTGCGGCTTCGGTCTCCCCCGGGCAGAGCTCGCCGGTGCTCGATCCGCAGGTGGAACTGAGCTTGGACGGCGCCTGTACCAGTGAGGTCAACTGGTGCGGCACCGCGACCGCAACCGCAACCGGATTCGCTCCCAATACCGATGGCATCCTTGAGTTCGTCTACACCCCCGGCACCACAAACTCGCCGTCCTCGATGTGTTCAGTCAGGCGGAAAGCCTTCACCGACGCCAACGGTTCCGTCTCGCGGGGACAGGTGGCGATGCCGGCCGGATGCGGAACCGGAACGCCCATTGCCATCAGGGCCACCATGATCATGGGCGCTGTCCGAAGCAGCGATCAGATCAATCTGCCGCTTCCGTCGGACGCAGGTATCGATCTGGCTTTCACCGCCATCCCCTGCCCCGGAGCTGCCGGGCCCTTTTGCAGTACGCCGGTGGTCAACATCAACAATCATCACGCGGAGACCACCTACGCCATCGCCATCCATCGGGCCAACGCCGGTTGGGGCGAGATCGAAAGCACCTGCGCCCGGGGCATCGTCACCACCGATAGCAGCCGGGATGCGGTATGGAGTCCCTCCTCCAACGAATGCTTCATTGCCGATGGGACCGCCAGCCAGTGGCGAGCATCGGCAAGTCCGATTGGTGCAACGTCCGCGCCTGCACCTCTTGAAGCAGCCGTCATTGCGCCCCCGGCCCAGGTGTCGGTGCGGAGTACCACGCTGGCCGCCAACGGCGCCGCTGGCGAAATCTCCCTGACGGTCCTGGGCGCCACCACCGGCTTGGGCGCCATTTCCGGAAATGTCACCTATGACCCGGCATTGGTTACTCCGCTGCTGGATGAATCCGGAGCTCCGGCTTGCGTGTACCTGAACATGGCGGGGGCGTGCGGACCGTTGGACCCCAATGGAGTAGTGAACTTCGCCCTGTTCACGGCCACGAACTTCGGTTCCGAGGGCGAGTTTCTGCGCATACCGTTCACGCCTCTCGGCAGAGGTGGCGTGTCGCCAATCACTCTCACCGTAACGACGATGGTCGATCCGTCGAGTTCTGACGTGGCGTACACCACCACCGACGGCTCGATCACGGTTGATCCACCAGCTTCTCCCCCCGTCCTGGAACATCGAACCAGTGCCGACGGCAACGTTTCCCGCATCACGGGCCGGAACTTCACCCCAGGCCAGATTGTGGACATTGGTTGGCAACGACAGGACGCCGGAGTGGATATCTGCTCCGGCACCACACCGGTAACCGCCGACGCCACCGGCAACGTCGACCTGGACTTCGTGGCGGCGTGCAACGCGGTCGCTGGGGCTCCGGTGCGAGGCATCGCCGGTGCGGTCACCTATGACTCAGATCAGGTGGCCGCCGGCAACACCGTGACCTTTGAGGCCGAACGGCGCGCCGGCAGTGGTGTCGTTGCGCTGGACTGGTCCGGCGGCGCTACCACCTGTTCGCAGGACCCGTTCATCAACTGCGCTTTCAGCGGCGAGTTCAGCGTCACCGGCCTCCAGCCAAACACGCGGTATGACATCAATCTGGCGTTCTCGCCTGCCGCGGGCGGACAGTCAAGCTGCGGGCCCGACCTTGGTGTGAACGAGGCACAACAGGCCGGATCTGATGGCACCGTGAGCCTTCAACCGGTATGCGGGGTCGAAGCCACCGACGGCACCAGCGTGGTCGCAACCATCGATGGCGTGGCGCCAGCCGCCAGCAGCACCATTGCGCCCATCCCCGCATCTGTCCCCGCGCCGGGTCTGGAAACCGTGACGTTGACCAGCGCGCCCGCCTGGTGCAATTTGGGCTCGAACGCCCTGTGCTCAGATGTGACCCTCACCGTCGCCGAACCGAGCGCTGCGACCACCATCACCGGCACCTGGGTGCTTGACGGCGCCACCGCCGTCACCGCCTTGAACGGAGCCACTGCGGCCTGCCCGGTCGACTTCAGTCTCGTGGGCGGAGCCAGTCTCACGTGCCGTTTCCAGGCGCTCACTCGCGGTTCCGCTGGCGGGCCCTTCATCAGCGTGGACGAGCTCACCAATGCCGCTGGCGCCAATCTGGTTGTGCCCCCGGCCGCCGCGTTGGACAACGAGATTGCGCCGCCAGAATTCGAGTGGCATGTCGATACAGACGACCCGAACGAATTCGTCTACAAGATTGCGTCAAAGTTCTGGCCGGACAGCCAGACCCAGCAGTTCCGAGTTGAGTTGTACACCACGTCCGAGTCCGGTGGCGACGGCTATGCCGCGGCGTTCTGTGCAGAAAAGGTCGCCGGCTGGATCACGCCCGGGCCTTCGGTCACCGTGGAAAGTCCGCGCAATGTCTACAACGTGCCGGCACCGCCCAGCGTTTGCCGAGTGGTCAACGCCAACGGCGGCGATGACCTGACCGAGTACACGAGTTTCCTGGGATCCAATCCCCCCAGGGTCTTTGTCCGCCATGCCGGAACTCCGGGCGGTCTCACCGGCACCGGCGTGGAGATCTTCTGCCGCACCGACCAACCAACCTGGTGCTGAGTTGAGAGCGGTTCTCAGTCCGCGGAGCGGGGCCCGCCGGCGGTACCCGGCCAGCGCGAACCGCCGATGACATCGGCGTAGGGCCAGAACGCCGCCGGGTCGAGTGGTCCGGCGTTGGTGATGTCTCGGGCCGAATGCGTTGACGTCACCAGCTGCGCGCTGATCTGCTCATCCATTGGCAAAAGCGTCGTATACGGATCCCATGGACTCTCCAGAAACCTGGCCGCCCCGGAAAGCTCTTCGATGTGCACGGGCCGGCTGACGGTGCGCACCCGCACCACATGGGGCGGATAGTCGTAGGCCCCCTCCACCCCGCCGATCGCCCGCGAGTATTTGGTCCACCATTCGTTGGTCTCGATGTCTTCGCCGTCGGGCTTCAGCTCACCTTTCACGTCTCCCGCAAATTCAAAGAACGTGTATCCCTGATGGATGCATCGCGCCCCAACGTGGTCGCCCAGCCGGTAGTAGTGCACCGCACAGGGGAATTTCGGCTGTCCGTTCAGCTCGCCGCTGATGAAGATGGCCGATTCCTGATCAATCCCCATGCCCAGCGAGTACCAGCCATCCATGCGGTCCCAGCGCGCACGTACCTTGGTGCTGACCCCGTACTCGGGCTCGCCTTTGACCGGTACGCAGTAGATCCCCACCTGCACCGTGGGTTCGGCGCCGGGGGTGATCCCGGGAGGAAGCAGGGCGGCAAGCTTGGCCGGATCGGTTTGGTAGGTCACCACCAACTTGGGCCAGCCCGCCACCTCCCCCGGTCGGCTCATGGGGGCTGAAGATGCGGCGTGCTCAGTCTCGTTGGCCATGAGACCGGTTTACCATGAGCGGTGGAAAGCCAAATCACACCGGTGGACCGCCGCCATCTGACATCATGGCTGCCATGCTCATCGACACCGTCCGCGCCGACATGAAAGAAGCCATGAAGGCCAGGGAGGCGGTACGTCTGCGCACGGTCCGGTCCATCCTTTCGGCCGTCAAGGAGGCCGAGGTTGCCGGCAAAGAAGCCAGGACCTTGTCCGACGCCGAAGTCGAAAAGGTCATTGCTGCGCAGGCCAAGCGTCGGGTTGAGGCCGCGGAGGCCTTCGACGAGGCCGGCCGAACCGAGCAGGCCGAGGCCGAACGGGCGGAACTCGCTGTTCTTGAGAGCTACCTCCCCGAAGGACTCACCGACCACGAGGTGGTGGCTCTGGTGGAGTCAGAACTGGCCGCCGGCGGCTTCACCGAAAAGGCCCAGATGGGTCAGGCGATGAAGGCCGTCAACGCCAGAATCGCCGGCCGCGCCGACGGCCGCATGGTCGCCGACCTGGTCAAAGACCGGCTCAGCTGAACAGACGAGCGCCGCCTGCAGCCGGCGCTGCGTGTCCACGCTTCGAACGAGCGTCAGCGAGTTCGAACAATGGTCGCTGCGTGCCCAACGCTTCGAACGAGCGTCAGCGAGTTCGAACAATACTTACAGATCCTTCTTGAGGATCTTGCCGGTGGCGGTTCGCGGTAGTGGCTCGGTCCGGATCTCCCAGTGCGCTGGCACTTTGAACGGCGCCAGCGTCTGGGCACACCAGGCGTGCAGATCTTCTGTTGAGAGCTCGGCGCCCGCCGCGCTGACGACCACGGCTTTGACAACCTGGCCGAGGTCGGCGTGTTCCACGCCGACGACTGCGGACTCTTCGACCGCCGGATGGGCGTCAATTCGGTTCTGGATTTCAATGGGATAGATGTTCTCGGCGCCCCGCAGGATCATGTCCCGGGCCCGGGAGTTGATGGTCAGGTTTCCGTGTTCATCCAGATGTCCAATGTCGCCCATGGCCAGCCAGCCGTCGGCATCGATGGTCTCCGCGGTTGCCGCGTCATCACCCCAGTAGCCCAGCATCGTGTACGCGCTCCGGACCCAGATGTGGCCCTGTTCGCCGGTCGCCACTGGTGTACGGTCCTCGGTCCGGATCTCCAGAGCGACGTCAAGGTGGGCTGGCCCAACCGATTCCGGTGCCTCGTGCCACGCGGTGCCGCCCAGGCTGGTGCAGACTGCGGTGGATTCGCTGGATCCGTAGCCGCCACCCAGGCCTTCGGCCGCCTGGGGAAAGGCGGCGCGGAGCCGGGCCTGCATGGCTGGACTGGTGGGGGCGCCGCCCAGACCAAGCCGGGTGACTGAGCTGGTGTCGAAGTCAGAGAAGCGGGGATGGTCAATGAGCCGCACGCCCATATTGCCCATGGGCGAAAAGGACCCAACGCCCTCTTTCTCGATGATGGCCAGCACTTTCTCAGGATCGAACCGACCTTCCCAGTAGACCAGCTTGCCTCCGGTTGCCAGGTGCATGAGCACATGGCCAAACAGTCCCGACACATGGAACAGCGGGGTGTTGCCCAGCGTCACGGCCTGGCCAGTAGGCGGGTCAGGTTGCACCCCGGTGAGTTGCGCATCCACCAGCGACCGCTCGTACGCCGCCAGCAGCATCGACTGCGCAAATCCGCACAGGCCTCGCTGGGTGACCGTTGCCCCTTTGGACCGGCCGGTTGTTCCACTGGTGAACAGGATCAGTGCGGGGTCGTCTTCAGCCAACGGAGCCAACGGAGCAGTCGGTTCCGGCGGTTCCGGCGGTGCCGGTTTGGCATTCCACAGCGCGTCAAACTCCGGTGTTCCAAAGACCACGGTGCTCACGTTGTGGGCGGGGCCGCCGCTGAGGCGGTCAAGCCGGCGTTGGTCCGCAATCAGCAGCGACGGCGATGTCGCCGCAAAGGCATGGCCCACCTCATCTTCGGTCCACCAGCCATTGATGGCGGCGACAACCGCGCCCAGATTGGTGGCGGCGAAGAAGGCCACCACCCATTCGGGACTGTTGGCCCCGAAGATGGCAACCACGTCACCCTTTGTGATGCCGTGGTTCTCCACCAGGCCCTGTTGGACCCGGGCGACCCGGTCCATGAAGTCGCCAAATGTGAGCCGCAGCGGATCCAGTACCAGGAACTCGTTGTCCGCCGGGAAACGAGCGGCGCCGGCCACCAAATCCCGGGTTGAGCGGGCCCGGATCTTGAATACCGGAAGCTCATGGCCCCGAACCGTTTCGGTGACAAGTTCAAACGGGCTGCCGGCCGCGGTGAGCTGGTCTCGTACTGCGGCTCTGATGGTGACCCGTGACGTCTGGATTTCTGCCATCGCTCATGTTGACATATCAACCAGACCCCACATGCGAGAATCAGACCATGAGCGAGCGCAGTCAGGCCCCATTCTCGGTGACCATCGGCGACGACGGCGTTGCCGAGTTGGTGTTGAACAATCCGCCGGTCAACGCCTTTGACACCACCAGCCAATATGCCATGGCCGAAGCCCTCACCGATCTGGGAACAAACGCGGATGTGCGCGTCATCATCGTGGCGGCCGAAGGTCGAGGATTCTTCGCCGGCCTGGACATGAAGGAGATGGCCGCTGACCCCAGCAAAATTCTGGACGGCAACTACAGCAACGAAGACACCTTCGCTGCCATCCATCGCAACCCTAAACCGGTCATCGCTGCGGTTCACGGGTATGTGCTTGGCGGTGGGATTGGTATTGCGGGGGCCGCGGACATCATCGTGGCCGCCGACGATGCCACCTTCGCCGTTCCGGAAGTGGACCGCGGTGGCATGGGTATGGGCGCCCATCTGCAGCGGATGTTCCCTTTGCAGAAAGTGCGGTGGATGTACTTCACCGGCGGATCGATTGATGCCGCCGAGGCTTACCGGCTGGGCGCCGTGGAACGGGTGGTGCCACGAGGCCAGCTGCGGGATGCTGCCCGGGAGATAGCGGCGATCATCGCGAAGAAGTCACCGACGATGATTCGGATTGCCAAGCGGTCACTCAATGGTGTGGAGGACGGCAACCTCGAAGACAAATACCGGTGGGAGCAGGGATTCACGTTCGAGGCGTACCACTACAACGACAGCCAGGAAGCTCGGGACGCGTTTGTGGAAAAGCGCGACGCCACGTTTGGCCCATAGGTCGGGTTAGTTGGCAACCGGCGCCGACGGGTCCTTGGCGCTGACGTTTGGGTTCATGGACTGTCGTGCCCGTCGACCGTCGGAGTGGTCAGCCAGCGCCTGGGAGGTCACGTTGAGTAACGGACCCATCGACGCTGCGATCATCACGGTGGCAATACCGGCCCTGCCGCCGAGCACCAGGCCGAGCGCCAACACGCCAAACTCAAGCCCGGTTCGCACATGGGAGCGAGTCAGTCCTCGCAGTTCGCCTGCGCTCATGAGCAGTTCGAAGGCTCCCCCCGTGGTGCCGGAGTGGACCACCAGTGAGATGCCGGACGCCAGGAAACCAATGGCTCCGA